>Ga0310694_10006181_pt1 | contig 11339 bp, 7 predicted proteins | sample 174DNAGHGhighgp2_FD_203884 | JGI IMG/M metagenome (GOLD analysis project Ga0310694, IMG submission 203884) | Sheep rumen microbial communities from Palmerston North, Manawatu-Wanganui, New Zealand - 1742 DNA GHGhigh gp2 (v2) (version 2) | ecosystem: Host-associated > Mammals > Digestive system >... | reverse complement strand
CGGTGATCTATCTTTTATCTTTGGTGGTATTCCTATGAAAAAAATCGTTTTACTCGGTTCAACCGGCTCGATCGGCACACAGACACTTGAGGTCGTCCGGGAGCGGCCGGCGGATCTTTCCGTGCTGGCGCTTTCCGCGGGAAAGAATGCGAAGCTCCTCGAGGAGCAGATCCGGGAGTTCCGTCCTTCCTATGCGGTATTGAGCGATGCACAGGCGGCAAAGGATCTAGCGGAACGCGTAAAAGACCTGGATGTCCGTATCTTATCCGGGATGGACGGGCTGATCGAGATCGCATCACTTCCCGAGGCAGATGTGGTCCTGACCGCGATCGTCGGCATGATCGGGATCCGTCCCACCATCGCGGCGATCCATGCCGGACATGACATCGCTCTGGCCAATAAAGAGACGCTGGTCACGGCCGGCCACATCATCATTCCGCTGGCGAAAGAGAAAAATGTGCGTATCCTGCCCGTGGATTCCGAACACAGTGCGATCTTCCAGTCGCTGAACGGGGAACCGAGAGAGCGGATCGAAAAGATCTGGCTGACCTGCTCCGGCGGTCCTTTCCGCGGCTATACGAAAGAACAGCTGGAAAAAGTGACCCTCGCGGACGCGCTGAAACATCCGAACTGGTCCATGGGTAAAAAGATCACCGTGGATTCGGCGACGATGGTCAATAAAGGGCTCGAGGTTATGGAAGCAAAGTGGCTGTTCGGTGTGGATTATGATAACATCCGCGTCCTTGTGCATCCGCAGTCGATCATCCACTCAATGGTGGAGTATCAGGACGGGGCCGTGATCGCGCAGCTGGGACTTCCGGATATGAAACTGCCGATCCGTTATGCATTGTTCTATCCCGACCGCGTTCCGGTTCAGACGGAGCGGGCGGATTTCTACCGGATCGGGCATCTGGATTTTGAAGAGCCGGATCCCGAGACGTTTGAAGGACTCAAGCTGGCGCTGCAGGCGGCAAAGACCGGCGGTACGATGCCGACAGTATTCAATGCGGCGAATGAGCGGGCGGTCGCGCTGTTCCTGCAGGAACGTATCAGCTTTACGGATATCGCCCGTCTCATCGGGACATGTATGGAAAAACACCGGGTGATCGCAGCACCGGATGTGGATGAGATTCTGGCGGCCGAAGAGGAAGCGGCAGGAATAGTGGAGGAACTGTCGTGAACTCTCCGCTTCTTACGATCATCTCCTGTCTTGCTATCATCACGGTGATCGTTGTCAGTCATGAATTCGGACACTTTATCATCGCGAAGATCAACGGGATCCGTGTCAGCGAGTTTACCATCGGTGTCGGACCGGCGATCTTCCGGAAGAAAGGAAAGGTTACGGATTTCGTGATCCGTATCCTGCCGTTCGGAGGAGCATGTATCTTTGCCGGACTGGACGGAGAGCCGGTGGAGGATTCCGACGGTTTCGGGAAAGGGTTTCGCGATGCGCCGGTATGGAGCAGGATCGCGACCGTATTGGCGGGACCGTTTTTTAATATCCTGCTGGCACTGCTCCTGGCAGCACCGCTTGTCTGGACCTACGGCGCAGACGAACCGGTGATCGCGGCGATCACGGAAGGGCTCCCTGCGGAAGCGGCGGGAATGCAGGCAGGAGACGAGATCCTGAAGGTGGACGGACACAGGGTACATCTGTGGCGGGAGATCATGATCCGTTCGATGATGAATGAAGGTCAGGATGTGGAGATCGTCTACCGGCACGACGGACAGACGTATACCGTCACGATCACGCCGGCCTGGTCGGAAGCGGATGGCCGTTATTTCATCGGGTTTGCCGGCGGGTCGTATGATATCGACTGCAGAAATCTGAAACTGATCCCCTACAGCTGGTTTGAGGTCCGATACTGGCTGGATGCGACGATACAGGGATTGAAATATATGGTGAACGGGCATATGTCCCTTGATAATCTCGCGGGACCTGTCGGGGTTGCCAATGTGGTCGACGATACCATCGAGGAGACGGTGCAGTACGGATGGTTTACGGTATTCATGAATATGCTGAACCTGGCTGTGCTCTTAAGCGTGAATCTGGGGATCATGAACCTGCTCCCGGTACCGGCTTTAGACGGCGGAAAGATGCTGTTTCTGATCTACGAGGTGGTCAGCGGGAAAAAACTGCCACCCGAGAAAGAGGGGCTCATCAACATGATCGGGATCGTCCTTCTCGTGATCCTGATGGTGGTGGTATTGTTCAACGATGTATCAAGATTTTTCAGGTGATGAATGATGGATATGGATGCGGTTTTGCGGGAATATGATGCGATGTTCGGAAGGAGAGCTCCGGAGGAGATCCTGGAGTATCTGGAGGAGCGGCTGGTAGAAGCGCAGAAGGAGAAAGACTACGGAGCACAGGTGATCCTGCTCAACGAGATCATCGGTTTCTGCCGGGACGCGTCGTTTGTGGAAGAAGGTGTCGGCTATGCCGGGATCCTGGAAGATCTCGTCGGAGAGATCTATGAGCCGGACCGCAGGGAATATGCGACGACGATGCTGAATCTCGGAAACGCATATCGCGGATACGGGATGCATGACGAATCCGCAAAACGCTACGATACCTGCGAACAATGCTTCAGGCGGATCCTGCCGGAGGAGGATTTCCTGTATGCGGGGCTCTTTAATAACCGCGGACTTCTCTATCAGGAGACGGGCGAATGGGAAAAAGCGATCGGCGAATTCCGCCGCGCGCTGAAGGTCGCCGAAAACCACAGGGAAAAGGAGATCGAGCGGGCAACGACCTGCGCGAATCTTGCGACTTCGATGCTGAATGCGTCTCCGGAATACCGTGAGGAGGCGAAGATCCTGCTCGAGGAAGCAGCGCAGATCTTTGAAAAAGACGGCGGCGGAGATTTTCACTACAGTGCCGCACTTTCCGCACTCGGCACCGTAAGGTTCGAGGACGGGGATTACGTGCGGGCGGCGGAGGATTTTAAGCGCGCCGCGAAGATCCTCTATGCAGGCACGGGTGCAAGTGAGGCGTATCTGCGGGTGCGTTCCAATTATGAACTGGCGGCGAAGAAGGCCGGGATCGATCCGGAGCCGCTGCAGGAGAAAACGGTGAAAGAAACAGACGACGGAAACAGAAAGACAGAGGCTTCATCCGGCGGAAAAGCGCACAGGCAGACGCAGGGAGAGCGTGCGAAAGAGTCGCATTCCGATGCGGCGGATACTGCGCGTAAATTCTGGGAGGAGGCGCTCCTTCCGATGATCCGGGCGGAGTTTCCGGCAGCGCTTGAACTGATCGCCGCGGGATATGCGGGAGAGGGTTCCGAGCACTTCGGTTATGATGACGGGATCTCGACGGATCATGACTACGTACGTGGCTGTACAGTCTGGGTACAGGAGCTGCATGCTCCGGTCTGCGCGGCTGCACTGCAGACCATCTATACACGCGCATACAATGCGTTCTTTCATGAGGAGCCGGATCTTGCGCTCGGCAGACAGGGCGTTCGACTTATCGATGATTATTTTGAACATCTGACAGGGCTTGGCGGCATCACGATGCTGCAGGCAACGGGCGGGCTCGGAAGCCAGCTGTATTTCTTAAGCGACGAGCAGCTGGACGGGATCGCGGCTGCGGTCAACGGAGTACTCTGGCTGGACGGCGACGGTACGATGACGAAGCTGCGGCAGTTTTTCCTGACGGAGATGCCCGAGGATTACCGGCGGCGTAAGCTGGCCACGCTGACGCATCTTTATTCCCAGGCGGGACAGTATGATTATGCGAGATCCATAAAACGCGGCGATATCGCCACGGCGGTGATGTATAAGGCACGGGCGATGGAAACGGCGCTCCGGATCACCTCCTATCTAAACCGGCGTTTTCCGCCGTATCTGAAGTGGCTGCGGCGCTTTACGGGAGAACTCCGTATCCTGCCGGAGATTTCGGATCTTTGTGCGGCGCTCGGGGATATGTCACCGGAACCGGCGCGCTTTGAAGCGGGCGGGGCCGATGATACGGCGCTGACGTTTGATATCATTGCGACATTGCTTCTGGATGAGATGCGCCTGCAGGGACTGATCGAGGATTATTCGAAAGAGGATCCTTTTATGGACCGGTATATCGGAGAGATCGCAGGGCTTAGGAAGCCTGCAGCGGCTCCGGTGCAGGAGCAGGAGACGGAAGTCATAAAGCCGGACGGGGCTCCGGAAGTAAAAAAGCCGGACACGGCTCCGGAAGTAAAAAAGCCCGAATGGACCAGGCTGAGCAGGGAAGAAGCGGAAGGAGCGGATCCCGGATCGGGAAGCCGGCCGGAGCGGAAGATGGAACTGATCGAGACGATCGTTAAGGAAGAATGGGCGCAGTTTGACAAAACGGTCAACGAAGGCGGACGTGCGGACTGTCAGGATAACTGGGAGACTTTCTCCGTCATGCGCCGCAGCCAGTATCTGACCTGGGATGAGGAACTTCTGGAGTCCTTCTGCAATGATCTTCTGTCGGCCCGTGCGCAGGGAAGGAACCTGATTACCGAAAAATACGGACGCATGATGGAATCGACGGCTCCGCAGCGCTATGCCGAGCTCGCGCCGTACTTTACGAAGCATGGCGAAGACCGCATCCGGATCCAGGAGGAGATCATCGGCATCCAGGTGGGCTGGATGGAGGCTTTTGCGGAGAAATATCCGCTCCTCGCCGGACAGGCCCGCAGTATCCATACTTCCGAGGACAGTGAATACAATACGTCCTACGAGACCTACCTCCGCGGCGAGATTTCAACATACTCGGACGAGACCCTGCTCCTCTACGGACGCTTTATCGCCCGTCTGGCACAGGAGGGCAAAAACCTCGCTTACGAAACGATGAACAATACCGCACAGCTTCTCGGTTACAAAGACGCGGATGATGCCGAGGAAAAAATGCAAAGCTCAGAAAGGAAATAAGATCATGGCATCCAAAAAACAGATCGAAGAAAAAACGGAGGAACTGCTCGCTCCCATTGCGGAGGCCAACGGCGTGCGGATCTATGATGTCGAGTATGTCAAGGAAGGGCCGGACATGTATCTTCGCGCCTATATCGATAAAGACGGCGGCGTGAACATTCAGGACTGCGAGACGGTGAGCCGTGCACTCTCCGACCGGCTCGATGAGGAGGACTTTATCGAGGCGGCCTATATCCTCGAGGTCTCCAGTCCGGGACTCGGACGGAAGCTTACGAAGGACCGTCATCTTGAAAACAGCCTCGGGGAAGAGGTCGAACTGAAGACCTTCGAGGCACTGGATGGCCGGAAAGAGTTCGAGGGTACCCTGAAAGCATATGATAAAGATACCCTGACGCTGACGACAGACGGGGAGGACCGGACGTTTTCCAGGAAACAGATCGCATCCCTGCGGCTGAAGCTGGACTTTTAAGCCGGATCGGAATGCGGCAGTGTCTTAAAATGCAGGTTTTTGCATAAAAACGCTTGCATTTCCGTGAAACATGTGGTAGCATAACTTTCGATGTGTGAGTAGGTTTCGGCCTACTCTTTTTACTGAAATTCAGACGGAGGAATGATAAGAATGAATAACGAGCTGAAAAAAGCGCTGGAAATCCTGGAGCAGGAGAAGGATATCAGCAGGGATAAGGTTCTCGAAGCGATCAAAGACAGTATCCTTTCCTCGGATCCGAAAAAGGCGAAGGTTTTTCGCTCGACGGAGAATATCCGTATCGAGATCGACCGGGATGAGTGCGAGTTTCACGCGTTTGCAAAGAAGTACGTGCTGGATGAGGGCGAAGAGGTCCGTGATGACGAGGTAGAGATCACGCTCGAGGAGGCACGTGCCATCAATCCCGATTTAAAGCCGGATGACGAGATCGAGATCGAGCTGGACTTTAAGGAGATCAGTCGTATCGCGACCCAGAATGCCAAGAGCCGGATCACACAGATCCTCCGTGAGGAGGAGCGCTCCAATATCCTGCATCAGTTCAAAGAGTGCGAGCATAAGGTGATCACGGGTACGATCCAGCGCCGGATCGGCAGAGGCTGGAATATCAACCTCGGAAAGACGGATGCGATCCTTCCCGAGAAGGAGACCGTAAAAGACGAGCGCTATAAGCCGGGGAACCGGATCAAGGTCTTTGTGCTGGAAGTCCAGGATACGCCGAAGGGAGCAAAGATCATCGTCAGCCGTACCCATCCGGATCTTGTCCGCGGACTTTTTGAAGAGGAAGTCACGGAGATCAAGGACGGTACCGTGGAGATTATGGCGATCGCGAGAGAGACCAATCCGAGCAGCGAGGCGAGAGGTGAGGACGGCAAGCACGAGGCAAGCCGCCGTACAAAGATGGCGGTCATGTCGCATAATCCGAACGTGGATCCCGTCGGTGCGTGTGTCGGTGTCAACGGAAGCCGTGTCAATGTAGTCGTGAGCGAACTCTACGGAGAGAAGATCGATATCATCAACTGGAGCGACAACTCCGCGGATCTGATACAGAACGCGCTGTCTCCGGCAAAGATCGTGGATGTATTTGCGGTGGATGCGACGAGAGTGGCAAAGGTCGTCGTTCCCGATTCGCAGCTTTCCCTTGCGATCGGTAAGGGCGGACAGAATGCGCGTCTTGCAGCAAAGCTGACGAACTTCAAGATCGACATCAAATCCGAGACCCAGGCGCAGGATGCGTTCGGATTCCATAAGGAAGATTACGAGCTGGATGAGAACGGATATGCGAAGTATGATGAGAACGGCAACCCGCTCTACGATGAGAACGGTAATCCGCTGTATGATATGAACGGCAACCCGCTCTATGATGAGAACGGCAATCCGCTCTACGATGCGGAGGGTAACCCGCTCTACGACGAGAACGGCAACCCGCTCTACGATGAGAACGGCAACCCGCTGTATGACGCAGACGGCAACCCGCTCTACGACGCAGAGGGCAATCCGCTGTATGATGCGGAGGGCAATCCGCTGTATGATGCGGAAGGGAACCCGCTGTACGACGAGAACGGCAACCCGCTCTATGATGAGAACGGCAATCCGATCGGAGCAAACGCTTCCGGCGAAGAGGCATAACACTTGCCGGCGCAGAAGCACATCCCGGGAAGACAGTGCATCGGCTGCGGACTCCGCACCGAGAAAGCTGCGCTTTTGCGGATCATCCGTACTCCGGAGGGAGAAGTGGTCACGGATGCATCCGGACGGGGTAACGGCAGAGGCGCTTATCTTTGCAGAAAGAACGAGTGCCTTCAGCTGGCAGTAAAGAAGCGCGCGCTGCAAAGAGCATTGAAATGTGAGATCCCCGAAGAGGTTTATCGTCAGATCGAACGGGAGCTCTCCTAGGGAGGAACCGGAAGATGGCGGGAGACCGGGTATTATCATTGCTGGGGCTCGCACAGCGTGCGGGAAAGCTCAAAAGCGGAAATTATGCGGCCGAACAGTCCGTGAAAGGCGGGAAAGCGAAAGTCCTGCTGCTCGCGGGGGACACCTCGGAAGCATCCGTGAAAGGATATCGTGATCTGTGTTCGTACTATGAGGTCCCTGTCCTGATCTACAGTGACAAGGAAAGCCTCGGGCGGGCACTGGGAAAAGAATACCGCAGTGTAGTAACCGTTGAAGATGACGGGTTTGCGGAAAAGTTAGTCATGTTAACAAATGGAGGTAGAAGCGTTAATGGCGAGGATCAGTGAAGTAGCAAAAGAATATGCCGGCGCAGACGGTAAGGCACTGAAAAGCTCAGTGATCATAGAAGCACTGACGGAACTGGGGGTCGAAAAGAAAACGGCATCCAGCAGTTTTCCGGAGGAGCATCGCGCCGCGGTTGAGGCTGCCCTCGCGAAAGCCGGATTCCGGAAGAGTCCGGAAGGAGCTGCCGCAGAACCGGGGGAGACTGCTCCGAAAGCGGAAGCGCCTGCACCGGCAGAGAAAAAAGATGCTTTAAAACAGGCGGAAGTGCAGAGCATTCATGCGGCTGTGGCACTGGAAAATGCAGGCGCCTCCAGAAAGGATGCTCCTGCCGTTGCCATCGAGAATGCCAAGGCGTCCGACGCCGATGCTGCAAATCAGAAGGAAGCGCAGACCATGGCACGTGCAGCCGGCAGAGTGGCAGGCATGCCCAAGGCCGGCGTACCGAAGGCAGGAATGCCGAAAGCCGGTATGCCCAAGCCCGGCGGTCCGAAGGCAGGGGTCAAAGCCGGTGTTCCCGGAGTCCCCAGAGTCGCCGGCAAAAACGGTGTATCCGTCAGCAGACCGACGGTAACGATGCCCTCGGGTGCAGGTGTGAAGGTCAATACGCCGAATCCGGCAGCACGTCCCGCCGCACCGCAGCCGAGAGGACCGATCAAACCGAGAGAGAACATGATCGACCGCGCGGCACTCAAGGCAGCCGAGGTTCAGGCAAAAGAAGAGCAGGAACGTGAGGCTCAGATCAAGAAAGAAGAGCAGGCGGCCGCAGAAACGGCTCCCGTAAACAATACGCCCGCGGCGGAAGCAGTCAGCACGCCGAAGGCACCGGAAACTGCGGCGGCAGCACCGGAGCATGAACAGGCAGCGCCCGCTCCCGCACCTGCACCGCAGGGGGCACCTCAGGTTTCCGCACCGCAGCGTGCACAGATCCCGCCGAGGAGACAGTTCGCAACGGTCGTTTCGAGACCGACGACGCCGCAGCAGCGTCCTGCGTCCAGACCCGGATACGGTCAGGGATCTTACGGACAGAACAACTACGGCGGAAACCGTCCCGGCGGATACGGAGGGAATCGTCCGGGCGGCCAGAACGGCAGACCCGGTACCGGCGGACCGGGCGGAAGGGGAGGCTCTTTTTCCGCACCGGCGGCAGCACCGGCAGGCGGCAACGACCGCAACCGGAGAAACAAGCATGCCGAGAAAGACCGGGATCGCGCATCCAAACGGGAGTCCATGTACGAGGATAACCAGCTTGGTAAAGGCAGAAACAGCAATGCCGGCAGATTTATCAAGCCGGTCAAAAAGCAGGAGACGGTAGAAGACGATATCAAAGTCATCATCCTGCCGGATATGGTAACGATCAAGGAACTTGCGGAGAAGATGCGTATCAATCCGTCCGAGATCGTCAAGAAACTCTTCCTGCAGGGAGAGATGGTCACGGTCAATCAGGAGATCCCGTTTGAAAAGGCGGAAGAGATCGCGATTGATTATGAGATCATGTGTGAGCATGAGGAGAAGATCGATGTGATCGCAGAGCTCCTCAAAGAGGAGGAAGAGGATGAGAGTAAACTCGTTCCCCGTCCACCCGTTATCTGCGTCATGGGGCATGTCGACCACGGTAAGACTTCGCTGCTGGATGCGATCCGGAAGACCAATGTGACCGATAAAGAAGCCGGCGGTATCACACAGCACATCGGTGCGTATACGGTGACGGCCGGAGACCGGCAGATCACTTTCCTGGATACGCCGGGACATGAAGCGTTCACTGCGATGCGTATGCGTGGTGCGAACTCAACAGATATCGCGATCCTGGTGGTCGCGGCGGATGACGGTGTCATGCCGCAGACCGTAGAGGCGATCAATCATGCAAAAGCGGCCGGGATCGAGATCATCGTAGCGGTGAATAAGATCGATAAACCGGGTGCCAATATCGACCGAGTGAAACAGGAACTGACGGAGTACGAACTGATTCCCGAGGACTGGGGCGGCCAGACCATCTTTGTACCGGTATCTGCAAAGACCGGACAGGGGATCGAAGATCTGCTGGAAATGATCCTGCTTACCGCGGATGTGCTTGAACTGAAGGCGAATCCGAAGCGTCAGGCCAGAGGTCTCGTGATCGAGGCGCAGCTGGATAAAGGAAGAGGTCCCGTGGCAACCGTACTCGTACAGAAAGGTACGCTGCATGCCGGTGACTTTATCTCCGCCGGAGTCGCACACGGTAAGGTACGAGCAATGGTGGATGATAAGGGACGCCGCGTGAAAGAGGCCGGTCCTTCGACGCCGGTCGAGATCATCGGTCTGGACGATGTGCCGAACGCCGGAGAGATCTTTATCTGTCACGAGAATGAGAAAGAGGCGAAAAATTACGCCGATACCTTTATCGCCCAGAATAAGGAAAAACTCCTGGAGGATACGAAGGCAAAGATGTCGCTCGACGATCTGTTCAGCAAGATCAAAGAGGGCAATCTGAAAGAACTGAACCTGATCATCAAGGCCGACGTACAGGGCAGTGTGGAAGCGGTACGCCAGTCCCTGACCAAACTTTCCAACGAGGAAGTCGTGGTCAAGGTCATCCACGGCGGTGTCGGTGCGATCAACGAGTCGGATGTCGTGCTGGCGAGTGCGTCCAATGCGATCATCATCGGATTCAATGTCCGTCCGGACGTTGTGGCAAAGCAGACGGCGGAGCGCGAAGGCGTCGATGTACGTCTGTACAAAGTCATCTATCAGGCGATCGAAGACGTCGAAGCGGCAATGAAGGGTATGCTCGATCCCGTCTTCGAAGAGAAGATCATCGGTCATGCGGAAGTACGCCAGATCTTCAAGGCATCTGCGGTCGGTAACATTGCCGGTTCCTTTGTCCTTGACGGAGTCTTCCAGAGAGGCTGCAAGATCCGTATCACGCGTGAGGGTGAGCAGATCTACGAAGGAGCACTTGCTTCGCTGAAGCGCTTTAAGGATGATGTTAAGGAAGTCAAGGCCGGCTTCGAATGCGGTCTCGTCTTCGAGGGCTTCGATCAGATGCAGGAACTGGATCTCGTGGAAGCATACATCATGGTAGAGGTACCGAGATAAATGAGAAAAAACAGCGTGAAAAATACCCGGATCAATACGGAGGTGCAGCGGCTGCTCTCCGAGCTGATCCGCAGTGAGGTCAAAGATCCGCGTATCCCGGAGTTCACCTCCGTAACGGATGTGGAGGTCGCGCCCGATCTGAAATCCTGCAAGGTATGGGTCAGTCTGTTTGTGAACGGAGAGGATGCCGAAGCGCAGGAAAAGGCTGCACTGGAAGGCTTAAAAAGCGCGGAGGGTTTCCTGAAGCGGCAGCTCGCAAGGGAGCTGAACTTAAGAAATACGCCGGAGCTGCGTTTCCTTACGGACCATTCGATCTCCTATGGCAACCATATGTCACAGCTGATCGATGAAGTCGTCGGCAGGGACGAAGCAGCGCGAAGAGAACGGGGCGAGGAAGAGTGATCAATGGCGTTTGACCTTTATGAGATCGTAAAAGACGCAAAGACGATCGGGATCACCGGACACACAAAGCCGGACGGGGATTGTATCGGTTCCTGTCTGGCTGTTTATTTATACCTGAAAAAAAGACTGCCGGAGAGTACGATCGAAGTCTTTCTGGAGGCGCCGGAACCGTCTTTTGATCATATTCCGTGCCGGGACGTGATCCAATCGGACTTTCCGGGCCGTAAGGCTTTTGATGCGT
>Ga0310694_10006180_pt1 | contig 11341 bp, 9 predicted proteins | sample 174DNAGHGhighgp2_FD_203884 | JGI IMG/M metagenome (GOLD analysis project Ga0310694, IMG submission 203884) | Sheep rumen microbial communities from Palmerston North, Manawatu-Wanganui, New Zealand - 1742 DNA GHGhigh gp2 (v2) (version 2) | ecosystem: Host-associated > Mammals > Digestive system >... | reverse complement strand
TAGTCTTTGTGACCATGACGAGCCAAACGAATCTTTGTTGCCATTTGTTTTTTTGTTGTTTTTGCGGGCGTTGGGTTACACGAACCCGGAGCCCCGGTTAATAATAATGACGTGCTTTTTTCTCGAAAAAGCCTGCAAAATTACTGCTTTTTTTTGATATACACAAATATTTCTTGCATTTTTCATTTATTTTTTGTAATTTTGCACCCGATTTTGCATTTTATGGTAATAAAAGATCCGAAAATAGATAATCCCATCCTTCATCTGGTCGGCGAAACGGCTGATCAGTTGGGCTTGGAGTGCTATGTCGTAGGCGGTTGGGTGCGGGATCTGTTTCTGCATCGCGAGTCAAACGATATAGACATCGTGGTCGTAGGTTCGGGTATCACGCTCGCAGAAGAAGTAAATAAGCGTCTCGGAAAAGGCGCACACCTCTCTGTTTTCAAGACTTATGGCACGGCGCAAGTCAAAAAGGGTGATCTTGAACTGGAGTTCGTAGGTGCCCGCAAAGAGAGTTACCGGCATGACAGCCGCAACCCAGTGGTAGAAAACGGGACACTTCAGGAAGACCAAGACCGACGTGATTTCACAATCAATGCCATGGCGATTTGTCTGAACATGAATCGGTATGGCGAATTACTGGATTCTTTCGATGGAATCGGCGATTTAGAGCGTTGTCTCATCCGTACGCCTCTCAATCCGGATATCACTTTCTCGGACGACCCGCTTCGTATGATGCGCGCCATCCGTTTTGCTACACAGCTGGGGTTCTTCCTCGACGGCGACACGTTTGATGCTATCGAGCGCAATAAAGAGCGTATCCGTATCATTACGCGCGAACGCATTGTCGAAGAATTAAATAAGATTATGCTCAGTCGGCGTCCGTCCGAAGGATGGATTTTATTGGATAAGACCGGACTACTTCCCATTATTTTCCCGGAATTGGCTGCGCTCAAAGGTATTGAAGTAAAGGAGGGTCGTGGCCACAAGGACGTCTTTCTTCATACACTCAAAGTACTGGATAATGTTGCCGAACTACAAAACTCAGATGATAGGAGTCAGCATTCAGATAAAATGCTTTGGCTGCGTTGGGCTGCACTGCTCCACGATATCGGTAAACCGAAAAGCAAAGCATGGGACCCGCAAGCGGGTTGGACCTTCAGAAATCATAATTATATCGGCGCCAAGATGGTACCTAAGATCTTCGCAAAGATGAAAATGCCGCTCAATGAGAAGATGGAGTTCGTCCGTAAGATGGTGGACCTTCATATGCGGCCGATTAACCTCATTGAAGATACTGTTACGGACTCCGCTGTCCGCCGCTTGCTTTTCGAAGCCGGCGATGATATAGACGACTTGATGTTGCTCTGCGACGCCGATATCACAAGCCGAAACGAAGAGAAAAAAGCCCGATTCCATCGGAACTATCAGCTTGTTCGCCAGAAAATGGTGGAGCTTGAGGAACGTGATAGAATTCGCAACTTCCAGCCCCCTGTTAAGGGTGATGAAATTATGGAAATATTACATCTTGAGCCATGTTCAATGGTAGGCGAACTGAAGGCCGCCATTAAGGATGCTATTTTAGATGGAGTCATTCCGAATGAGTATGAACCGGCAAAGGCTTACCTTATGCAACTGGCTAAGGGGAGAGGGTTGTGCTAAAAAATAAAAAAAGACACTATTTAAAAGAAAAAATACATGTAATCTTGCATATATAAAAAAAAAGTAGTAATTTTGCGCGATATTTCCGAAATAGGCATTAAAATTATATATAGATATGGGACTTTTTTCTTTTACTCAAGAGATTGCTATCGACCTTGGAACGGCGAACACCATCATCATGTGTGATGACAAAATTGTGGTGGATGAGCCTTCGGTAGTGGCAATTTCGATGGCGGACAACAAAATGGTTGCCGTTGGACGCAAGGCGCAACAGATGATTGGAAAAGGAGGCACGATGATACGCACGGTGCGCCCGCTGCGCGATGGTGTGATTGCCGATTTCTATGCTTGCGAGATGATGATTCGCGGAATGATTAAGATGATTCCGAAACAGACTCGCCTTTTCACTCCTTCGATTCGAATGGTGGTATGTATTCCTTCAGGTTCGACCGAGGTCGAGATTCGTGCCGTACGCGACAGTTCAGAGCACGCAGGAGGACGTGATATTTACATGATTTATGAACCGATGGCAGCAGCTATAGGTATCGGTTTGGATGTAGAGAGTCCGGAAGGTTGCATGATTGTCGATATAGGTGGAGGTACCACAGAGATTGCCGTTATTTCTCTCGGTGGTATTGTTAGCAACAAGTCGATTAAGATTGCCGGTGATGACTTCAACCAAGATATCATCGAATATATGGGTCGCATGCACAACCTGCGTATTGATGAACCAACCGCTGAGCGTATAAAAATTCAAGTAGGTTCTGCGCTACCGGAACTGGAAGATGCACCGGAGGACTTCATTGTGGTGGGTCCGAACAAAGTGACAGCATTACCTATGTCTGTTCCCGTTAGTTATCAGGAGATAGCCCATTGCCTGGAGAAGAGTGTTAGCAAGATTGAAGGTGCTATCCTTCAGGCCCTCGAGACCACACCTCCTGAGTTGTATTCGGATATTGTAAAACGAGGAATATATCTGACTGGCGGAGGCGCATTGCTGCACGGTTTGGCAAGACGTCTGACTGATAAGATTACTATCCCGTTCCATGTAGCAGACGATCCGCTACACTCTGTTGCCCGCGGAACAGGAGTGGCGCTGAAGAATGTGAACAACTTCGGATTCCTTCTTCGCTAATCACTCATAGCGACTTATGCAGAATTTGCTCAAGATACTGCTACGTTATAGCAACTTCCTGGTTTTCATTGCCTTGGAAGTTGCTGCGTTTTTGCTAATAAGCATGAATAACGCCTATCCTCGAAGCAGCCTATTGAGCACAGCCAATGAGTTCATCGCATGGCAGCATGCACAAATAAGTGAGATTACCGGCTATTTCAGTTTACGCAGCCAAAACGAACAGTTAGCTGCGGAAAATGCCGCATTGCTGAATCAAATTTACTCGATGGATTCGGCACGAAACGAAGTAGTGTTCCTTTGCAATCACGCCAAGGTAGTACAGATGACAACCGACAGATTGCATAATTATCTGACCATCAACCGGGGAAGTAAAGACGGCCTTCAACGAGGACAAGGCATTATTAACGAAGAGGGCGTAGTAGGCATCGTGAAGACGGTAGGACGCAATTACAGCGTGGCTATACCTCTCATCAGCACCTATACGAATCTAAGTTGCCGCTTTGCAAAGAATGATTATATATGCGCCCTCAAATGGGACGGCAAAGATAATCGTTTTGCGCAATTGACAGAGGTGTCGGCACATATGGTAGTCAATCCGGGTGACACGGTTATCACCAGCGGATTGACTCCTGTTTTCCCGGAAGGTATTCCTGTAGGAATAGTGGAAAGCAGTACGCTGAAAGAGGGCGATTCGTACCACACTATCCGTGTCCGCTTAAGCACTAATTTCAAACGACTCAAATATGTCGAGATAGTACAGAACCCGCATCAAACGGAATTGGAAGATTTGGAGAATGGATTGGACTAAACAATTGGGACGATATGTAGTCATCATGCTACTTCAGGTACTGCTCTTTGATCAATTGCAGTTATGGGGTGTATGCCATCCCTACATCTATATTCTCTGTCTGTTGATGCTTCCTATCACCTTACCACATAATATAGAGATGCTGATTGGTGCGTTTGCAGGTTTCATTATGGACATCTTCTGCAACAGCCTCGGTGTACATATGGCCTCCTGCATCTTACTGATGTTTATCCGGCCTTATTTATTGGGTGTCATCGTGAATGACAAAGACCGGTTGAATGAGCAGATAAGTTTGCGCGCCATAGGAATGGAAGCATTACTCAAATACGTGATCATATTGGTTCTTATTCACCATTTGACGGTTTTCAGTTTGGCCGCATGGAGTTGGAATTATATAGGATTTGTTCTTATGGAAACAATCATAAGCAGTTTCATCACCATTTCGATTATCATTGGGTATAATGCAATGAAATACAAATGATTAACGACCAGTATTATAGACGTCGATATGTCATCAGTGGCATCGCCATTGTAATTGTCTGCATGTATATAATCCGGTTGTTTTATTTACAAGTCATTGACAAATCAACGGCCGGACAGGCGGATAGCAATGCGCTCGTCAAACAGACCATCTACCCGTCGCGCGGTCTTATCTACGACCGCAATGGGGAACTGTTAGTTTTCAATCAACCTATCTATGAGATCACTCTAACTATGCGCGACATGGGTAAAGAGTGGGATACTATTGCTTTTTGCCGTTGTCTCAATATACAGCGAAAGGAATTTGACGAACGAATTCAGGAGATTAAAGACAAGCGCAAGAATAGAGGTTATTCCCGTTGGACCCCTCAAGTATTCATGAATCAACTAAAGAAAGAGGATATCGCCACTCTTCAGGAATCACTGTTCCAATTTCCTGGAGTCCAGATTCAGAAACGCACTTTGCGAGACTATACATACAAAGCCGCAGCGCATGTTTTGGGTTCTGTAGGCGAGGTGAATCAAAACGATATTGACCGCGATGATTATTATGCGCGCGGAGATTATTCAGGACGCGACGGATTGGAGCGAACCTACGAGAAACAGCTACGGGGCGATAAAGGAGTGGAAGTACTGATGCGAGACTCCAAGGGGCGTATGCAAGGCAGTTATCAGAACGGGGAACTAGACCGGACTGCCAAAGCGGGAACGGATTTATACACTACTCTGGATATCCGATTACAGCTGTTGGCGGAAGAATTATTATGCGGGAAGATCGGCAGTGCGGTAGCTATCGAACCGCACACCGGTGAGATATTGGCATTGGCATCCAACCCGGGATGGAATCCAAAAGTACTTGTCGGGAAGGAACGCAGCAAAAACTATATCGCACTGCTGCAAGATAAATCCAAACCACTTATGAACCGCGCCACGCAAGCCACTTATTCTCCCGGTTCCACCTTCAAGACGATACAATCTTTAGTTTGCTTAGAGCAGGGAGCCATCACCCCAAATACACTTTATCCGTGTTCCGGACCGGGCAGTTCACCCATCAAATGTACCCACCATCACGGTTCTCCTGTGGCACTGGATCGAGCCATCGAACAGAGTTGTAACCCTTATTTCTGGTGTGCTTTCCGGGATTTGTTGCAAAAAGACGGGTATGGCAAGGATAATGAAGCTTTTCGTCACCGCTATGCCTTATGGCGCGAGGCTGTGATGTCATTTGGAATGGGACAGAAATTTACGGATTCAGATATAGGAGAGCAATCATCAGGAAGCATTCCCAGCATAAATTTCTATGACAAATACTACGGTAAAACAGGCTGGAAGGCCATCACTATCCGTTCTCTAAGTATCGGTCAGGGCGAGATATTGGTCACTCCATTGCAATTAGCCAACCAAGCGGCCACTATTGCCAATGAAGGATATTACATATCCCCGCACCTCAACAAGAACGATTCCATGCGTATTCATCGGCATAATCTGGATATAGCCAAACGTCATTTTGAGGTGGTTAAAGAGGGCATGGGTCGCGTGATGATTTACGGAACGGGACGTCACTTTGCCGTAGACAGTCTGCATATGGCCGGCAAGACGGGAACTGTACAGAACCCGCACGGCCGCGATCATGCCATCTTCATCGGTTTTGCGCCGCTTGAAGATCCACAGATTGCCGTAGCGGTGGTGGTAGAAAATGCAGGTTTTGGTGCCACGTGGGCATGTCCTATTGCCAGCATGATGATAGAGCAATACCTAACGGGGGAAGTAAAACGAAAAGATTTACGGAAACGTATCGGAGAGAGCGTACTGAATGAGAGCGTCAAGAAGTGGTAACATATGGCAAAACGTCGATTGGATTACCATCGGTCTGTTTCTGGTCTTAGTTTTCTTTGGCTGGCTCAATATCTATGGCGCCAGTTATACGTTTGATCAAACAAGCATCTTCGATTTCTCCAATCGAGCCGGTAAACAGTTTGTATGGATCATTGGTTCACTGGTGTTAGGAACCGTTTTGCTTCTGATTGACTATAAGACATACGATGTATTGGCGTATATAGCATATGGGGCAATGATCTTGCTTCTATTAGCCACCCCATTCCTTGCGCACGATATCAAGGGTTCATTGAGTTGGATATCATTGGGCCCGATTAATCTCCAACCGGCTGAATTTGCCAAATGTATCGTTGCATTGGCTGTCGCCAAGTACATGGGACGCTATGAATACAAACTACGTACCTGGCGCGATTTGATTGTTCCTTTTGCACTTATCGGAGTACCGGCTCTTATTATCATGATACTGCAAAAAGAGACCGGTTCTGCACTCGTCTTTGCCGCCTTTATGCTGGTCTTCTATCGCCAGGGAATGAGCGGATATGTATTATGGACGGGTGTGGCAGCTGTAGCGCTATTCATCATCAGTATCCGTTGGGGCGCTGTAGCGTTGCCATTAGGAACAGGAAGCGTAGGTATCCTCACATGCATGCTGCTGCTGACAGCCGTGGAAATATACTTCATATGCAAAGAACACCACATGCGATGGCAGGCACTTATCCTAACGGGAAGCGTAGCACTCGTATATGGTATTTGTCTGCTGATCAATATTTGGGTACGCATACCGTTTGACTGGATTTCTATGGGTATTGTCGGTGCACTGGTACTTTATATGGTGTTCGTCAGTATCTATTGGCGAAAGTATGCGCTGTTACTTGTTGCCGTTTTCAGTTTGGGCTGTATCGGATACACGCAAGCCTGTGATTTTGTCTTCACACATGTGCTCCAACCCCACCAGCGCATTCGTATTGAGGTCTTGTTAGGCATGAAAGAAGATCCTGCCGGAGCCGGATACAATGTTAATCAGGCACGTATAGCCATTGGTTCCGGACGGTTCCTCGGGAAAGGTTATTTGAAGGGAACTCAAACAAAATTGCAATTCGTGCCGGAGCAAGACACAGACTTCATCTTCTGCACCGTAGGTGAAGAGTGGGGTTTTGTAGGTTCCATTGGTGTTTTACTGGTATATTTATTCTTTATTTTACGTCTGATTGAAATAGCCGAAAGGCAACGAAATATCTTCACGCAGATATATGCCTACTCTGTAGCCAGTATCTTCCTATTCCACCTAATGATTAATGTCGGAATGGTATTGGGATTATTGCCGGTGATCGGTATACCGCTACCGTTCTTCAGCTATGGCGGTAGTTCTCTGTGGGGATTCACGTTGTTGTTGTTTATCCTGCTGCGGTTGGATGCTGCGCGTATGGAGCAATTGAGATAAGTATGCCCTTTGTAACCAATCCCATAGGAATTATCGGCGAAGAAGAAGCCACCAAAATGCTGGAAAAGAAAGGTCTCAAAGTGGTGGAGCACAACTGGCGCATGGGGCATTTGGAAGTGGATCTGATTGCAGAAAGCAAGAAAGAGATTGTCTTTGTGGAAGTGAAAGCACGTACCACCATGTACGGAGATATCCGACCAGAGGAATATGTGGACGAGGCAAAGAAAAAACGCATGATTGCAGCAGGAAATGCATATATTAAATACCGGAAGTCCGATAAGTCCCTGCGTTTTGATATCATCGGGATTGTGGTGAACGCAGAAACGAAGGAAGTGACATACCGGAATCATATGGAGAACGCTTTCTCGCCGCAGATGAGGACAATCAGTTCCGGCAGTTTCGGTGGGAGATGGATGTGGAGACATCGAGGTAAAACGACACATAACACACGCAGATAAGATGGATTTCAGATATGATGTGATAGTAGTAGGAGCCGGTCATGCAGGATGCGAGGCCGCGAGTGCGGCTGCCCGTATGGGCAGTAAGACGCTGCTTATCACCATGGACATGAACAAAATTGCCCAGATGAGCTGCAACCCTGCTGTAGGAGGTATCGCCAAAGGGCAGATTGTACGTGAGATAGACGCGTTAGGCGGACAGATGGGTATTGTAACAGACAGAAGTGCTATCCAATTCCGAATGCTTAATCTAAGCAAAGGTCCGGCCATGTGGAGTCCCCGCAGCCAAAGTGACCGCAAACGTTTTATAGAAGAATGGGTGAAGGTACTGAGCCACACAGACAATTTGTATTTATGGCAAGATATCGTAACCCGTCTTATTATCAAAGATAATAAGGTTTGCGGTGTAAAGACAATGTTAGGGATTGAGATGGAGGCACAAGCGGTAATACTGACCAACGGCACTTTTCTCAATGGTCTCATGCATTGCGGCAAGACGCAGATACCCGGCGGACGTACTTCCGAACCCGCCTCTCACGGTCTAACCGAGCAGTTAGTTGCACTGGGATTCAAGAGTGACCGGATGAAAACGGGAACCCCTGCACGCATTGATGCCCGATCTATTCATTTCGACCAGATGGTAAGGCAAGACGGAGACAATGACTGGCATCAATTCAGTTATTTGGATAGCGTACATAGAGGATTAAAACAGATGCCCTGCTGGATTACTTATACCAACACACAGACACACGAAGCGCTACGCTCAGGATTAAAAGATTCCCCCCTTTTCAACGGACAAATACAAAGCATTGGACCACGTTATTGCCCGAGCATCGAGACAAAGATTGTTACTTTCGCCGACAAAGAGGCACATCAATTATTCCTGGAGCCGGAAGGAGTGGATAGCAACGAGTACTATGTAAACGGTTTCTCAAGCAGCCTTCCATGGCAAGTACAATTGGCCGGACTGAAGACCGTAAAAGGCTTGGAGGATGTTGTACTATACAGACCGGGATATGCGATTGAATACGACTTCTTTGACCCGACGCAACTGCATCACACATTAGAGACCAAACAGATTAACAATCTGTTTTTCGCCGGACAGATCAACGGCACTACGGGATATGAGGAAGCTGCAGGACAAGGATTGGTAGCCGGAGTCAACGCACATATCAACGTACATGGAGGTGCACCGTTCACCATGGGTAGAGATGAGAGTTATATCGGAGTGCTGATTGACGATTTGGTAAACAAGGGAGTGGACGAACCTTACCGGATGTTCACATCAAGAGCCGAATACAGGATTCTACTGCGCCAAGACAATGCAGACGAGCGTCTGACCGAACGGAGTTACAAGATGGGGCTGGCGGACAGAAACCGATTTGATTTGCTACAACAAAAACGAACAAGATGCGCCGATTTTATCGGATATTTACAATCCAACACGGTGCACAAAGGAGAGATTGACGGATGGTTAGAGTCAATTGGAAGCAGTGCATTGCATGAAGGTTGCAAGATAAGTGATCTGGTTTTACGCCCTCAAGTAAGTATCAAAGCGATGGCAGAGGTGCTTCCCGAACTAAAAGGGAGAGTGTCAGAATTATCCGATGAGATCGTAGAGAGTTGCGAGATACAGATCAAGTACGCCGGATATATCAAGCGCGAGGAGATGGAGGCCGCCAAACTACAACGGCTGGACCAGATCCGTATTCCTGACGGCTTTAATTATAGCGAAGTGCAGAGTTTAAGCACAGAAGCCAGACAGAAATTAAGCCGAATACGTCCAAGATCCATCGGAGAGGCACAACGTATCCCCGGAGTCAGTCCCAATGATATCAGCGTATTACTAGTGCTTATGGGAAGGTAGGGGTTGTGATTGGTGATTGGTGATTGATGATTGATGATTGAATATTATTATTTTTAGTTTGCTTGCAAACTAATATTAAATGTTTCACGTGGAACAAACACTTACAGATATGACAGCAGAACAAGTAAAGGAGGCTATCCGAAATGTGCCTGACTTTCCGGTTAAAGGCATTCAGTTCAAGGACATAACTACAGCGCTGGCAAGACACGACTGCCTATGCTGGATGAAGGATGAGATTGTAAAGCGATTCAAGGGCTTGGGTATTACTCAGGTGGTAGGAATAGAATCGCGTGGTTTTATCATCGCTCCGGCTGTTGCTATGGAGATAGGCGCGGGATTTGTGCCAATTCGCAAGCATAACAAATTGCCGGCAGAGACTGTGTCGGTAACATATGAAAAGGAATATGGAGAAGATGTTATCCAGATTCACAAAGATGCACTCCATGAGAATGATGTGGTACTGATTCATGATGATATACTGGCTACAGGCGGTTCAATGGCAGCTGCAATAGAATTAGTGAAGAAATTGGGTGTAAAGAAGATATATGTCAATTGCATCATAGAATTAGAGGGGCTACCTGGAAGGAAGGTACTTACCGAGAAGGGAGCAGAAGTAGATTGCTTATTCGGCATTGAAGTGAACGAATAAGAATATAGAGTCGAAAGATGAAAGGCATAGATAATCATATATCCTTGTTATTGAAACGCATACCGGAGAGTCCGGGTGTGTATCAGTACTTTGACAAAGAGGGGCAGATTATCTATGTAGGTAAAGCAAAGAACCTGCACAGAAGGGTTAACAGTTATTTCTCTAAAGATCATCCGTCATCGAAAACAAGACAACTTGTAGCACATATAGCGGATATAAAGTATGTAGTAGTAGAAAGCGAGCAAGATGCCTTCCTATTAGAAAATAATCTCATCAAACAATACCAGCCGAGGTATAACATTCTGCTGAAAGACGGAAAGAGTTATCCAAGTATTTGTATTACCAAAGAGGCTTTCCCAAGAATCTTCAAAACACGAACCATCAATAAGAAGGCCGGTGAATATTACGGACCGTATAGTTTCGGATATACAGTGGAGACGGTATTGGATCTGATACACAAACTATATCCCATACGAACCTGCAATATCCCTATTTCGAACGATTCCATCGAGAAAAAGAAAGTACGTGTATGCCTTAAATACCATTTGAAGAACTGTTGCGGTATATGTGAAGGGTACGGAAAAGAGAATTATGGAGAGTGGATTAACCAGGCCCGAAAGTTGATTAAAGGCGACGCACATGAGATAGGGAAACAATTAGAGGAGGAAATGATGCAGCTTGCAGCTGAGATGAAATATGAAGAAGCGGCAAACGTAAAACAGAAGATTGAATTATTAGAGCAATTCAAGAGCAAGACCATTATCACGAATTCATCGGCAAAAGATGTAGATGTATTCGGATATGACGAGCAGGACGACAAAGTATATATCGCCATGCTGCATGTTCACAACGGATCGATCGTTCAGGGTCAGACGATTGAGTACAGAAAGAAGATGGAGGAGGAGAAAGAAGAGTTGTTGGCTATGGGAATGATAGAGCTGAGACAGCAACTGGAGAGCACTACCAAGGACGTGATTGTTCCGTTCATTCCGGAGGTATTTGATG
>Ga0310694_10006179_pt1 | contig 11342 bp, 5 predicted proteins | sample 174DNAGHGhighgp2_FD_203884 | JGI IMG/M metagenome (GOLD analysis project Ga0310694, IMG submission 203884) | Sheep rumen microbial communities from Palmerston North, Manawatu-Wanganui, New Zealand - 1742 DNA GHGhigh gp2 (v2) (version 2) | ecosystem: Host-associated > Mammals > Digestive system >... | reverse complement strand
GGGATATTTTCCCGGGCCTCAAGAACAAACTCTTCAAGAAATTCCGTGCGGGCTATTACCAGCTCAAGGTAGAAAAAGACGAAATCCGTGGCGCAATCTTCAACGACGAAGAATTCAAGGCCTACGCCGAACAGATTGACAACGCCTTTGACGCATGGCTCAAGAAGTCTTCCAAGAAGTTGATGAACATCGACGGCGCGGTAGATGTGAAGAAGTTTATCATAGAACTCTCGGAATCGCTGATAGACGAATTCCGTTACATTGAACTCGTGGACTTTTACGACGTTTACCAGGTGCTGCTCGCCTACTGGCAAGAGACCATGAGCGACGACGTTTTCGTGCTCAAGTACGACGGCTACATGGCCGGTGCCGAAATCGTGAAAATCTTCAAGAAAGAATCCAAAAAGGATGACGGTAAGAAAAAGGCCGAGCCCAAGGAAATCGGCTGGGAAGGCAAACTTTTACCCAAGTCCGTTATCGAGCGCGTTTACTTTGCCAAGGAACAGGCCGAAATCGAGCGTGCCGAACAAGTTGTCGCCGAAAGCGAATCCAGGCTCGAAGAATTCGTGGAAGAAAATAGCGGCGAAGGCAGCGTGCTGGCCGACTACGCCAAGGAAGAAAGCGAAGACTTGGACGCAAAGAAAATTGCCGCCAAGCTGAAGGAACTGAAAAAGCAAAAGGCAAGCAACAAGAGCGAAGAATACGAAGTGCTCGCCAAATACACCGAACTTGCCACCACCGCGAAAAATCAGGCAGGCATCGTCAAGGAGCTGAACAAGGCGCTGGATGAATCCGTCAAGAACAAGTATGCCGAACTCACCGAAAAAGAAATCAAGGACCTGCTCGTAAAACAGAAGTGGAGCTTTGATATTTTCGAAGGAATCAAGAGCCTCTACGACACCACCAGCCACAAGATTGCAACCCGCGTGACCGAACTCGCCGACCGCTACGAAAACACGCTCCCTGACCTCGAAGCAACCGTCGCCGACTACGAAACCAAAGTCAAGAACCACCTCAAAGAAATGGGATTCGAGGTATGATCAAGACAAGAGCCGAAAGATTGTCATCCTGGAGCGAAGCGATAGGATCCACATGCGTCATCCTGAGCGAGTGTAACGGAGTCGAAGGATCTAGGGCTTAATTTATGAAAGAAACGAAATTCAAACAGACCGAAGTCGGGATGATACCGAGCGATTGGGAAGTTTCGCCTATTAAAGGCTTATGCACAAAGGTAACGGATGGATCCCATGAAAGCCCCAAAGAGGTTGATAATGGATATTATATGCCATCTGTCAAAGATATGACGGATTTGGGATTTTGCTTCTCTGACTGTAAACAAATATCAAAAAATGATTATTTAAAATTAGAACGAAATGGTTGCCGTCCAGAAAAGGATGATGTTCTTATTGCAAAAGATGGTTCTATTTTGAAATACGCCTTTGTTATGGATGATGAATTACCGATAGTAATATTGTCGTCTATAGCAATCCTTAGACCTAATAAGAAAAAGATTGACAGCCATTATTTCGCTCATTATTTCAAAAAAGAAGATTTTGTAAACAAAGTTCTTTCTGACTATAAAACAGGGACTGGTGTTCCAAGAATTGTTCTTAATAATTTTAAGGAAATTGAGATTGCGTATCCGAAAAAAATAGAAGAACAACAACGCATTGCAAACGCCCTCTCCGACGTTGACTCCCTAATCGCGAACCTAGAAAAACTCATCGCCAAAAAGAAAAACATCAAACAAGGCGCAATGCAACAACTCCTAACCGGCAAGAAACGCCTCCCCGGATTCAGCAAACCATGGATTGACAAAAAGTTAGGGGAAGGGTTGAAATTCCAATGTGGAGCACCTTTCCAATCTACGTATTTTAACAGAGAACATCAAGGTGTTCGACTGATAAAAAATAGGGACTTGAAATCGAACGATCAAATTTACTATTACGATGGCGAATATACGTATGATTATATTGTAAAAAATGGAAACTTATTAGTAGGCATGGATGGTGATTTTATGCCCTGCTTATGGAATAAGGGAACTGCTTTATTAAATCAAAGAGTTGGGCGAATATTGACAAATTGCTGGTCTTTGCCGTATTTATATTATATTCTAATAAAACCATTGTTAGAAAAACAGGACGGGACAGGAGCAACTACGGTAAAACACCTTTCTCATAGAGATGTGGAAAACATGATTGTTTATATGACCACGGACATTCAAGAGCAAACCGCCATCGCAAACGTCCTCAGCGACATGGATACCGAAATCTCGGCCCTCGAAACCAAACTCGCAAAATACCGCACCCTCAAAACCGGCATGATGCAACAACTCTTAACAGGAAAAATCAGACTGGTATAAGAAAATACTTTTTAGCAATAAAAAATAAATAGCAAATCAATGGAGAGATTATGATCGTCGGAGTTTTTTTAAGAAACATAAAAACATATAAAGGAATTAATTTTATTCCTTTGACTCACAAAAGCAATTTTTGTGGAGTAATTGGTAAAAATGGTGTCGGAAAAAGCACCATTCTTGAAGGACTTGATTATGTCCTTAACGGAGTGAACGGGGATAGATGGAATTGTCATTATGATAGTGGAAAGGATTCAGAAGTAAAACCATATGTAGTTCCAGTATTTTTAATTGAGAAGAAAAAAATAACACAAGACGATTCTACATTATTTGAAAAATTAAGTGATTTTTTTTGGACTGTTTCTGAAAAAGCATTGAACAGCGCGAATATTGAGACTAGCCGAAGTTTTGTTCAATTTAGAGAAGAATTAGCATTAAATTACGACAAAAATCAATATTATTTAATTGTTATTGGGAAAAATAAAGAAGCAAAAATTACAACAGCTATTTTTGATTCATTTAATACTATAGACGATAGCCAAAAAACTCTAAATTCTTTACTTGATTTAAATGCTGATGAAGGGATTTCTATAGATTCAAAGCGTCATGAAATTCTTGAACCACTATGGGATATAATCAATAGTTTGATGGATTATATCTACATACCTAAAGATATAGAACCAGAAAAAATGACTCTTTTAGAAACTACTGAGTTGCAAGCAGTAATGGGAACAACAGTCCAAGAAATTATAGCAAAAGTCTTCTCAAAAAAAGAAATATCTGAAATAAGTAGAAAACTTAGAAGTGCTATTGATGACATTTCTGCAAAATTAGAAGGATATGAATATAAAGAACCTGGCCGCGAAAGGGAATCAATGCTTAAAGGAGAATACCTTTACAATTTGATAAAGAGCGACTTTTTTAGCAAAAGAAAACTTCATAAAAGAAATCGAGATCGGTCAGGAGATCGATTGCTGTTGGTATCTCAATTAAGTTCTGGTGAAAAACAACAAGCAATTGTCAATATATATTATAGTTTAATTATGGCTCGGCAAGACGATAAAATGATAGTACTTGCAATTGATGAACCAGAGTCATCTTTACATGTTTCAGCATGCTACGAACAATTTGAAAAACTAAAAAAATTATGTTCAAACAAATGCCAAGTTATATTTACATCTCATTGGTATGGTTTTATTCCTGCTATCATGGATTGTTCCATTGTAAATATCTCCAAAGAAACAAGTGATGATAAACATAAATTAGATGTTTTTTATTCAGAACGATATAGAGAGCAAATAGAAAAACAAATTGAAAAATCAAAAAAAGAATTTCACAAAGATCTATTTTTGAATATAGAGTTGAAAAGTATAAATGATTTCGTTCAGTCAATTATCAGTAGTGTTTTGTTTGATAATCCTTATAATTGGATTCTATGTGAAGGGACGTCAGACAGGATGTATCTGCAAGCATATTTTAGTGAAAAAATTGAAGAAAAAAGATTAAGAATTGTTCCTGTAGGTGGTGTTGGGCAAATTTATCGATTATACAAACAATTCGAAACATTAATGTCAGAGAAAAGCATATGCAATAACATGAAAGGACGGATTTTGTTGCTATCTGACACAGATCCTAAGCTTAACCATTATGATGTAGTAAATTCAAATAATTTAAAAAATGTTCGCTTAGTAGCCAATGATTCACAAAAAACAGTAGAAATAGTGAATATCGGAGATCAAATGGTATCAGGGGCAGATGTCGAAGACGGAATAAATGGAAAAATTCTGTATCAAATTCTTAGAGAATTAAATGCTAAATATCCCCAAGAGCTTTCTTTCATGGACTTTACTGTGGATGATGTTGAAGATTGTTCTGCAGTTCATGCGTTGAATCTTAGACGAAATGAACAGGTAAAACTAAAAGAATTCTTCAATAGCGTTGATGAAGAATCTCGTCAAAAAATGAAAACAATAGTTTCGTCAAGATATGTTGATATATTAAAAAATGACAAAAAAAAGAAATTCTCTGAACCGAAATGGATTAGTCAAATTCGAAGTTTTCTATTTAACGAATAAATTTTATATGGTCAATAAAATATGAGTGAAAATACTATTTGTCTAAAATCCATCAGAGAACTTCTTGGCATAAGGTTCTTTATTCCTTCGTATCAGAGAGGATACAGATGGTCTCCTTTGCAGGTTGATCAGCTCTTAGACGATATAAATGAATTTGAAAAAAAGAACAATAAGGAAGAAGGTGAGTTTTATTGCCTTCAGCCAATCGTTGTAAAAAGACGCGTAAACTATGATGATTATGAGGTTATTGATGGACAGCAGCGATTGACAACAATCTTTATAATATTAAAGGTCCTTGAAGAAAGATTTTTGGAAGATTATCCTGATTATAGTTTGTACTCGTTACAATATGAAACTCGAGCGAATAGCAAAGAGTTTCTTGAAAATCTGAGCGATACGACTGCTGATTCAGAAAAATATATTGATTTCTTTCATATGAAACAAGCATATGATACAGTGAAGCAATGGTTTCTAAAAAAAGAAAATTATGGGCGAAAGAGCAAAATTCTTGATTTTTTGCTGAATTTTGAAAAGAAAGATGATAACGATGTTTCAAATAATGTCCGTGTTATTTGGTACGAAGTTGACGAAGACGGCAGTAATAGTTCTTCAATAGATATTTTTTCTCGTTTAAACATTGGAAAAATTCCATTAACCAATGCGGAACTTATCAAAGCCTTGTTTTTGCGGAAGAAAAATTTCGACGAAAATGTTTATAGTTTAAAGCAAATACAAATTGCAACTGAATGGGATGACATCGAAAAGCGTTTGCAGCAAGATGACTTCTGGTATTTTATATCAAATGGCTGTACAGACCGTAAATACGAATGTCGGATAGAATACATTTTTGACTTGATGAAAGATAAGCAAAAGAATGCAGATTCGTTTTATACATTTAGAGCATTTAGTGACGAGTTGAACAGTTCTTCAATAGATTCTGTTTGGTTTGATGTGAAAAATTACATTCTGACATTTGAAGAATGGTATGCTAATCCTAAATTATATCACTATGTTGGTTTTCTGATTTCTTGTGGAAAATCTGTAAAAGAATTAAAAAATGCTAGTGAGAGCAAAGGAAAAACAGATTTTGAGAATTATTTAGTTAATGAAATAAAAAAATCTATTGTTATTGAAGATGAGTTGGAAAATCTTAGATATTCAGAAGACAATGATGCTATAAAGAAAATTCTTCTATTGTTTAATATCCAAACAATTCTTTGTACGCACAAATCTGAAATGCGTTTTCCTTTTGCTTTGTTTAAAAAGGAATCCTGGGATGTCGAACATGTCTGCTCGCAAACAGACAAAAGCATATCTTCTGCGAAGGATAGAAAAGAATGGGCCGAAGATGTTTCGGAATATCTTAAATATAATGAAGTGGATGGTGTAGCAGACGAATTAAGCCTAATTGAAGCTTTAAAAAGTGAAAACAAAATTGATGAGAATCGGTTTAATGAATGCTTTATAAAATTCCAAAAAAAATTAGGCGATGATAAAATTATTGACAAAGATACGATTTCAAATCTCACTTTACTTGACGCAAAGACAAATCGGAGTTATAAAAACGCCTATTTCCCAATCAAACGTTTGCGAATTATAGAGAATGATAAAAATGGCATTTTTGTGCCAATTGCGACAAAAAATCTATTCTTGAAATATTATTCAAAACAGGCTGGTAATGTGACTCAATTTGGAGAAACGGACGCTAATAGCTATATCGCTGCAATAAAAGAAACCCTTAGCGAGTTCATGGAGGGATAAAGATGGTTGAAAAAATGTTGTCTAGTGATCGCTATTCTTTTTATAAACTTTTCAAGGAAAAAGGTTTTAAAATTGAGATTCCCATTATCCAACGTGATTATGCCCAGGGCAGAAATACTCAAATAAATGTTCGAGACGCATTCCTAGATGCTTTGTATAAGTATCTTGAAGAAAACGAGCCTAATAGGGACTTGGACTTCGTTTATGGAAGTATCGAAAACGGGAAATTTATTCCTCTAGATGGCCAGCAACGTTTAACAACCTTGTTCCTTCTCCATTGGTATCTATGTCAGATTTGTGAAGATGAGTCTTTAAAACAGTCCTTTTATGAGACAATGACGATAAAAGGGTATTCGGAAAAGGAAACCAAGTCAAAATTTACCTATGAAACCAGAAGAAGTTCATCTGAATTTTGTGATTCTTTGATGAAATTTCATTTGTTAAAGGACAAAATATCTGCGGAAGTAAAAATATCTGATATCATTGAAGACGAAAGTTGGTTCTTTAGATTGTGGCAGTTGGACCCAACGGTAAAATCAATGCTGCAAATGCTTGATTCTATTCATCAAAAGTTTTATGGAAAGGGAAATTTCTTTGCAGGGTTGTTGAGCGAAGATAATCCTATTATAACTTTCCTTTTCATGGATTTGAAGAAGTTTAAACTTTCCGATGATCTCTACATAAAAATGAATGCAAGAGGAAAGCCTTTATCGGAGTTTGAAAACTTTAAAGCGAAATTTGAACAATATATTGAAACAATAGAACCTGAAATAGAATCATTGCATCGTGATTTTAAACTTAATGATAAAAGCGTGTCTTTAAAGGATTACTTCTCCCATAATATTGATACTAAGTGGGCTGATTTATTCTGGACATACAGAAAGATTGCGAATAGATCAAATTCTGCTGAGGATAATGATTTTGATGATGAATTTGTGAACTTCATCAGATTTGTTTTTAATTGTAATTATGCCGGCTCGATAAATATTGCGATAAAGGATAAGGATGAAACTCTTGAAAAACTTAATACTGGGAGTGAGGTAATTTCTTTCGATGATTACTGCAAAAGGAATGTGCTTTCTGCAAAAGCTATTTTGTATTTGGTGGATGCGTTTGACGTTTTGTCGGAACAGGGAGTAGATATTACAACGCATCTTGCCGAATACGATGCCCCCTATTTTGACGAAAAGGGACAATTCTCAAAAATTCTTGCTGGCACAGCCTCTAATAACGATAAAATTCAAATGCACGCCTATTTACGCTACTTAATAGAAAATAAGGATAGGGCGGGTTTGTTTGATTGGATGCGCGTGATATGCAATTTATCCCATCCGGATAATACGATTATTGACTCTTCGTCGGAATTTTCGAGAAGCATTCGTTCTGTAGATTCTTTGCTGGCAAAGGCTCCAGACATTTTAAAACATTTTGCGGAAACAACTACCGTTGAAGGTTTTTCAAGTTGGCAAGTTGAAGAAGAAAAAGTAAAGGCGAAATTAATGCTGGCTTCTAGCGAATGGCGGTCTTCGATACTAAAATCAGAAAAAGAAAATTATCCATATTTTAACGGGCAAATTGAAATTCTTCTTGAATTTGCAGGAGTGTATTCATATTATAGAGAACACGCGGGTTCAACTTGGACATCTGAAAATGTTGAACAATTTAGGCCCTCTTTTGATGATTATAGTAACAAATTTGCCAGAATCTTCGACAGGAGTTATTCGCAAAATAGTTGTAAAATGGGCGATGCGACCTTTGCTTTTGAACGAGCCGTTCTGAGTAAAGGTAATTATTTATCATATACAAATAAAGAAAAAAAGAATCTGCTTAACACATCTAATACTAAACAGAATATTAAACGTGACCATAGTTGGAAAAGATATTTGAGATGCGATGGTTATAATGAAGATGAAATAAAGCGCCATAACTTAGTTAAAGAAGTTTTGGATGATGCAGACTTAGATTTAAACGACCTTATAAATTCATTGAACAAGGTTGCGCTGAAGATTGATGATTCTGCAATGTGGCGTTATTGTTTTGTCCATTCAAATGATGTCTGGAATTACGGATGCTATGGCTGGGTGCTATTTGATCCGAATATTTTGTATTTGTTCAATGGGTCAAAGCGAAGTCATTGGCATAGAGAAGCTTATACCTATTATTTGTGGGAAAAATATTTAGAATCATTATCGCTAAATCATTCTATTAAAAAGGGATATTGCGATAGTAAGAATGCGGATATATTGCCACGAATATCTATTACTTGGAAATTTGAAAATGAAGAATTGATTTTTGATATCTTCGGCGCAAGAAATCGCCAAAGGGCTGAAGATGTTTGCGATGCAATAGAAATAGAGTGTTATAAGACCGATGATTCTGCCGTGTCTGAGTCTATTAAGAAAAAACTAGAAGAAGCGCAATTCAACTTCCAAGGCAACAGAGGAAAAAGAACATTCTATTGTGACAAAATGAACGAAACGTGTAATGCTATTGTAGAATGTTTGAAAAAAATTGATGAGTAAGGGTAGGCTAGTCTGCATGTAAAATTTTCTTGCCCCTCTTGCCAACTTTGTCGATATTAGGTACATTACACTTATGCGCGTCATTCCGTAGAAAGGAATGATGCGCTTTTGCTTTATTTGGCTTTGCCGTAATGCGAGGGCGTTCCCAGTAGAAACAATAAACACAGGAGGCCCTATGGCAAGTGAAATCTTACGACAAACAGTTTCGTTGAAACTCAAAAGCGTTCTTGCAATCGGAGAAACTGTCGCTGTAGAATTCAAGCGTGCTGGCGGGCGTGTTGGCGACGATGTTTATGAGTCCGTGTGCGCATTCTTAAACCGTTTCGGTGGCGATATTTATCTAGGGATCCTTGACAATGGTAAGGTTGAAGGCGTTCCAGAAAATGCGGCTATCGATATGATCAAGAACGTCATCAATGTCGCGAATAATCCGACTCTATTCCAGCCGACAACATATCTTGACCCGGAAATCATAAGATACAACGACAAGACGTTAATCCGTATTCATGTGCCTCAGAGTTCCGAGGTGCATAGCTTTAAGCGGATCGTTTACGACCGCGTAAATGACGCCGATGTCAAGGTTTCCGCAACTTCGCAAATCGCGCAGATGTTCATTCGTAAGCAGGGGATTTTTACCGAACTGCGTATTTTTCCCTATCTGAAAAAAGAGGACTTGCACTTGGAACTGCTTGACAGGGTACGCCTTTTGGCGGTCAACAATGCTGGAGGCGACCATCCATGGAAAAATATGGATGATGAGACTTTGTTGAAAAGTGCCGGACTTTATACCATGGACTACGATTCGGATAAGCCGGGATTCAACCTGGCGGCGGCACTTCTGCTTGGCCGTGACGAGGTAATCCATAGCATTTGCCCGGCGTATAGGACAGATGCCTTGCTTCGTCGTGAAAATGTCGATCGTTACGATGACCGCGATGTCGTAGATACGAACCTTATTGATAGTTACGAGCGCCTTTTTGCTTTTGCCCAAAAGCATTTGCCGGACAAGTTCTTTGTCGAGGATTCGTTTCGCAAGAGCATTCGCAACATCATTGTCCGCGAAATGATTTCGAACACGCTGATGCACCGCGAGTTTACGAGTTCGTACCAGGCAAAGTTCGTTATAGAACGTAATCGTATGTTTGTTGAAAACGCGAACCGTGCTCCTGCTCAAAAGATAATTACGCTTGAGAATTTAGAGCCGAAGCCCAAAAATCCGACCATTGCGTCATTCTTCAGAAATATTGGCTATGCCGACCAGCTCGGCTCGGGTGTCCGCAAAATGTTCCTTTATTCCAAGTCTTACGGCGGTGCCGATCCGACTTTTTCGGAAGACGACGTGTTTAGAATAACAGTATCGCTGAATGATTATGTGAGTGAGCCTCAAAATGAAGAGGTTAACAATAGGGTTAACAATGAGGTTAACAATAGGGTTAACAATAAATTCAGTGAGATTCAGCAAAAAATGATTAATGTGTTACGCGAAAAGCCTACAATAACGCAAAGGGAACTATCGAGGCTCATATCAGTTTCTCTTGTACATATAAATAAAAATATGCGTGTTTTACAAGCAAAGGGTGTTGTGAGTCGTGAGGGTAATAATAAACGAGGTTATTGGATTGTTAATGAAAAAAAGGTGAGGTCTTAGGCCCGAAAAAGAGGTTGTGGAAGGGATTCTTGATTTTTTTGGACATCTTTGATTAAAAGATAAGGTTATATTTATGCAGAACCCATTCAAGGATCTGCAATGGCCGAACCGAATATCAACATTCCCGAACGCAAGACGCAGGCGAAGGTAATCAAGTTCTTCAAGGACGAATTGCATTACGATTACCTGGGCAATTTGTGCGAAGTGGCGAACAAGAACATTCGCTATGACGACCTGCTTGCATTCTTGGTGGACAAGCAGCATTATTCGGAAACGGTCGCACGCAAGGCTATCGCCGATTTGCAACATGCGGCGGGCGACCTGCAGCAGGGTTTATATTCTGCGAACAAGACGGTTTACAGTTTGCTGAAGTATTCGCACCCGGTTTCTGATGCGGATGGCGAAAATATCAGCGTCTATTACATTGATTTTAAAAATCCGGCCAACAACCATTTTGCCATTGCCGAAGAGGTGACGGTTAGCAGTTCTTTCGGTTCCAAGCGCCCGGACCTTGTCGTTTATATAAACGGCATTGCGGTCGCAGTAATTGAACTCAAGAAGAGTTCCGTTTCTGTCGCCGATGGCATTCGCCAGAACCTGACGAACCAGAAGCAGGACTTCATTGAGTCGTTCTTTACCACGATTCAGTATTGCCTGGCGGCAAACGAAAGCGAAGGTGTCCGCTATGGGACAATCGCCACGCCAGAGAAGAAGTACTTGACCTGGAAGCAGGAGGCATTCCGTGAACGTTTGCAGGAACTTGACGACAACGATTTGATTATCGATGATAAGAGTTCGTCGTTTGACGGCGTTCTTTTCGAGAGTCTTTATTCGCTGTTCAACAAGGTCCGCTTCCTAGACTTGATTCATAACTTTATCATTTTTGATAATGGTGTAAAGAAGGTCTGCCGCTACAATCAGTATTACGCAATTCACCGCACGTACAACAGGGTTACCACGCAAAAGAAGGGCGGTATTGT
>Ga0310694_10006178_pt1 | contig 11344 bp, 10 predicted proteins | sample 174DNAGHGhighgp2_FD_203884 | JGI IMG/M metagenome (GOLD analysis project Ga0310694, IMG submission 203884) | Sheep rumen microbial communities from Palmerston North, Manawatu-Wanganui, New Zealand - 1742 DNA GHGhigh gp2 (v2) (version 2) | ecosystem: Host-associated > Mammals > Digestive system... | reverse complement strand
GCCTCGATTTGTCCTTGCGGCAACAAAGCCAAATGGCTGACCTTGGCACCTACAAACAGCATTGCGCTGGCGTTCTTACAAGCCGCCACACAGGCACCGCAACCGATACAGGATGCGGCATCCATGGCCATGTCGGCTTTATGCTTCGGAATCGGAATCATGTTGGCATCAGGCACACCGCCCGTGGTGGTGCTGATGTAGCCTCCCGCCTGGATGATCTTGTCGAAGGCGGAACGGTCCACCACGAGGTCGCGAATGACTGGGAACGGTTTGGCACGCCAGGGCTCAATCCAAATGTCGTCGCCATCATGGAACTTGCGCATGTGGAGTTGGCAGGTGGTGATGCCGTCGTCGTTACCATGAGGGCGACCGTTGATATAGAGTCCGCACATGCCGCAGATGCCTTCGCGGCAGTCGTTGTCGAAGCACACGGGATGGGCAATGCGGTCGTTGACGAGCTGCTCGTTCAGGATGTCGAGCATCTCAAGGAAAGAACAATCGGGTGAGATGCCTTCCAGATGATAGGTTTCGAAATGGCCCTTGGCGCGGGCGTTCTCCTGTCTCCAAATATGTAATGTGAACTTCATGGCTTACTTGTAATTACGTTTTGCGATTTGAATGTGTTCATAGACCAGCGGCTCTTCCTCCATGGTCTCGCGTTGGCCGTGACCTTGGTATTCCCATGCGGCGACATACATAAAGTGCTCATCGTCGCGTAGGGTCTCTCCGTCTTCGGTCTGATGCTCAGTGCGGAAGTGTCCGCCGCACGATTCCTCGCGGTGCATGGCATCGTCGATGACAAGCTGTGCCAGCTCGAAATAGTCCTCCAAACGGTAGGCTTTCTCCAACTCGGGATTCATCTCATTGGCGTTGCCCGGGATGAAGACAGATTTCCAGAACTCTTCTTCCAATTCTGTGACCAGCTTCTTTGCCTTGGTGAGGCTCTCTGTGTTGCGCGCCATACCGCAGTATTCCCACATGATCTTGCCTAACCGTTTGTGGAAATCATCGACGGTCTGTAGAGACGTGGCGCGCCGCGTCTCTACCTGTCCGATTTCTAACAAACGGTTGATGCGTTCCCGAACGGCCTCTTCCGCAGCATCAAATTCAGGCGTGGTAGATGAAATCTTCCCCACATAGATCTGGTCGGCGAGATAGTTCTGCATGGTATAGGGCAAGACGAAATAACCATCAGCTAATCCCTGCATCAAGGCGGAGGCACCGAGGCGGTTGGCACCGTGGTCGCTGAAGTTGGCTTCGCCAGCAGCGAAGAGTCCAGGAATGGTGGTCTGCAGCTCGTAATCGACCCAAAGGCCACCCATTGTGTAGTGGATGGCAGGATAGATCATCATCGGAGTCTCGTAAGGGTTCTCGTCCGTGATTTTTTGGTACATCTGGAAGAGGTTGCCGTATTTCTGTTCGACGACATCCTTGCCCAGGCGCTGGATAGCATCGGCAAAGTCGAGGTAGACGGCATAGCCTGTACCTACGCCATAGCCGGCGTCACAGCGCTCCTTGGCGGCACGGCTGGCCACGTCACGGGGAACAAGGTTGCCAAAGGCGGGATAACGACGCTCCAGGTAATAGTCGCGGTTTTCTTCTGGTATCTCTGTAGGTTTCAACTTCCCAGCACGAATAGCTTCGGCATCTTCCTTTTTCTTGGGCACCCAGATGCGACCGTCGTTACGAAGGCTCTCGCTCATCAGCGTGAGCTTTGATTGATAGTCACCATGCACAGGGATACAGGTCGGGTGGATCTGCACATAGCAGGGATTGGCAAAGGCAGCTCCTTTGCGGTGGCAAACCCATGCTGCACTGCCATTGCTGTTCATGGCATTGGTGGAGAGGTAATAGAGGTTGCCGTAGCCACCAGTGGCGAGTACCACTGCATGGGCAGCATAGCGCTCCATGTCGCCAGTGACAAGGTTGCGGACAATGATGCCGCGGGCACGACCTTCCACCACGACGAGGTCCATCATTTCGCAGCGCGTGTGCAGTTTCACCGTGCCCCGGGCAATCTCGCGGCTCAAGGCACCGTATGCGCCGAGCAGCAGTTGTTGACCCGTCTGCCCTTTGGCATAGAAGGTACGGCTCACTTGTGCGCCACCAAAGGAACGGTTGTCGAGCAGTCCGCCATAGTCGCGGGCGAAAGGCACGCCTTGCGCCACACACTGGTCGATGATGGCACCGCTGACCTCGGCCAGACGGTACACATTGGCCTCACGGGCGCGATAGTCTCCGCCCTTGATGGTGTCGCGGAAGAGGCGTTCCACACTGTCGCCGTCATTCTGGTAGTTCTTGGCCGCATTGATGCCGCCTTGAGCTGCGATGCTGTGGGCACGGCGCGGCGAGTCTTGGATGCAGAAGATGTCGACATTGAAGCCCATGGCACCGAGTGAAGCGGCTGCCGAGGCACCAGCCAGGCCTGTGCCGACCACGATGATGTCAAGTTTGCGCTTGTTGGCCGGGTTGACCAGCTTCTGCGAGGCTTTATAATTTGTCCACTTTTCAGCCAGCGGACCAGCAGGTATCTTAGAGTCTAGTTTCATATCATTGTATGTCTTTTAATTAGGAATGCAGAATGTTGAATGCTGAATTCTTTGGACCTTGTTATCTAGACATTCATAATTCAGCATTCATAATTCAGCATTATTATTATAGTCCGAAATACACCCCGATGACCACCACAGCGAACATCAGGCACACTACCCAGGTATAGATTTGGCCAAGCACCTCAATGGCTTTGCCGTATTTGTAGTTATACAACCCGAAGGTCTGGAACACGGCAGCAAAACCATGCCGCAGGTGGAACCATACGACAGCAAAGAACACCAAATAGGAAATGACGATGTGCAAGATCTTGAATTTCTCGCGGGCTTGGTGGTAAAAGTCAGGCTCGACTTCAAGTCCGGCAGCCTCAAGAACGGCCTTGTCTTCTTGGTCGAAGTTGGTGAGCCAGTTCTCCTTGGCGGAGTATTCGCCGTGTTGTTCGGCATAGTTGAATGCGTCGGGTTGCGTTGTTTTCAAGGCTACGACATCTTCCGTTTTGGCCATGTATTTCCCTTTCACCAAGCCGATCTTCACGAAATAAAAGTCGGTGAAGTGCAGGATGAGGCAAACGAAGATGAGGATGCCCGTCCACACTTGCAGTTTGGAACCAATGTGCGTTTTGGAGCGTTGCGGCTTATGGTAGCCTTTAGGACGAGCCATTTTGTTGGTCACGGCCAGCCAAATGGCCAGAACCACATGCAACAGCAATGCGGCAAGCAGGCCTATCTCCATCACCTTAACGATGACGTAGGTGCCCATGAAATGGCAGAAAGCGTTGTACCATTCACCACCGTCATGCCTCAAAATGAGGAGATTGGCGCTGGCGTGGAACAGCAGGAAGAAACTCAAGAAAGCGCCCAAAGCACCGACGAGAATCTTCTTGGAAATGGAATGTATCTTTGGTAAATTCATGATGATAAGTATTTTCAGTTGGTTATTTCTTAGGTGCTCCTCCACCGAAGTCATCATACAAGATGTTCTCGGGCGCCACACCCAAATTGTCAAGCATGTTGACCACAGCAGCGCTCATCGGGCCGGGACCGCACATGTAGTACTCGATGTCCTCGGGAGCTTTGTGGTCCTTCAGGTAGGTGTCGTACATCACATTATGCACAAAACCGGCGGTATATTTCACACCCTGTGCATCGGCAGCGGGGTCGGGACGGTCCAAAGCCAAGTGGAAATGGAAGTTGGGGAAGTCTTTCTCAAGTTGCAGGAAGTCTTGCAGATAGAAGACCTCGTTCAAGGCGCGAGCGCCATAGAAGTAATGCATCTCGCGGTCCCTTACATTCAAGGTACGAGTCAAGTGCATGATTTGTGCGCGCAAAGGCGCCATACCGGCACCACCGCCTACCCATATCATCTCAGGTAGTTTAGAGTTTAGAGTTGAGAGTTGAGAGTTAGCGGTCCCTGAGCCTGCGGTCCCTGAGGCCCCTCGAAGGGTCGAAGGGCCGGCCTCAACATTGGTATGTTCTTTCACATGGAACTCTCCATAAGGTCCCGACATGATAACCTTATCGCCTGGTTTCAACGAGAAGATATAGGATGAGGCAATGCCTGGATTGACGTTCATGAATCCCGAACGATCAGGTTTGAAAGGCGGCGTTGCGATGCGCACCGTCAGCATGAAGACATCGCCCTCGGCGGGATAGTTGGCCATCGAATAGGCACGGATGGTGGGTTCAGTGTTAACGCATCGAAGGTCAAACATCTTGAACTTCTCCCACGAAGGCAGGTATTCCTCCCCTATCAGATCTTTGTCGAAGTCGGCATATTTGATATCGAACTTCGGTATCTTGATTTGGGCATATGAACCAGGCACGAAGTCCATGTGCTCGCCAGCGGGCAACTGCACCTTAAACTCCTTGATAAAAGTGGCCACATTGCGGTTGCTGACCACCGTGCATTCATATTCCTTCACGTTCAGAATCGACTGCGGCACCACGATTTTCAGGTTTTCCTTCACCTTCACCTGGCACCCCAAGCGCCAGTGGTCCTGAATCTGCTTGCGGGTAAAGAATCCTACTTCGGTGGGCAGAATTGTTCCGCCACCTTCCACCACACGGCATTTGCACTGGCCGCACGAGCCTTTGCCACCACAGGCAGAAGGCAGATACACTTTCTGTTCGGCCAGCGTGGCAATCAACGTGTTGCCCGTCGGGACAGTCAGCACTTTGTCGTCGTTGATGGTGATTTTCACTTCACCTTTGGGCATGAGTTTGTTGCGCACCCATAGCAACAGGGCAACGAGCAGCAAGACGATGCCTAAGAAAACAATAATGCTAAGTAATATATTGGTTGTAAAATCCATAATATCAAATTTTTATACCCATAAAGGCCATGAAAGCGATACCCATCAAACCAGTGATGATAAATGAAATGCCTACACCCTGCAGACCTTTGGGAACTTTGGAATAGCGCAGTTTCTCGCGGATGGCGGCGATGGCCACAATGGCCAGCAGCCAGCCAATGCCTGAGCCGAGACCAAACACGGCAGCCTCACCCACATTACTGAAGTTGCGCTCCTGCATGAAGAGCGAGCAACCCAAAATGGCACAGTTCACCGCAATCAGCGGAAGGAAAATGCCCAAGGCAGAATAAAGCGATGGCGTGAAGGTCTCAATCACCATCTCCAGAATCTGCACGATGGCAGCGATGATGGCAATGAAGAGGATATACGTCAGGAAGCTCAAATCGACAGAAGCCAATTTGGGGCTAATCCAAGATAAAGCACCAGGCAAAAGTAGATATTTGTTGATCAGATAGTTGACTGGAACGGTAACGACCAACACGAAAGTCACAGCAAGTCCTAAACCAGCGCTTGTTTTCACTGTCTTCGAAACGGCAAGATACGAACACATACCAAGGAAGTACGCGAAGATCATATTGTCAACGAAAACCGATTTTATGAACAGGTTAAAGTATTCCATGGCCTATTAGTTTTGGTTGTTCTCTTGCATTTCGGGGTTACGGGTGCGCTGAATCCAGATGATGACACCCACTACGATTAGTGCCATCGGTGGCAAAATCATGAGTCCGTTGTTTTGATAGCCAGCCTCGTAGAACGATTGCGGGATGACCTGGTAACCAAGTAAGGTTCCCGAGCCAAAGAGTTCACGGAAGAAGGCTACGATAATGAGTATCAAGCTGTAACCCAGACCGTTGCCCAAACCGTCCAAGAACGATTCTCCAGGCCCGTGCGACAAGGCAAAAGCCTCCAAACGCCCCATGATGATGCAGTTGGTGATGATAAGACCCACGTAAACAGAAAGTTGCTTGCTAATGTCGTAGGCAAAAGCTTTCAAAAACTGGTCGATGAGGATGACCAAGGCGGCCACCACGACAAGTTGCACGATGATGCGTATGCGCGACGGGATGCCATTGCGCAGTAGCGAGATGATGAAGTTCGACAAGGCCGTCACCACGGTCACGGAGGCACCCATCACCAAGGCGGGTTTGAGTTGGGCGGTCACGGCAAGGCACGAGCAAATGCCGAGCACTAATACCGTGACGGGGTTGGTCTTTCTGAGGGGGTCTATGACGAGTTTTTTGAAGTTGCTCATGGTCTACATCTTATTGTATTCTTGCAAGATCCAGCGTTTGAAAAGCGGGTCTTGTATCTCGATTTCTTTTCCTGTCACGTCAATCAGGTCGCGTTTTGTCAAGGCGTCTTTCAAGATGCGAATGTGGCCGCTTGTGCCCAACTGATAACGCTGTAAAGTGGCCGTCGCCGAAAGGTTTTTCACACCCTCGCTGACGGCACAGAGGAAACTCCGTTGTTTTTCGGTCAGGGTGTCCATCAGGTTGACGAACTGCAAATTCAATGAATCAAGCATTGCTTGAAGTGCTTGGTTTATAATGGTTTCTGAACAAATATCGGTAGTGCGTAGCCAAGTGTATTGCGCAAGTTGCTGCACATAATAGGGGTGGTTCTCCACTTGTTCGGCGAGGTATCCGGCAAGGTCGGGCGTGATGGATTTTCCCGTTTCCTTGAATCTTTCGACGATGAATCTCTGCCATTCCTCGTTGGCGATTTTCGGCAGGAACATCATGTCGCCGAAGCGGTAGAACGGGCTGTTGTACTCTCCGAAAATGTGTAGCATCATGTGCTTTTTGCTTCCATAAAGTATGTAAGCCACATCCGAATGGTCTTGCCAATGGGTGCGCAAGGTCTTTTGGAATTTCAGTGTGTCGCGAAACTCGCCGATTTGCTGGAATTCGTCAATGCAAACAACGACCTTTTTCCTTTTTTTCGTCGCGATTTGTTGAGGCAAGTCCAAGATGTCCTCTCCGATGGGGTCGTTTCGCAAGTCCACGCCGAGCGAAAGCTCATATTGGTTGAGCGGGTCGCCGATGGTCAGTTTCGGAAACAGCCGTGCGATAAATTCTTTGGCGTTGGCCAACAGCGCTTCCGACGAAGACGAAATGCCCTCCAATATCTTCTTTGCGAAAAGGCTGTAAAACTCTTGAGGGTTGTCGCATTTGAACACGTTCATCCTGACGAACAAAATGTCTTTTTGCTCTGCTTGCGTGGCTTTGATGGCTTTCGCGACCAGCGATGACTTCCCCCAACGGCGGGGCGAGATGATGGCGGTATTGGTAAGCGACATGAAGTTGCTCATCAAATGGGAAGTTTCGTCCGTCCTGTCGGTGAAATCGGCGTCTTCAACAATCTTTCCGTATGCAAAAGGTATGTTCATCTTTCCAAATTTGCCGCAAATGTAATAAAATTATATGATATAAATTTGTATCATATAAAATTATTTCATCGCATCGCTTGGTTGTAGTTGCTCAAAAAAAGGTTTGTATTTCTCCAAAGTATTGTCAATCATTTCTTTAACACCGTTTGATGTTTTTGTCGCTCCCGTGATGGCATCGAACTCGATGGGGGCGATTTGTCCGTTTTTGCGGATTTGTTTCCCTTTGAACTGGCCTTGGAACTTCTCCGTAGTGATTTCGCCGCCTAGGCCTGGCGTTTCCGACTCGTGGTCGAAGTTGGCGCCAACGATGTTGCCCTTCGTGTCGATGGCGATGAAGCCCGAAATGGGTCCCCACAAGCCTTTGCCTTGCATGGGGATGACACTGATTTCGCGGTCGATGACGAACAGAGGCAAGAGGCCGTTGTTGTCGGGGCGACCGTTTTCGTCCAAGAGGAATTCGTCGGTGCAATGCTGTTTGTAAAGTTCCGCTGCGTTGTCGGCATTCACGTCGGCGATGCCTGCCGCACGAAGGATGTTGATGCGTTTTTCGTTCTGCTTGTTCGTGTCTTGGAACGGCTTCAACCAAATGGCTGCTGCGGTGAGCAAAACGGCCACGACCACAATCAAGATGGTGGCATACAGGAAGATATAACCGTTGCTGTTGATGTCTTTCTTCATTTTGCGGAGGCTTTTGAGGTGACTAAGGCGCGTTTTTGGCGCATTCTGATATTTCGGGCGACGACGCAGTGGTCGATGAGCGGGGCGAAGCAGTTCATGAGCAGGATGCTGAGCATCATTCCCTCGGGATAGGCCGGGTTGATGACACGGAGCATCACGGCAAAGATACCGATGAGCAGGCCATAGATCCACTTGCCCGTGTTGGTCTGAGCCGCCGTAACAGGGTCGGTGGCCATGAAGACCGCACCGAACATGAAACCGCCCATCAGGTAATGGTAGTAGAACGGCACTTGCATGTATTCATTGGCTCCAATAGCATTGAATATCAAGCCCATGAGACCGCCACCGAGGATGACAGAGAGCATGACACGCCAACTGGCGATACCCGTGAACAACAATAGAATGGCACCTAACAAAATGGCAATCACAGATGTCTCACAGGTAGACCCGGGAATTGTTCCGATGAACATATCCAAGGCGGAAGCAGAAGGATGCACGCCAACGGCCAATTCAGCCAAAGGCGTGGCGCTCGTGATGGCGTCGGTGCCCCAAAGGTCGGCGGCAATCCATACATTGTCGCCCGACATCCGAGTGGGATAAGCGAAGAAGAGGAAGGCGCGCGCCACCAAGGCAGGATTGAGGAAATTCATGCCCGTGCCGCCGAAGACCTCCTTGCCGATGATGACGGCAAAGGCCACTGCCAAAGCAAGTTGCCACAAAGGTGTGGTGACCGGTACAATCATCGGGATGATGAAACCTGTGACCAAAAAGCCTTCGTTCACCTCGTGGTGACGTATCTGCGCGAAGGTGAATTCAATGCCCAAACCGACAATATACGACACAGCCAACATGGGCAACATTCTCAAGAAGCCGAACCAAAGACAATACCACCAACTGGCCACTGTGCCCAATTCGTAAGGCCAATCCGTGGCGTGGAGCGAAGTCTGATAGCCGATGTTCCACATGCCAAAGAGCATGGCGGGAACGAGGGCGATGACAACCATGATCATAGCGCGTTTCAAATCGATGGCGTCACGAACATGGCTGCCGCGCTTGGTGACCCGATTGGGTGTGAAGGCAAAGGTTTCGAAAGCCTCAAAAGTGCTCTGAAGCCATGCGAATTTACCGTCCTCCACAAAGTTCGGCTTGATTCTGTCAACAAAACGACGTAGGTTATTGAACATTATAATCCCTCCTTTCTCAGTTTTTCCAATGCCTCGCGGATGATGGCTTGGATGTCTGTTTTGGATGTGTCGATGAACTCGCAAAGGGCGAAGTCTTCGGGCTCGACTTCGTAAATGCCCAAGTTCTCCATCAGCTCGATGTCGCCGATGATGCAGGCCTTGATGAGTTGCGTAGGATAAATGTCGAAGGGGAAGACCCGCTCGAAATTGCCCGTGAAGACCAAGGGACGCAGGTCACCGTGGGTGTTGGTGTCGAATTTCCAGAAGTTTTCGAAACGCGAAAGCTCGAAGCCCAAGGGCTTGAAGGTGCTTTTCGGCATGAAGCCGCTGAGGAAGGTGCGCGAGAAGCTGAACTTCCTAAAGCCAGGCATCAGCCAGCCCATGAAGTCGTAATAGTCGCCTTCGGGCAGGATGCTCACCAAGTCGTCATAGGCACTCAGAAAACCATCAGCGGCGATTTGTGTGCCACTCAGGATGTCGCCCGAAATGACACGGTTTTGCTTCTTGACCTCGTTGGCTTCTATCTTAGGATATTCATTGTTAAGCAGTTGCGCTTTCGTAATCTCAGCCAAACAAGCCCCAAACCTTACTCGGTAATAATGTGGGTTCTTGATATTGGGTCCAGCTACAGCGACAACACGCTCAGGCTTGTAAATGCCTGTTGCAACCAATTCACCCAACACGGCAACGTCCTGCAGGTTCATCGTCCAGATGATTTCCCCTTTATTAATAGGGTCAATGTGGGCGATTTGTGTGCCGATGTTTCCGGCAGGATGAGAACCTTTTACAAAGTGGATGTTGAACTGTTGATTGTTTAATTGTTTAATTGTTGAGGCAAGACGTTGATTGGGACGGAAACAAACATGGACTTTTCCATCCGTCAATTTTGCCAGCGCCTCAAGGCCTTTTTTGAGTGCCTCTTCCCTACCCCGCATGATGAAATCATAATCAGGTGCCAGAGGTGCGCTACTGAAAGCGCTGACGAAGATGGCCTTGGGCTTGTCGTCGGGGTTGGCGACGGTGCCAAAAGGCCGCTGGCGCAGTTGGGTCCAAAGGCCGCATTGCAGCATGGCCGCTTTGATTGCATCTGCACCCATCGGAATTGGCGAGGATTCGGAATCCGATCTAGCCGAACTAGAAGAATTGGAATCCACCTCAACCACCACCTCCAAAAGCTTGCGTTTCTCGCCTCTCACAATGGCTTTCACCTGCCCGTTGACGGGTGAAGTGAAGCGGATGCGTTCATCGCTCTTGTCGCAAAACAAGGCGTCGCCGACATCCACCAAATCGCCTTCCTCGATTAGCAATCGCGGCGTGAGGCCCACATAGTCAGTGGGCTTTATGGCGAAAGTCGTGATGCTGCGCGCATCGGTGAGGCGTTTCTCAGCCGCTCCACTGACGGGCAAGTCAAGACCTTTCCGTATCTTTATTGTCTCTGACATTTTATTGGATGTAAAGAAAGTCTTTGACATCATAATTAATCGCATCTATATCTCGCTGCAAAATTACGACATTTATGGGGTACAGACAACACGTGCCATTGAAAACTTCCATATCAGTGGTAATTTATCATGGGTCATCAACGCGGTCAATACGAGTTCTGCTCGCCCAACGATGTGGTGAACGCCTCGCAATCCACCAACGACGCTTATCCTTGCGCCATTCACATGGCCATGTTCCTTGAACACGAGGAGTTCCTCCCCCACCTGACCCAAATGATCGTCGCCTTGGAGAAGAAAGCCAAAGAGTTTGCCGAAGTCATCAAGATGGGTCGTACCCAATTGCAGGATGCTGTCCCCATGACCTTGGGACAGACGTTCAGTGGCTTTGCCGCTTCGCTCCGTGGCGAGCTGCGCACTTTGAACAGCGCTGCCCGCGAGTTCCTCACCGTCAACATGGGTGCCACCGCCATCGGTACGGGCATCTGCTCCAAGCCAGGCTATAGCATGGCATGCATCAAGGCCTTGCGCGAGATTACGGGATGGAGCATCCATTTGGCCGACAACCTCATCGAAGCCACCAGTGCCACGAGCTGCATGATCCAATACAGCGCGGCCATGAAGCGCCTCTGCATCAAGATCAATAAGATGTGCAACGACCTCCGCCTGATGAGTTCCGGCCCTCGCTGCGGCTTCAACGAGATCCACCTGCCCGAACGCCAGCCCGGTTCTTCCATCATGCCTGGCAAGGTCAACCCCGTGATCCCCGAAGTGATGAACCAAGTGTGCTATA
>Ga0310694_10006175_pt1 | contig 11351 bp, 7 predicted proteins | sample 174DNAGHGhighgp2_FD_203884 | JGI IMG/M metagenome (GOLD analysis project Ga0310694, IMG submission 203884) | Sheep rumen microbial communities from Palmerston North, Manawatu-Wanganui, New Zealand - 1742 DNA GHGhigh gp2 (v2) (version 2) | ecosystem: Host-associated > Mammals > Digestive system >... | reverse complement strand
ATCTGTCAGCATACCGACCATTTGGCTCAGGAGGCCGTGGTTGCTGAGGCAGTTGAGTTGCTTCTCGATGCCGTCCTTTTGGTCGAGGAACCACCACGCCGAACCCCATTGCATCTTGCCCGCAACGCTGCCGTCTTGGAAGTTGGCAATCATCGTTGCAAACACCTCGTTGTCGGCGGGGTTGATGTTGTAGAGGATGGTTTTTGCAAGTTGGTTGGTGGAGTCGAGACGGTTGAGGAAACGGCTCATCGGCTTCGCCTGTTGGAAGTCGCCGATGGAGTCAAAACCAGTGTCGGGACCAAGAGAGCCGAGGAGACGGCTGTTGTTGTCGCGGACGGGACCAACGTGGAATTGCTGAACCCAGCCCATCCTATTGACCTGCAATGCAAAACGATAGAGCACTGCGGATTGGAATTTGGGCAGTTCCATACCCTCCAACGCCTTGCCGGAACGCACTTTTTGGAAAATCTTGTTGGCGTCGGCGTCGCTGCATGGCGTGCTGTACAGGTAATCGAGCCCAAAATCAGCCACACGGCAACCCACGCTGTGGAAAAATTCGATGCGCTTGTCCAATGCGTCAAACAATGCGTCGAAACTATTGATATCCATGTCGGCGGCGGCGGCGAGACGGTCGATGTACTCGTTGTATTTCTTGGGGTCGCGGGCGTTCATAGCCTTGTCGGGACGCCACGCCGGAAGCACCTTAAACGGACATTCGCTGTCCTTCAGTTTGATGTGATATTCGAGCGAATCCACGGGGTCGTCGGTGGTGCATACGGTCTCCACGTTCATCTTTTTCAATAGACCCCATACGCGGTAGTCGTCTTGCTGGAGGAGTTCGGCGGTGCGGTTGTAGATGTCTTCGGCGGAATCGGGGTTGAGCAGGTCGTCGATGCCAAAATAACGCAGCAATTCCAAGTGCGTCCAATGGTAGAGCGGATTCCTGACGGCGTTTGGAACGGTCTGCGCCCATGCTTGAAATTTCTCCTTGTCGGTGGCGTCGCCAGTGATGAAACGCTCATTGATGCCGTTGGCACGCATTGCACGCCATTTGTAATGGTCGCCGTAGAGCCAAACCTGAGTGATATTGTCGAACTTCTTGTTTTCGGCAATTTGCTGCGGAATCAGGTGGCAGTGATAGTCGATGATTGGGAGGCCTTCGGCGTAGTTGTGGTACAACTCACGCGCCGCGTCCGTCCTCAATAGAAAGTCGTTGGTTATAAAAGTTTTCATTTTTAATTCTCAACAATCGGTTTGTATTTTGGTACTAATGTCTTCATAATAATCCACGCAATCAGGTAAGCCACAGCGCAGTAGCAGAACACAATCATATACGCGCCGGGTTTGCCGGTAACGCCGAAGAACGAGAATCCTTCGCCCAATTCTTCTGCGTGTGTGAACAGCATACCTGAGCATTTGTTGATGGCAAACGAGCAAAGTCCGCCAAACAACGTGCCGATGCCGGTGATGGTTGCGATTGCTTTTTTCGGGAACATATCGCCGATGGTGGAGTAGAGGTTGGCAGACCAAGCCTGATGACCCGCGCCGGCAAGACCGATGATGATGCAGGGCCACCAAACAGAACTACTTGCCAATGGCTGCGCAAACATTGCAAAAATCGGCAGGAAGGCAAACATCAACATTGCCCTCATACGTCCTGCGTAGGGATCCATACCTTTTTTCTCGACGAAGATTTTGGGTAAGTAACCACCAACAATCGACACCGCAGTTACAATTGCGTACAGTATGAAAATCAACAACTGACCCGTCGTGGATGTGGAGGGATAGCCGAGTTCGGAGAAGTATGCCGGAGCCCAGAAAAGGAAAAACCACCACACGCCGTCGGTCATAAATTTGCCGACGATGAACGCCCAGGTCTGACGGTATTTGAAGCAGTCAAGTATTGAGAATTTTGGGCCGTTGTTGGCTTCTGCATTGGCGTCGGAAGCCTTTGCCTCGGTTTCAGCAGCCTTGTCGGATTCGATGTATGCGAGTTCCTCCTCGTTTACATACTTGCTCTTAGCCGGTGGGGTGTACAACAAAAGCCATGCGCCAGCCCACAGAAAACCGATGGAACCGATTATGATAAAAGCCATTTCCCAACCCATGTGTTTGGCAAGTAGCGGGATTGTGAGCGGTGCGGCGAGTGCGCCGACTGATGCGCCCGCGTTGAATATGGACGTTGCGTATGCGCGGTCTTTCTTGGGGAAATACTCGGCGGTAACTTTGATAGCCGCCGGGAAGTTGCCCGCCTCGCCGGTTGCCAAGATGATTCGGCAGCCGAGGAAAAGCCATACGCTGATGGTGGATACCGTCAATGCAATTTCAGAGCCTTTTTGCACTGCGCGGAGGGCGTCGATATTTTCGATGCCGGCGAGCGACATTGTAGCCACGCCACAAGCCGCGTGAAGGCACGCGCCCACCGACCAAATCACGATAGCCCAGATGTAGCCCTTCTTGGTGCCCATCCAGTCGATGAATTTGCCCGCAAATAGCGAAATCACCGCGTAAAAGATTGAGAATATGGCTGTTATGTTGCCATAGTCGTTGTCGTTCCAGTGGAAGTCAAGGGCAATGAAGTCCTTCCACGTGAGTGACAATACCTGCCGGTCGAGGTAGTTGACCGTCGTCGCCACAAATAGCAGCGAACAGATAATCCAACGAAATTTTGTCATTGTGTTAGTAGTGTAGATGATAGAATTTTAAGTGTTTGTGTGAATTGTTATTCTTCTTGAGATGCGTATAGACCCAATATAGTTCCGTAGAATATGTTGCGTCTGCCGAGCGAGAGATATTCCACCTCCACCTTGTCGGCAAATACGGTGTATTCTTCTTCGGGTGTGGTCTTGTATGAGAATACAAAACCATCGTCGGCGCGTTCCACTTTGAGGTAGATGCGCCCCACGAAATCTTCTGGCACGCGCTGCGATTTGATTTCTGCCTTTGATATGCCCGAATCGTCTTTTATTGCCTTTTGCAGGATGAGCATGCAGTCGTCTTCTTTGTATCCGATGCCAAATTCGTAGTTGTTGTCGTCGGAGAGAAACATTGCAAGTCCAGCAAATTCTGTGGGTGTCTGAGGCATGAAATGCATTTCGGTATTGATGGTGAATACATTGTGCATCTGCCTCAATCCTACGAAGCCGGCATGGCACTGCGAGCGTATGTTGTTGATTTCCAAAGGTAATACAAGTCCCCGTTCTCCGTTGGGTACGATTGATACGCCAGAGGGGGTGCGCAATATCTCCCATTGCAGCGGGAGGGTGTCGGATTCAAAGTATTCTGTGTAAGTGAAGTTGCCGTGCGGTATGTAATGCGCAAATGCCGCCGTGTCTTTCTTGTATTTTGCGCCAAGGGGAGCGGTTATCTTGTTGGGTATGGTTTGACCGTTGCGAATCACGTATGGCCAGCCATTGTCCCATGTTACTTTCATCATGAAAGTCTCGCGACCTTGATTGAAGTCGTTGTTTGGGGAGTATGGCCTGACGCCTTGAAACACTGCATACCAATTGCCGTCGTGAGCCTCCACCATATCAACACGTCCGGTGTTGGTTACCGCATTTTCGCGGCCGGGGGTAAGCCTGCGCTGTGTGAGTATTGGGTTTTGGCTGTAATGCTCGTATGGACCCCAGATGTTGGTGGAGCGGTATGCGCACGTGGCAAAACCGTTGCCAAGTCCGCCGCCTTCTGAGGCGAGGAGGTAGTAATATTCGCCGATGTGGTAAAGTTGGGGCGATTCGAGCCATACAGGTTTTTTTTCGATATTGTCGCCGCCTATCATGATTATGCGGCGGTCGCCTATCGGTGTCATTTCCTTGGTGTCTAATTCCTGGCACCATATAGCCTTGCAATCTAAGTATGGCGGTTCGTAGTTGGGGTCGCCTTGGTTGATGATGTATGCCTTGCCGTCGTCGTCAAATAATAGAGAAGGATGTACGCCGCCAAACGCGTTGATCCACTTTGGGATGCTCCACGGGCCTGCGGGGTCCTTTGCCTTAGTGATGAAATGCCCGCCGCCGCCTACGAGCGTGCCGGTGATGTAGAATGTGTCGTCGTATTTGTTGTATCGGATTGTGGATGGATACAATCCCTGCTCCGCCCTCAGCGACTTGTTAAACAGGTACTCCTCTGTAGGGAATGCGTAGCATATCTGCTCCCAATTGACCAGGTCGGTGCTGTGGAGTACGGGCAGTCCGGGAAAGAAGGAGTAGTTGGCTGTTACCATGTAATAGTCGTTGCCCTTGCGGCAGATGGTGGCGTCGCTGTATGCCCCTTGCAGGATGGGGTTGAATATTTCGCCGTTGCCGAGGTTTTGGGGGTTGAAAATCGGGTCGTTGCCCGTGTAGGTGAACGATGCAAAATAAGCCTGCCCCGGCGATACTTTTATATCTGAATTGCAGCCGCACAATAGCATTGCTGCGGATGCCAACGCTATAATTTGTCTTTTCATAATCACAATTTTTAGGTGTTTTTATGCAGCATAAAAGTATCTATATTTTTCCAATCTACAAAATAATTATCAAAAAAATTATTCCACCCACTGAAAATGCTGATAGTCCTTGCACCTCGACCATGAGCCGCCCCAGTTGAATCCCGCCTTGCGGAATAGTTGGTATGCGAGGTCTTCACGGTCTATTTTGTATTGGAATTGCGCCGTGTCGCGCCCGAAGGCGTATGGTTCGCCGTTTGGCGGCATGACGAAGGGCTTGCCGTTGCGGATTGGTATGTAAGGATTGTAGAGCGGGTTGATGTCTATGGCAAGGCCGTAGCTGTGTTTTGAAATGTTTTTTGTGCCGGGGACGCAGCGGTAGTTGAAACACGAGGTGTTGTTGTCTGCCATAGATGCGTCGTCGTTGCCATCGTAATCGTCGATGAGGTGCATTTTTTCGATGCGGTAATGGTGGTCATAGAGTTCGCGGAAAATCTTTAATACCTTGTCTGCGATTTTTTGGTTGGTCACCAATTCGCCCATCTGCGGCTTGCCCTCTGCGTTGCAGTGCAGTAGGCGCAGATAACGAAGGTCGGAGCGTTGGAGGGTGCAGTTGTCGGGCCAACTCTTGCCCTGCATCTTTGCAAAAATTGCGTCGGAGATTTCTGAGGATACAAAACAATTGTCGATGCCCGTAATGTCGATTTCGGTCTGCGACACCACGCGCCCCGATGTCCAATTGTTGGCGGTGAGGGCGGCGGGCTTTTCCGCTTTGGGAGCGGCGGGCTGTTCGCTTTTTGTGGCGATGGCTTCATTTTTTTGAGACGACGCCTGCCGCGAGCGCGTCTCCTCGTATGTAGCCCCGCCGCAAGATGCCAATGTCAATGCCATTATTAATATGAATGATGTTTTCACTGTTGCTTTAATTTTGATGATGAGGCAAAGGTAAGGTTTTTTCGTGGAAACCTCAATTTTTTTCGTCGTGTGTCGATTGGTACTTGTTTAAGTATTCCAAAAACAAATCCTTTTGTGCTTCGCCTTGCATTTTGAAACTACCTTTCAATTTGTTCCATATTGTGTCGGGATGCCAAATGTCGTTGTCGGTGTGTCGCAGCATCACTTTCCACATCCTGGCTGCATAATCAATCGACAGCGAATCGCTATGCCGCGCCATGTGTCCATACTCTTCCGCAGAACAGCAAAAATTATACGGTTCTTCTATCATAACCGACTCTTTGTCATCAATCTCGCATACATACATCGGCGAGGTCATAAAAAAGTTGCCAGCCGTTTTTTCGATACCGTTGGAGGCATGGTAATAAATCCTAAAATAATGATACCACTTGTTGCTGTAACTACGGACACTAAAAATTTCGAGGTCAATTGGCTTGTCAATCGATTGTGCGGGAGGAATTTTCAGATTGACATTGTGTGCAACCATCGGCTCCGAAAACTCAGTCTCCACCTTATAATCATCGTAAAGATGGTAAAACATCTTACAGATTTCATATTTTATAATGGTGATTTCGTCACTGCCAAGATTTTGGATTCGCACGTCAAAATGGGTTCCATTGATATTGCAACGGTCGCCAAGGATTGTTACGGACACAAAATCCCCCTCTCCCTGCGCGTATGCGGGGCGCAGGGTCAATAATACAATCGTCAATATGCCCAAAAAACGTTTCATCATATTATGCCTTGCAACGAGATGCGTCAATTTTATTCCACATACACCCTCTTAACCCGCTGCGCAATTCCCGTCAAAATCTCATACGGGATTGTGCCGATTGACTGTGCCATTTCGATGAGTTTGGTGTTGGAGCCGAAGATGGTTACCTCGTCGCCGACGCGGCAGTCGATGCCGGTGATGTTGACCATACACATATCCATGCAGATGTTGCCGATGATGGGGGCGCGGCGGCCGTTGACTTCCACAAAAAGATTGCCGTTGCCAAATTTGCGGTTCAGTCCGTCGGCGTATCCTACTGGAATCAGCGCAATGCGCGATGGTTGGGTGATTTTGCCGCGACGGTTGTATCCAACAGTTTCTGGCACGTCTATGTGCTTGATTTGCACGATGTTGGTCTTCCATTTTGAAATGCCCATCAACTTGTCCGTTGCTTCGTATGCCACGCCGTAGAGACCGATGCCGAGGCGCACCATATCGTGTTGGTATTGTGTAAGTCGCTCGATGCCAACAGAATTGCAAATATGTCGCAGCGGATTGCGACCCGTCAGGCGGCATATTGTATCAGCCATCTGCATAAAGCGATGTTCCTGTAATTCAGAGAATTGGTCTTCGCTCTCGTCGTCAGCCGCCACAAAATGCGTGAACATAGATTTCAAGTCGAGGATGTCGCCGCTGTTGTTGACAAGTTCGCAAAATTCTTCCAATTCGTCCGCCATAAAGCCTGAACGGTGCATACCTGTATCGAGCTTGATGTGCACGGGATAATTGCGGATGCCACGTGCGCGGAGTATTTCGATGAATTTGCGGGTGCGTTCCGTGGAAAATAGGACGGGTTCGAGCCTGTAATTCGCCAACTGTTTGTAATTTCTGCCGTCGTAATTCATTACCATTATCGGCAATGTTATATTCCTGAGCCTCAAAGCAATGCCTTCTTCCGCAAACGCCACGCAGAGGTAATCCACGGCGTTGTTTTGGAGGGTGTTGCAGAGTTGATACGAACCCGCGCCGTAACAATTCGCCTTGACCATTGCAATCATCTTGGTGGCGGGGCGCAGGAGCGAGCGGTAATAGTTGAGATTGTGTTTGAGGGCGGTGAGGCTCACTTCGAGGATGGTGTCGTGGTTGCCGACATTGAAAAAATCGAAAACATCCCCAAAATCCTCGTATCTTTTGCCCTTGAAAATGATGCCGCAGCCTCGGTGGGCGTTGAAGTCAAAATTGTCGATGTAGTCCTGTACGGTGTCGTATTTGGTGATGCGGATGTCGTCGTCGTGCGGTATCTGTTCAAAATATCCGATGAAAACTATCTTCCTGATGCCTGCGCTTTTGGCGAGGAAAAATAGTTGCACAAAAAACTCCGACTTTGTGAAGTTTTCCATTTCGGGGTTGATGATGACTGCCGCCCGCTGTTCAAACTGATGCTGACGCGCCAGGAAGTCGAATGTTTTTGATATTGAGTAGATGTTGTTGACGGTTGAAAAACAGGATATTATGCCGATATTCAGGTCGGCGTCGCGCATCTTGATTTGGCTGTCGGGGATTGTCAATGTCTCAAAAATCTTGTTGTGGATTTCGCTTTTGTAGAGGCCTTCTTTCACAAGATAACAGAGGCAATGCGCCGCGTCCTCGGCGTGTATGCGGTCGCAATATGGTATCGTTACCGAAATGTCCTTGCCGCGTCCGGTGAGTTGTATGCGGGCGTTGGTCTCGGTGAGGGTGTAGTCGATATTGAAATCGGCGTCGTCCCAAGCCACGGAGTCGCGCTGCTCTATGTGCGAGATGCAATGAAAATTGTAATGCTCAGGGATTTCGCATACTGCATAATCAAATGCGTTGTCGATGTGGCTTACATTCTCTATGAAATCCAATTCATCTACGTACCTCGTGGTGGCAAAAGTGGTGTGTTGCGCGCTCAGGAGCGTGTACATCCAGTCTTTTAGGCAGCAATTGCCCCCACGCTGCGGCACGGCTATCACGCGGCCTTTGTATGAATCTATGACTGCATTTATGTAAAGATTGATGGCTGTATTGATGTTTTCTACCACGATGAAAGTGGCGTCGGGGTAGTTGCGTTGCATATTGTCGTCATAATTAACAACTACAAAAACCCTCACCCCCATCTTGTACATCCTTTCAATTGGGTTGGCGGGGTCTTTGAAACGCCGGAGGTCAAAGTACATCGAATCGGGCAACGCCGCCGCCGTAGCCGCCCTGATGATTATCCGCTCGACTGATGATTCCGAATTTCCGTAAATATTTTTTGCCTGCAATATCGAGGCTATCTGTTTAGTATCCATAAATTTAGTTTTTTGGGGGGAACGCCTTGCGGCGTTCTTGCTTTTGGAACAAAAATTAAAACGAATTATAAAGAATTAAAACGAATTGGTTTGGATGAAAATTCGTTTTAATTCGTTTCCATTCGTTACAATTTCCGTTTATAAAAAAGCCGCCGTAAGGCGGCGTATGATTTATGCTAATTTTATTCCGTCGTCGGTGATGCTGATTACACGTGCCTTGTAGAGGCCGCCGATGGCTTTTTTGAAGATTTTTTTGGAGATGCCAAATTCGCGGTAGATTTCCTCCGGGGACGATTTGTCGCTGAGGGCGAGGAAGCCGCCGCGCTCGCGGATGCGGTCATAAATCTCCTGTTCGGTGGCGTCCACGAGTTTTACGCTGCTTTTTTCGAGCATCATGTCGATGCGGAGGTCGTCTTCTCGGATTTTTTTGACGTAGGCGTATGTGTATTCGCCCGAATGTACGGGGCGAAACATTTCGCTCTTGTATATCATTCCCCAGTATTTGCCGTCAACGATGACGCGGAATCCGAGGTCGGTCTCCTGTCCGACAAAAATTTCGCACTTGTCGCCGGGTTCGTACTCGGGCGGGCGCGTGGAGAGAAATCTGTTCAATCGTTGGGAGGCCACAATCCTCTGCGACGCCTCGTCGAGATATACATAGACTACGTATTTCCTGCCGACAAAAAAACGGTCTTTCTGCTCCGATTTTGGCACCAGCAAATCCTTGTCCAATCCCCAATACAGGAATGCGCCGAGCCTGTCGGCGGCTACACATTCGAGGTATGCGAAATGGTTGATTTCTGTGTAAGGACGCTGCACGGTGGCTGTAAGGCGGTCTTCGCTGTCGAGATAGACAAAGGCTTCTATCGTAGCGCCGGGCTTCACGTCCTGCGTCACAAACTTGTTGGAAAGGAGGATTTCGCCAAGATCCTCGCCGTTGAGGTACGCCCCGTTGGGCGACATCCTCAATACTTCCATTGTGTTGGTATATCCTATTTCAATCATAATTTCTGCTGTTTGTTGCACGTCAATTGCTTGTATTTGACGTGGATTTCTTTGACGACAAAGATAAATAATATTTTCGGGATGAGCAAAAAGAATAATGGTCGCGACATTATATAATGTCATCGAAAAATTGACGTTTTTTTGACGGATAGAATTTAACCGATAATAACCGATTCTTATGTGTCGATTATGTTTATTCTCCCATCATTTGCCCCCCTCTATCCTCCACATCATATACCGTTTCAGCAAAAATGTCAAAAAATACGGGAAGGTGTAGAATTTGCCGTTGAAGCCGATGTTTTTGTGACAGAGTTTGATGCCGTATTTAATGGCTGGGTATTTGTCGCTGGAGATCAAGGTGTTGAGCGATGGGGTGGAATTGTCGTTGGCTTTTACTTCCACGGGGACGGCTGAGTTGGCGTCCCTTACGAAAAAATCCATCTCCACTGTGCCTTTGGCGTTTTTGTAATAATAGAGCGGATAGCCCGCCTTGGCGAGCATGTCGGCTACAATGTTTTCATATACAGCACCTTTGTAAGTGTTGAAATTCTTGTTGGCGCGGAGGTCAGCTTGCGCCTCGTCGTCAAGCGAAGCAATCAGGAGACCTGTGTCGCGGAAGTATAGCTTGTAGTTTTGCGGGTTGTAATTGCCTTTGTATGGGAGTTCGGGCAGGTCGAGGCAGTAGCAAATATTGACGATGCCGGCGTCGTTGAGCCAATCGACAACGCCAATGTATTCGCGGTTTCGTGCGCCGTGGGCTATTTTTGAAATCTGAAATTTTTTGTTGTCTTTCGCCAAAAATGCCGGGATGTTTTCATAGACGTTTTTGACTTTTGCCTTGTCGAGTCCGTAGGCGTATTTCGTGATGTCTTCGCCGTATGCGCGGAGCAACGCCCGCTGCGTGTCCAATATGCCTGAAAAGTTGTTTTGGGTAACGAACATTTTTACCACTTGCGGCATACCGCCTATAAGAATATATTCCCTGAAATTTTGCATCATCACATCCATTACCGTCTGACTGAGCGGCTGCAATTGTTTCATATTGTCAAAGAGGTCGTCAATCTGATTGTCCTTGTAGCCTTTTGCCCACAAAAATTCCTCAAAGTCAAGCGAATACATTTCATAGTCGATTTTGTAGCCCACCGACACCGAATCTATCTCCTGATAATTGATGCCCATCAACGAGCCGGAGCAAATGACATCGTATTTCTTGTCCAATGCAAAGAATTTCAGCGAAGTAGCGCAGTTGGCGCACGCCTGCAATTCGTCAAAAAAAATCAGAGTATCGTTTTCTATAAACTTGAAGTCGGGATTGATCATCGAAATTTGTTTTACGACTTCATTTGCTGAAAAACCTCGTTCAAAAATTGTCTTGTATTCGGGCGAGGTTACGAAATTGATTTCTACAAAACTTTTGTACTGTTGCGCAAAATTTTCGATGGAAAAAGTCTTCCCGATCTGTCGTGCGCCCTTTACAATCAGCGGCAAATGATTGGGATTTTTCTTCCATTCTGCGAGGTATTCGTCTATTTTTCGTCTAAGTTGCAGTGCCATAATGGATTAATGTTTGATTGTCACAAAATTCCGGCTCAAAGTTAGCGAAAAATCACAAAATTCCAACGTTTTTCGGGCGAAAAATCACAAAATTCCAGCATTTTTGCCCTGAAAAATCACAAAATTCCTTCTCGCTACTCGTTTGGCGGGGCGAAGGGGGCGTGGGTCGGGTTGTCGAGTTTCAGGTATGGGAATATGGATGTTACGAAGGTGATGCTGCCGCGTGAGAGTTGGGAGTGGGCGGCGGCGTCGGGAAGGAATTTGGCGTGCTCGTCTATCTTGAAAAGCGTTACGAGGAACACCGCCGATATGAAGTAAAACTTGATTGCGCCGAATAGCGCGCCCAATATTCGCGCCGACTGCCCTAATATCGTGC
>Ga0310694_10006173_pt1 | contig 11354 bp, 10 predicted proteins | sample 174DNAGHGhighgp2_FD_203884 | JGI IMG/M metagenome (GOLD analysis project Ga0310694, IMG submission 203884) | Sheep rumen microbial communities from Palmerston North, Manawatu-Wanganui, New Zealand - 1742 DNA GHGhigh gp2 (v2) (version 2) | ecosystem: Host-associated > Mammals > Digestive system... | reverse complement strand
CACCTACCACATGGCCGACGAGGAGTTCTTGAAATCCACCTCGCGCGTACCTTATATAATAAATACCAGTCGCGGCGAGGTGGTAGACAATCAGGCACTGCTCAAAGCCTTAGCAGAGGGCAGAGTGAGAGACGCCGTGCTGGACGTGTGGGAGGGAGAGCCTCAGCTGAATACCGACTTGCTGCAGCATGTCTTCATTGGCACTCCTCATATTGCCGGATATTCTGCTGACGGGAAGGTGAATGCTGACAATATGGTGATTGACGCGCTGTGCCGGCATTTTGCTTGGCCACATCCCGGAAAAGTGGAAGCCCCCAGGCTGCCAGCAAGTTTTCAGTATACCGGAAATCCGCTTGAACTCTATAACCCGTTGAAAGATAGTGAAAAACTGAAATTGCGCCCTTCTGATTTTGAATCATTACGCAATAATTATCCACTGCGGAGAGAGTTTTTTGATGTATAGAGGTGTCAAAATGACATTTTTTTCTCTGAAAAGTGCACAATGTAGGGGGTGGTGTGCAGAAAAACGCTCTTTTTTCTTAAAAATATTTGCGTAAGTCAATAAAATTGTGTTACTTTGCAGCCGCTAAGCCGACTTTTTGGTTTGGTACACTCAAAAAAGAAAATCAATTATTAACATTTTAAAGAAAAAGATTATGTCAGAAATTGAAAGCAAAGTAAAGGCTATTATCGTAGACAAGCTCGGTGTGGACGAAGCAGAAGTTAAGCCCGAGGCAAGTTTTACCAACGACCTGGGTGCAGACTCTCTGGATACAGTTGAGCTCATCATGGAGTTTGAGAAGGAGTTTGGTATTTCTATCCCCGACGACAAGGCTGAGAAGATTGGTACTGTTGGTGATGCTATCGCTTACATCGAGGAGAACGCAAAATAAATTTTCTGAATGAAGAATGAAAAATGAAGAATGAAGAATTTGCTGCCACCAGTAGTGTGGTAGTAAATTCTTCATTCTTCAATTTTGTATTGGTACAAAGATTCTTTATTCTTCATCCTTCACCTTTCAATTTAGTTTATGGAATTAAAAAGAGTAGTAGTAACAGGTATGGGTGCCGTTACGCCACTTGGCAATAGTCCCGAGGAGACTTGGGAGGCTATGTTGGCAGGTAAGAGCGGTGCCGCACCTATAACCCTTTTTGATGCTTCCAAGTTCAAGACACAGTTTGCCTGCGAGGTGAAGAATCTTGATGTCAATGCATATATTGACCGCAAGGAGGCTCGCAAGATGGACCGTTATACCCAGCTGGCTATCATAGCAGCTATGCAAGGCGTAAAGGATAGCGGCATGGACTTGGAGAAGGAAGACAAAAATCGCATTGGAGTAGTCTACGGCGTAGGAATTGGCGGTATCAAGACCTTCGAAGAAGAAGTGACCTACTATGGAGCCCATCGTGAGGACGGGCCAAAGTTTAATCCTTTCTTCATTCCCAAGATGATTGCCGACATTGCTGCCGGTCAGATTTCGATTATGTATGGCTTCCACGGCCCCAACTATATCACGGCCTCTGCCTGTGCTTCGTCTTCAAACGCATTGGCAGATGCTTTTAACCTGATTCGTCTGGGCAAGGCCAACATCATCGTTGCCGGTGGTGCCGAGGCTGCCGTCTGCGAAACGGGTGTGGGTGGCTTCAACGCCATGAAAGCCCTGTCGACCCGCAACGACGAGCCCGAGAAGGCCAGTCGTCCGTTCAGTGCCTCGCGCGATGGCTTTATCATGGGCGAAGGTGCCGGCTGTCTGATTCTGGAGGAGCTGGAGCATGCCAAGGCCCGCGGTGCCAAGATCTATGCCGAGATGGTTGGTGCAGGCATGAGTGCCGATGCCCACCATATCACCGCCTCTCATCCCGAAGGACTGGGAGCCAAGCTGGTGATGCAGAATGCACTGGAAGATGCTGGTATGAAGCCAGAGGACATTGACTATATCAACGTACACGGCACGTCGACTCATGTAGGCGATATCTCAGAGGCCAAAGCTATCAAGGATGTCTTTGGAGATGCTGCCTACAAGTTGAACATCTCGTCTACCAAGTCAATGACAGGCCACCTGCTGGGTGCAGCAGGTGCCGTGGAGGCGATGGCTACTGTGTTGGCTATTCAGAACGACATTATTCCTCCCACCATTAACCACGCAGAAGACGACAAGGACGAGGAAATCGACTACAACCTCAACTTCACCTTCAACAAGGCCCAGAAGCGTGAGGTTCGTGCCGGACTCAGTAACACCTTCGGCTTTGGAGGTCACAATGCCTGCGTAGTATTTAAAAAGTATGTGGGTTAATAACTTCTTTGATAAAATCAAGCTCCCTTTCCGCAAGGAAAAGGAGCTTGTTTTAGCTCTATACAGCATCCTGGGCTTCTATCCTCATAACCTGAGTTTCTATAAACAGGCTCTGTTGCACAAGAGTGCCAGGCGCAGAAACGAAAAGGGACGTCCCCTCAACAACGAACGCCTGGAATTTCTTGGCGATGCCATTCTGGATGCTGTCGTGGGCGATATTGTATTTCGTCACTTTGAGGGTAAGCGCGAAGGCTTCCTGACCAACACCCGTTCCAAGCTGGTCAGCCGTGACACCCTGGGCAAGCTGGCGAAGGAGATGGGGGTCGACCAGCTTATCAAGTCGTCGGACCACAGCACCTCGCACAATAGTTATAAGAACGGCAATGCTTTCGAGGCCCTGGTAGGGGCCATCTATCTGGACCGTGGCTACGATGCCTGTATGCGCTTTATGGAGAAGCGCATCCTTGCCCAAGTCATCAATATCGACAAGGTAGCCTACAAGGAGGTGAACTTCAAGTCAAAGCTCTTGGAGTGGAGCCAGAAGAATCGCGTAAAGCTGGAGTTCCGTGACCTGAAGCAGGCAAAAGACGAGAATACGGGTAGCCCTGTGTTCACGACCCAAGTATTTCTGGAGGGTGTGGAAGGTTGCTCGGGTACAGGCTATTCGAAAAAGGAAAGTCACCAGAACGCCTCAAAGGACACCTTACAGCGTCTTCGCCGCGAACCGCAATTCATTGATGCCGTGTTTGCTGCAAAAGCCGACCGCACAAAAATGGAAGAGGAACCCGTGATGAGTGTGCCCGATCCAGAAAAAGAGCAACAGAACTTCATCATAGAGCAACCCAAGGAGAGGCCAACCGCTTCTGGCTATGAAGAACGCAAGACTGCTCCGCCTGCCGACAAGCTCCGCCAGCCAGAGGAGCAGGAAGATGACATGACACTTGACGATATCACAGCCACTCCACGCGAAAAGACACGCGAGGAAATCATAGCCGAGGCTGAGGCCGCAGCTTTCGCAGAAGGATAGAAAATCGTAATTCCGCCCTGCTTTTTGAACGAAAGTAAGGCGGAATTACTATTAAAAATAGTAAAATTAAAGGCTATCCGAAAGTTTATGCTTATCTTTGCACCTTGTTGAGATACAAGGCAATGAATATTACAGGAATTATAAGGCATATATTTGTTCCGCGCATGCGGGATTTGGAGAAGCACCAGACACAAGGCGCAGAGCTGCAGCGCAAGGTGCTGAATGGCCTACTGAGAGCAGCTAAGAACACAGAATATGGTCGTGAGCATGGTTTTGCCACCATCAAGAGCTATGAGGAATTCACCAAGTTCAGCCCCGTCAACACCTATGAGGAGCTGAAGGGGCAGATAGACCGTATGCGCCACGGAGAAGTTGACGTGCTCTGGCCCGGTCGGGTAAAATGGTATGCCAAGTCAAGCGGCACTACCAACGACAAGTCGAAATTCATCCCCGTCAGCAATGAGGGGCTGCAAAAGATTCACTATGCAGGAGGCTATGACACGGTGGCCTTGTATCTGCGCAACAATCCCAAAAGCCGGTTGTTCGATGGAAGGGCATTGATATTAGGTGGGAGCCATACCCCAAACTATAACCTCCCAGGCTCGCTGGTGGGTGACCTTTCTGCCATCTTGATAGAGAATATCAACCCATTAGCCAACCTGGTAAGGGTTCCTAAGAAGACGACGGCTTTGATCAGTGACTTTGAGGTGAAGCGCGAGCGGATAGCACGAGAGGCGATGAACAAGAACGTGACCAACATCTCAGGCGTTCCATCGTGGATGCTTTCCGTGCTGAACTGCATGATGGAGATTACGGGCAAGACGCATTTGGAAGAGGTCTGGCCCAATCTGGAGGTATTCTTCCACGGCGGTGTCGCCTTCACGCCTTACCGCAAGCAGTATGAACAGCTGATTACCTCGCCCAATATGCACTATATGGAAACCTACAATGCCAGCGAGGGTTTCTTTGGATTGCAAGACGACCCTGCCGACAAGGCGATGCTGCTGATGCTGGACTATGGTGTCTTCTACGAATTCCAACCTATGGACGGTGGCGACATAGTACCACTGTGGGGAGTAGAGAAAGACAAAAACTATGCCATGCTGATATCCACTTCCTGCGGACTGTGGCGATACATGATTGGCGATACTATCCGTTTCACCTCCACCAATCCCTATAAGTTCGTCATCTCCGGAAGGACGAAGAGCTTCATCAATGCCTTTGGCGAGGAGCTGATTGTCGACAATGCGGAGCAGGGGCTGGCTTATGCCTGCGAGCAGACCGGGGCGGAGATACAAGAATACACAGCGGCTCCTGTCTTTATGGATTCCAAGGCCAAGTGTCGCCATCAGTGGCTCATAGAGTTTTCCAAGGAGCCTGCCGACCTGCAGCAGTTCGCACATCTGCTCGACCAGAAGCTGCAACAGCTGAACAGCGACTACGAAGCCAAGCGATACAAGGACATCACGCTACAGCCTCTGGAGATTGTCAAGGCACGTCCAAACCTGTTTAACGACTGGATGAAACTTCGTGGCAAGCTGGGCGGACAGAACAAGGTGCCAAGGCTGTGTAATGAACGAGAACATATTGAACAACTATTGACACTCAACAAATGAAGCGACTGCTCTATATATCCCTCTCTATCCTTGCTATCGCATCATGTGCACGTATGGGTAATCCTGACGGAGGATGGTACGATGACGACCCTCCTCGTGTCATTGGCTCCGTACCCTTGGAGCGCGACACCAATGTCACGTCCAGGAAGATTACCATCTATTTCGATGAATACATCAAGCTTGACAATCCTACAGAGAACGTGATGGTGTCGCCTCCCCAGCTGGAGATGCCCGAAATCAAGGCCTCCGGCAAGAAAATCGTAGTGAAACTGCAGGATACGCTGAAAACCAACACAACCTATACCATCGACTTCAGCAATGCCATCTCCGACAATAACGAGGGCAACCCGATGGGCAACTACACCTTTACCTTCTCGACAGGCGAGAAGATTGACACTTTTGAAGTGGGCGGCTATGTCATTGATGCTTCCAACTTAGAGCCAATAAAGGGAATTTCGGTTGGACTCTACAACAACTTGGCAGACTCAGCATTCCGCACAGAACCCCTGATGCGCATCTCACGCACTGACGGCTCAGGACATTTCGTCATCAAGGGCGTGGCACCTGGTGAGTATCGTGTCTATGCACTTCAGGATGCCGACGAGAACTATCGGTTCACACAGAAAAGCGAGATGATAGCGTTCTCGCATAAGACATATACCCCGACAGCAGGGCCGGATATCCGTCAGGACACCATCTGGCGCGACTCTCTGCACATCGACAATATCATACAAGTGCCTTTCACCCATTTCTATCCTGACGATATCGTGCTTATGGCTTTCCAAGAGCCCCAAACAACCCGTTATCTCTTGAAGACAGAACGAAAGGACGCTGACAGGATAGGAGTATTCTTCAGCTATGGCAACGAACAGCTGCCTGTCATCCGCGGACTCAACTTTGACGCAGACTCTGCCTTTGTCCTGGAGGCTAGTCCGAAAAAGGACACGCTGACCTATTGGCTGCGTGATACCACATTGGTGAATCAGGATACCCTGTCGTTTTCGATGGAATACCTGATTACTGACAGCACAGGTGTGCTGGTCAGTCAGACTGACACGCTGGAGATGGTGGCCAAGACTTCATACGAGAAACGCCAGAAGGAGAAGGCGAAGGCCTTTGAGGAATGGACCAAGGAACAGGAGAAGAAAAAGAAGCGCGAAGAGCCCTACGACAGTATCTATCCCGTTAAACTACTGGAGCCAAAGTTCACCATACCGTCATCTATGGCACCAAATAGTGTTGTGTATATCGAAATGCCAACACCTCTGGCTCGGCTTGACACGGCGGCCATCCACCTATATTCCAAGATTGACTCCTTATGGTATAGAGCACCCTTCGAGTTCCAGCAATGCGACTCAATGCTGCGTCACTATAAGGTGGTAGCCGACTGGCATCCTGGCACAGAGTATAGCCTGGAGGTAGACTCCTTGGCCTTTACTGATATCTATGGTATTTCATGTGGCTCGCATACACAGGGCATCAAGGTGAAAGCACTTGAAGAGTTTGCCACCCTGGAGATGCAGATTACAGGTGTGCAGGATACAGGTTTCGTGGTGCAGCTACTTGGCAAGAGCGACGAAGTCATAAGGCAGATACGGTCAGATGCTGGCCGTTCAGCGACTTTCTTCTATGTCGCACCAGGAATCTACTATGTACGAGCCTTCGTCGACCGTAATGGCAACAACATCTGGGATACTGGCGACTATGACGCAGACCTTGCTCCCGAGGATCTCTACTACTACCCGCGGGAGATAGAGTGCAAGGAGAAGTTTGACGTCACGCTGTCGTGGAATCCAGAGGCTCTGCCGCGTAATCGCCAAAAGCCGGGAGCTATTGTCAAGCAGAAGCCCGACAAGGAACAGAAGAAACTCCAGAACCGCAATGCTCAGCGAGCCAAACAACTGGGCATAGAGTATGTCAAGAAACAAATGGTAAAATAAAAAATTAGAATCAGATATGAAAGCAACACTATCAAAATGGGTACGAAGGATGGCAAAGGGAATCCTGCCTATCTGCCTACTCGTCTTTTTACCCTTCAAGGCCAGCGCCCAGTGTGGCATCGAGAATACCGCGTTCAAATCGGGCGAGTTCCTGAGCTACGACCTCTACTTCAACTGGAAGTTCGTCTGGGTGAAGGTGGGTACAGCCTCCATGTCTACCGTTCAGTCCAACTATCATGGCCAGAAGGCCTTCCGCAGCAGCCTTATCACGCGCGGAAACAATCAGCTGGACAATGTCTTCGTCATGCGCGATACGCTGCTCTGCTATACGGGTCTCGACCTCGCCCCACTCTACTTCCGCAAAGGAGCACGCGAGGGCCAACGCTATTACGTCGATGAGTTGTGGTACACCTATCCCAACAGCAACTGTCACCTTAAGATGCATCGCATTGATGCCGACGGCGAGGTGCACTGGAAAGAAGCTGAGTATAAAGACTGTATCTACGACATGATGAGTATCTTCCTGAGGGCTCGCAACTTCGATGCGGCTAAGCTGAAGGAAGGTGAGAACATACCCATGCCCATCAGTGATGCCCGTAACCTTTCGCACTCGTGGCTCAAGTACACCGGCAAGACCACGCTGAAGATGAAGAACAACAACAACAAGTATCGCTGTCTGGTCTTCTCGTTTATCGAGCGCGAAGATGGCAAGAACCATGAACTGATCCGCTTCTACGTCACTGACGACAAGAACCATATGCCTGTTCGTCTGGATATGTTCCTCTCCTTTGGTTCTGCCAAGGCCTATTTGTCTGGTTATAAGGGATTGCGTAATCCATTGGAGTCAAAGGTAAAGTAATGTAATGTGGCAGAGTCTGAAACAATGAGCGAGCAATATATCAGGACAGAAGCTATGACGCAGAAGATGCGTCGTTTTACCGATGCTGGTCGTTATCCGCAAGACGATGACATCGACTTCTTACCCGAAGGGCATATCTATCTGTATAAGGGAAATCGCAGACTGTTGCCAGTCAGCACCCTAATTTCCTACTTCTTTGAGCCTTTCAATGCCCAGCGCGCCGCAGAGCAGCAACAAGCCCGCTATGGCATCCCCGTAGCTGAGTCGCTGGCTAAGTGGGAACGTATAGGACGAATGGCCAGTGAAGTGGGAACCTTCATGCACGAGCAGACAGAGAACTACTTCCAGAACGGCCATTTTGAGACCATTTGTCCCTTCAGCTACAAGGGACAGGTAGAACAGGTCAGCCTGGAGCGAGAGTGCAACCAGTTTCTGAACTTTGTGAAAGACTACAAGATTCGTCCTTACCGGCAGGAGTGGCCAGTGTTCGACGCATCGTTGAATTTGGCTGGCACCATTGATCTTATATGCCGTGAAGATGACGGACAGTTCGTTATCTACGACTGGAAGCGCAGCCGCAAGGTGGTCGATGCTCAGGGAAATCCCATCAAGAAAGCCTTTGCCGACCGCACCTCTATCAACGGCATCAACCTGCCCGACACCTCTTATTATCACTATTGTATCCAGCAGAACCTCTACCGCTACATGCTGCAACAGCACTATGGCATACAGGTGAAAGCCATGAACCTGGTGGTGCTCTGTCATGACTATACTACCTACCATGTGGCCGAAGTACCGCCTATGGACACCCTGATGCAGCAGATTGCCAACCTCTGCACCACTCAAGAACTGGGCTATAAGCTGTTGCCTGTTTAAATATATGGATACCGTCATACTACACGACCTCAGTATAGGCTATCTCTCAAAAGGCCAGCAGAAGGTGGTAGCCAGCCATCTCAACGCTGTCATCCACAGCGGTGAACTGACATGTCTGCTGGGAGCTAATGGTATCGGCAAGTCTACGCTTTTGCGAACCTTGTCAGCTTTCCAGCCTAAACTCAGCGGTAATGTGACTATACATGGAAGGGAGATTGCCGACTATTCGGCCAAGGAGCTAAGTCGTATGGTGGGAGTGGTACTCACTGAAAAGCCCGATGTGCAGCATATGACCGTCACCGAACTGGTGGCATTGGGACGTTCGCCTTATACCGGCTTCTGGGGAGCCCTGAATGCCGAAGATAATCAGGTGGTACGCCAATCCATCAGTCTTGTGGGCATCGAGCCGTTGGCTGAGCGTATGGTACATACCCTCAGCGATGGTGAACGACAGAAAGTGATGATTGCCAAGGCCCTGGCTCAGCAGACACCTGTCATCTATCTGGATGAGCCTACTGCATTCCTCGATTTTCCCAGCAAGGTAGAGGTCATGCAGTTGCTTCATCGCTTGGCGGTAGAACAGCAGAAAACCATCTTTCTCTCCACTCACGATGTTGATTTGTCCCTACAGCTGGGCGACAGCATCTGGCTCATGCAGCCACAGGGACTGAGTGTGGGAACCCCTCTTGAACTGGCCCAACGAGGTATTTTGAGCCATTTCATCGAGCGCGACGGCATCAGCTTCGACAAAGAAAACCTAACTATACACGTACGGCAATGATTGAAGGACATGGTGATGATCTCTACCGCTATGGCGACTTGGTGAAGGTTAACTTCAGCTCAAACATCTATCAGCATGTTGACCTTTCTGGGCTCACCTCCCATCTGGCAGCCATAGCCCCTCGGCTGCTGACCAGCTATCCAGAACCCGAGCCTCGCTCATTGGAAAAACTGATAGCCGAGAAAGAGGATATAGACCCTGAGTCGGTGCTGGTAACCAATGGGGCCACAGAGGCTATCTATATGATAGCAGAACTGCTGCATGGTAGTGTATCCATCATCCCACAGCCCACCTTCAATGAGTATGCCGATGCCTGTCGTATGTATCGTCATATCATCGCGCATGAGAATACCACAGACCTGAAGAACCTGCCACGCGACAGAGTCTACTGGATATGCAACCCCAACAATCCTTCTGGCAATGTGCTGCTGAAGAGTTTTATGGACTATCTCGTGCGCCGCTCACCCCGCTACACCTTTGTGGTAGACCAGTCGTACGAAGGGTATACCCGCGAACCAATGCTGAAAGCATCTGAGATGGAGGATGTGAGCAATCTGCTGTTGATTCATTCGTTCAGCAAGACTTATAGCATTCCCGGACTCCGCCTGGGATATGTTACCGGACATCCATCCACTATACAGCTACTTCGCTCCCTGCGCCGCCCTTGGTCTGTTGGCAGTTTGGCTATCGAAGCTGGACACTACTTGCTGACAGTGGGGTCTCCATCAGTTCCGAACCTCAAGGCATACCTTGCCGAGGCTGAGCGATTGCGCACAGAAATGCGTTCGATACCGGGTGTCCGTGTCTTTGAGACCAAGACCAACTATATGCTTTGTGAACTGGAGACAGTACAGGCATCCGACCTGAAGCAATACCTTATACAGTCACATGGTATGCTTATTCGCGACTGCAGCAATTTTTTTGGCCTCTCGTCACATTTCTTCCGTGTGGCAGCGCAGCAACCAGAGGAAAACGACGCCTTGATAGCGGCCATCCGCGAATACCTGATTAAATAGCAGCAAGCAGGGCCGACGCTGTAATCTGTTGTCGGATATGTTTTCTGGCTTGTCCCAGACGGTTCTCTACCTGTTTGTAGGGCAGAGCGAGGTGTTGGGCAATGTCGCTTACTTTCAACCCGTCATAGATATGCAGACGGTAGATGCGGCCACAGTCTTCTGGCAGACGAGCCAGCGAACGCTCCATGCGCTCCATCAATTGCCGGGCAGAGATCACGGACTCTATTTCCTCGGCAGATTCGTTGTTTTTCAAGTAGTGTTCATATTCCTCTACGACATGACGTCTGCGGAAATAGTCGGTCACGCTGTGTTGAGCCATGGTGTAAACCAGACAGGGAAGCGTTTGCAGCGTAATAAGCCGATGCCCGGAAAGCAGACGCAGGAACAAGTCTTGCACCCTGTCCTCTGCCTCCTGGGTATCAGCAATACGCACCGCGATGAAACTGACGATTTCATCGCGATGCTGAGCATAATAGTTAGATATAAGTGTATGGTTATTCATTCACAACCTTTTGGATGGTTCCATCCTCGTTGTAGAACAGTCGCTGGGCCTTCAAGGAACGCAGGTGGGTGATGTCGTTGGAGGGTACACAGTCGTGATAGCAAAGATACCACTGTCCTTTGAACTCTACGATGCTGTGATGAGTGGTCCAGCCCACAACGGGATCAAGCAACACCCCCTGGTAAGTAAACGGACCGTAGGGATTGTCGCCAATAGCATAGCACAGCAGGTGGCTATCGCCAGTAGAATAGGAGAAGTAATATTTTCCCTGATACTTGTGCATCCACGACGCCTCAAAGAAGCGGTGCGGGTCGCCAGCCTTCAATGGCTCACCATCCTTGTCGAGAATGACGACAGGACGCGGAGCCTCAGCAAACTGCTTCACATCGTCACTCAGACGTACCACGCAGCTTGGCAGTGCCGGCACGTCGGCAGGACAGAAG
>Ga0310694_10006172_pt1 | contig 11362 bp, 9 predicted proteins | sample 174DNAGHGhighgp2_FD_203884 | JGI IMG/M metagenome (GOLD analysis project Ga0310694, IMG submission 203884) | Sheep rumen microbial communities from Palmerston North, Manawatu-Wanganui, New Zealand - 1742 DNA GHGhigh gp2 (v2) (version 2) | ecosystem: Host-associated > Mammals > Digestive system >... | reverse complement strand
TGGCAGAAGTTGGAACCGCAAACGGGTGGTCTATGCGATATGAATATAAAGAGCGCTATAACGGTAAAAAATATGAAGTTGTAGAAACGAAAGAAAGTTTTCCGGATGGAAAATATCAGGTTTTTAATGAAATCGGGCATTTTCTTAAAGAAGAAAAAGACGTCAACGGAAATATTCATAAGTGGAGTGAGCACGGTAAATTATTGGAAGAAGAGTTGGTTGACGGAACAATTTATCGTTGGAACGAATTTGAAGTGATGACTTTTGAAAAATTGCCGACCGGCGAAGAAACGCATTGGAATAATCAAGGTATTAAAACTTACGAGGCACTTGAGTCTGGCGAAACTAGGGAATGGACAGATAAAGGCGATTTGATTTATGAAAAATTATCCGCCAGTGAGGAGCGTAGATGGAACAAAGAAAATACTCTTATCTATGAACGAACAGCGGACGGGAAAATAACCGAATGGACTGAAAATGGCAATAAATGCCGTGAAAAATTAGCGGATAATAGTGAAACACGTTGGTTTCCTGATACCGATAAAGTTTGTTTTCAGAGCAATGCTGACGGTGTGTTTAAGGAATTTGATGAGCTTGGTCGTGTGGTTAGAGATGGTACACGAGATTTATCGCATGTTTATCGCTATTATGGCGATTCACCCAAAGTTTTGGATAAGAGGACTTTTCATGGATATGGTAGCGAAGATAAATCTGCATATGAGCATTATGATAAGAAAGGTAATGTTGATACCGAACACTATAAAGCGATAAAGAAAATTGCTAAAGAACGTATGCAAAAAGAAGATGAATTATCTCAGAAAAAAGGAAAAAAGATAATTCTTCCGAAAATGTCTTCTATCAAAAAAGCAGTGGTTTATCATCAGCAATTACGTAAGCTTGAAAAGGATAAATAGAAGCTATTTTAATACTCTTCATAGCCTCATCTGTCATACCTCAAGCGGTAACAACTGTTAATGATAAGGATATTTTTAACAATCCGAAAGCCTTGTCTTAATGGGCATTATATAATTCTGTTTAGTTAAAGAGCATCATTTTGTTTTGAAGCAACATTATTATCAGTGGTATCTTGGGGGAAAGACTGAGCTGATTGATGATTAGTTTTAGATTTGACAGTTAATTGTTCTATCAGCTTATCTAAATCTGTTTCTTTATCTGAATTTTCATTTTCTTCCGTCATTAGGTTGTTTTCGGAATAATCTTCTGGCGGTGTCATAGCATCAGGTGTTTCAATTTCATTTTCAAGAATGATTTCTAAATCATCAACTTTAATATTATTAATTTGAGCCTGTTTTTTATTGTCTTTGCTGATGACGAGATCAATTGTGCCGTATGGAATATCTGAAATAATGAAATATCCATCCAAATCAGAGAACGTTGCGCCCAATTCATCGCCTTTGTCATTTATTGCCGCTACTTTATATCCGTAAAGTCGTTTGCCGTATGGATTTGCAATTTGTCCTTCAATCGTACCATAGTGTTTAAATTCAATATCTATTTCTTTCAATGTTCCAGGGCGTAAGACTAATTTTTTGGTTTCAGTTTGAGGTTTTAACGATATATCTTCAAGCGTTTCCATATCAATATTAAAAATTGTCTTTTCATTTGCCATTAAGTCGGTAATGAATACTGAACCGTTTTTATCTGTGTATTGTTCATTAACCATATTATTGGCGATTACACCGACACCTTCCAGTGGATTACCTTTATCATCATGGAGAGTGGCATAAATTGATCCGGAGTTACTGAGTTTTGAATTTGCCGATGTTAGAATGTCCCAGTTATCTGGTTCTTTTGAAAAGCTGATATTATAGCTTAAATAAGTTGATAAATTTCCTTTTTTATCTATCGCAGAGGATAATGATAGACCGCCGAAATCAAAAATTCGTGAGCCAGATAAGCTGTAGTAATCCATCCGTTTTTTTATATCTCTGTGATAGCCTGCAGTATAATAAGTGTAGCGGTCTTGTCGCCATGTTAATTTGGTTGAAAAATCTGTGAGTTCGGGATTAGGATTAGTGCGGTAAGTAAGTTCTGTATCCAATGAATATCTATTCCAATATGCATAAATACTTGGGCGTAATTTATTTTCGTGAGAAAGTGAATCATAGCTATCTTCTAAAGAAGCATATAACTGTCGAGTTAAATTTTGAGATATGCGTCCGATAATATTTTCGTATGGTTTATTGCCCTCTTCTTTTTTGCCTGTGCGGTAACTGATGAAATATGGGACCTTCAATATGTTACCATTGTACCGTAACTCAGTTTTTGTTTTTAGGTATTCGTTACCGTAATAGGACAAAGGTGAATGTAAGCCGTTATAATAGTCATACATAGCATAAATTGTACCGTAATAGACATCACCTTGCAATTCAAAATGGTGGCCTGTTTTTGAGGTATCTAAATTGCGTTCTAAGTTATATTGCAAAGAACTGCCGGATAGTGCATATTGCATGCCTGCCATACCGAATTTTTGAGTTTCTGTTTTGGTTTCGGCATCAGGTGTTTGCGTTAAGCCCCCCATTAAAGTGACATCATCACTTAATCCGTAATACATAGTTGTATCTATAACAGGAATATCTTTGCCTTCATATTTATTGGGCTCGTTTTCTTCAAATAAATAACGCCACGGCTGATAAGCGGCAATGTTATAACCGATTTCACCTTTTTTAACTGGAGATGTACCTGAATAATAACGCTTTTCTTCTTCGTATTTTTCACCGTAAGGTCCATAGAACACCAACTTAAATATATTTAAACCATAAGATACCGGAATATTCGGAAAATTATATTCTCCTGCGGTTGAATGTTGACGGTAGCCGACAAGCTGTCCATTCCAATACAATTCTACTTCCCACCCTTCCCGTAAAGGTCCGACGATATCTATGGTTTTATCGGCACTCATCACAAGGTCTTTGAAACTTGAAGCTGTTGCACCGCGACCGTAGCTAGATGCAGCAAAATAAGTATTACTGATGCCATTTATATCACCAATTCTGAATTGTTTTAAGTTTAGCTTATTCGGTGGGTCGTTCAAAAGCGTTCTGCCGCCATAAAGTCGTACTTGTGGTTTGTGATTATTATACGAATTGCCGGAAATATAAGAATTAATATCTAATCCTCCAGCAATGGTTGCAACATTTAAGGTATAGTTGTCATTATTAGTTGTACGCCCATGTGGACTGTGGCTCCAGCCTTTGCCGACTGTTAAATCAATCACAGGCATACCAATCATTCTTTCATCAAATTCATAATCTTTATAACTTTTATCTGTAAATTTAACTGTGCGGCTGTTTTGGCGACGTTTATCGGCATTGCGTTTTACCATAGTGGGAAATTCCTGCTCTCGGTCAATGCTGATTTTCATATCATAAAAGTTATATTTAATCTCAATTTTGTAGAGACGGCTTAGAAAGTCGGTTGAGAAGAACATTGTATTATCAAGGTTTTTATAATCTTTCGCACTCATTTTAACCGATATGTTATTTGCGGTTGCGGTTATATTATTAAGGTCTATGGTATAAATATCGGTTTTGTCGTTGCTAAAATAACTGGTAATAATGCCATTGTCATCTTTATACATTAAGCCTATAAATGATGATAACTGAGCAAGTGAGAGATAAACCGTGCCGTTATCATTATAGGCGTACATGTAGTCATCTTCGGTATAATTTTGGATGATCGTTTCAAATATAAGTTCGGTATCTTCTGGAATATATTTTTCTTCTTCCTCTATCGGTGTGGCACTGCCAACTGCTTCAGCGTTTGCTATCTCTGCTGATACATCGTCTACTGTGGTTTTGTTTTCAACTGTGGTATTTTCTATTTCTGGCACACTTACAGGTAGCGGTTCTGCCTTTGTGCGTAAAGGTAGAGCCGATATAAAAAGCAGAAAAGCAATCAAAGCCTGTTGTTGCTTAGAGTGCTTTTTCGGTAAGTTTTTTATTCGTAAGTGCATCATCAAATTCGAGTTTGGCAGGTTTAGTTCCAGATTTTAAGTTAATAGTTAGGTTGCGTTTGCCGTTTGGCGTATAGATACGCAAGGGTCCGGCACGGCCGATTTCTTCGCCTTTATCATCTAATACTTTTAAGATGAGCCGAGAAGAAACATTACCTTTGCGCTGTAATACCAAATTGAGTTTATTACCGCTGACGTTATGACTTAAAATATCAGTGGCTTGGCTCAAATTGCTACCTTTATAGATTGTTACCGGTACAGAAGTTGCAAACAACGTATGAATATTAATGGAAATTTCTTTCTTTTCTTCTGAGTCATTTTCGCCATTAGTTAGATCATTTTGTTTCTTTTCATCCTTTTTCATATGCGGCATTTCAACTTCTGAAACCAACATGTGTGAAACATATTCACCGTCTTTAGCATCACCTAGGCTCTTACGAGCTATACGGATGGCTTGCATTTTTCCTGGCATTAAAGTAAATTGCTTTGGTGAATAGATAAGATATTTTTGTGCTGAGTTCGACACAGTTTCAGCTTTGACGTATTTGCCATTTTCGTCTTGTGTATATTCTATCATGCTTACACGATAGGTTTGCGGATTTTTTGATTGGTTAAAAATGTTTAAGGTTTGTGAACGTTTTTTACCATTCTCAGGAAAATCCACCGCCTGTGGAAAAATTCCGATATCAGCCATTGCTTGGGTTGTAATAAAGTATGACATCAATAAAAATAGAAATATTTTTTTCATGAATTTATGTCCTCCATAGTTAATAAGAAATTCTAACATTGAGTGTTCCTCTATATTCGCCTACTGGCTGGTTTTCGCTAACATGTAGTGTTCCGCCGAATTTAAGCATTTTATAACCTTGTCCGTTTCTACTTTCGTTTAAGGTAAAGGTTCGCCCGGGAGAAAGCGTAAATGTATCAACTGTTAACGTGTATTCGCCGTTTCTTAAATAAATCAGTTCATCATACGTTACATTGGTAATCGGTAAATTCTCTGCACCAAAAATACTGACTTGTCCGGCAGAGGTGGTACCGTTGACTTTTACTACGCCACCAGTTGTTGAGGTGATTATTCCTTCGGTATTCATCACAACTGTTCCTGCAGTTCCGCTTGTAATCACTGTACCGAAGTTCATGTCTGTATCTTTGATGATATCGGTTTTGTATTCACTATGAAATTCAATCGGTAATGCTACTACGCCCGTTTTGAGTTCGGTTTGGGTGTTATCCATAATTTTATAAGGAATACTGATTGTACCAATATAATCATAATCAGCTTTACAGAAGCCTTTAATCTGTATTGAACCACCAATATTGAGTGAGCCAGATTTGTTGCTTGCAGTCAAGGTTACGGCATTTGCTGAAAACGAGAGATTGGTTACTTTCAAATCGCAACTTGCACCACCGGTTAATGGAAATTCGCTTGAGGAAGTTACAGTTGGCTGAATTATCAGTATATCATAACCATCCTCCATAGCGCTTGAAAAGGTAATTGTTCCAGCCGTAGGAATTGTGCTCGTGGAGGCTCGCATAGCGCGCAACCATAGCGGACGGCTACCGGAATCAACACTGACACTTCCTGTTGAGGCCAATAACACCGCTTTTCCAAAGTCAAGTTTTGTGGTATCAGCCACCACATTTACTTCAACAGCATAGGCAGGCATTGCCAATAGTATTAAGTTTAATATGTATAATAGTTTTTTTACCATTTTTTTTCTTTCAGCCAAGCGGCATAATGTGCAACACCTTGTTTGAATGTGGTCTTTGGGGTATAGCCCAAAAGGAGGTGTGCCTTTTGCCAATTACAAACCGTTTTTTCAACGTCCCCTGCTTGCATTGGTTTTTCTTCAATCTTGGCTTTTTTACCTAAACATTCTTCAAGGGTTGCAATCATTGTTTTTAAGCTTATCGGTTCACCACCACCGAGATTAATTACCTCATAGCGAATTTGATCGTTTTTTATGGCAGCAGTAAGTCCTGACATAATATCGTTAATATAGGTATAATCGCGGAGAGTTGAACCATCGCCATACATTTCTATTGGTTTATCCTGCAATATCAACCGTGCAAACTTAGCAATGGCTAAATCAGGGCGTTGTCGTGGTCCATAGACCGTAAAAAAGCGTAGAGCCGCAACGCTAATGCCATATAAGTGGTGGTAGGTATAACACAGATGCTCTGTTGCGAGTTTGGTGGCAGCATAAGGGGAAATCGGCTCTGTTACATTTAGGTCTTCTGAAAATTCCTCTGCACTACAATTGCCGTAGACCGAAGATGAGGAGGCAACCACCAATTTTTTACAACAGTATTCTTTCATACACTCCAAGATATTGACAGTACCTAAAACATTGGTCTTAACATAGTCATCAGGGGCGATTATTGAGGGACGAACACCTGCACGCGCGGCCAGATGTACGACAGCATCAAATTTATGAGCGGCAAAAATCTCCTTTAATGCCGTCATATTTTCAATATCGGTGCGATAAAGCTTATAGTGCGGATTTGATAAGTTATGTGCTACATTATTTTCTTTGATGCGTATATCATAGTAATCGTTGAAGTTATCAATCACAACCACAGAATATCCGTCTTTAAGTAATCGATCTGCCAAATGAGAACCGATAAAACCTGCACCGCCTGTAATTAAAATCGTCTGCATCTTAAATCCATAAACTCCTATATTTTTCGCGTAGTGTTTCTCCGTCAAGGTGTAAAATATCTTGACTTAATTCGTAGCGAATATCTTGTTTATAGCGTTCTTCTTCTAATTCTGGTATCAAGACATTCAGCCGCTTGCGTGCCTCTTCTAAGAATGGTGTGCGCAAATCTTTACGGCAACGTTTAATTCCGAGCAAAGTTTCACGCACCAAATATTCCAAATAAGCGTATTTGCTCTCTTCAAAAAAGTTATTTTGCTTATAAACTTCCTTAACCTTATCGCAAATAATCAGTAGATGAAACACATTATCATTCATAGTCCGGCTAATACTTTCTGGTTGTGAACGATAGCAATAGAGATAATCTTCAAGCAAATAGACATTATCTGTCGCAAGATATGTTTGCGCACTAAAAAGTCTGTCTTGCGCTAACATTCTATCCATGAATTGAAAATTATATTTCCGATACCATTCGGTGCGAAAGATTTTATTCCACACGGCCATAGAGTTATGCATCGGGTTTTTATGCTGCCGGATGGTTTTGAAATGGGATTGCTTAAAATCGCCCCATTCTTTTACATCAAAAATTTTAATAACACCTACTGCGGTTGTTTGCTGTTCTTGCAGATAGTTAAAACCATTAAAGAGAAAGATATCAATAGTGCGGTCTTCGCGTTTTAAGACATCTACAAATTTTTGATAAGCACCCAGTTGCAACCAGTCATCTGAATCGATAAAAGTAAAATAATCGCCTGTCATCGCCGCCATACCGGTATTGCGAGCACCGCTTAACCCTTTATTTTCTTGGTTGATGATTATGATACGTTTATCGCGCTTGGCATAATCTTCCAAAATAGCTAAGGAGCCGTCCGGAGAACCATCATTGACGCAGATAATCTCCAGATTTTCATAAGTCTGCAAAATGATTGAATCTAAACATCGTGCCAGATATTTTTCTACCTTATATACCGGCATAATTACTGTGATTTTAGGGTTATTTTTATCCATTATGCCGCTCTCCCGATATATGTTTCTCTAAATTCATTCCAATCTAAATCTTTAATATTGCGAACCGCCCAATAAAGATCTTGTTTTCGCAAAATATTAAAGTCGTATTGGGCGAAATCTTCGTCCTTAAATTCGGTTTTCAATTCTTCAAATTTTGCTTCTTTTTCTGCCATTGGGGCGTGCATGATGCTAAGCCACATACAGCGCATTTTGTGATAAATATAGTCGGTTTTATATTTTTCAAAGGCGTTATATTTATGCAAAATCTCTAAATTGGCGTTTTCCTCAGCGGCGACGTTGTTAAACTCTAAATCTTTTGGCGTAAAGTGGCAGACATAGAGGTTATTTAAGTCATATGAGATCTTAGAGGCATTAAACACGCACTCTAAGAAAAATGTTTCTTCAAAAGCGGGGAAAGTGATTTTCTGTAAAAATTCACGTTTGTAAAGCTTTGCCCATGGACTTAAATACATCTTAAACAGTATATTGCTCGAAATATCGGCAACGTTGAATACATCTTTTTGAATAAAATCTTCGGGTGCTATTTGGTAGAAATGAATTCCCTCCATGTTTAAGGCATTCAGCATAGCACATGGAGAATACACAAAATCGCTGTTATTTTGTTTGAGGTTGGTCATAAGGCGTATTAGACAGCCTTGGCCGATATAAACATATTTTGTGCTATTCATGAAATATACATATGGTGCAGTGGCGCGCTCTAAGCCGATGCGGCAACAGTCAACAAGGTTCGTTTTTTGTTTGAGTTTGATAACCTGCACGCGCTTATCAAACTTGGTATAACGGTCAAGCAGAGGGAGAGTGCCATCTGTGGAGGCATTATCAACAATGATAATTTCAGTGTCCTGTACTGATTGCACAAATATGCTTAAAAGCAGAGCATCAAGGTTATTGACGCTGTTTTCGGTAGGAACAATAATACTTATTTCTGCCATTTGGGTTATTTCCTTCATACATTTGTAGTTTAGACTTTGTCTTGATTATAAAGCAGTAATTTATGTCCTCAATTATTTTATGATTTTTATTCACCTTAAAAGTCATATATTTAACGTCATCATGAGGAAGGCTAAGCTTTCTCTATAATGTCATCCCTTGCGCGAGACACGAGCAAAATTAGGGATCTTCCGAATCATTAATTTGAAGATCGCTGAACCTCACTCATTATACTCATTCAGGCGATGACGATTACTTGTCATCCCTTGAGCGAGGCACGAGCGAAATTAGGGATCTTCCGATTAATTTAAATCTTGACAATTCTTGTAGTTTTGCTAAAATAGAACAAAACACGAACAATAGGCTTTGTTTTATGAAGACAATGTATGTTTACATCATGACCAACAGCAATAATACGGTTCTCTATGTTGGGGTAACCAATCATTTGTTGCGTCGTGTGTTAGAGCATAAAAGTGGTCTTAAAGACGGATTTACCAAACGTTACAACCTTACAAAACTGGTTTATTATGAGTATGGTGATGGTGAAGAGAGTGCTATTTTGCGAGAAAAATATTTGAAAAAGTGTTACCGAAAGTATAAAGAGCGGTTGATTACTAATTTTAACCCTGCATGGGCTGATTTAACAGACAGAATAAAATAACTTTAATTTGAAGGTCGCTGAACCTCACTCGTTATACTCGTTCAGGCGATGACGATTACTTGTCATCCCTTGAGCGAGACACGAGCGAAATTAGGGATCTTCCGAATCATTAATTTGAAGGTCGCTGAACCTCACTCGTTATACTCATTCAGGCGATGACGATTACTTGTCATCCCTTGCGCTTAATGACATTATGGGACAAAGGAATTGCCGCAAAAATCTGATGATTTTCTCACAATGACGTCGGAAAAGAGAGAGGCACAGGTATCTAAAAAAGCTACTTCCTGACAAGCAGAAAGCAGCTCTTAAAAGTTAAGTTGAGGAAATTAATAGCTAACACTAATCGTTATAGTGTCTGAGAGAGTGCCTGTTCCTTTAGCGTATAAATCTCCTTTAACATTACAATTGTTAGTTTTGCCTTCATAATCACTAGAAGTAGTGCATGAAAGGTAAATATTTCGCACTTCTATATTATCGTCACCAACTGAATTAGTAACAGAAATACTATTTACATCTACACGTGTATTCAAATAGAAACTCCCACTGCTGGCTCCGGATACAGACACACAAGGTGTATCTGACACACACTCTGCATAACCGCTACTTCCCTCAAAGTTAGCCAACTTTATTTTCTCTGAAAGACCAGACATATCGCCGACATACACAGTTCCAAAATCAAGATCACTAGTTACAGTGATTACAGGTACATGTCCCACAGTTGCAGATACATTCATTTCTTTAGATACACTTTCTGCCATAACATTGGTACTCATCATGCATGTAGCTACTGTGGCTAATAAAAGATATTTTCTCATCATATAATCTCCCCTAATGTTCACAATTGTATACGGTGTTGCCTCACTTTTTGTCTATCTACCGACTACTCTCCCGAAAGAGAAAAGATGGGCAACGCTTCTTACAAAACGAACGCTATTTCAAAGATTTACAACCAGACATGGTAATTTTGACCAACGTTTGATTCATAAGTTTGAGTCTTTATACCATAGTTTTAGAAAAAAGTCAAGAAAAAACGCCGATTCAATAAGTTAACAAATAGTTAAGATTGATTCATCTCCTTGAAATGACTTAATATTTTTTGTCCGTTTAAAATAAGACTACAAATTCGAGATTTTCTTTTATTTGCCGAGGGATTCAAAAGGTGAAAAAAACACCTTGCGGACAAAGTGACGAAAAGTGAAACTATGCTTATGAAAACGGCGGATTTTATACTTTAATTTGAAACAAAATGCGATTCGGCGATTTTAGAGTGAAAATTGATTGTTATTTTTAAATTTTATGATAGTATATAGATTATGAAATTTTAATTTTAGCGGATTAATTCTTAAAAAAGAGCTTTAATATGCCTAGAAATATAACACATATTATCATAGCCGATGAAGCTGTTAATTTAAGTAAATGTAAGGATATTCTTGATAATCCGAATGCTTTTCATATGGGCTGTGTGGCAGAAGATGCTTTTCTTTATTCGCTATCACCTCAATTATCAACCAAATTGCATGGTGGATTGGGACATGATACCCGCGCCGTTGCCTTAGAAATGATGAATCAGACAAGAAAAGAAAAAGATCCTATCAGAGCCGCTGAACAAAAAGCCTTTATTTGCGGATATTTATGTCATATGGCCGCAGATTTAACTTTTCATCCGTTAATTTATAGTATCTCAGGTTCTCAAGCCGCAAGTAATAATTGCTCAAAAAAAGACGTGGAACTTGCTAAAGCTTGCCATCGTTACGCAGAAACCTGGTTAGATATATACTTAATGAAAGATAAAAATTTATCTTTTAAGAATTTCAGACCGTTTCGCAAAATAATAAGCAATGTAGCTATGCGTATCCGACTTGATGACTTCTTTACGGATAGCTACCAGAGTGCATTAAAAGCAAAAAAATACACTTGGGGAGACAATCTTGACTTGCAAGCCCAGTTTCATAATGGTATGTCGCGCCAGTTATTCGTTGATAAAATAACACAAAATCAAACAATTGGCAGGATATTGCGTAAATTGGATAAAGTTTTCCATGGCGAATTGAAATTATACACTTCCGGATTTTATGACTTCAAACAAGATATTCCATCGCGCTT
>Ga0310694_10006171_pt1 | contig 11363 bp, 10 predicted proteins | sample 174DNAGHGhighgp2_FD_203884 | JGI IMG/M metagenome (GOLD analysis project Ga0310694, IMG submission 203884) | Sheep rumen microbial communities from Palmerston North, Manawatu-Wanganui, New Zealand - 1742 DNA GHGhigh gp2 (v2) (version 2) | ecosystem: Host-associated > Mammals > Digestive system... | reverse complement strand
ACGGAATGTGTTTCTTCAAGACACATTATTACGGCGGAATCAAGAAGTATCAGTGGACTACAATACCTCTTGCAATCCATGGAGTTGTCACAAAAGCAAATGGCGAGACTGTAACAATAAAACTCGGTGACGAAGAGAACGATCCCGTATTCTACATAAACGATCTTCTTATTCACCTCTCGGGCGATCAGATGAGAAAGAGCCTAGCTGACGGAATCACAGGTGAACAGCTGAATGTGCTTGTCGGTTCGAGGCCGTATCCGGATGTTCAGGCTGACGGAATCAAACTGAATGTCATGAACTATCTCTACGAAAAATACGGAATTACAGAAGCTGATCTCATGTCGGCTGAACTCTGTGCAGTTCCTGCATCAAAGGCTCGTGATATAGGCTTTGACAGATCCCTTATCGGCGCATATGGGCATGATGACAAGGTCTGTGCTTATCCTTCATTGACAGCTCTCGTTGAAAACTCAAAAGCTCCCGTTCATACCTGTATGGCAATACTTGCCGACAAGGAAGAGATAGGAAGCGAAGGTAATACCGGAATGCAGTGCGAAGTATTCTTCGACATCATTTCGGATCTGGCAAAAACACAAAAAGTAAATGATGCAGTTGTAAGAAGAAATGCTAAATGCCTTTCAGCTGATGTCAATGCATGTTTTGATCCGAACTTCCCGGAAACATGTGAAAGAAAGAACTCATGCTTCATGAACAAAGGTGTTGTAATCACAAAGTTCACAGGCTCAAGAGGCAAATCAGGCTCAAATGACGCAAGTGCTGAATTTATGGGTTATGTACGTAATCTTCTTGATAAAAACAAAGTCGTATGGCAAACTTCTGAACTCGGTAAGGTTGACCAGGGCGGCGGCGGTACTGTTGCCAAATATATAGCTAAAAAGAATGTTGAAACTATTGATCTTGGCGTACCGGTTATTTCCATGCATGCTCCTATTGAAGTTGTCGGAAAGACTGACGTTTATATGACTCACAAGGCGCTGGCTGCCTTCTTCAAAGCATAAGGACAGAAAATGTTCTATTACATGATTCCGACCCTGATATATTTTGATGCGCTGCTTGTTCTGTCAGCGGTCATTCCAGCAATCATACTTATGATTGTCATTTTCAGGGCGGACAAACTGGAAAAAGAGAAGCCGGCAATGCTTATGAAAATGGCATTGTTTGGCATTTTGTCAACAAATATTGCTCTTGTCCTCGAAAGGGTCGGCGAGACGGTTCTGGATATGTTCGTCTCACAGGACGAAAAAGTATACAACTTTCTGCTGTATTTTCTGATAGTCGGTCTTTTTGAGGAGTTTTCCAAGCTTCTTATGCTTCATCTGGGAAGCTGGAAAAACAAAGAGTTCAACTGTCAGTTCGACGGAGTGGTGTATTCGGTATTTGTTTCACTTGGATTTGCCCTCTGGGAAAACATAAGCTATGTTCTTCATTACGGATTCAAAACAGCGCTTGTAAGGGCACTGACGGCCGTTCCTGGTCACGCATGCTTTGGGGTGTTCATGGGTGTATTCTATGCACTTGCTCGTGAATACAAAATCCGCGGAAACAAAAATGCCGAAAGATTCTTCAGATTTCTGGCACTTCTTGTTCCGACGGCCATTCACGGAGCATACGACTACCTTGCATCAATTGAATCTTCATACGGAGACTGGATTTTTACAGGGTTTGTTCTATTGATGTTTGTCGTTTCGATTATTCTCGTCAGAAGAATGTCAAAGAGAGACAAGTATTATCCTTTTGAAGATAATAACGTATAATTCAGAATAATTTAAAGCAGCACTTGAATTTTGCATGTTCAAGTGCTGCAGTTATTTTATGTTTGAGATTCGTTTTGTTTCTTTTCAGCTTCGATTGCTTTTTTCTTCCTGTTCTTTTTAGTACAGACTATGACTATTATTGCTACAATGCCAAGTACGGCAGCAAAAGGAAGAATATATATCAATACGTTCAAAAAGCCGTGAAGAACACTGACGAACGCCTTAAAAGAATCTTTAAATGTGTTTCCGATTTCATCCCAGAATGTTTCTTCTTTTACCACATATTCCTTAACTTCATGAACATTCAGATATACAAAAGAATATGAGATTGAGTTTTTGTAATACTCAATTTGTGAATTCAGATAATTGATCTGAGAAGTCAGGCTTGCAATCTTGTCCTCAATTTTTATGAGTGTTGCATAATCTGCACCTTTTCTCAATGCTTCAAAGTTGCTCTTTTCATCAATGAGTGCATTCATTTGAGATTCAAGATCATAATACATCTTTGTTATGTCTTCTACAGTGGAAGTACTTCTTGTGACGCTGCCGAGCTTTCCTATTTCTTCTACAAACTGATCCACGCGCTCAGAATCAACTCTGAAAGTAAAAGATGCATATTTTTCAGAATATCTTGATGTTGACTGCTGAACAGAAGAATTGGAAACATATCCGTATCCTGTTATGAGATGTTTCAGTTTCTCGACAGTTTCATCAAATGTTTTAGTATCCATATCAATATTGAATTTCTTTACAAGTTTTTGGTTATATGCTATGGACTTATCTTCGTTTGAAATATCTGAGTATTCAGGGGTGCTGATGCTCTTTGAATACTCGGAATCAACATAGGATACGGCTTTTCCGGATGAATTTGAGCAAGAACAGAGAACTGATGCAACTATAGCAATGCTAAGAAGAATAATGGTCAATTTTTTGAGTTTTTTCATAAAAAACACACCCTCCTCGTCTTTTATGTCAATTAGACGAAGGAGGGTGTTGTGAAATCTCACTTATTTTCCGTATTTTGCCAGGGAAGCTATAACAATGTCAAGTTTTTCTTTGTATCCGATTCTCTTTGTTTTTTCTGCCTCTACAACAGCGGCAGGAGCTTTGGAAACAAAGCCTTCATTTGACAATTTGTTGTCTATTCTTGCTATTTCTCCGAGCAGCTTTTCTTTTTCAGCTTCGAGTCTAGATATTTCTGCATCCATGTCAACCAGGTCTGAAAGCGGAATGAATATCTTTGCCTTGTCGGAAACTATAAGCACTGAATTCTCGTCATGCATATCGTCAGGATACTCAACTTCTGATGCACCTGCAAGCTTGACAAAGAAAGGTGAATTGCTGTCGTTGAAAGCATTCTTCTCATCTGATACGATGAAAACTTTTGCCTTTCTTGACGGAGCAACGTTCATTTCGGTACGTCTGTTTCTTATTGCCTTTATGGCAGAGATAATCAGTTCTGTCTGTTCTGCTTCTTTTGTAAATACAAGGGAAGAGTCGAACTTTGGATAATCCGTTACAACTATGCTTTCACCTTTATGAGGAAGTTGCTGCCAGATTTTTTCGGTTATGAAAGGCATAAAAGGATGCATAAGCTCCATGGCGCCCCTCAGAACAAAAGACAAAACTCTGCAAGTATTAGTGTTTCCTTCAGCATCTTCTTTGTCGAACAGTCTCGGCTTTGCAAGTTCGAGATACCAGTCGCAGAGAGTGCCCCAGAAAAAGTCATAGAGTTTAGCCAGTGCAATTCCAAGTTCGTACTTTTCAAGATTTTCGGTCACTTCGCTGACCAGTTCTTCGTATCTTGTCAGAATCCACTTGTCTTCTATCTTCAGTTTGTCTGACGACGGAAGATTTGTATCTGTAAGTTCATCTGGAATATTCATCAGGGCAAATCTTGCTGCATTCCAGATTTTATTTGTGAAGTTTCTTGCTGCTTCAATCTTTTCATCGGAAAAACGCATGTCGTTGCCCGGTGAGTTTCCGGTCAGAAGAGCAAATCTCAAAGCATCTGCTCCGCATTTGTCAATTATCTCAAGAGGATCAATTCCGTTTCCGAGGGATTTTGACATCTTTCTGCCCTGAGCATCCCTTACAAGACCATGTATGATTACATGGCTGAAAGGTTTTTCTTTCATGCAGTACATGCCCATTGTTATCATTCTGGAAACCCAGAAGGTAATTATGTCGTAACCTGTGATAAGAACTGATGTCGGATAATAGTATGCAAGGTCTTCCGTCTTGTTCGGCCAGCCCAGTGTTGAGAAAGGCCAGAGTGCGGAAGAGAACCATGTATCGAGTACGTCTTCATCCTGATGCACATGTTTTGAATGGCACTTCGGGCATTCAGTAACTTCATTTTCAGATACTGTTATTTCGCCGCAGTCGTCGCAGTAGTATGCAGGAATCCTGTGTCCCCACCAAAGCTGACGTGAAACGCACCAGTCTCTCAGTCCCTTCATCCAGTTCATGTAGATTTTTGAGAATCTGTCCGGGATATAATCGATAGTTCCGTTTTCGACAACTTCAATAGCCTTTTCTGCCAGAGGTCCCATTTTCACAAACCATTGGCTTGAAGCGATTGGTTCGACAACAGTTCCGCATCTGCAGCAGTGACCTACTGCGTGAGTGCATTTTTCAATTTTTACGAGATATCCCTGTTCTTTAAGATCTTCAACAATCTGCTTTCTGGCTTCAAATCTGTCAAGACCTGCGTATTTGCCGCCTTCTTCGGTGATTATGCCTTTGTTGTTGATTACAATAATTGTATCAAGACTGTGTCTTGAGCCCACTTCGAAGTCATTTGGGTCGTGAGCTGGTGTTATCTTGACTGCGCCCGTTCCGAAATCCTTTTCAACATATTCATCAGCAATAACAGGTATCTTTCTGCCAACCAGAGGCAGAATGAGAGTCTTCCCAACGAATTTTGTGTATCTTTCGTCTTCGGGATGAACTGCGACAGCTGTATCTCCCAGCATTGTCTCCGGTCTTGTTGTTGCAACTTCAATATATCCGCTTCCGTCTTCGAGAGGATATCTGATGTGCCAGAATGCGCCTTCTGTATCCTCGTGTTCAACTTCTGCATCAGAAAGAGCAGTTTCACATCTTGGGCAAATATTGCTTATTCTGAATCCTCTGTACATAAGCCCGTCATTGTACAGGCTGACAAATACCTTTTTAACAGCGGCTGAGAGATTCTCGTCCATTGTGAATCTTTCTCTGGACCAGTCGCATGATGCGCCCATTGCCTTAATTTGGGAAATGATTCTGTTTCCGTATTTTTTCTTCCATTCCCATACCATGTCCGTGAATTTTTCACGGCCAAGATCGTATCTGCTCAATCCCTGTTCTTTGCGGAGCGTTTCCTCAACCTTAATCTGGGTCGCAATACCTGCATGGTCTGTGCCGGGTACCCAGAGGGTATTGTATCCCTGCATTCTCTTGAATCTGACGATTGTGTCCTGCAGTGTTTCGTCAAGTGCATGTCCCATGTGGAGTTGTCCCGTGACATTCGGTGGCGGGATAACGATTGTAAAATGCTCTTTGTTTTTGTCAGGGGATGGAGTGAAATAATTCTTGTCACACCACTCCTGGTATAAAGGCTGTTCGATTTCTTTCGGGTTGTAAGTTTTTGATAATTCTCTTGGCATAACTTTTCCTTATATCTTTAGATTTGTAGTTTTTGGTTCAATGGGTTCACATCCTTCAGGCACTATCAGGTTGACTGCGGAAGGAACTATTTCTATTGTAATTTTGTCTGTCTGAACAAATTCTCCGTCGAGACAAACTTTAATGACTTCACCGGGTTCCAGTGTTATTTTTTTGCATTTGTAGTAATGGACAAATTCAAAAGGAGGGTTAACTGACAAATGCTCGCCTTTTTTATACTTGCCGACAATCTTGATGAATTTGAATCTTGAAATCTTGTCAACTGCACAAACATCTATCAATCCGTCGTCAATTCTGCTGAGAGGCAGAGCTCTGAATCCACCGCCGTAAAAACCGCCGTTGCCCATCGCACACAGCAAAAGGTTTGAACTGAATGTGATGTCATCGTCAATTGTTACTTTATAATCGTGTCCGTAAGCTTTGAACAACGCAGACACAATCCCTGCAACATATCCGAATTTGGTCGGAAGAATGGAGTCTCTCATCGAATTCATTTTGAATGCTACAGAGGCGTCAAATCCTATATTGAAAACGTTGACGGCATATGTAGAACCCATTCTCAGTACGTCAATTTTCTTTACGGTTCCGTTAAGCTGTTTTTCCAGGTCGCTGAAGTTTTCATGGTTTGTAAACATTTTAATGAAATCATTACCTGATCCCGCAGGGAAAGGGGACACCTGAATATTGTCGTACCCTATGCTCCCTGTGACGACTTCATTAAAAGTTCCGTCTCCACCGCATGCGTATATTCTGGTTTCTTTGTCTTTATTGTTCTCACAGTATTCTTTAACAAACCTGATGGCATCTTTAGGACCTTTGGTAATGTACACCTCATATTCAAGGTTGTCATTTTTGCATGTTTCATCAATTTTATATACTAGATCATTCTTGTTCTTTGTTCCACCGGCAATCGGGTTTATAACGAAAAGGTAACGCAAATTATAATCTCCTTTTTGATTAAAATCAACAGGGTTAGTATAACAATAATAAAAATACAGGTCAATATATAAAATGCGTGGAATGTCTGTTTATAGTGTTGATTTTTTCGACTTATGACTGCGTTTCAAGAAATATTCAAGAAATATTGCCCCGACAGGCATCGATTTGTGTTGACAAAACTGACCCTGTGTGCTAATATTACAAAGCGGCAAAGAGATGCCGGAATGGCGGAACTGGCAGACGCCCGGGACTTAAAATCCCGTGGGCTTTAAAACCCGTACCGGTTCGATCCCGGTTTCCGGCACCATTATATATCGCGGAGTGGAGCAGTCTGGTAGCTCGTCGGGCTCATAACCCGAAGGTCATAGGTTCAAATCCTTTCTCCGCAACCAGATCAGGATTGCTATTCAAAAAGATAGCAATCTTTTTTTCTATCAAAACTTGAAAAACTGTAGAACACCTAAAGAGGAGAAGATATATGAGAATATACGACATTTCACAAGAGGTATTCAGCTGTTGTATTTATCCGGGTGATCCGAAACCGAAAAGAAAAGTGCTGAGTTCAATTAAAGACGGGGATTCATATAACCTTACTGAATTCAGCATGTGCGCACACAACGGAACGCATGTTGATGCACCTTTTCATTTTATTCAGGATGGAAAAACTGTTGATAAGGTCAGTTTGAATGTTTTTGTAGGCAAGGCATATGTTGCTGAACATCATGGAAGAATAACTCGTGAGGATGCAATAAAAATAATCGATAAAGCAAAAAAGCAAGATTCCGAAACAGCAAAAAGAATCCTGATTAAAGGTGATGCTGAAATTACAGAGGAAGCTGCATGTATTTTTGCATTGTCAGGAATACTGCTTATTGGAAATGAGTCTCAGACGGTAGGGCCGGAGGATTCTCCTATGCAGGTGCATAAAATTCTTCTTGGAGCTGATATCGTTCTGCTTGAAGGTGTTCGCCTGGCAGATATTTCTGAAGGAGAGTATTTTTTGAGTGCAGCCCCTCTGAATCTTTATGGTTCTGACGGCTCTCCGTGCAGGGCACTGTTGATATCTGAATTACAGATTTGAGAGAATTCATCCTTTCCAGGATGGTAATGGAAGAATAGACCGCTTACTGATGTTCAAAGAGTGTCTGAAAAACAACATATGTCCGTTTATCATCGATGATAATCATAAACTGTTCTATTACAGGGGGCTTAAAGAATGGCCAAAAACAAGGGGATACTTGAGAGACACTTGTTTGCTTTTGCAAGATGACTTCAAAGCTGTACTTGACTACTTCAAAATTGATTATCGAAAATGCTAATATATTAGCAAAATATTGACATTTTGGCCAAAATATGCTAATATATTAATGCAATAATGGGGGGCAGTGTTATGATACAAAAAATAGATATTTCGACTTTTATAGATGTGGATACAGTCAGTTCAATCGAAGAAAAACTTGTAGACAGGTTCAAAAAAAGACTGAGAGAATTAAAGGTTTCCCAGAGAGCTCTTGCAAAGCAGTCTGACGTCAGTTATGCGTCAATCAGAAGATTTGTCAGTACCGGAGAAATATCTCTTACTTCATTGATTAAACTTGCCATAGCAATGGATTGTACAGCCGAATTTGCATCTCTTTTTTCTGTCTCAAAAGCTAAACGCTTGAAGGATATGGAGTAAAAGTATGGAACTCAGTGAATTGCTCGTTTTGTACAATGGTAAAACAGTCGGACTGCTGAAGGAACTGTCAAATGGAAAAATTGGATTTCAGTATGATAACGGCTGGATAAACAATGGTTTTTCCATTTCTCCTTTTTTTCTTCCTCTATCCGACCGGATCTTCATATCTTCTTCACAGTATTTTGAAGGGCTTTTTGGAGTCTTTTACGACTGTCTTCCTGACGGATGGGGCACCAGATTATTGATCAGGATGCTTTCAGCAAAAGGGATAGATTATTTGAAACTTCCGGCTTTGGCAAAACTGTCTCTTGTGAGCGATAATGGCTTGGGGGCACTGGAATTTCGACCAAAGCAGTATGTAAGTACTTCAATTGAAGGCTATTCTTTGGATGAATTGGCAAAAGAGGCGGAATCATTTCTGAAAGAGAACGATTCGAAAAAAAACAACTATGATATTTTGTATGAACTAGGCGGTTCTTCTGGAGGAGCAAGACCCAAAGCTCATGTAAAAATTCAAGGTGAAGACTGGATTGTGAAATTTCCCGCAAGCATAGACGGAAAGAATGCGGGACTTGAAGAGTATAAAGCAAATAAGCTGGCTGCAGAGGCAGGGATCCGAACAACTGAATTCAGATTGTTTGAATCAAAAAGATGTCCCGGATATTATGGAAGCAAAAGATTTGACAGAACGAAAGATGGCAGAGTTCATACTATTTCACTCTCGTCTCTGCTTGAAACAAGTCATGAGATTCCAAACCTGGACTATTTGCATCTTTTCCAGGTTACAAAAAGAATCTGCAAGGATCATAATGAATTGTATGAGGCATATAAGCGGATGTGTTTCAATGTGTTGTATGGAAACAAAGATGATCATGGAAAGAACTTTGTCTATACTTATGATGAAAGCATAAAGAGTTATCGTCTGTCTCCTTTCTACGATATCACAAAAACACCATATAAAGTTGAACATGAGATGACTGTTTTGGGTAACGGCAAACCGAATGAGAAGGATTTGGTAGATATAATCGGCGAAGCCGAATTAAACAGAGAAAGATGTCTTGAGATTATCAGAAACACCAAAGACGCGATTAAACAATAAAAAGTATTGATTTGATTACACATAAAATATAAAATATAAGTACAACCGAACCTAGGTTTGTAAATCAAAAGAAAACAGGAGATAAATTATGGGTAAGTTTGTAGTTAAAGAAGCAAAAGAAGGATTCAAGTTTGATTTGAAAGCCAATAACGGCGAAATCATTGCAAGTTCACAGGTTTACACAACTCTTTCAGCTTGTGAGAGCGGTGTTGAGAGTGTAAGGACAGCAAGTTCAGCTGAGGTAGAAGATCAGACAGTTTCAGGATATACTGAACTTAAACATCCGAAATTTGAAGTTTACACAGATAAGGCCGGTGAATTCCGTTTCCGTCTTAAAGCAAGAAATGGTGAAATTGTTGCAGCTTCCGAAGGTTATACGACAAAAACAAATTGTCTTAACGGAATTGAAAGCGTTAAGAAAAATGCACCTGAGGCAGAGGTAGTAAAAGAATAATTGCTTTGCCTTCCGATTTTTCGGAAGGCTTTTTTCACAGGAGTTTTTTATGACAAGCAGAGGTTATTATATAGGAGTTGATATAGGCGGGACAAAGTGTGCCGTCACATTGGCGCACTTTGATGATGGGAATCTGGAGTTTTTAGAAAAGGATTATTATCCGACAGAAGGTTACGAGAAAACAATATCCAGAATTGAACAGTCTGTAGACAGATTCAAATCACAAAGGATTATCAATGCTATAGGCGTAAGCTGCGGCAGCCCTCTTGATGCCGAAAAAGGAATAATTCTTTCTCCACCTAATCTGCCTGGCTGGGACCATGTGGAAATAAAGAAAATGTTCGAATCAAAGTACGGAATCAAGACATATCTTGAAAATGATGCCAATGCATGCGCAGAGGCAGAATACCTTTTTGGTGCCGGAAGAGGATCGAAGAACATGATATTCCTGACGTTCGGAACAGGGTTTGGGGCAGGTCTCATACTGGACGGAAAACTATATAGAGGCACAAACGGATACGCAGGCGAAATAGGACATGTCAGACTTGAAAAAGAAGGCCCTGTCGGATACGGAAAAGAAGGTTCGTGTGAGGGTTTCTGTTCCGGAGGCGGATTGGCCAAGATTTCTTCGAAATTGGTAAAAGAGGCAATAAATTCCGGCAAAAAGGTTTCTTTTTGCAACAGCATAGAAGAAGCTGAACAACTGAGTGCAAAAACAGTTGCAATGGCAGCTAAGGCAGGTGACGAACTTGCTGTCAGGATATTCAAAGAGTGCGGAAGAAATCTGGGGAGATCCGTAGCAATTCTGCTTGATGTTTTAAATCCTGACACAATCGTAATAGGGAGTATTTTTGAAAGAAGCGAAGAACTTCTGAGGGAAGAAATGGAAAGGGCAATTGAAGAGGAAGCCCTCGTATATACCAGAACAGTCTGCACAATCAAGAAAGCAGAACTCGGAGACACAATTGGAGACTATGCTGCAATTTCAATAGCAGTGGAAGGATATGGGAAAGAGTTATGAGAATAATAGACGAACTTGTAAACAGATACCCTGTGCTTGGAACATCAAAGGAATCAATCGAAAAAGCTTGTGAAATCATATTGTCTTCGTACAAAAACGGAGGCAAGGTCATGACATGCGGAAACGGCGGCAGCGCGTCGGATTCTGAACATATTGTGGGAGAGCTGATGAAGAGTTTCTGCAGGAAAAGGCCGCTGAAAAAAGAATTTGTTGACAGGGTCAATTCAAAGGAAGAAACGAGAGCGCTTTCAGAAAATTTGCAGGGCACACTTGAGGCAATCTCTTTGGTCTCTCAGTCTTCGCTGATCAGTGCATTTGCGAATGACATGAATCCCGATTATGTATATGCTCAGCAGGTATACGGATATGCTAAGAAAAATGATGTGCTGATTGCTCTGACTACTTCAGGTAATTCCAAGAACACTCTTTATGCAGCTATGACGGCTGAAGCTCTTGGCTGCAGCGTCATCTCCATAACCGGAAAAGGCGGCGGGAAAATCAGAGATTATTCTGATTGCTGCATTGAAATCAATGAGACAGAGACATATAAAGTGCAGGAGCTGACACTTCCGGTTTATCATGCAATATGTCTTGTCGCCGAAGAAGAACTTTTCTAATGTGAGATATGGAAAAGATAGTTGTAAGTGGTCAATAACCCATGATTGAAATCACGGGCTTGAAAAAGCAAGTGAAGAAATCAGCTATAGAAGTAGATTGTTGACTAC
>Ga0310694_10006170_pt1 | contig 11364 bp, 9 predicted proteins | sample 174DNAGHGhighgp2_FD_203884 | JGI IMG/M metagenome (GOLD analysis project Ga0310694, IMG submission 203884) | Sheep rumen microbial communities from Palmerston North, Manawatu-Wanganui, New Zealand - 1742 DNA GHGhigh gp2 (v2) (version 2) | ecosystem: Host-associated > Mammals > Digestive system >... | reverse complement strand
TATGGCTCAGACCGTCGACGGTAAAGTAGACGCGGTTGCCATCGAGCTTGCCGGAACCGCTGAGCAGCAGCTTGTCGCCATCGAAGATGTTGAGGACAAGCAGGTTGCCCTCTTCCTCAACCAGGGAAAAGACCAGCTCCAGGTCCTCAAAATCCATCGAGATGTTCTCGCCCTCGGCGGTCGCATTCAGGCTGATGTCGGAGATGGAAAACGCGGCGGGTTCTCCGTCCGCCAGAGCGGCGGCCGGCAGTGCGCATGCAAGCAGCAGGCACAACAGCAGGGAAACGATTTTTTTCATGGTGAATGCTCCTCTCTTTATATTGGCAGTTGGTGAAAACGCCTATATTCATTATATCTGTCCGCAGGGGAATTGTCTATCTTTTTTAAGAAAAAATAAGAGATTTAAGATTTCTTCTTCGGCGGGATCGAGAGCGGGAGGAGCAGCAGCGCAAAAAGCACGGTTCCGGCGGCGGAGTAGAGAAGGCCGCGGCCGAGCTGCCAGCTGAGAGCCTCCGCCGTGGCGAGCAGCGCGATACACAGCAGCGTCGGCAGCCAGACAAAACGGTACCTGGGCTTTTCAAAGGCGCCCATGACGGCAAACAGACCCAATATGCTGCCGACGACCGTCAGCCAGGCAATCACAATGCGCTGATGATGGCTGAAGGCGAGCTCGAGGCGCGCATGCGCGATCGCACGGTCTGAGGCGGCAAAGAGCTCGCTGCCGCCATCGACACGCGTGCCGATGCCTTCATCGGCCAGCAGCACGGCCCGCGTATGGTTGAAGCGTGACTGTGTATGTTCATAGTCGTCCACAGCAGCGCGCAGCGCCGTCAGTTCGTCGTACTGCCGCTCAAGCGCGGCTTTGCGCTCTTCCAGCTCACGCCGGGTTTCGGGGAGTTGTTTTTCCTGCTCGCTGAGCTGGGCTAACGCCGCGCCGATCGCGTTCAGACCCATCTGCAGCGCCGAGCGGCCCTGCTGCAGCATCGCGGAGAGAGAATCTAACTGGGCTTTCACGCCATCGAGGATCGGGCCGATCAGCTCCAGCATCTGCCGGCCGGTCGAGAGCTCGGCATGCAGCAGGTCCAACAGAAAGAGATCGCTGTCTACGGCGTCCGGGTCGGACTGATACTGCGCAAGACGCTGATCGGTATCGGCGATCTGCGCGTCGACGAGCGCAATGGCTTCTTCGAGCACGGCGCTGTTGTCCGGGAGAGCCTGTAAGAGCTGCGCGATCATTTCGTCGCTGATCTCGGGCATATCTGGTAGTGTGGAGGCGGTAGGGGCGGGTTCGTTTACCGCAAGCCACGCGGCAAGCTCGGTCTGGCTCATGCCGTAGGCCGCCTGCGTCACGGCGTCGGCCGCGGCCTGGGCAGCAGCGGCGCTGCCTCCGACAGATTCAACCTGTGCTTTGGCTTCACTCGCCGCCTGATAGGTCTGCGAGGCGACCTCCCAGGCCAGACGCTCCACACTGAAGTTCTGCAGCTGCGGCCAGATCGCACGCAGCTGCTGCACCGCGGCCTTGACGTTGTCGACGCTTTGGGCGGGATCCGGCGTGGAAGAGTACATGCGCTCAAGCAAAGCGCGCAGCTGCCGGTTGGCCTCTTGCGCCAACGACACTGCAAGCAGCACCTGGACGCGGTCAAGGGAGGGGATGGGGGTATCGACGGGAACTGCACTGTCGGAAGCTTCACCGTCTTCAACGCTGTTGTCAACGCTGCCACCGTTCGGACCGGCGGGGGGCTCGACCGGAGGATAAACCGGGGAATCGGCGGGAGCTTCGACCGGGAGATCGACGGGAGGATCAATCAATGCATTGCCATCCGGTGCGTTCGGAGGAACACTGTCACCCTCCGCCGGCTGTAGATCGGCCAGCGCGTGGGCAATCATAGGCTGCGCACGCCAGATGAGCGGTTCACTCGCCGGGGGACTGTTCGAGATCCCATCTGGTGTGGGGCTCGGAGGCGTTTCAGGTTCTCCCTGGGGCTCGGTGCTTTCATCGGGCTCGGAATTCTCGCCGGGCGCGGAATTCTCGCCGGGCTCGGAATTCTCGCCGGGCTCGGAATTCTCGCCGGGCTCGGAATTCTCGCCGGGCTCGGAATTCTCGCCGGGCTCGGAATTCTCGCCGGGTTCGGAATTCTCGTCGGTCTCGGAATTCTCGCCGGGCTCGGTATTATCGCCAGGTTCGGTGTCCTCGCCAAGTTCGGTGTTCTCACCGGTCTCGGAATTCTCGCCGGGTTCGGTGTTCTCGCCGGGTTCGGGATCGTCATCGGGTTCCAGCTGCTCACGAAACGCCTGGTAGGACGCCTCTCCCTGTTCAAGGTCGGTTATGACAGAGCGATACATGCTGTCGACGCAATCAAAAGCTTCGCGTCCCAATTGAAGTATCGACTCGCCCTGCTCGAGCTGATCCCGGGCACTCAGCAGCTGCGCGTAGGCCGGACCGATCTGCCTGCGGCCAAGCTTGAGACCGGCCTTCGTGGCGGTATAGGTGGCTAAATCCATCCGGAATTTGGCGTTGTCGTCGGTATATGTGTCCTCCTGCTCAGGCAGGGCCGCTGCCTGAGTGTGATACGTGTCCGCACCGGCGTTCAGCAGCGCGCGCAGCGCGCGCGCTTCGACGAGCGACTCATCCAGACGGTCCAGATCGTAGGAGGCCCGGGCGGTTTCTCTTTCATTTTTTCCCAGACTCAGCGCACCGGCCGCCATCGAGATCAAGCTCAGAATAGCGAGAAACACGGCGAGCATCCGGCTCAGGGCAGGGATGCGCACCGGCATCACCTCGTTTCATAATCATCTATGCTACAGTATACTGGACAAATATGAATAATCCAAGTGGAAGCCATGAAATTTTTGCTTGGCAGGACTGGCAAAATCGTGTAAACTATGGGTCGGATTTTCTTGAAAAAGGATACGCTGCCATGAAATTATCGTTTGCTCCGCTCGAGGGGATCACGGGGGCGGATTTTCGCCGGCTGCACGCGCAGACGTTCGGCGGTGCCGATCGCTATTTTACCCCGTTTATCGCGCCGGACCCCAGCGGCTGCCTGAAGGTCAGCCGCCTGAGAGACCTGCTGCCCGAAAACAATGCGGATCTGCCGCTGGTGCCGCAGGTCCTGGCAAACAGCGCCGATGCGTTTCTTGAGACCGCGCGGCAGCTGAAGGATCTCGGCTATGGCGAGGTCAATTTAAATGTCGGCTGTCCCTCGGGGACGGTTGTCTCCAAGCACAAGGGTGCCGCGCTGCTCGCCGAGCCGGAGGCGCTGCGGCGGCTGCTCGACGGGATTTATGAGCGCTCGCCTCTGCCGGTTTCGGTCAAGACACGGCTCGGTTTTTCGTCCACCGCTGAGTTTCCGGCCCTGCTGGAGATCTATAACGACTATCCGATCACCGAGCTCACGGTCCACGCGCGCGACCGCGCGGGACAGTATAAGAGCGTGCCGGACCGGGAGATGCTCCGCTGGGCGATCTCTAACAGCCGCGCACCGGTCTGCGCAAACGGCAATCTGTTCCGCCCCGATGATCTTACGGCGCTCGGTGACTGTGAGCGCTTTATGCTCGGCCGCGGCGCCGTCATGAATCCGGCGCTTTTCCGGGAGATCCGAGGCGGCCCGGGGCTCGAGCGGGAGGAGATGCGTACTTTTGCCGCCGCACTGCGGGAAATCAGCCGCGAGAGACTGAGTGCCGCGCACACGCTCTCCTGGCTCAAAGAGCTCTGGTACTACTGGAAATGGCTGTTTCCGGGCGAGAAAAAGCTGCTGAAAGCGATCTTCAAGGCCAGAGAGCTCGACGACTATATCCAGGCCGCGTCTGCCCTTTTCACAAACGGGGCTTTTGTGCCGGACGCGCGGTTTGAAGGCTGAAAGCAGGCGGCGGCAAATTATTCCCATTTCTTTGTGTTTCCACTTGAAAAACGACAGGATACCTTGTACAATATATACTGCCTTAATATCCTGGGCAAATGGTACAATCGTACGATTTCGCCAACAGTGCATGAGGGAGGATACCTATGAAAGATAAGCAGAAGAGAGCAAAGCTCCTGGATATCGTCGGCGTGGCCTGCGGCGCGTTCATTGTGCTGGTGTTGATCATCAACGCCATTCTCGGCGCCATGCCGAAGGGTGCCGGTTCCGCTGCCGGTGCGCCGAGCTCGGCACAGAAGCTTACCGGATCGGCCCAGGGCCGCAACGATGTCATTGAAGTTTCCGTCACGGCGGATGAGAGCAAAATCTATTCTGTCGCAGTCAATAAACACGCCGAGACCGAGGGGATCGGCTCACTGGCCGTGGACGAGCTGCCCGGCCGCATATATGAAGCCAACAGCCTGGCCATCGACGCCACTACCGGCGCGACGATCACCTCCAAGGCCATTGTCGAGGCTGTGGCTGACGCCCTGACGAGCGGCGGCATCGACCCGACGGCCTTTGGCTATGTGGCCCCGGTCGCGGCGACGCCGGCCCCGACCGCCGATCCGAACGCCATCCCTGCCGATGCGCAGACGCTGACCGGCTCGGCCATGGGCAAAATCGACAACGTCACCGTCGAGGTCGTAGCGACGGCTGAGAAGATTTATGCTGTCACCGTGACCTCGCACAGCGAGACCGAGGGGATCGGCACGCTGGCCGTCGACGCGCTGCCCGGCACGATCTATGCCGAGAACAGCCTGGCCGTCGACAATGTGAGCAGTGCGAGCGTGACCTCCGAGGCCATCAAGACCGCCGTGGCGAATGCGCTGACGAGCGGCGGCATCGATCCGGCCGCCTTCGGCTATGCCGCAGCGGCTGCCGAAGAGCCCGCTGCCGAGCCTGCAGCGGCTGCGGAACCTGCCCCGGCAGCGGAACCCGCCCCTGCGGCAGAGCCCGCCCCGGCCGTTGACATCCCCGAGGGCGCACAGGTCCTGACCGGTACGGCTACCGGCCGCAACGGCGATGTGACGGTTGAGGTCGTCGCCGACAGCGAGCATATCTACGCCGTCACCGTCACCGACCACAGTGAGACCGAGGGCATCGGCTCGCTGGCCGTGGATGCACTGCCCGGCACGATCGTCGCGCAGCAGAATGTGAACGTGGACGGCATCAGCTCCGCCACGGTCACCTCCGAAGCAATCAAAGCGGCTGTCAAGGCCGCACTCGAGAGCGGCGGTATTGCCGCGGCGAGCTTCGACGGATCCAACGCCTCCGCGGAGGCTGTCGAGCCTAAAGAGCTGATCAGTGAATACAATGTCGACGTGGTCGTTGTCGGTGCCGGCGGCGCCGGTATGACCGCCGCGATCGAGGCCCACGACGCCGGATGCTCGGTCGTCGTGCTCGAGAGCCAGGGCGTGCCCGGCGGCAACTCCGTGCGCTCCACCGGCGGCATGAACGCCGCCCCGACCGCTTGGCAGAATCAGAATGATTTCAACGCCGGCGCGGCTGTAGAAAAGACGCTCGCCTCGGCTGAGGCCTATGCCGCCACCGACCCCGGTGCCGAGCGCATCCACGAGCTCGCCGCGATCGTCCGCGAACAGTGGAGCGCCTATCAGGAAAATGGCGAGGGCTACTTCGACTCGGAAGAGCTCTTCCAGCTCGACACCCTGCTAGGCGGCCATGGACTCAACGACGCGAGTCTCGTTGAGCGCCTCGTGAAGAACAGCGACAACGCGATCGATTGGCTTTCGACCATCGGTGCGGATCTCCACAACGTCGGCCAGTTCGGCGGCGCTTCGGTCATGCGTATCCACCGCCCGGTCGACGAAAACGGGAAGGTGCTCTCTGTTGGCGCCTACCTTGTGCCGATCCTGCAGAAGAACGTCACGAACCGCGGCATCACGCTGCTGACGAACACCACCGCTACCGAGATCCTGATGGCTGACGGCACCGCCTGCGGCGTCAAGGCTGTCGATGCCGACGGCAACGAGATCACCGTGAACGCCAAGGCTGTCGTTCTGGCCTCCGGCGGCTTCGGCGGCAACAACGACATGGTCGCCGAGTATCGCCCCGACTTCAAGGGCTTCTATACCACCAACGCCCCCGGCATCCAGGGCAAGGGTATCCAGATGGCCCAGGCCGTCGGCGCGGCCGTGGTCGACATGGAGCAGATCCAGCTGCACCCGACCGTCCACATCGAAAACGGCGACGCCAGCCTGATCACCGAGGGCCTGCGCGGCGACGGCGCGATCGTTGTCAACCAGGAGGGCTATCGCTTTTATAACGAGCTGCTGCCCCGCGACGCGGCCTCCGCGGCCGAGTTCGCCCAGACCGGCGGCTACGGCTGGGAGATCGTCGACAGCCGTATGTACGATGCTTCCACGGTCATCCAGGGCTATGTCAAGCGTGGCCTGGCTGCTACCGGCAACACCTATGAGGAGCTGGCCGAGGCGATGGGCCTGGATGATCCCGCCGTGTTTGCCGAGACCATGGAGAAGTGGAACTCCTATGTGAAGGCGCAGGAGGATCCCGACTGCGGCCGCACAAGCTTCGCCAATCCGCTCGATCAGGCGCCGTTCTACGGAATCAAGGTCCAGCCCGCCGTGCACCACACGATGGGCGGCGTGAAGATCAACGCCCGCGCCCAGGTCATCAGCACCGAGGGCGAGGTCATTCCCGGCCTCTTCGCCTGCGGCGAAGTCACCGGCGGCATCCACGGCGGCAACCGCCTCGGCGGCAACGCTGTGGCCGACTTCGTGATTTTTGGCCGCATCGCCGGCACCCAGGCCGCGGCCTTCACGCGATAATCATTTGAGCAACAGCTATGGGCCGCCCGTTTGGGCGGCCCATACTTACTTCGATAAAAAATACGAAAAGGAGAAGCACTATGGAACAATCTGTGAAAAAACCGGTTAAAAAACCGGTGAAAAAACGCGGGAATGTCTGGATCACGGTCGTCACCGTGCTGACGGCTCTCGTGGCCTTCACCCTGCTGGAGCTCAACCGCAATACGGTCTATGGCTGGGTGCTGGCGGCACTCGTGCTGATCGATTTCTATTTTGTCTGCCGGAAGCTGCTCAATAAGCACCGCTTCTGGCGCTTTCCGATGTGGCTCGTGACCGTCGCGGCGATCGGTGCCATTTTGATTTTCACGGTGGGGGATGTTGCGCTGCATCCGGCTGTGAAGGGGGAAAACGGCGGCGTCACCGAGGTCGTATCGCTCAAAGACGGCGCTGTCACGGGACTCTATACCGCCGATCGGGCCGTTGAGGTCTACGCGTGCATCCCCTATGCCGCGCCGCCGGTCGGGGAGCTCCGCTGGAGAGAGCCGCAGGCCTGCGCGCCGTGGAGCGGTGTGCGCGCCTGTGACCACTTTGCGCCGATGTTCATGCAGCCGCAGACACAGCCGATCGTCTCGTCGCTCAGCCAGATCATAGGCTATCACGACTATGAGATATCGCTGGACGACAACTTTACCGAGCCCAATTCCGAGGACGCGCTGTATGTGAATGTCTGGAAGCCTGCGGGGGCACAGGAGAAGCTGCCGGTCGTCGTGTATGTACACGGCGGTTCGCTGCAGACCGGACAGCCCTGGTATGCCGACTACCGCGGCGAAGGCCTGGCGCGCAAAGGCTGCGTCGCGGTCAATATGGGCTACCGTCTCGGCGTGTTCGGCTGCCTTGCGCTCGACGAGCTCGCGGAGGAGAGCCCGAACGGCACCACGGGCAACTATGCGCTGTTAGACCAGATCGCGGCGCTGCAATGGGTAAAGGAGAATATTGCGGTCTTCGGCGGCGATCCGAACAATGTCACACTGGCCGGAGAGAGTGCCGGCTCGGCCTGCGTCAGCGCGCTGTGCACCTCGCCGCTGGCGAAAGGACTGTTCCGCCGTGTCATCGGCGAGAGTTCCACGACCACGGCCGTGCACCCGACGCACTCCTTCCGCCTGCTGGATGATGCCAAGGCCGCCGGCCGCGAGACGATGGAACGCTTCGGTGTCTCGACGCTCGAGGAGCTGCGCGCCCTGCCGGCCGAGACGCTGGTGGCGGCGGCCGACACGAACCACCACATCACTGTGGACGGCTATGTGCTGAAAATGACGCCGTACGAGAGCTACCGCCGGGGCATCCACAACGAGGAGGCTGTGCTGCACGGCTTCAATGCGCTCGAGGGCGCGCCCTTTATCCTCTTTGACCAGGTAAACCTCAAAAACTTCGAGAGCCGTGTGCGCGCCTATTTCGGCGACGATGCCGACGCGGTGCTCGCGCGCTACCAGCCCACGACCGACAGCGAGGCGAAGGCCATGTGGACGGATATTTACTCGGTGGTCTTCTTCACCTATGGCCATTACTGCTGGAGCCGGCAGGCTGTCGAAAACAAGATCCCGGTCTGGGAGTATTACTTCAGCAAGGAAAACGGACGCATCGGCCCCTGGCACAGCGGGGAGGAGGTCTATTGCTACGGCAATATCCCTGCGGACAGCAAACTCTATGACGCACGCGACCGCGAGCTTGCCGATCTTTTCAGCACGTATTTTGCAAACTTTGCCCGCACCGGCGATCCGAACGGCGTGGGGCTGCCTGTGTGGAGCCGGTCAGAGAGCGGCAACGAACTGCTGGAACTCGGCGAAGACGTCGCCATGCGCGACGACCCCTTCGCTGCGATGTACCCGATCATGGACAGCAGGGACCAGTTTGAGATGAAAAATTAATAAAAATATACATAGGCGATACCATACGAAAATAAGAATACGCCGGGGGAGAAACGGAAAAAACGTTTCTCCCCCGGCTGCATCTCACCGGATCGCCGAGATAAAGTGTGTGGCGACACCTAAAATGTGGACGCTGTTCATCTCTTCGCCCCAGTAGACCAGCGGGCGATACATCGGGTTTTCCGGCTCGAGCACAATGTGGTCGGGATACTGACGGACGCGCTTTAGGGTGGCCTCGCTCTCGAGCCCGTCAATGCGCACGGCGGCGATCTGTCCGTCCTCGGCCGTGGGCTGTTCGCGGATACAGACAACGTCACCGTCGTAAATGCGGGCGTTGATCATGCTGTCGCCCTTGCATTTGAGCGTGAAATCGGCCTTGACATACTCAGGCACCACGTCGAAGCTTTCAATATTCTCCTGCGCGAGGATCGGCGCGCCGCAGGCGATCGTCCCGAGCCGCGGCACCTGACGGAAGGCGGGCATCGCCTCCAGGTTCGATGCGGTTGTGCGCTCCGGCGCGCTGTCGTTAAGGCCGAGAATAAAATTGATCGAAACGCCCAGCGCCTCGGCAAGCTTGGCGATCTTATCCTGCCGCATGTTGGCAATCATGCCGCTCTCCCATTTGCGTACCGTACTTTTTCCGACGCCGACTCTCTCCCCAAGCTCTTCCAGCGTGTAGCCGCGCTCCAGGCGCTTGGCTTTGATGCGGTCTCCGGTAGTCATGAGCTGACCCTCCTCCATTTATCTTGTGAGGACAGTATAGCACGAAAGTGTCATTTACGCAACAACAAAATAAAATAGTTTCTTAATGGAAACTTCTGCTTGACAAGCCTGCGGAATTGTGCTATTGTACGAGTGTCTTTTACGACACTACAGGAAAGGAGAAAAATCTATGAAATTCAAAGTTCTGCGCGAGCGAATGCGCGAAATGGGCTACACCGATACGAGACTGTGCCGGGAACTCGGGATCTCCCGCTCGACCTTTTACCGCCGAATTAACGGGATCAGCGAGTTTACGCTGCACGAAATCCGCCTGGCTATGGAGCTGCTGGATATCCAGGACCCGCGGGGATTTTTCTTCTGACGACAGCAAATCCATGGGATCGACTTTTTTTTACACAAAAGTGTCTTTTACGACACTGCTGCGGAACAGGAGGACATTCATGATCGAAAAAATAGGTACCGGAAGCATGAGCAGGGAAGCGTGGAACGTGCTGCGGCGCGGCTCCCTGGGCGGGAGCGATGCGCCGGCCGCGCTGGGCGTCAGCACGTATAAAAGCCCCTTTGCACTCTGGTGCGAAAAGACAGGCAAGCTGCCGCCGCCGGGAATAGCGGACAGGGAGAGCGTGCGGCTTGGCGCCGATCTCGAGAGCTATGTGGCGCAGCGTTTTTCCGAGGTCAGTGGGAAGAAGCTCGCACGCGTCAACTTCACGATCAAAAACAGCGATTATCCCTTCGCCCACGCCAATATCGACCGGCGTGTCGTTGGTGAGCGCGCGGGCTTCGAAGCCAAAACCAGCTCGTCCTGGGAAGTCGCGGCGGACTGCCGCGCCGGCGAGCTGCCGGCGGCCTGGCGCGTACAGTGTATGCACTATCTGATGGTGACCGGCTGGGAGCGCTGGTATCTGGCGGTGTTGTGCTTCGGTCAGGGGCTGTTTCGCTTCGTGATCGAGCGCAGCGAAAGTGAGATTGCTGCGCTCGCAGCCGCCGAGCGCAGCTTCTGGACCCTGGTGGAAACCGGAACGCCGCCGGAGACCGACGGCAGCGAGACCACTGCCAAGGCGCTCGAGCAGCTCTATGGCGAAAGCGAAGCGCGCGAGACCGATCTCAGCGCGGCCGCGCCGCAGCTGCGCGAGTATGAGCGGCTCGAGGGACAGATCCGCACGCTCAGCGAGCGGCGCGACGCCTGCCGTGCGGCGATCCAGCTGGTCATGGGACCGGCTGAGCGCGGGCAGTACGGCAAATACCTTGTGACATGGAAAAGTCAGCCGTTTCGACGTCTCGACAGGGCGAGCTTCGAGAACGAATGCGGCGCGATCCCGGAGAAGTTTTTTCGTGTCTCTCGGACACGGCCGTTTCGCCTGACGGTGCGGCAGGAGGTGAGAGGATGACAAGTACATCGATTTGGCAGCAGATGCCGGCACAAGCCGTTGACCCGCTGCGTGCAGCCGGAGAGAGAACAAGGGAGGGGGCGCGGATGAAACGGCGTTACGGCGAGCGCTTTCCTCACTGCACGAACACGGGCGGCTGCTGCGAGAATTTTGAAGACTGGTCAGCGTGCGACCGCTGCGGCTTTTGCGTCATGGAGCAGCTGCGGCGCGAAAAGCTGAAGCTCAGCCGCGGTGAAGACGGTCTCATGCGCATGATCATCGAAAAAAAGAGCGCGGGAACACCGCAGAGCGCGGATAGCCGCGGCAGGGGACAGGAGGCGGCGGATGGGTAAGCATTACATATCAAAAGAGGCGATGTGCCCCTTCTATCGCTTTGAGGATTTTTATTCTGTGACCTGTGAGGGCGTGGATAAGGACAACAGCATCCGCTTGAATCTCAGCGGCGAGAGCTATAAGCAGCGCTACTGCCGCCGGGATTGGGTCGACTGCCGTATCGCCCGGATGCTGCTGGAGAAATACAGAGAAGAGGTATAACTTTGCCTCCACGTCCGCCAGCGGCGGACGTAAGCGGGCGACAGCCCGCAGCTGACGCACAACATGCGTCAGCTGGAGACGACGTTGCAACGGTATCCCCGAAAAA
>Ga0310694_10006167_pt1 | contig 11369 bp, 10 predicted proteins | sample 174DNAGHGhighgp2_FD_203884 | JGI IMG/M metagenome (GOLD analysis project Ga0310694, IMG submission 203884) | Sheep rumen microbial communities from Palmerston North, Manawatu-Wanganui, New Zealand - 1742 DNA GHGhigh gp2 (v2) (version 2) | ecosystem: Host-associated > Mammals > Digestive system... | reverse complement strand
AAGTTGTGAGCATCCTGATAGGCGATGTCGAAGCCAAAGCGTCTGCCATACGAGCGGAATCCCAACTCGTAGTCATGGTACTTCCCGAACATTTTGGCAGGGTTAAGGGAAAAACCGAGAGTCAGCCCCATATAGCTTACGCTAACATTGAAGGTCGATTTGAAGTCTGCTGTCATCTTCGCCTCGGAGTGGTACCCGTCCTTTTGTCCTTTTGCCATTATCTGCGCCCCCGACAGGTTGAACCGCCCCGTCACTGTCCACTTGGTCTGCGGACGGATAACGTAGTTGGTATCGATGTTGGGCCGCCAGTACCTTATCATCTGTACACTGTCAATACGATGGCCCAGCCTGACAACTTTCTCCTTGAAAGTTGTCTGGGCATCGGCTCCTCCAAGCATTCCTGCCATCAAGAGGAAAGCAGACAATATGTATTTAAGACGATTCATTCGCTATTCCAAATGTCCTGTAACACGGAGATATTCGGTCTCGTAGATTTTCAGCTGTGTCTATGCTTCGATAAGGTTGCTTCTCGCCTGCTGTTTTCCTTTACCACGCCGGTAAAATTCTTCACAGCCGACTCCTGACGGTTCAGGGGCAGCACTATCATTACATTGCGCACCTTTATTTCGCTGCTTTTCTTGTCGCTTTTGTCACATGCAGCCAGCAAACCCGCTGCAGCCAGCGTCAAGATAAATAATTTAATCATTTTCATATATAAATAATTGTTATTCTTACTTTTCCAAGAAAGCTCTCTGTACCTTATTGTATTTATATGATTAGAATTCATAGCCGAGGTTCAGGTAGAAGTGTACATCCTTGGTGTGGTTGCTATAACCGAGTGAAGCGCCGAGGGGTCCGAATATGGTATTGTAGTAATAAGCTATCTGCCCGCCCAGCAGAGTGCGGTTGTCAAAAATATCTTTCAGCTTGTCGGACTGTTGGCCGGCGGCAAGGCGTAGTAATACATAATGGTTGCTGCCTATGCGCTGCTGTGCCTGAAGCTGGGCGGCAACGAACTGTTTTTCCACATACTCTATGTTGCCGACGCCTGCAAAGGGCATCTGCTGGTCAATGTAATGGCCAAACCACTCTCCGCCGATGATGTTGCCGAATATGTTGTGAACCACGTCGCCGAAGAGCAGTCGGCCATAGACCATGGGCTGGAGGGTGAACCGCTTACCAAAGGTGAACGACATGCGCCAATTGGCACTGACTTCGTTCAAACCCGCTTGTCCGTCAAGACGCAGGAAATTGTCTGTCACATAGGCGTACTCTGCCTTGAAGCGGGCGCCGCGAGTGGGGAAAATCCAATTGTCCTCGCTATTATAGTCCGCTCTGGCGCGATAGCTTAAATAGTGCTTGTTGTCAAGTGTCAGTTCTGCGCCTTTTCCTTCAGACATCAATACGTCACGGTATCTTACATAATCCCAGCGCAGTCCCATCTGCAGGTTGAAGTGCCGTATATCAAAGTCGAAGGGCAACAGCTCTGCCTGATGCTGATGGTATAGGATATTGTAGTCGTGGTCTCCGTAGATATAGACATCTATGTCATTCCTGCGGAAGGAATAAGAAACGGTAGGCCGTGTGAAACTGAGCGGATGGAAGGTAAGGCTGCCACCTACCATTATGCGCTTGCCCAGCCTGAGCGTTATGTCGGAGTTGACAGGTGTTGATGTCTTCATGGGAATTTCCGCACTTACCTGTATGGAGGCATGTTCTTCTGTATCGTAGCGCATGCCTGCATGCAGTTGAACAGACTTCCGGTTGCCTGCCGAGATGATAACACGCACGCCATCCCCGTCAGGGACAAACCGGCACTCGGCAGTCTGGTAGAACAGGTCGGTGCGCATACAGGTGGTTATTTCCTGTGCAGATGTGGCATCAATGCTGTCGTTCTTCTGTAGGTGAAATTTTTGGCGCAGGAACTTCTCTGCCTGCGGAGTCATGTTCTCGAAGGTATAGCTTGTTACACGCTGTTTCTCGGTCATGGCTTGCGGATGCAGGGGGTGAAGGATGGTGGGACGGAACGTCTCGTCAATACCAATACGCTGCTTCAGGGCGATAATCTCATCCCAATGGCGCATGGCTTCTTCTTCGCCTCGGCGGATGAGTGTGTCTATCGCTGCCGCGGAGAAGCTGGCAGAGCCGTAGCCCTTGGTGTCCACCCGCATGTGCAGGTCTGTAATAGCCAGGTTGTCCTCTACCTTGTTCTTACAGTTTACGTCCACTATCTGGCTGATGATGCTCATAGTGCCGCCCATGTCTTCGGCCACCTTCGGAGCGCCTTGCACGGTAACGCCGATGATAATCTCCGCTCCCATCTCCTTGGCTATGTCGGCAGGGTAGTTATTCTTCAAGCCGCCGTCCACCAGCACTCTTTCACCCATTCTGACAGGGGAGAAGGCTCCGGGAATAGACATAGAGGAGCGCATGGCCAGGGGAAGCCTTCCGCTATGGAAATCCACCTCTGAATTGTCTATGATGTCCGTTGCTACGCAGGCAAAAGGAATGGGCAGGTCTTTCGAGAAATCCAGCGAGTCGGTGTAGCCGGTGCAAAGATGCTGAAACAGTTCCGCCAGATTCTTTCCCTTAATCAGACCACCGGCATTCATGTCTCGCTTGCCGATGGACAGACCCGTCGTGAAGATGTAGGTATATTGTCTGAGCCTGTCCCTGAGGCTCTGCCGTCGCATGTCCTCTTTGTCGCTGATGACGTAGCTCCAGTCCTGTGCCCTGGCTACCGAGTCGAGGGCATTTGCGTTGTAGCCTATGGAATAGAGTCCTCCGATGATGCTGCCCATCGATGTGCCGGTGACGATGTCAATGGGAATGCCAGCCTGCTCCAGTACCTTCAGCACGCCGATGTGAGCCATACCCTTCGCGCCGCCGCCGCTGAGCACTACGGCCACTTTCTTTCTGCCGACAGCCGTACTGTCCGTTTGAGCGCCCATCATGCCGCACATCGGCATCAGGGCGGCAAAAGCCAGCAGTAGTAACCTGTTCATCCTATAACAGATTCTTGTCTTTGTCTCCATATTGTAATATGTCTTACGCGCTTATGCGCACAAAGATACAAAGTTTTTTTGGAAAGAATATATGTCTTGCGATAGTTTTGCAAAAAAAATGCAAGGAAGCATCATGCCTTACAAAATTTTTGTATATTTGCACCATAGATAATGTAGTGCAAAAATGGCAAGCAGCAAGGACTTTGTGCAGTACGTCGCCGAGCAGTGCGGCGGTGCAGGAGGGGAGATTGTCGCCAAGAAGATGTTCGGCGACTACGGCATTTACTGCGATGGGAAGATATTCGGGCTTATCTGCGACGACTGCTTCTATTTGAAGCCCACAGAAGCGGTGCGGCCCTTGTTAAGGGACGTCTCTATGCGTCCGCCATACGAGGGAGCGAAGGATTACTTCTACATCGCCGACGTGGATGACCGCGACTATCTCTCGATGCTTGTCCGCGAGACGTGCAAGGCATTACCCGAGCCTAAGCCAAAGAAGAAAAAGTAAACTTTTCCACTTTATCCTTGAACGGTTTCCGACTTTCTGTGTATGCAATAGCAGAGAGACGGAAACCGTTTAACCATATATAATATAATGTAATGAAAAGACTATTGTTGATTGCGGTGCTGAACCTTCAAGCGTTTGGCATCATGGCACAAAAGGCTGTGCGAATAGAAAGCCCCATCGTGTCGGAGAAAGACTCGTCCTGGTACAAGGAGCAAAAGGACTTATGGAAAGCAGAAACACAGAAAGACCCGACGGACGAGACGGCTTGGCGGAACTACTACAAGGCTGCTCGCTACATGAGTTGGTGGAACAATCAGAACGACACGACGGCACGGCAGGTGATTCGCGAAATGAGCCAAGCCATTCCCAATACATATACATATAACTTGTGTGCTCTCACAGCCATTAAACTTGGTCACGGCATCGGCACAGACGGCGACAAGTATGCCGAAGCTGCCTTGGCAATGCTGCCTGATGATATGCAATACGACGACTACAACGAATGGGTGTGCTACCTTGCCATGAAAGGGAAGGAGCAGAGAATGAAGCAGATGGCAAGGCGATACTATGAGAGCGGACTTTATTCGGAAGCGGTGCTGCGATACAGCTACAACGAGCTGGCAGGCATGACCGAGGGCAGCATCTACATTGCCAACGGCGACGCTGCCATCATCCCGAAGTGGCTCATTCAGGAAGGCATGGGCTTGTGCAAGGACAAGACCATTGTCTGCACCTCCTTCCTCGCCGTCAAGGAATACCGCGAATGGCTCTTCGGGAAGCTTGGGATTGAAATGCCCGAATATACGGGGGGCAGCTACGACGACTACGAGCAGGCCCTTCTGCAAGCCATCATCGACGAGTTCGGCAGCAAGGTCTATTTCTCGGCCACAACATTCCCGGAGACAATGAAGCCGTGGAAAAGCAATCTCTACAACGAAGGGCTGTTGCTGAAGTACTCCCAGGTGCCTTACGACAACCTCGACGTCAAGCGTCGCAACGTGGAGGAACGCTATATGCTGGAGTATCTGCTTGTATCGTTCCGCCCCGAATGGACGGCCGGGCAACGCCTCTCGGCGAACTATGCCGTGCTGCTTGCCGACCTTCTGCCCTACTATGCCAAGCATGACCGCAAGCGTCACGAATGGCTCATGCGGCTGCTCGTCTCGGGAGTCAACAACACGTCGCTCGACGAGGAGCGCAAGCAGGCAATCCTAAAGGAACTGAAGTGAAGCCATGCTGATACCATTGAGACTGTCGGCACAATCCGACGAACAGCTGATGCGGGCGGCAGCAAAAGGCAGCGACCGTGCTTTCGAAGAGCTCTACAATCGCCATGCCCGGCGGTTGCAGGGCTTCTTCGCGCGAAGGCTTGCCGGTGATGCCGACCTTGCCGCCGACTTCATGCACGACACGTTCCTACGCCTCTACAGCGCCCGCGAGACTTATCGCGAAGGCAGGGACTTCCGCCCCTGGCTCTATACCATCGCCTACAACCTCGTCAAGAACCATTTCCGCAGCCAGCTCGCCATCGTCCGCGATGACAGCCCCGATGCTCGTCGCTTCTCCGACGAGGAAGCCATCGCCTCCGACATAGAACTGGCAATGGACGAAGCCTCCTTCTTGGGCGCCCTTCGCGACGTATTGAAGAGCCTGCCCGAACCTTACGCCATGCTCTTCTCCCTTCATTACGAGGAGGAACTCACCATCCCACAGATAGCGCAAATCACGGCCTTGCCAGAGGGAACCGTGAAGTCGCGCTTGCACAAAGCAATGACCATCATCAAAAAAGAACTGAAACATTATGAGAATCGATAATCAAGACATTGTCCGCGCTGCCCGAAAGCTGCGTGACGAAGAGAACGAACAGTTGCGCGTCCGCCCCTGGAGCCGTCAACGCCACTTCCACACACCCGCCTGGCTTGTCGCCATCCCTGCGGCCGTCTTTGTCGGCTTCGTCTTAGGGCTTTGGACGCAGGCCTACAAGCAGGACAAGACACCGCTGACCGCCCTCGTCGATACCATTTACGTCGAAGTCCCGACACCCGGGAAGCCTCAACAGGAGCCAGCGTCCCAAGCCGTTCCCGCCGTTTCCCGTCCTGCCACGAAACGAGCCGTCCGTCCATCCGCACCACCCCGTCGCCCGCAGCAAGCCGTTGGCCGCCCCGTCACAGATGACCATATCCGGTACGACCTCCTGGTGAGGAATTAATCTCTCCTCACAGATTGTCATGTCTTACATTCTCCGAAAAATTCTTTATAATTATAGAAAAACTCGTACCTTTGCAGCATGAAAGACTGTTACGACAAGATGACGGCGGAGGAGGCTCGGGCGTTTCGCGACGATGTGCTGAGCATCGTGGGGCAGATACCGAGCGGGCGCGTGATGAACTACGGCCTTATCGCCACGCTGGCCGGTTGGCCGAGCCACGCCAGGATGGTGGGACGCACGCTTCGCTACACGCCAGGGGCAGAGCTGCTGCCCTGTCATCGCGTTGTCAACAAAGAAGGACGGACGGCTCCCGGCTGGAAAAGACAACGCACGCTATTGGAGGAAGAGGGCGTCGTCTTCAAGGCCAACGGCCATGTTGACATGGGGCGTTGTCTGTGGGAACCGTCTTGAGTAAAAAATGCACCGTGCCGCGATGGCAAACACACCGTGCCGCGATGGTCATCGCACCGTGCTTCGTTGGGCAACGCACCGTGCCGCGTTGAATAGCATCATGTGTAGGGTGTCCGTCAGCCGAGGACAGAGACGAACATCTTCCTGTATGCCTCGACCTTCTTTTCAAAGGACAGGGGATAGGCACGCGACGAGGAGGGCAGTCGCCAAAGGGAAAGCCGCTTAACATCCTCAGCTCCCTCCAAGAGAGAGGGGAACTTTTCGCCCGCCTCGCCGTTCACCCCTCCTTTGGAGGGGACGGGGGAGGCTGGAATTGTCACCGATGCACCGACCTTCGGCACTTCGCTGATGCCGAGCGACGCACAAATGGTCTCTGTGGCCTTCTCGCCCGTCGTGACGATGGCTTTGCAACAAGGCAGCCGGGCAAGCAGGACATTGATGTCGGTCGGCTCGACAACCTCGAGGAACTTGTCGGAGGCATTGTCCTTGAGGCGGCGGACGGCAGTGGAGGTGTCGAAGAAGGCGATGCCTTTCGCTTCGCAGAACTGCACAATCTCGTCAAGTTTGAAGCATTTAGCCGAGGCATCAACAAAATGGTTCTTGTCGCCGAAGAACACTTGCCCCTCGATGCGCCAGTGGTCGTTGATGAAGTTCGGGTAATAGAAGTCCATGCACCATCGCTTCCGCTGTGGCGGAAAGCTGCCGAGGAACAAGACCCTCGCCCCTTCGGGCAGGAAGGGCTTGAGCGGATGATACTCCACTTCGCCTGTGCTTCGCGCGATGTTCTCCGTGTTCAAATACGTTGTCATATAGGGGACAGGATACCTCAGCGGAACCCAATGTTTTCCGAGACAAAGGTAATGATAAAATTCGAGGTATGCAAATGATTCAGACTATTTAAGTCATTTTATGTTATCAATGAGGTTCTCCTATGTTTCCTTCGGCTCTCCTACTCACCCCCGCGTTCCTTCACTTTTTGCAAATTTTGTGTCGGAATTGTGCAATAATATAAATTTAATATGTACCTTTGCCGCTGATTTTAACCAAACACCAAGATGAAGAAGGCGACATACATCGCATTGTTATGTGCTGCGATGATTCTGACTGCGGGCTGCACGGACGAGAAGGCGGGCGCTTCCATGAGCGAAAAGGTATCCAACGCCCTTGATTGTCACAAAAATGCCTTGGAATACGACGAGGCAGGACAGATGCGGCTGGCGGAGTTGTATTACAGGAGAGCCTACGAGTTGTTGAAGGACAATCCCTCGCAGGACTGGCTCGTTTACGGCGACGCAGGCTACCGTTATGCCTGCATGCTCTATCAGCGTGGCGACATGGAGGGAGTACTCACCCTTGTCAACAACATATTGGATAAGGCCGAAGGCCAGAAAGACTTCCCCACCTCGAACAGGACGGGCCTGCTATCTCTGATGGCACAGTGCCAGTTGCATCTGGCTATGCCCGAAGCGGCGAAAGAGACCTTTACAAAAGCTTACGAGAATGAGCTGACGGTATTAGGCGGCGAGCAGCAGGGAAACTTCAATCTGGCCATCATGTGCTCGAACATCTATTATTCGTTCTTTGAAATTGGTGAATATGAAGAAGCAGGGAAATGGCTGGGGCGCTATGAGCGTGAATTCCTCGCCTGCGAGAAGCTCGGCATTGGCGACTCCGCTCTGATTGAAGAGCACAAGGGAAGCCTGGCTCTGTACAAGGCCCGATACTTGCAGGCTACTGGCCGCACGGGTGAGGCCGCCGCCACCTTTGCCGCCATTCCCCGCAGCCGTATCTCCATAGCGGAGAATATCTTTGAAGCCACCGGCTATCTGATGGCAGCAGGACGTTACGACGAGGCTGCCTATTGGTATGACCAGCTTGACAGCACCCTCCTGACCACCAACGGAATGAAACCGACCTTCGACAACATCGCCGCCTGCCTCAGTCCCCGCTATTCTGCCTACCGCAAGGCCGGACGAAGCGCCGAGGCCCTGGCTCTGGCCGACAGCATCAATACCTCTATCGACTCCGCCCTTGTCCACCAGAAGAAGAGCGATGCCGCCGAGCTGGCTGTCATATACCAGACAAACGAAAAGGATTTGCAACTGGCGAACCAGCAATTCACCATCTCCCTGCAACGCCTTCTCGCCGCCGGTCTCGTCATCATCCTCCTGCTCATTGCCTGGTTGCTATGGCGCTCCCATATATATAATAAGGTGTTGTCGGCGAAGAACCGCCACCTGTTGGCCGAGATAGAGAAGCAGGAGCAAAAAGAGCAGCAGGCCATCGAACAATTGAATGCCGAACCCGAGGAAGCGCTCACCGCAAGTCAGCAGCTCTACCGTCGCCTCTGCACAATCATGGCCGAGCAGCAACCCTACACCAACGAGGCACTGAACCGCGACACGCTGGCACAGCTTCTCGGCACCAATGCCAAGTATGTGGAGCAGGCCATCCGCGAGTGTTCCGACGGCGAGACCGTAGGTGACTTCATCACCCGCTACCGTCTGGAGCATGTGACTCGTCTGCTGAAAGCCACCGACAACCCCATCAGCCTTATCGGTGAGCTTTCGGGCATTCCCAACCGTGCCACCCTCGCCCGCCTCTTCCGCAACGCCTACGGCATGACTTGTCGCGAGTACCGACAAACCGTCAAGTTGAAAGCAACAGAATAACCCCCTTTTCCAAATAACATCAAACGATAAGATCACCCGCCGCCGAGACCTCGAAAGGAGCCTCGGCGGCGGTCATTGTATCCCTCTTGCAAAAGATTTTCCAAATCTGATACATAGTTTTCCTACAGTGATACGTCCGTTTTGCTGTCTCACCGTACCTTTGGGGCCAAATTCAATCAGAAGGGAAACTGTGTCCTGTAATCTGCACATATTCGCTGACATCATCGTGACATTCGACAAAAACGAGAAATGGATTAGATGGTCTGTGAGCGAAAGCAATTATTATAGACAAACAGTAGAAATAACAAAGCGTATTCCTTAAGTTAAAACCTATGATTATAGATTCGAAAGAGAACGACTGGCGCTTGGGTGAGCTTGCCAGCCTTAGTTGGAATGAAAAGTTAATAAAAAAGAGCGGCAATAAGTCATACGCCTATTATGCTGTGTCGCGCTACATCTGCATCCGTGAGGCAACTGATGAACAGAGTGGCATCCTGGTGAAAGTTCTGGGCAGGACTCCCGGGGAACACATCATCTTTGTTAACGGGGAACCGTTCTGCAAGGACGAAGGTGAAGACCTCCTGAAGGGCAGACGCTATTACAGCTATCCCTTCCCTACGGTGAGTGCCCTGAAGGAAGTGCTGGAGATTGTCGGCTCGAACCCAGGCCTCAAGGAGAGGTTCGAGGAGGAGTCGATGCACGTCAATCCCGCCTCCACATTCTGGGTTCGCGAGACCGCAGGCAGTTTCCTGTCGAAGAAGCCGCAATACTACGATGCCACTTCCGGCATGCTCTGCAAGGCGACGGACGACACCGCACACTACCGCCTGACGATAGCCTACTTCAACAAGAACAAATAAAACTTATCATACTATAATTATGGAAAGAATCTTTCGGAAAACCGAGTTTATTCACAGGGCAGCCATGACGCTGCTGCTCCTGCTTGTGACCAGCACCACGGTGTGGGCGCAGACGTCCGCTTCCTACCGTGCTTACAACGCAGGGACGAAAACGTATGAAACGCGAACAGCGAACAGTTGTACTGCGGTCACAGCGGAAACTACCACAATGGGAACCGCAGGAAACGAGACGTGGTATGTGGTGAACAGCAATGTCACCGTTAACAGCCGCATCGAAGTGTGCGGTACGGTGAACCTGATTCTTGCCGACGGCTTTTCGCTGACAGCCTCGCAGGGCCTTCACGCACCAAACGGCGTGACCCTCAATATCTTCGGACAGAGCAGCGACACAGGTCAGCTCTCTGCCGCGTGGGCCGACTGCGACAAGGCTGGTATTGGCGGTAACAACAACGAAGTAGGCGGCACTATCACCATCCACGGCGGACACGTCTCTGCCAGCACTGGCGGTTATGCGGCTGGCCTCGGCGGTGGCGTCAACGGAAATGGTGGTCACATCACTATCTATGGCGGATATGTTACAGCTTCAAGCGGATGTTTTGGCGCTGGTATCGGCGGTGGCAGATTAGCCAATTGCGGCAACGTCACCATCGTCGGCGGAACGATCATTGCCACAGCCGGCACCGGAGCCTCATACGATGACTCCAAGGCCATAGGCGCTGGGTATTATGGAAGTGGCGGCAATCTGAACATCGACAATATGAAGGTGTATGAAAGCGCGGAAGCCACAGAACCCGTTGCCCCCATCTACCGTGAACAAACCTGTAGTTCCAAATATGCAAGACTGATGCCCTGCACAGCACATAACTACGCCAATGGCGTGTGTACGATATGCGGCAGCGTGTTAAACAATGGTGATGCTGGGACATACCTTGCTTATCAAGAGGCGACAAATTCATTTGTGGAGCTGACGGCTAATAATCCCATTGACGTCAATGAATCCACCACGACTTTTGGGGCCGCTGGCACAGAGACATGGTATATAGTGAACGGCATAGTCACCGTGAACAGCCGCATTACGGTTAATGGCTCGGTACACTTGATCCTCAGCGACGGGTCGAAACTGACAGTTAATGGCGGCATCCATGTTTCAGGTGATAATTCCTTATCCATCTATTGGCAGAGGGCATGTACAGGCCAACTGATTGCCGATGCCTCTGGTCAGAATGAATGTGCAGGTATCGGCGGTGGAAGCATTGGCAACATCACCATCCATGGCGCCAACATCACTGCAACTGGCGGCACTTGGTCTGCCGGTATCGGAGGGGGTGTTAATGGTGGTGGCGGTTCCATCACCATCTATAACGGTAACGTTGAGGGCATCGGAAAGCGGCAGAATAATAATGGTAACGCTGTAGGTATTGGCCACGGTAGCAGCGGCGGTGCCGTAGATCTACAAGCCATCGATGGGATGAGGTTTCAGTATTATGATAATGGCTGGCACGATGTCACTTACAGTCAGCGTGCTTCGGCATTGGGATATTTACGGGTAAGATTCTTCCTCTGCACAGCGCACAGTTTTTCCGACGAGAGGTGTATCTATTGCGGTAAACACCAATGGTACACGGTGACTTACAACGGCAACGGTTTCACGGACGGGAGCGTACCCACCGATGCGACCCATTATGCCAATGACGGCTCCGGTAC
>Ga0310694_10006166_pt1 | contig 11369 bp, 11 predicted proteins | sample 174DNAGHGhighgp2_FD_203884 | JGI IMG/M metagenome (GOLD analysis project Ga0310694, IMG submission 203884) | Sheep rumen microbial communities from Palmerston North, Manawatu-Wanganui, New Zealand - 1742 DNA GHGhigh gp2 (v2) (version 2) | ecosystem: Host-associated > Mammals > Digestive system... | reverse complement strand
CGTTGGGTTTATGCCTGACGGCTTGTCAAAAAGAGGCGGTACAACCGAAAGTATTCGGACGTTTTGTACCGGAACGCAAAGATGATTTTGCATGGGAAAACGAATATGCCGCGTTCCGCATGTATGGTCCTGCCTTACGGCCGGAGAATCCGTCCAATGGTGTGGACTTGTGGCTCAAAGCTTCGCCGGAACTGATCGTGGATAGTTTTTACTACCGCGAACATGTATTAGGTCTGCCGTACCATATTAATTACGGCAAAGGGCTGGACTGCTACAAAGTAGGTCACACCTGCGGTGCCGGAGGATTGGTGGTGCTGGCAAACACACCTTCTATGGATGAAGAGACGGACGAAGATGCAGAAGATTTCAAACTCTTTGTCGGTGGACCGTACGACAGATGGGAGATTCTGGAACAGACAAATGACAAGTTGGTTTTCCGGCTCGAATATGACAGTCTGGAGGTGAACGGAAACGTACTTCAAGAGACCATTATCATTACCGCCGAAACAGGCAAAATGCTGAATAAAGCAGAAGTAGTGCTTCGCGGTGAGTGCAAAGAAGAATTATGGGTCGGCGGAGGTATCTACCTCCATGATACAGTTGATAACATCTATACCTGCGACCACTGTGGCATAGCCGCTTACGCAGAAGAGGCGCTGAGCGATAAGACCGCCGCACAGATGAACTTTGAATATAACGGATCGACCGCACAAGGACGTAGTTACATCGCGGTTGTTACCCCTAACGGCGGATGGCAGGATATCATCGACGGCACTCTGTTCTCCGTACAACCCTACGAAATGGGCGATACGCTGACGTATTTCTTCGGTGCATGTTGGAGCGAATGGTCTAATGGAGAAGAGTCATTCCCGACCGACCAAGATTTCTTTGACGCCATCCACTTGTAAATCATACATCATACAATCGTAAATAGCTATGACTTATCTGATCATTCGTTTGGCAACGTTAGGAAACGTAGCGATGACGGTACCTGTTATTGCTTCGGTATGCCGTCGTTACCCGAATGATCGGTTCATAGTCGCCAGCAAAAAGAACTTAGGCGCGATGTTCGCCATGATGCCGAACGTGGAGTTCTACGAGGTGGATAATCATCTGAACTGGCGGGGCGTATGGGAACTTTGGCGAAGATGGCGGACGCAGGTAGATCATGTTATCGATTTGCAGAACGTGATGCGTACACGCGTATTAGGAACATTAATGCGTTTGAGCGGCAAACGGGTAACACGGGTTCGTTACGGTCGGCTCCGCAAACACCTCATCACGTTCTGGGGTATCGGATACCGAACGCTGCCTACTGAGTTCGAACGATACATGGATACGTTCCGCAGAGCGGGATTGGAGACTAACGATGCGTTTCAGTCACTGCCCGTCAACAACACCGCGGTCAAGTCCGTAGAAAAGCGTTTCGGACCCAAAGAGGGACGTTGGATCGGATTGGCTCCTTTCGCCAAATCCAAATCCAACATGCTTCCATACCGCACCACCAAAGAGATCATCGACCGCCTGAGTCAAGACCCTCATACCCGCGTTTTCCTCTTTGGAGCCGGAGAGATCGAATGCGAGATGCTCCGCCAATGGGCAAGCGTTTTTCCTCGCACAGAGAGCGTGGCGGGACAACTGACGCTCAAAGAAGAGCTGGAATTGATGCGGAAACTGGACGTTATGATTTGTATGGACAGCGCCAATCAACACCTATCTAGCTTAGTGGGGCTACGCGCCATCAGCGTTTGGTGCGCCACGCATCCTATCATCGGCTTTGCCGGATGGAAACAAAACCCCGCAGATATCATCCAACGGCACGACCTGAGGTGCCGACCCTGTACCTGTCATGGTACAAATCACTGCCGGTACGGCAATTTTGCATGCCAGCAGATTAGTGCAGAAACAATAGTTAAACAGATATGAGTAAAATTATTTCTTTAGCAAATCAGAAAGGAGGCGTCGGTAAGACGACCACCTCTATCAACTTAGCGGCCGCATTGGCTAAACAGAACAAACGAGTCCTGCTCATCGATGCAGACCCACAAGCGAACACTTCGTCGGGTTTGGGTGTCGAGATTCGTGAGTTGGACAATACGATATACGAATGTTTGGTGAACGGTGTGGATCCGCATACGGCAGTCGTTGCCACCAATACGAAGAACCTGAGCCTTATCCCGAGCCATATCGACCTGGTAGGCGCTGAGATAGAGATGTTGAATTTGGAGCACCGAGAGCAGTTACTCAAGAATGTACTCAACCAACTTCGTGACGAATATGATTACATCCTCATCGACTGCAGTCCGTCCTTGGGTTTAATCACCGTCAACGCCCTTACCGCCAGTGACAGCGTCATCATACCTGTGCAATGCGAGTTCTTTGCGTTGGAAGGTATCGCAAAACTGCTGAACACGATCAAGATCATCAAATCCAAACTCAACCCCTCGCTTAAAATCGAAGGTTTCTTACTGACGATGTACGACAACCGTCTGAGATTAAGCAATCAGGTGTACGAAGAAGTAAAACGTCACTTCGGCGACCTCGTGTTCAATACCGTCATATCGCGTAATGTACGTCTGAGCGAAGCTCCTTCACACGGTGTTTCGGTGCTCGAGTACGACCCTTCTTCCAAAGGCGCGAAGAACTACACCTCGTTAGCAAAAGAATTGATTAAACGAAACAAATAAAAGCAAATTATGAAGAAAATGACAGGTCTCGGACGAGGTCTCGACGCATTGATCGACACCTCGCATGTAGATACCAACGGAGGTAGTTCCATCTCGGAAATCGAGCTGAGCGCCATCGTGGCGAACCCTAACCAGCCGCGTCGTACGTTCGACGAGGAGGCATTGCAGGAGTTGGCGGATTCGATTCGCGAGCATGGCGTCATTTCGCCTATCACCCTGCGTGACAACGGTGACGGTACGTATATGATCATCGCCGGAGAACGCCGTTTCAGAGCCAGTAAGATAGCCGGCATGGAGCGAATACCCGCATATATCCGTACCGCCGAAGACGAGCAGGTGATGGAATGGGCTCTGATTGAAAATATCCAACGTGAAGATTTGGACGCCATCGAGATCGCACTCGCTTATCAGCGACTGATGGACGACTATAATCTGACCCAGGAGCGGATGTCGGAGCGTGTAGGCAAGAAACGCGCCACGGTAGCCAACTACCTGCGTCTTCTGAAATTACCGGCTGAGATCCAGATGGGTATCAAAGAGAAAAAGATTGACATGGGACATGCCCGTGCGATTCTGTCTTCTCCTTCTGCCGAACGACAACTGTCGCTCTACCAGCGAATACTCAAAGAAGGATTGTCCGTCCGCAAAGTAGAGGCATTGGCGCAAGAGGACAAGGAAAGCGTCCATGGTACCAAGAATGGGAAAGAAGAGAATCCCTATACCGCATTGCAGTTCGAACTGAGCCGCAATACCGGACTCAAAGTGAAGATATCGAAAGACAAAGTAGTCATCACTTTCCAAAACGAAGAAGAGTTAGACCGCATCGTAGCCCGATTAAGTTGAAGCGTTGGTTCACTATAGTGCTCATGGCGTTTTCGTTGCTGACATACGCGCAACAAGACACCATCTATTATCGGCCGGATACCACGGCGGATCAGGAACCGAAGTACTATATTGACCTGACCAAACAACCCGATGCCCTCAAAGCCGTCTGGCTCGGAGCTATCTTCCCGGGAGCAGGACAGATCTACAACCGTTCCTATTGGAAACTGCCTATCGTCTATGGAGCGTTCATGGGTTGCGGCTATGCCATCGGATGGACCAACAACCGTTGCACCAACTATAAAACAGCCTATATCGACCTCTATAATGACGTGCAGGCGGGTACGGTGACGGAGGATCCGAGTAAAAGCTATATAGCCGTCCTGCCAAACGGATACTCGCTTTCCAACGTCGGCGGTGCCAGCACATGGATGAATACGCTCAAAAACCGGCAGAGCACCTACCGGAGATACCGCGATTATTCCATCTTGGCGACCATTGTGGTCTATGCACTCACGATGATTGACGCATACGTAGATGCACAGTTGTTCGATTTCGACATCAGCCCCGATCTGACATTAAATGTAGAACCCCAATTATATTACGACTTACAGCACCAAAAAAGTGCAGAAGTCAAATTAGCTATACAGTTTTGAAAAAGTTTTTATTAATCGTATTTGTCTGCTGCGCTGCATGGAATATGCACGCGCAAACAGCGGATAGCCTCAGTACCGATAGCATTGCTTTGCAACCGGATAGTTTGGCGCTACCCGAGGTATTAGATAGTTTGGAAATGGCGGAAGACACAATTGTGCCCGTTATTCCGTTTTATGAATTATGGAGTGAGAGCGAGTTGACCGACATCGAAATGAGGGCGCTGGATTGGAGCCTGAGATGGTTGGACACCACAGAGTGCTACACCCTGCACGACACCATCACTCTACCCGACTCCGTTTACAAAGCCCGCCTGCAGGCACTGCCATGCGTGATTGAGTTGCCTTATAACGAGCGCGTGCGCGCGTTTATATTAAGGTACGTCAAAAAAAGCCCCAAACAGGTGGCTCGGATGATGCGCATGAGCGAGTACTATTTCCCGATGTTCGAAGAGAGTTTAGACCGATATGGTTTACCTTACGAATTGAAATACCTGCCTATCATCGAATCGGCGCTGAACCCTTCGGCGCATTCACACGCGGGCGCGGCAGGACTTTGGCAATTCATGCCCTCCACTGCGAAGATATACGGATTGGAGGTGAACTCATTAGTGGACGAGCGTATGGATCCCGTCCGCGCCACCGATGCCGCCTGCCGTTTCCTAAGCAGCATGTATGCCATTTATCATGATTGGAATCTGGTTATCGCTGCCTATAACTGCGGTGCCGGCAATGTAAACAAAGCCATCCGGCGTGCAAACGGCAAACGAGATTTCTGGTCAATCTACCCCTTCCTGCCACGCGAGACACGCAACTATGTGCCTATCTTTATCGCCGCTAACTACGCGATGAACTACGGCGACCAACATGGTATATGCAAGGCACCGATAGAGAAAGTCATGATCACTGACACCATCCGCACCACGCAACGCCTCCATCTGGAGCAAGTCAGTGCAACCCTCGGCATCACCATGGACGAACTGCGTCGTCTGAACCCGCAGTACACCAAGGATATACTCCCCGGTGGGACATCCTATTCGCTATGCCTGCCTGCTGATAAAATTGGGCTTTTCATTGATCAGCAAGATACCATCCTCGCTTACAAAGCGGATAGTTTGATCAACAATCGTCGCGCAGAGATCGACATGGCGAAAGTGACCTCCATCAGCGGCGCTTACCGCGTCAATGGTGTAACGTACTACACCATCAAAAACGGAGACACGCTCGGAGGAATAGCAAAGAAATTCCATTGTACGGTCAAACAAATCAAACAATGGAACGGACTCAAAAACGACAATATTCGTGCAGGTAAGAAACTGAAAATCTGCAAGTAACTAAAAATCGAAAGACCGCTTTGCTCAAAGTAGAAAAAAGGATGGATGGAGAGAAGAAATATTATTCGCTTCGCGAGACTGAGCAGGAAACCGGCGTGCCGGCCTCGACGCTACGTTATTGGGAGCGGGAGTTTGAGGAGCTCAACCCGCGCAAAGACGGACACGGAAACCGTTATTACACGCGGGAGGATCAAGAACTGATCAAACGCATCAAATATATCCGCGACGAACTGAAAATCACGCGCATAGATGCCATCCGTCGTGAACTGCGCAACAACACCAAGCATTCCGACGAACGCCAAGCGGCACTCGACATCCTCCTCCGCGTCAAAGATGAATTATGTGAAATACGCAAAATGATTAAATAATATGAAGATAGATTGGAAAAAATTCGCGCCTTACATTGTGGCGTTGGTAGCTTTTTTCGCGTTTGCGCTCATTTACTGCGCACCCATTACTCAAGGTAAGGTCTTGCACATGGGAGATATTAACACTTGGGCTGGTGGAGCTCAAGAAGCAAGAGAATTTAACAATGCAACAGGAGAAACGACATGGTGGACAAACTCGATGTTTGGCGGCATGCCAACATACCAGATTTACGGTAGAACACCCGCCAATGTTATACGCAGTCATATGGAGCGTATTATTCATTTTGGTTTTGAAAACAACTATGGACCTATCGGCATTCTACTGGTATATCTCTTCGGCTTTTTCTTCATGCTGCGTTGCTTTAGAGTAAACCCATGGTTAAGTATTATCGGTGCCTTTGCGCTTACCCTATCAACGTACTTTATGTTAATCCTTCCTGCTGGGCATGCTACCAAAGCCAATGCCATTGGTGGCTTAGCACCAGTGATAGGTGGATTTTATGCTATCTTTCGGAAAGATTATTGGTTGGGAGTTCCACTCATTATTATATATAGTATCATCAGTATCACAGTGCACCCACAAATGACTTATTATATTATGATGCTTATCGGCATCATGGCTATCGTCGAGATTTACATTCACGTTCGCGAAAAACGTTGGAAAGATCTTGGTATTGGTGTGAGCATTTGTGTACTTTGTGCACTTTTAGTGTTCGGGACCAAACTCAGTTGGTTCCAGATGAACAACGAGTACCTCAAAGAGACAATGCGTGGAGGACACTCTGAGTTGCGGCAAGATGAGAAAACAGATACTCAAAAGGCTGGTCTCGATATCAAATACGCTACCGACTGGAGTTATGGAAAATTAGAGACATTTACGCTGTTAGTCCCCAATTTCATGGGTGGAGCGAGTGGTTATAATGTAGGGAACAAGTCTGTACTTTATGATGAACTTGTCAATGCCCGCATACCCAAAAGCAGCGCAAAGCAGTTTTGTCAAAGTGCACCTACCTATTGGGGTGAGAAAATGTTTACAAGTGGAGCCGTTTATGTCGGTGCTATTATCTGTTTCCTATTTGTATTGGGACTTCTCATTGTTCCTGGACCATATAAATGGGGGCTACTTATTGCTACTATCTTCTCCATTATCCTCGCATGGGGCAAGAACTTCATGCCGCTCACAGAATGGTTCTTCTATCATTTCCCGATGTACAACAAATTCCGCGCAGTAGAATCAATATTGGTTGTTGCCGAAGTAACTATACCATTACTAGGTTTCATGGGCTTGCAGCAGATTTGGGAACATCGTGAAGAAAAATTCAAATATACAAAATCGGTTCTCATTGCCGGAGGTATCACTGCCGGTATATGTCTCATTTTAGCACTCTTCGGAGGTGCGATGTTTGATTTTACATCCAGTTATGATGCACAATGGAAAGGGCAAGTGGGCGATGATATCTATCGCATGATTATCGACCAGCGCGCTGCAATGATGAAAGCAGACGCTTGGCGTTCTTTCGGATTCATCGCTGCCGCAGCCGTTGTTGTATGGCTATACACTATTGATAAACTCAAGAGCGGATATACTATCGCTATTTTGTCCGCCCTTATACTAATTGACTTGGTACCCGTGAATCGCCGGTTCTTTGGCAGTAAAGATTTCATATCCAAGAAAGACGATAGCCGTTATTTTGCTATCCAACCGTGGGAGGAACAAATTCTGCAAGATAAGACGCTCGACTACCGTGTGCTGAACTTGGCAGCCAACACCTTCAATGACTCGCGCACCAGTTATCGTCTCAAATCCATCGGTGGTTATTCGGCTGTCAAACTGCGCCGCTATCAAGACTTGATTGATGAGCATATCAGCAAGATGAATTGGAATGTCATCAACATGCTCAACACCAAGTATATCGTTACACAACGTGGTGTGATGCAAAACCCCGATGCCCTTGGAAACGCATGGTTTGTGAACGATGTGCAGTTTGTTCCAACACCGGACGACGAGAGTGCCGCCTTGAACACATTGGATCTGCGCACAACAGCTGTAGCAGATGAGAAATTCCGTGAGGTACTCACGTGTGCCGGTACCCCAAGCGAGAACGATGAAATCGTAATGACCGATTATAAGCCGAATAGATTGACCTATGCCACAAGCAGCGAGCAAGATCGTGTGGCTGTATTTTCAGAAATTTACTACCCCCACGGATGGCATATATATGTAGATGATCAAGAAATAGAACTTGGTCGTGTAGACTACATGCTCCGTGCTGCCGTTATTCCTGCTGGAGAACATTCTATCCACATGGAATTCATTCCGGATGCATTAAAAGTTGACAAATGGTGCTTTGTTCTACTGATTCTTAGTATATTAATTTCTCTTGCTGCTTTGGCTTGGCCATTGTATAAATATAAAGTGTTACCTCAACAGAATTTATGACTTTGCGTCCTCTACATATTATTATGCCGATGGCAGGAGAAGGGAGTCGGTTCATAAAAGAAGGATGGACGACACCGAAACCATTGATACAGTTGCATGGGATACCGCTGTTTAAGCGTGCTATTAGCAGTGTACATGCGGGAGGATTGCAGATAAAGTACTCATTTATCGTGCGGCAAAACCATATTGACGAATACGGCATTGACAAAGGTATACAAGCATTCTTGCCAGAAGCCCGGATCTTTTCCGTACGCCAGACGACCCGAGGAGCGGTTGAGACATGCTTGATGGCAGAGTGTGCTATTGACGATAATGATGCGGTGGTGGTGATGGATTGCGACTTAGAGTTTCAGAGCAAGCGATTTATTGAACTTATCAAGACTGCATTGGCCAAGTCGGGTGATAAGGCTGAAGGTGGCGCATTAGTTTCGTTTGAGAGCGATAGTCCGAAATATAGTTATGCAGAGATTGATGATGATAATGTAGTGATTAGAACCGCAGAAAAAGAAGTGATAAGCAACCATGCCTTGTGCGGTGCGTACTTCTTTAGTTCCGGTAAGCGATTCAAGGAAGTGGCACATCAGTTGATGAACGAACAGAACTTTGCAAAACCGGAATACTATGTTTCATTACTGTATAACTACCTGATTGCAACCGGAGAGAAAGTGTATCTGGCTCCGATGGAAGAGTATTATTCGTACGGAACACCTGAAGAATTAAAACGCTTTTTATGATTAATGCTATTATATGCGATTTTGATGGTACGTTAGCCGACACGTTTGCAGCAAACTACCATGCCTACCAAAAGGCATTCTACGAACAAGGACTTACTCTGACAGAGGAGGCGTATCGCGCCGCTTTTGGTTTACGCTATGATGATTTTATGCGTATGATGGATATCCGCGATCCGCAAATAGCACAAGCCATAAGAGAACGTAAGAAAGAACTCTATCCTCAGCACTTCCATTTGCTGCGCCCGAATAAAAGACTGTTGGATTTTGTTCGTTCTATGCATAATAGCAATATAAAAACAGCTATCGCTTCAACCGCACGCAAAGAGAACTTACAAAATGTTGTGACCTATCTGGGTATTGAGAAAGACTTTGATCTGATTCAAAGCGGAAATGACGTACACCACGGCAAACCTGATCCGGAGATCTATGTACGCGTCATGGAATCTCTACACGTTAATCCGAAAGAAACCCTGATTTTTGAAGATACGGAGATAGGCATCCAAGCGGCACAAGCAAGCGGAGCACAATGTATTCAAATAACAAACAGTTGGTATTCAGATTAAAATGGAATTAATCGTAAAGGGACATAGCGGATTCAGTATAGATATCGTTCGGGAGGGGACGAACCTATATGTGTATAAGCGTTGTTACGATGCAGATAAAGCGGAACGGTTAATGCGGCAGGCAGCGAAACAAGAACAAGCTACCGCCTTTCATTATAACGGTTTTCAAACCCCGCATATAATTACTACCGAACACAACGAAAACGGCGCGTCCATTAAAATGGATTACATCTACTCCCGCAATTTTATGGAGTATTTTGAGTCCGCAGGTTTTGAGCAAATAGATTATTTCGTCCATACCCTAATCCATTTTATCGAGGAAGAGTTAACGCATTCGCCAATACAAGTCATTCCAGCAGATATAGTAAATAGAAAACTCCTTTCCGTAAAAAAAACAATAGCCGCGAATACCCATATTTGCAAAGATGATACCCTGACTTCCATCATAGAGAAGTCAGAACGCTTACTTACCGCTATCTCTGACTGGCGTTTGCCTGTCGGTATTTGTCATGGTGATCTGACTTTCTCTAATATACTCTTTACGGCCAATACGTATTACCTCATTGACTTCTTGGATTCGTTCATCGAGTCACCGCTGCTGGATATTGTCAAACTGAGACAGGATTCGGCGCATATATGGTCATCCAAATTATATACCAAGCCGTATGATCCGATTCGCTTAGGAATCATCTCACGTAAGATTGATACGGAATTGGATACCTACTTCCAACAATATAGTTGGTATAATGCATATTACCTGCCTCTACAAGTGCTGAACTTGTTGCGCGTGTTGCAATATGCGACAGAAGACGCTATTGTTGATGATTTAAAAACTGAACTAACAAAATTGCTCTATGCCGTTTAACCTCATCGTCCCTATAGCATCCTATAAAACTGAGTATCTGAATACTCTTCCGCCTGTTTTCGTCAAGGACGAAGATGGTTTGATGCCCTGTATCAAAGCTGTCCAAGCATTGGATCTTTCGCTCTTTGATCATATCTATTTCACTATACTGCGTTCTTTGGATAACAGACATGACTTGCAAACGCGCCTTATGGAACAATTCTACCGTATCGGGTTGTCTAAAGCAGAGATAGTGATCTTGGAAAACCCGACAATTTCTCAACCTGAAACAATCTACTTAACAATCCGAAAAGCACATATAGAAGGTGCTATCTTCATCAAAGATGCCGATTGTAGTTTCTCAGGAGAACTAGTCCCGCAAAATGGTGTAGTCATCTATCCGCTTGAATCCCTGCCTTGGGTGAATCCGCAAAACAAAAGTTACGTGGCGGTAGATGATAATTTCTATGTAACCAACATCATTGAAAAGAAAATCATTAGCCATTACTTCCTTGCTGGAGGATATTGTTTCGAAGATGCACAATTGTACTGCCATTACTATCAGTCTTTTGCTGGGCAGAAAGGACTTTATCTATCGCATATCATATATTCCATGCTTTTGGATAAGCTCCTCTTCCGACCGATTTTAGCCACGAAATATACTGATTTTGAAATTCCTAAAATCATATGAGTAAGAATATCCCTACCGTTATCATTACCAAAATAACGCCTAATTGGCGTCCCTTTCAGGTATTTATCCTTGGATTATACGAGTTAGAGCGTTTAGGAGAAATAAAATTAAAATTCCGCTGTGATTGGTTCTACCGTATCTCTACGATTCTTCCGGATTGGCCTCATCTTGGCGGCATAATGCATCAATTAGCCCTACATTTTCTGGAAGATACATATACTATGGAGGGATAT
>Ga0310694_10006165_pt1 | contig 11370 bp, 9 predicted proteins | sample 174DNAGHGhighgp2_FD_203884 | JGI IMG/M metagenome (GOLD analysis project Ga0310694, IMG submission 203884) | Sheep rumen microbial communities from Palmerston North, Manawatu-Wanganui, New Zealand - 1742 DNA GHGhigh gp2 (v2) (version 2) | ecosystem: Host-associated > Mammals > Digestive system >... | reverse complement strand
AAAGAGGCTGCTTGTCAGGGTGGCAGCCACCATCCATTGCATGATTTTTCTCATCATCTTTCTTACTTTTAAATTATTTACTTCTTGAATAACTGCTCACTGGATGTCAGGGGACTGGTACCTGACATATTAACGTAGCCAGGTTCTTTGTTGCTCATATTGTTATTCTTTATGATTGCTTATCATAGACATCCATTTGTTTATCCATCCGGCCAAGGGAGCGGGACTGCTCAATAGGCCGCAATTATACTGGAGGTTCAGCATGGAGAAGCGCATGCGATATGGAGGGGCGTATTTTTTATTGTACTCAGACAGACTGTTGCCGCTGATGTTCTCCTCGGCCTTCACCTCAACAGGGATAATCTTGTCGTCCCATTGAATGACAAACTCCACTTCTGCCGTTCCTGGTGATGTCCAATAATAGGGCGTTTGGTCGTCCAGCAAAGGCTTGACCGACTGGAGTACGGCATTTTCTGCCATCGCTCCCTTAAACTCTGTGTAGTTGGCAACGGGGTCTGTGACAACGGTTGCAGGCAGATGGGCCAGACGACGAAGCAGACCGCAATCGCAGGCATACACCTTGAAGGCGTCTGTCTCTTCGTAGGCCGATAATGGCATCCCTGGCTTGCTGATGCTGAAGACGCGATAGATCATTCCTGCATCCTCCAACCACATCAGCGCATCTTCATAATCCTTGGAACGGGCACCGCTCTTGATCACCTTATAGATGAATTTCCTGTTCTCTTTCGACAACTGGGCTGGCAGCGAGTGCCAAATGGCATGAATGCGAGGAATCTCGCGTGGCTCGGCATATTTGGCAAAATCCAACTCGTAGAGGTCGAGAATGCCCTGAAGCGTGGTTTCAACCTCGCCAATGCCCTTGTTCTCAAGCAGGGCTACAACGGCTTCAGGCATACCGCCAGAGACCTGATAGCGACGATACTCCGTGCGCAGCTTGTTCATGATGATTTCTGGCAGATGACGTATTTCATCTAGGGATTCTATAAATTCAAAAGTACGCGTGTCGCTGGCACGAAGAAACTCTTTGAAGGTGATGGGGAACATGTTGATGATTTTCACCTTTCCGACAGGTACCGTCATCCTGCGCTTCTTGACGGCTACGCCCAACAACGAACCTGCAGCAATGATATGATACTGAGGGGCTTCATCGCGAAAATATTTCAGACTATTGAGTGCCTCTTCGCACTCCTGTATCTCATCGAAAATCATCAGCGTCTCGCCTGCGATAATGGGTTGGTCACAATAAAGTGCCAACTCTTTAATAAGACGCTCTGGATCCTTTGAAACCTGAAATACAGACTTCAGTTCCTGTTGCCGGTCGAAATCAAACTTGACGCAATACTTGAAACACTCTTTGCCAAATGTCTCCATCGCCCACGTCTTGCCTATCTGACGTGCACCTCGTAATAGAATTGGCTTCCTGCCAGGAGCCTCTTTCCATTTCTTAAACTGATTGATGATGTCTCTTTCTATTCTCATAAATTACGCTCGAAAGTTCGATTTTGTGTAAGACTGATACATTTATTCCAACTTTCTGGTGCAAAGTTAGCAATTATTTTGCACAAAAAGAAAAAAACAGGGAAAAAAAAATAGATGCTTACAGAAAAGTTTTTAATCTGCACGATTAAATTAGGCTATTTCACGCACGAGTGCGAATTTTGAGAAAATTGCTACCACGCTACCACACTAATGATTAAACAGTTGGATATAAGGATGTTATATAGCGGTGGTAGATACTGAAAGTGTGGTAGCAAAGTGCATTATAGCACGGAAAGTCAAACGAAAAGACTGGGTTTGGAGCGCAAAGTGAGTCGGATTGAAGCGCAAGGTGACGCACCTTGTGAAAAATTCTCTAGAGAATTTCGCGCAAAGTGCGTCACTTTGGTGAGCAAGGAACGTCATCTTGGACAAAATTCTCTAGAGAATTTCATGCAGGGTGACGCAGCTTGTGGAGGAAGGGACGTCACATCACTTTCTAACAATCACGCTACCGCTGGCCTGATGGGTGGCCAGTATCAGTACCTCGGCAATCTGCACATGGGCTGGGGCATTGGCAGCATAGACGGCAACGTCGGCGATGTCGTCGCCCGTCAGCGGCTTGATACCTTTATAGACATTGGCGGCACGCTCGTTGTCACCATGAAAGCGGGTGTTGCTGAAGTTGGTCTCTACAAGTCCTGGTTTCAGGTTGGTGACGCGGATGGCAGTATCTGCCACATCGATGCGCAGACCATCGGTCAAAGCCTTTACGGCTGCCTTCGTGGCACAATAGACATTGCCTCCGGCATAGGCAGCGTCGCCTGCCACCGAGCCTATATTAATAATGTGGCCGCAGTTGCGCTCAACCATGCCTGGCACCACGAGGCGGGTCATGTTCAGCAGACCCTTGATATTGGTGTCAATCATCGTCTCCCAGTCATCATAGTTGCCCTGATACTCGGGTTCGAGTCCGAGTGCCAGTCCAGCGTTGTTGACCAGCACGTCGATTGTCTGCCACTCAGCGGGCAGGTCGTGGATCATCGTCCGGGCCTTCTCACGGTCTCTGACGTCGAAGACCAGTGTCAGCACCTGCGTGCCTTTTTCCACCAATTGCTTGCTGATCTCAGCCAGACGTTGCTCGTTCCTTCCTGTGAGAATCAGTCGGTCGCCATTCTCGGCGAATCTCTTTGCGCAAGCCAGTCCTATACCGCTCGTAGCGCCTGTTATCAATACTGTTTTATTCATCGTTCAACAAAAAATGTATGATTCAAAATGGTGGTGCAAATATACGAAATAATCTGCTTAAAAACCAACAGGCGGAGGCACTTGAGGGGCAAGTTAGCATTTTTTAATAGAAGAAAACTGAAAAAATTCGTTTTTCAGCGGTTTTCTTCGTACCTTCGCAACAAAATACGTGAGAAGATGAAAAGAAAACTTATGACCACCGTGATATCGGCAACGATGCTGTCGGCATCGATGATGCAGCTCAGTAGCTGTCAGACCAACCAGGTAGTGAACCCGCTGTTGCAGGAAAGCACCCTACCCTACGGCGCTCCTGACTTCAGCAAGATTCAGGCCACCGACTATCTGCCGGCCTTCGAGGCTGCCATTGAGCAGAACCGCGAGGAGATAGCCCGCATAGTGAACAACAAGGAGAAGGCTACGTTTGAAAACACCATCCTGGCCTTCGAGGAGAGCGGCAAGACGCTGGACCGCGTGAGCCGCGTGTTCTTCGCATTGGTAGAGGCCGACAAGACGCCCGAGCTCAGCGATATTGAGAAGAAGGTGCAGCCGATGCTGACGGAGCTGGAGAACGAGATAGCCTTCAACACCAAGCTGTTTGAACGCATCCGTCAGGTGTACGACCGCGACTACAACACGCTGAAGGGCGAGGACAAGAAGCTGCTGGAGGAGACCTACAAGCAGTTTGTGCGCAACGGTGCCCTGCTCTCAGCCGACAAGATGGCGCGCATGAAGGAGATCAACAAGCGCATATCGGAACTGCAGACACAGTGGGGCGACGTGCTGCCCGCTGCCACCAACGATGCTGTGGTGTGGGTTGACAAGAAGGAGGACCTGGCAGGTCTCAGCGAGGCCGACATTGCCCAGTGTGCCAACGACGCTAAGAACCTGGGAGGAAAGGCTCCCTACGCCATCGTCATCGTGAACACCACACAGCAGGCACTGCTGACCAGTCTGGACAACCGCGAACTGCGCAAGAAGGTGTACGAGGCCAGCATCCATCGTGCCGACGGTACGGGCAAGTACAACACATTCCCGCTGGTGGTGGAGATTGCCAAGCTACGTGCCGAGCAAGCTGAGATTATGGGCTATCCCAACTACGCCTCCTACTCATTAGAGAAGACGATGGCCAAGACGCCCGACAACGTCTATGCCTTCCTGAAGAACCTCATCAGCGCATACACGCCCAAGGCCCAGGCCGAGACAAAGGCCATCGAGGACTTTGCACGCCAAAGTGTGTCCAGCGGATCCGCCGCTGGAACCTTCGCCCTGCAGCCCTACGACCGCTTCTACTATTCTGCCAAGATGAAGAAGCAGTTGCTGGACATCTCTGACGACGAGGTGAAGCCCTATTTCAACGTGGACAGCGTGCTGATCAACGGCGTGTTCTATGCTGCCAACCGTGCCTACGGTCTGACGTTCAAGGAGCGTACCGACATACCGACCTACCATCCCGACATGAAAGTGTTCGAGGTCTTCGACAAGGACGGCAAGCAGAAGGCACTCTTCTACTGCGACTACTACCGTCGCCCCACCAAGCGCGGAGGTGCCTGGATGGACGGTTTCCAGAAGCAGAGCCGCCAACGCAAGCAGCTGCCCATCATCTTCAACGTGTGCAACAACGCCAAGGCCCCCGAGGGTCAGCCCTCGCTGCTGACATGGGACGAGGTGACCACCATGTTCCATGAGTTTGGACACGCCCTTCACGGCATCCTCTCCGACTGCCAGTACAACCGTCTGAGCGGTACCAGCGTGGCTCGCGACTTCGTGGAGATGCCGTCGCAGTTCAACGAGTCGTTTGCTGCCATCCCCGAGGTGTTCGACCACTACGCACGCCATTGTGAGACGGGCGAGCCCATGCCTGCCGAGCTGAAGGAACGCATGCTGAAGAGCATCAACTTCCAGACAGCCTACGCCCTGGGCGAGAACCTGGCTGCCACCTGCGTGGATCTGGCCTGGCACATGCTGGCATCGAAGGATATTCCCACTGCCGACAAAGCGCTGGACTTCGAGACAGAGGCCCTGAAGAACGTGGGACTGCTCGACGCACAGATACCTCCACGCTACTACACCAGCTACTTCAACCACGTGTGGGGCGGAGGCTATGCTGCCGGCTACTACAGCTATCTGTGGACAGAGGTGCTGGCAGTCAACATTGCCGACGTCTTTGCCCAGCGCGGAGCCCTGAAGCCTGAGACGGGACAGGCCCTGCGCGACAAGATCCTGAGTCGCGGCAACACAGGCGACCTGATGCAGATGTTTACTGATTTCACAGGCATGAAGGAGCCCGATGCCTCCAGCCTGCTCAAAGCCAGAGGACTATAAACAGATTGACAGCTATGACAAACGGACAACTGCTGTGGGTGGACGATGAGATAGAGCTGCTGAAGGCCCACCTCATCTTCCTGGAAAAGAAAGGCTACGAGGTGACAACGGTATCGAACGGTACCGATGCCATCGACCTGTGCAAGACACGGTCGTTCGACCTGGTATTGCTGGACGAGCAGATGCCTGGACTGAGCGGACTGGAGACGCTGCAGCGCATCAAGCAGATAGCACCATCGACGCCTGTGGTGATGGTGACAAAGAGCGAGGAGGAGAACATCATGGAGCAGGCCATCGGACAGAAGATAGCCGACTACCTGATCAAGCCCGTCAACCCCAACCAGGTGCTGCTGACGCTGAAGAAGAACATCCACCGCAGAGAGATAGAGACCGAGGTGACACAGAGCCAGTACCAGCAGCAGTTCCAGCAGATAGCCATGCAGATCATGGACTGTCGCACGTGGCAGGACTGGGTGGGCGTCTATCGCCAGCTGGTACACTGGGAACTGGAGCTGTCGAGCACAGACTCACAGATGACAGAGATGCTGGCCATGCAGAAAGAGGAGGCCAACCTGGGCTTTGCCAAGTTTGTAAAAAAGAACTACCTGGACTGGGTGTCTCAGGGAAAACAGGAGGGAACGCCCCTGCTCTCACCACGCGTATTCCCTGACCGCATCTTCCCCCTGCTGAACGAGGGTGAGAAGGTGTTCCTCGTGGTACTCGACAACTTCCGCTTCGACCAGTGGCGCATGCTGTCGAAAGAGATTGGCGATCTCTTCGACATGGACGAGGACCTGTACTTCAGCATCCTGCCCACAGCCACGCAATATGCACGCAACGCCATCTTCTCGGGACTGATGCCCAACAAGATAGCCCAGATGTTTCCCGACCTGTGGGTGGACGAGGACGAGGAGGAAGGCAAGAACCTGAACGAGGGACCACTCATCAAGACCCAACTGGAGCGCTATCGCAGGCACAACACCTTCTCGTACAATAAGATCAACAACTCGGCTGATGCGGAGAAGTTCATGCAACAGCTGAACACGCTGGAGAAGAACGACCTGAACGTGGTGGTGTTCAACTTCATAGACATGCTGTCGCACGCTCGCACAGAGAGTCGCATGGTACGCGAACTGGCCAACAGCGAGTCGGCCTACCGCAGCATCACCCTCTCGTGGTTCCGGCACTCCGTCATTGCCGACTTCTTCCGCTGGCTGGCCACTACCGACTATAAGGTGGTGGTGACCACAGACCACGGCAGCATACGCTGTACGAAACCCGTGAAGATCATAGGCGACCGCAACACGAACACGAACCTGCGCTACAAACTGGGCAAGAACCTGGGCTACGACTCGAAAGACCTCTTCGTCATCAAGAATCCGGCAGAGGCTCTCCTACCCTCGCCCAACCTCTCGACGACCTATGTCTTTGCCACAGGCGACGCGTTCTTTGCCTATCCCAACAACTACAACTACTACGTCAGCTACTATAAGGACACCTTCCAGCATGGTGGCATCTCGATGGAGGAGATGATCATTCCGCTGGTAACAATGACAGGAAAGAAAAGGTAAAGCCTCACCCCTGACCCCTCTCCAAAGAGAGAGGGGAACAAATAGACGATAAACATCAAATACAAGATGGAAATAAAGATACAGGACATAGAGCATATCCGCGAGACAGCTCGCGAGTTTATCAAGAATATTGGTGAGCACCATGTGTTTGCCTTCTACGGCAAGATGGGAGCCGGCAAGACCACGTTCATCAAGGCCGTCTGCGAGGAACTGGGCGTTGAGGACGTTATCACCTCGCCCACCTTTGCCATTGTGAATGAATATAGCCTCCCCCCAACCCCCTCCAAAGGGAGGGGGAGAAGCGATGCCGATGGTGATTCTGAGCTCCCCCTCCCTTTTGAGGGGGCTGGAGGGAGGCTCTTCCACTTCGACTTCTACCGCATCAAACGGTTGGAAGAGGTCTATGACATGGGCTACGAGGAGTACTTCTATTCGGGTGCCCTCTGCTTCATAGAGTGGCCAGAGCTGATTGAGAGTCTGCTGCCCGATGACGTGGTACGTGTCACCATCGAGGAACAGGCCGACGGCACGCGCACCGTCAGCTTCTGACAAAAACAAAGACGACCGCCCAAGCAGCGGTCGTCTGTTGTCTTTGTATTCCTTTAGAATATCAGAACTTCACAGTAAGCTTCTTGCCCTTGTAGGCAACAACACGCTCTGTCTCGCCAACGAGGTTGATGCGGAACTGGCGTTTCTTCAGCATGCCCTTGAACTTGCCCGTACGTCCTGCGATAAAGAGCTGACGCGCGGCATCGTCCCAGTAGAAGGTGATGATTGAACTGTGTCCCTTCGCATCGAAATAGTTGGTGCCGTCGTCCTCAACGAGTCTGAACTCACCATCGGCTCCAGGATAGATGCGTATCTCGAGGTTGTCCATAGACGTCTCATCGGCACCTTGCCCCTCTGGTCCGAAAGCGAAGATGCTGCCGGCACGCACGAAGACAGGGACCTGGGATGAGCCAGCCTCCTGCTGACTGCCATCATAGAGCCTGTTGGTGTGGAAGTTGTACCACTTGGTAGGTTTACCAGGAATCTTCCAACCCTCGCTGCGCCAATGGTCCAAGGTGGACTGTGGGAACACCACAGTATGACGCGTGAGATGACGCAGGTAGCGGATGGCGCCGTCCATTGTGCCGTTCTCGTACACGAAATAGTAGTCGATGACGTTGCCCGTCTCAGAGGAGAGACTGATGCTTTCCGTCCCCTTCACCAGCTGACAGTTATGGTCCCAGTACAGACCATAGCCTCGCTCACTGGCATAGCAGGGAACGGAGATGCAGTCATGAGGATGTCGCGCCGTCAACGAACGTTCACGCACGCTCAGCGTGCTATCCTGTTGCAGCAGTCTCAGTTCGAAGATCTCCTCGTTGGGTTTAATAGCCCAACGCTGCGTCACACCATCCTTCAGCGTCATAGCCGTCTCCTGCAGAAGAATGCCTTCCGTGCTGTTGCCAAACGTCAGACAGCCCGTCCGCTTGTCGATAGTGACGCTGAGGGTACTGGTAGCGATGTCGATGATGCTGTCGCTGAAGTGCTTCCACACCCACGGGTCGGCACCTGGCACGCTGATTGAGCGGCTCGTGCTCTTGGGATACAGCTCCTCAGGGCACTTCTGCACATGGATGATGCCGTCGTCCAGGAACACCACATGGATGGTGATGCCGTTGACCGTTACCGTCTCAAAGGGCCACAGCTTGGGCATCGAGGCCCACGTGCCCGTTACTGACAGCAGCAGTCCCAAGACTAAAAGAAAAATCCTCCTTTTCATTGTTTTCATATTGACTGTGTCTGTTTACTTGAAGTCGAAGCCCAGGCGCAGACCGTCGTAGTTCTTCGACAGGTCGCCGATGGTCTGTACAGAGCTGTTGCCACTCATAGCCGACATGGTCTGCAGGAGTGTCAGCAGTTTCGTTGACTCGAACAGCAGGGCGATGCCGTTGCTGTTTTTCTTGGCGTAGCAGTTGGCATTGATGAGCAGACCCTGCATCGTGATCTTCGAGGTCTTCTCGTCGAAGGTGTAGTTGCCGCTCCAGCCCTTACCAGCAATCTTGGCTGTGAAGGTGCCATCCTCCTTGAAGGTGACAGTGGTGTTGCTCGACTTGATGCCCACCTTCTGATAGGTTGAGCTCAGCTTGCTCTTGATCTCGGCAGCAGCCACCTCGCCACCAGCCTTTGCCAGCAGGTTGTCACTTGAGAAAGCACAGCCAGGCTGTGAGTAGGTCCAGGTGCCGATGAGGTTCTGCTGGGTGACGGTTCCACCCGTAATCACGCTGTTCAGGATGTTACCCAGCACATCGCCCGTATTGGTGGATGCCGTAGTACCTGTCATGCTTTGTGTACCCGTGATGTCACCAAGGACAGCACCACCCAGTTGTGAGAGAGTTGTTGATCCACAGCTTACCAGCATCATGGCTGCAGCTGCCACAAGAATAAGATTCTTTTTCATTGTTTCGTTGTTTAAGTTAATTATGATAATTATGACGTGTCTTAATCAGAGAACTCCAGACTCAGCTGCCCGTCGCCCAAGAGGTTGTAGGACAGGCGGTGATAGGGCGTGGTACCATACTGCCTGATGGCCTCACGGTGTTTCTTCGTGGGATAGCCTTTGTTGGAGCGCCAGTCATATTGAGGATACTCCTCTGCCAACTGGTTCATATAGTCATCGCGATAGGTCTTGGCCAGAATCGAGGCCGCAGCTATGGAGAGATACTTGCCGTCGCCCTTGACGATAGTGGTATGGGGGATGCTGACAGGTGAACCGTCAACCACAGGGCGATAGGGTTTGAAGCGGTTGCCATCGACAATGATAGCCTCAGGACGTACCGTCAGCTGGTCCAAGGCACGGTGCATGGCGAGTATCGAGGCATTCAGGATGTTGATCTTGTCAATCTCCTCAGGTGTCACGATGCCCACTGCCCATGCCACAGCGTCGCGCTCAATCATCTCGCGCAGGGCGTAGCGTTGCTTCTCCGTCAACTGCTTCGAGTCGTTGAGCAGCTCGTTCTGGTAGTCGGGCGGCAGAATGACGGCAGCAGCATACACGCTGCCTGCCAGACAGCCTCTACCTGCCTCGTCGCAACCGGCCTCAATCACTCCCTTATAATAGCAACTCTCCAGCATCTCGCCCTTAAACTATTAAACTAATAAACTAACAAACTAATAAACTAACAAACTAATAAACTAACAAACTAATAAACTAACAAACCATCAGAACATCTGCGCTACCCTACGGATGCCTGCCACAAGGACATCGACCTCTTCCTTAGTGTTATACAGGGCAAACGAGGCACGCACGGTGCCCGTCACTCCCAGACGGTCCATCAGCGGATGGGCACAGTGGTGACCCGTACGTACGGCAATACCCAGACGGTCGAGCAGCGTTCCCATATCCAAATGGTGAATATCACCCACGTTGAAACTCACAACTGCATCTCGAGAGTACACAAAAGGAACCGTCCCTTTTGTGTACTTTGGTCCATAGATATGGATGTTTTCAATCGTCTGAAGCTGTTCCATGCAGTAATTGGTGAGTTCCTGCTCATGGGCCTGAATATTGTCGAGACCCAGGGAGAGCATATAGTCGATGGCAGTAGCCAGTCCGTGGGTTGCCACATAGTCGGGTGTGCCTGCCTCAAACTTCAGGGGCGGACGCTCAAAGGTGGTTTTCTCCCAACTGACGCGATCAATCATCTCGCCACCTCCCTGATAGGGCGGCAACTTCTCCAGCCACTCTTCCTTACCATAGAGCACGCCGATGCCAGTAGGTCCGTACATCTTATGACCGCTGAAGGCAAAGAAGTCGCAATCCAGGTCCTGCACATCAATCTTCATGTGGGGCGCACTCTGCGCACCGTCTATCAGTACGGGGATGCCCTGTTCATGGGCCATCCTGACAATCTCTTTCACAGGATTAACGGTACCCAGCACGTTGCTCACGTGGGCAATGCTGACCAGTTTTGTTCTCGATGAGAGATGAGAGGTGAAAGTGGAGAGTTCCAACTGACCATCATCGGTAATAGGCAGGTGCTTCACCACGATGCCGCGCTTCCTGGCCTGCAACTGCCAGGGAACGATATTGCTGTGGTGCTCCATATCGGTGACCACCACCTCGTCGCCCTCTTTCATGAAGGCCTCGCAGAAGGTCTGTGCCACCAGGTTGATAGCCTCTGTGGTACCACGTGTAAAGACAATCTCCTCCGTCGTACGGGCATTGATGAAGCCACGCACCTTCTCGCGGGCAGCCTCGTGCAGGTCGGTGGCCTGTTGCGACAGGTAGTGTACGCCACGATGCACGTTGGCATTCACATTCAGATATTCCTCGCGCATGGCATCCAGCACGCACAACGGCTTCTGCGTCGTCGCCGCATTGTCAAGATAGACCAGCGGTCGTCCGTAAACCTCGCGCGACAGGATGGGAAAGTTCTCGCGAACCTTATTTAGTTCATAGTTCATAATTCGCAGTTTATAATTATGGGTGCAAATTTAGATAAAATTTTCGAGATTATAAGCCAGTCGAGATAAAAATGTTCACAAATTGCCCCGAAAAATTAGAAATCAAGGCTCACATACGCTCAATCCTATCTTATTCCGTGCTCTAAGTCACATTTTTTTTGTATATTTGAAGCGATAATAGATAATTATATGTTTAACTTCAAACCATTAGGCTTATGAGAGCTGTATGTGGCCTTGACGTGCACAAAGATAGCGTATTTCTTTGTATCTTGTGCGAAAC
>Ga0310694_10006164_pt1 | contig 11371 bp, 8 predicted proteins | sample 174DNAGHGhighgp2_FD_203884 | JGI IMG/M metagenome (GOLD analysis project Ga0310694, IMG submission 203884) | Sheep rumen microbial communities from Palmerston North, Manawatu-Wanganui, New Zealand - 1742 DNA GHGhigh gp2 (v2) (version 2) | ecosystem: Host-associated > Mammals > Digestive system >... | reverse complement strand
TGCTATACCACAGGAATCTCGTAAAGAGGCAAATGCTATATACGATATTTTTAAGTTTAAAGTGCCTTATAAAATACCACTTACTACTATTGAGGTGTAAGTCTAAAATTCATGCGGAATTATAGATTATGACCTGAAAAACAAACGGAGAATAGAAAAGTTTTCTGATCTGTTCTATAAGGACAATGATTTTACCGGCAGGCTTAATGACATTGCAGGTAAAATAATTTCCAGGGACGCAGATACTGCCAAATATTTAAAAAATGATTTCATTGGTCTGCTTGGAGAATGTGATCAGTTTAGTCTGGATACTGTTGTTATCAGTAAAGATGCACCTTATTTTGACAGAGAAACAGAGATCTATTTAGACAACGCTATTTTTGCCGACGATATGGTTACTGGTGAGTACTTTGATAACAGTGAAGTAGTAGATATAGGTACTACTTCCGATGTCTTTTACAATGAATGGAACTCCAAACTTGTGAGGGGCGATGACGGTGAAGCACATACAGTGCTCAGTTCAAGATACCATACGGATGAGGAAGTTGCCGAAAAGAACAGGATATATGAAAAAGTTTATGAACAGGCAAAAGCACTCAGGGCTAACGATGAACAGGTTCTTTCGTATCTTGAAAGGAATCCGTCAATGAAAATGAGTGATGTACTGATAAATCTTTATTATCCAATGCTCGATAAGACTGTTCAGAAGCGCATGAAAAAGCTTGATCTGATAACCATTCATTTTATACATAATGATGGAACTCCGAGTCCGTACTGGTTTGATCCTTCAACAGGTGATCCGGTAATGATATCCGATGTTTTAGGCGAAAAATTTAAAAAGTATGACGGATATGAATATAACATTTCCAGCATAGATTTCAAAAACAATACTGTAACACTATATAATCATTCAGAAATTGTCGAAGAAAGAATAGATCCTGATGAGATAAATCATAAGTATACCTGGATAATGGAGGCTGAAGCAGAAAACAATTCAGACAAAACCGGCGAACAGACCCCTGAAAAGGTCACTCCGGAAAAAACCGACGGAACTGAAAATGGAATGATACTTGCAAGGGGCAGGGATGACGTTTATGGTTACACTTCTGCCTATGTTCTGGAAAACGGAGAAAAGGAAACTCAGTGGAAGATAGAAGGAGACTGGTTTGTCAGAGTAACACGTACCTGCACATCACACGGTAAGAAATGGTATGAATGCTATGACGTTGATGACGGTGATTACTACGGCTGGATATCGGAAGATGACTACATCCATAAATCCATTCACTTCCTCTATGAAGAATACGAAAAGCCGCTTAAGGGTATCGCTCTTGGCGGAACTAAGAAAGATGTGAAAGGCTATACCACTGAATCAGTTCTCGTAAAGGAAAAACTGGAAGATGTTCAGTGGCCGATCGAGGGTGACTGGAACGTTATCATAAAGCGCGGATGCATTCTGGGCGACTGGGTGTACGAATGCTACGATGCTGATGACGGCGACTATTACGGCTGGATCAAAGCTTCAGATCTGAAAATCGAGAGATAAAACCAAAAATCTTAATACAGCAATACAGCCTGTCCTGCTTACGGTAAAATGCAGGACAGGCTGTTTTTTATTTGGAATGTTTTTTCCGGTATTCCGAAGGAGTACATCCTGTCATCTTTTTGAACTGTCTCATGAAATGTACGTCACTTTCGTATCCGCATTTCAGTGATATGGCAGATACGGTGTCGTTTGTGGATGACAGCAGATCGCAGGCGTGTTTTATTTTGCTTTCTATAACGTCGTTTATGCAGGTTATACCGAATGTCTGACGATAGAGAAGCTGGAAATACGAGCGGCTCAGATTGACCTGACTGCATATTGAATCAACTGTCCATTTTTCGCCGGGACGGCTGTGTATGTTCCTTCGTATTTCAAGAAGCTTGTCGTAGTAAGGCGGTTTCTGCAGAAGGTCTTCGGTTTTTATCTCGTTGCCGAGAACGGTGAAAAGCGAGGATGTATAATGTTCAAGAAGCTCCTGCTTGTGATTCCCGAGATTGTAGTATTCGTTCAGTATTATGTTCAGGAGCGAATCCGTTTTGCTGCAGGCGGAAAGCCTGTAAAGCGTGTTGGTGTTGATGTGATAGGATAAAGCAGTATCGGAACGGCTGTCGCATTTTATGATTATTCTGTCGTAGATGAGCACTTCACCGGTCGCGAAAATACTGTATTCCGTTTTCTCATTTATTATTATAAAAGACATTCTGAATTTCTGCGTGAAGTTTTCACCAAACCGGAAAACAGCAGGAGATTTCAGAATATAAAGAGCTATCGTGTCTTCAGGCGTCTGATATGAATGACGGTAGAATTCATCCTGATGGCAGTTGAAGTTGATATCTGTAATAGTCATGACTTTATTCCTTTGATTTCAGCCGGTACCTTTACTGATGTATGAGTACCGGCTGATTATGTGTGTTTGTAATAAATGACCGCATTCCGGATCATCCCTTTACTGCTCCGGATGCAATGCTGTCGGTGAATGAGCGCTGTGAACAGAAAAAAACGATAAGTGAAGGTATTACAGCAAGCAGTGCTGATGCAAGCACACGGTTGTACTGGAAACCGCTTTCAGCATCCATTGCAAGCCGTATATATACCGACAGCGGATATGCTGACGGAGTATTTACGTAGAGAAGCGGTCCCATGAAATCGTTCGATGTCCATATAAACTGAAAAACGGCACAGCTTACAAGAGCTGGTTTCAGCACCGGGGCAATGATGTGGAAAAGTATCTGGAATGATGAGCATCCGTCTATTCTTGCGGCGTCGTCCAGCTCGGAAGGCACGCCTTTGAGAAACTGTACGAGCAGAAATACGAAGTACGCATCATATGCAAATACGGACGGCACGACAAGTGCAGTGTATAATGGCGAGTCCACCATTCCGAGTTTGCTGAACAGAATGAACTGCGGGATTATCATTACGGCGTCCGGAAGGAACATCGATGATATCAGCAGGCCAAACAGCAGTTTTTTCATCGGAAAATTATATCTTGCGAAACCGTATGCGGTAAACAGGCTTGAAATGAGCGTAAAGATAACTTTCGGCACAAGGTAGACATAGGTGTTGAAAAGCGCTTTTATGCAGTTTATGTTTCCGCCGTAGTTGTTGACCAGTGCGAGATATCCGTCCGGAACGGGTTCCTTTATGAGAAGCGACAGACCGGAGGTGACTTCGCTGTTTGTCTTGAAAGTGGCCGAGATCATCCACAGCAGCGGATAGATCATGATTATTCCGATGAAGGTGAGAATGGAATAGATCAGAATAAGATCTGCGGTTTTTGTCCTTTTCATGGCTCCTCCGTTTCATCAGCGTAGAATACCCAGTGCTTCTGTGTTGAGAAAATTACAGCGATAAGTACGGAAATAACGATGAAGAACACCCATGTCAGAGCACATGAAAGTCCGAGATCGCGCATCTGGAAAGCTGAATTGTAGATAAGAAGCGAGATGAGCGTGGTAGAACCGCGGGGACCGCCCTTCGTGATAACGAAAGGTGCGTTGAATTCCTGCATTGCAAGTCCGATCTGAGTGATCAGGTTAAAGAATACTGCCGGGGTTATGAACGGAAGTGTTATCGATGTAAACTGCCGCGTTTTTCCGGCTCCGTCTATTTCGGCAGCTTCGTACAGATCATGCGGGACCGAACGCAGTGCCGTGAGGAAGACTACCATCGACGATCCGAACTGCCATATGCGCAGGAGTGAGATGACAAACATCGCACTTCCTTTTTCCGAAAGCCAGTTCACTTCAGGAAGACCGAAAGCTGACAGAAGTGCGTTGGCGGTTCCGTCATTTCTGAACAGTGCAGTCCAGAGAATAGCGACTGCGACTGAACTTCCGAGTACCGAAGGAATGTAGAAAACAGTCCTGAAAAAAGCCATACCCTTAATATTCCGGTTAAGCAGCATTGCGACTCCGAATGCGGCGAGGAGTCTTAAAGGAACGGTAATAAGCGAATATTCCAGTGTTGTAAAAAGTGATGTGATTATTGTTATGTCACCGGCGATCTTTTCGTAGTTCATCATTCCCCACTCGGATATACCGCCGAAAAGGCTGTAATCTGAAAAGCTGAAAATGAACGAGAATACAGCAGGGAAGAGCCTGAGAATTATGAATCCGGTGATCCACAGACTGAGAAACTGCAGTCCTTCTCTTTCATGTCTGCTAAGCTTCGTGCTTTTTCCGGAGTTACGTTTCATACGTGTTTCCTCCGTTTATCCTGTCGTCGTTCAGTATTTCGGCGTAAGCCATCATAAAGGCACCGACACCCTTGGGATCATCTGAGACTACCAGTTCGGAAAAGTAGTATTCAGGACTGCCGTTTCTCTGTCTTCCCGGACCGAGTCCGGCTGAACAGCATATATCCGTAAGAGTGAGACCTGACCTTCCGTCAATGAGTTTTTCCTTCAGCACGCTTGAAAAGATATTTCTGCTGATATCTTTATATGTACTCTCCACAGGAAATCCGAGATGTGCACTTTTCATAAGCGCATAGGATATCATCAGTGATCCGGAAGTCTCAGTGTAGTTTCTGCTGTCCTCAGGATGGTCCACGACCTGGTAGAACAGACCGGAATGGCTGTCAGAATAACCGGTTATTCCTGCTGCAGCTTCGCAGAAAAGTTCCGTCAGCAGTCTGTAACAATCGTTTCCTGTGTCTCCGATGGCATCGGCAGTATCGACAAGCGCCATGAGATACCATCCGATGGCGCGAAGCCAGAATCCTTCCGAGCATCCGCTTTCACTGTCGGCCCACGGCTGGATGCGGTCAGAGTCATATCCGTGACAGTAGAGCTTTTTGGCCGCACTGTACATGGTCTTCCTTACGTTTCTGAACTGTTTTGCAATATCGTCAAAGTTTCCGTCTCCGAATTCCTTTGTGCATGAGGCGTAGAACGGCTGGAGCATGTAAAGACCGTCAAGCCACACCTGTCCCGGGTAAATGGATTTGTGTATGAAGCTGCCGTCACATGTACGCGGATATTCCTTTATTTTTTCAAGCAGAAACATTATCGCATTTCTGTATTTTTCAAGGCCGGTCATGTGGTACGCAAACAGCAGGGAACGTCCGGAATTGAAGCTGTCAGTGCTGTGTTTTCTGTGGTCGTAGTTAAGAATAATTCCGTTCTCCGACAGCACAGATGAAAGGTAGTTTAAAACAAAATCACTGTATTTTCTGTCCTTTGTAGCTTCGAACAGTTTGATGCACCCGGTGAGAATGCATCCGTCCTCATAGTTCCAGTAATCCTTGTAGTTTTTGTAGTTGTTTATATATCTGTCTGTATATTCAGCTATTGTCATATGTTACTTACCTGTCTCTCCGAGTACTTTTCTGACTCCGTCTGAAATGATCTCTGCTGCTTTTTCCGTCGAATATTCGCCGTAGCTTAATCCGCTGAATGCATCAAAGTATACGCCTTCAGGGCTTGTCTTGAGTTTCGGATCCTCAAATTTTATGTCGAAAGAAAAAGAGGTGCCGGCGAGCACTTTGTCATTTGCCTCTTTTTCGATGCCCTTAAGCAGTCCTGCTGCTTCACAGCTTTTTACCGCATTTCTGCTGATAGGTATGCCGCGTTCAACTCCCATGAGTACAGTCCCTTCCGGATCGTTAAGGATGAAGTCAAGAAATTCAGCGCATTCTTCGGGATGTTCAGTCTTTTTTGAAACTGCAAATGCCAGTGATATTTTCGAGTATCCGCCTTTGTATCTGCCAAAGTCAGAAAAATAGTCGCCGACTACGAAATCACCGTTTCCTTCAAGTGCGTTTGAATATTTGGAAGCTGCTGAATCCCATTCGAATATTCCGGCATATTTTCCGTTCATCCATTTCGGAGAGCGGTCGAATGTCACCGATCCGTCACCGGATATTTCCGCGATGGACGGTATAACGTGTCCCTTTTCAAGAGAATCGATGAATTCCACGCCTTTGCGTATCTCGTCTCTGGTATAGTTAAGTCTGCCGTTTCTGATCCACGGCTTTCCGTACTGTGCACCAAGATAGTAGACCATGAGCATCATGCGGTCATATTCAGCAAGGGCAAGAGGGTAGCAGTCCTCGCCCAGTTTTTTGCGGAACACTTCACCGGCAGTGAACAGATCCTTCAGACTTGACGGAACATCAAGACCGGCCTTTTCGAAAACTGTTCTGTTCCAGTAGAATATTCTTCCCGTAAGCGAGACCGGTACAGCTTCGAGTACACCGTCAAATGTACACGGATCAAGTTCAGACTGGTTGTATCCGGACAAGTCAAGGTGATCAGACACTGTATTAAGGTCGAGAAACAGATTTCCGTCACTGTTGAATACGTCGAGCCAGTTCCAGTTTATCTGTACAATGTCGGTCTGTGTTCCGGCATAGAAAGCGGCAGTCATGGCATCTTCCCAGCCGTCCCAGGCACCGAATTTCACGTCCAGTTTTATATCTTCGTGCTTTTCCTCAAAAGCTTTTACAGCGTTCATGGTAGCCTCATGCCGTGATTCACCGCCCCACCATGAAAGTGAGATCTTTTTCTGTGTGTTTTCTTTCCCGGTACATGATACCGCCGAAGCCGTCAGAAGTACAGCTGAAGCAAGAGCAGCAATGCGTAAAAGATGTGTTTTCAAAAGTCTGTTTCCCCTCCCTTCGCAGGAAATAAGAATTATTGCACAATATATGAATAATTATATCATATATTGCTAACACGGTCAATGTTTTGTGTCTCGCAGTTTAGTTAAGGAAACGCTGATTTATTCATAAATCAGCGTGGGGGTTCGGGGCGAAGCCCCGTAAATCCCACCTCCGGAAATCCGGCGAAGCCGGATTTCCGATTTAATCAGTGTTTCCTTAAAATTACTGTTTTGACTGATACAAAAATCTGAAAGGGGAGGAATACAAACTTTAGTTCTGAATGAGCAAAACAAGTCCCCGGAACCATACGATCCCGGGGATTGTTTCGTTACGTGGTATATTGGAATGCTGATTTTATTATCAGTGCGGGAGCGGGGTGAAGCCCCGTAACTCCCTCTTCGTAAATACAGCGAAGCCGGATTTACGACTATATCAAGCAAACTTGTTTCTTAAGAGAATGAGGTCGATGATAGAGATCTTGCTGTCATCGTTCATGTCAGCGTTTTTCTTTTCATCTGCTTTAAGTTCTGTCTTGCCGATGAGAGCATTCATAAGTGCAAGATAGTCAGCGGATGTAAGAGCACCGTCGTTGTTTACATCGCCCTTAACTGTTTCAGGTTCCTTTGTAGGTTCAACTGTTGGTTCTACAGTTGGCTCTGTTGTAGGTTCTGTAGTTGGTTCAACAGTAGGTTCTGTTGTTGGTTCAACTGTAGGAGCTGTTGTCGGATTTGCAGAAGCGCCTGCGCTCTTTACGTATGCGCCTGTGATCTTTACATTTGAGAGATCAACTGAGTTGCCGCCCTGATCGCCAGCCCACCATACCTGAGCCTGGAAGTTCTTTTTCTTCTGGAGTTCAGCTATTGCCTGCTTGATGAGATCAGGATCATTTGTTGTAAGGTCTTCACCGTTCTTTGAGTAGGCAAGTGAGTTTACGCCGTTCTTGATATTGATCTTGATGTCGCCTGAAGACTTTGCTGTCCACGGGATCATTACCCAGTAGTACTGACCGTCGGATGCTGAGAAACCTTCAGCGATGCATCCGCTTGCGCCTGCTGCGCTGCCCATTTCAACGTTGATGTGAATATCGTTTGATGCTGCAGGGAGTGTGATGTTGTAGAGTGAATTTGCAGAATCGTATGTAACTGTACCGTTGAGGATCTCGCCGTCTGCTTCTTCGTTGCCTGTTGTGAGATTTGCCTCATAGGCGCCCATTGCGTACTGGTTGAGAGCCTTTACGATGTCAGGATTCTTCCATGTTACGTCTGAACGGTCGAGAAGCATGAATGAATAGTCATCCCACCAGCAGCAAGGAATGTTGCGTGCAGATGCGTTTGCCACGAAGTAAGCAGCCCAGTCAACTCTCGGCTGAGTGTTGCCGCCCTTGTCGCGGGCACCGAATTCACCGATGTAAACCGGAATGCCCTTTGAGATGTATGTGTCATAGATCGCATTGAGCACCTGATCGATGTCGCCTGCGTCCTTTGTGTAGTCGAATTTGTCTGTGCTCTGTGAGTCAGATGTTTCTGCAAGAGCGAATCCGTAAGGTGTGTAAGCGTGAACTGCTACGATAAGACGGTTCTGGACCTTATCTGTCGGAAGCTTGAAGTAGCTGTTTGTTGCACCGTCGATAGAGCAGTCATAACCAGGAACTGATACGTAACGCTTTGCGTTGTTTCCTCCTGTTGCACGGATAGTGTCAAGACAGTCCTGATTCAGTTTGTTGATGGTCTGGATGGCGTCGATACAGTCCTTGTCGTTCATGTTGAGCCACCATTCATATGTGTGGCCGGTCATACGAGGCTCGTTCATTGTTTCAAAAATGAGCTTGTCGCCGTAGTCCTTGAAGCGTTCGCCGACCTGCTTCCATACACTTGTCATGTACTTCTTTGACTGTTCGTACTTTGCAGTTGTCGGGTACATTGTTTTCGGGTCGTTGTCGTGGTGAACGTTGAGAATAACGTACATATCGTTCTTGTAAGCGTAGTCAACGACTTCCTGAACTCTGTCCATCCATGCCTTGTTTATGTTAAGGCTGCCGTCCATGTGGTTGTGCCATGAAACCGGTACACGTACTGTGTTGAAGCCGGCCTTCTTAACTACATCTATCATTTCCTTTGTTGTCTTGAAACCGCCGTTCCAGTATGTTTCAAGATCAAGGTCGTTCTTAACGTTTCCTGTGTCGTCGATGGAATCAAGGGTGTTGCCGAGGTTCCAGCCGAGACGCATGTCTCTTGTCATCTTAAGACCTTCGCTGTCAGGGATCTGTTTCTGCTGAACCTTGATCTCAGGTATTTTATAACCTGCTGAAGCGAGCATTCCTGATGAAGCAGCTGCCCCGAGGAAGCTTTCACTGTCAGCGTTTACCGGATAAAGGTTACCTGCAGCCATGAAGCCTGTGATCATTGCCAGGGAAGCGGCACCTGCACTAATGCGTTTGATAATTGATCTCATAGAGATTTTTCCTCCTTACAGATATAATCCTTACATGTTGTTTCTGACCGGGTACCGAAAATCCCGGCAAGCAGATGTGCGTATTTTCTTCAAATGCGGAAAATACGTGATATAATCGTTTTCATAACTTAAGTATACACCAGAAAAAAAGATAAAACAATGGAAAAACGGATTGAAACTATGGACTTTTCTGCAAAATATTATTGAAAATTAAGTACAAATGCCCTATAATTATAGTGAACGAAAAAGCCACCCTGCAGATCTGCGGCCGCCGGAAAGGAGAGTCTTAAAATGAGAAAACGGATCGTATTTCTTACTATGTGGGCTGATACGCAGTATACGCTTGATCTTATCAGAGTGATCGGAAAACAGGCTGCGGAACTTGACTACGATCTTTATGTCATTACTCACTTTATAAACTACTATAGTGACGACCGTCAGATCATCGGTGAGGAAAACATATATTCTCTTCTGAGGCAGATGCATTTTGACGGGGCGATACTTGCCGGCGGTTCGTACTACCACACTGAACTGGCAGACTCAATTGCGGACACTCTCGGAAAACTTGGAATTCCGGCGGTAATGCTCGACTGCGTGAAAGAAGGCTTTCCATCCGTGATACAGGACAGCCGTGAACATTTCTGCATGCTGACAGAACATTTTATTACCGAACACGGTTACGACGATATTCTGTGCCTGACGGGACCGGAAGGGGAGCATCACGCTGAACAGCGCCTTTCGGGATATCGTGACGCACTTGAAAAACACGGTATACAGGTTGACCGTAAAAAGATGTTCTACGGCGATTTCTGGATCGGCTCCGGTATAAAGCTTGCTGAGGATATCATAAGCGGAAGGATAAAAAAACCGCAGGCAGTGGTCTGCGGAAATGACTATATGGCCCTGCAGCTGTGCTGGTCGCTGATGGAGGCAGGCGTACGCATCCCTGAGGAGATAGCTGTCGGAGGATATGACGGAAACCCTGATCTTATGCACTTCCATCCTCTGCTTACTACAGTCTGCGGAACCTATCTTCAGACCGGCGCAGAAGCAGTCTGCCGACTTCATACAATGATAAGCGGTGAAACAGCGGTTCCGGTAAAGGCGGATACCATGCTGCAGATCGGTGCAAGCTGCGGCTGTGATCCTGATCAGGTGAAAAGTTCTGTAATGACCCGGAAGCATTTTATGGAACTGCAGCATAATTCGGTTTTTCTTCACAGTGCCTATTCTTCGATGATGAGTAGCGTAAGTTCTCTGAATGAGTGCGTTATTGCAATTGTGAGCAACCTGTATCTTCTTGAGGCTGATGACAGTTTCCGCATATGTCTCTGTACGGACTGGCAGGGTGATGTGAACGATCCTGAAAGCTACAGAAAGGAAGGCTATTCCGACAAACTGACCTGCATACTTTCAAGAAACTCGGAAGGCAGGATCGAAACCGGAGGCAGTGTGAGCCTCAGTGACACGGAAGATACATCCTTTCCGTCAACATGTTTTATCACTCCGCTCCATTATCAGGACAGGGCTTTCGGCATATGTATGAGGCGCTTTTCATCCGAAAAAGCAGCGTTTGAACTCTATTACGGCGAGTTCTGCCAGATCATTGCCAACTCAGTTGAAAGGCTTCGCATGAATCACGTTGAGCGTGAACTGCGTCTTCTTGCCAGACAGAACGCTGATATCCGTCAGCCGTATCAGGCGGTGCTGAAGTCACTGCGTGAAAAGATGTACGAGGAGCCAGAGAACGAATGGAAAGCAGCAGAGCAGGCTGCTGAAATCGGCATCAGCCTCTCACATTTCCAGCATCTTTATCAGGAGTTCCATGAAGTGAGCTTTCACGCTGATCTTATGGAAGCACGCATGTCTCTTGCAATGAGCCTGCTTCGCAACACAACACTGAGCGTCAGCGAGATAGCCGGTCGCTGCGGATATGCTGATATCTCATACTTCATGCGTGCCTTCAGAAAACGTACAGGTAAATCAGCACTTGCCTACCGCAGGAGCTGCGTTCAGTGATTTACCGGCATATGTGATAAGGCAGCTTCTGAAATACGTTAAAGCATAATTTCAGGTTTAAGCCGTGTTTCCCTTAAGAAATTTTCATGTTCGATAATCTTGAAAACCCTCTCACGATATGATATAATCCCGAGTTTTACAGTTTCAAAAGCAAAAGCAACCTCTAATCGACGTAAATACGTCTGTTAGAGGCTGCTGATATTTTTCTTGAAAGGTAGTAATTTTTTCTGGCAATTAATGTCTTTTACT
>Ga0310694_10006160_pt1 | contig 11375 bp, 9 predicted proteins | sample 174DNAGHGhighgp2_FD_203884 | JGI IMG/M metagenome (GOLD analysis project Ga0310694, IMG submission 203884) | Sheep rumen microbial communities from Palmerston North, Manawatu-Wanganui, New Zealand - 1742 DNA GHGhigh gp2 (v2) (version 2) | ecosystem: Host-associated > Mammals > Digestive system >... | reverse complement strand
TCAGAATATCACGCTTGGCTACACGTTCACTAACGTTGGCGCCGGCGCATACAAGATGCCGTCTATCCGTTTGAGTCTGAGCGGCGACAAGCCGTTTACGTCCTTTAGGGCACATGCTCTGACTCCGGAAATAAGCGACCCGGAAGGATGGGATACGGAGGTTTATCCGTTGACATCAACCTGGTCATTTGCAGTACAACTGAAATTCTAATTTTGCTTTTTCTATGCATCTTCGGCTTTTCAGTTCGGTCATTATGTACCTCATAACTCCCTTACAGGAAACCCCGAATCTGCTATAGAAAAAACAAAATACGTAAATAAGAAAGGAGAATCATTATGAAAACAAAGCATATTTCGATATTATTATTGTCCGTTGTATTGTCATTTGGCATGGCTGGCTGTTCGTTCTTAGAGATAGATACCGAGAACAAGATAGCTGTTTCAGCGATAGACTATACGAACACGTCTGAGATGTACCAGCCGGTAGTGGGCGCATACTCCAAATTGCGCTGGCCCGGTATGCACTGGATCAACAATATCCTTTGGACCGGTCGTGACGACGATATGACTTCGGGTCGCGACAACGACCAGCAGGATGCCCTCCGCTTCGGTTACCGCGGCGGCTACCAGTGTCCTAACTCGTTCTGGGGTGTCAACAACGCATGGATAACCGCCTATGATGTTATCCGGACCTGTAACTCGGCGTTGGAAGCATTGGACAAGTACGCGGAGAACCTGACGGAAGGAACGGCCGAGTACGCCAATTACCGCAGTTACCGCGGCGAGGTGGTTACGATACAAATGTGGTCGTACTATATGATGGCTACATCCTTTGGCGCGTGCGTGCTGCTTACTGATAATAATCAGACGCGCTTTGTGCGCTCGACTCGCGAGCATGTATGCGAATACGCATTGGCGCAGTTGGAGGCCGTTATTCCAGACATGAAGCGTGTTCGTCCGAACGAAATGGAGCATATGGGTGCTTTCACGGCATTCTCTGCAGAAGCTTTGGCGGCCCGTTTCGCCCTGCTGTTGGAGAACTACGGCAAAGTGGAATCTCTCACACAGGACATCATCGACCACGGAGGATTCGCGCTCTATGACGACTATTACAACCTCTTCAAGATTCCCGGCAAACTATGCAATGAGAGTCTGATGGAGGTCCAAGTGACCGATTTCGGTCTGACGACAGGAGACTATATCGGTATAGACCAGTGGTTTGTTTCGCAAGGCGCGACGCTCTCCGGCATTGTGGACGGCGAGAACATCTCCATCTCCGGATGGAATTTCTGCCAGTTCAATCCCCGTTTTGTTGAGTGGGCGAAAGCACGCGGCGAGAAAGTCCGCATGGAGGTCTCTTTCCTGCAAACGGGCGACAAGACACGTGAGAACTTCTCCGTTGAGAGTTCGGGCGTCTTCAACGGCAAGGCATATCTGCCCTATGACCAGATGACGGGAGGCAATACCGAGTGGGGCCGCAACAACAACGTCCGTCTGTTGCGCTATGCGGAGGTGCTTCTTATGAACGCCGAGGCGAAAGTGCGTAACGGCAAGAGCGGCGACGGGCCTCTCAATGAAGTGCGTCAACGCGCGGGTTTGGATCCGATAAGCGGTGCTACGCTCAACGATATTCTCGATGAGCGGCGTATGGAACTATGCGCCGAGTGGGGTTTGCGTTACACCGACCTTGTCCGCACCGGAATGGCCGCTACGGTCCTCAATGATGCGGCGCTTGTTCGTGACCAGGCTAACGGCGAGTGGACGCCGGAGAAGGCCTATTGGCCCGTTCCCGGTCTCCAACTGCTGAACCTGCCGGACTTAGGCGAGGCACCGGAGTAAGAATCAAGTACCAAGTGACTAAGTACCAAGTGACAAAGTATATGAAAATAGCATTGATAGCCGGAGCATTTCTTCTGTTCACGGCATGCACTTCCACTCCGTCGGTCACTCCTTCCAAAGGGCAGGAGGTTCTAACGGACGAAGAGTTGTTAGACACTATCCAGCGTGCTTCCTTTGATTATATGTGGGAAGGCGCCGAGCCGACATCCGGCATGGCTTACGAGCGTATTCATACGGACGGCGACTACGGTTATGACGACCCCACCATCATTACCACCGGCGGTAGCGGTTTCGGTATCGCGGGAATCGTTGTGGCGATGGACCGTGGTTTCATCAGCCGTGCCGAAGGTGTCGCCCGTTTGCAGAAGATAGTCGATTTTCTCTCTCATGCGCAACGTTTCCACGGTGTGTGGCCTCATTGGCTGTATCCGTCCGGCCGGGTAGTTCCGTTCGGACAGAAAGACGACGGAGGCGACCTTGTGGAGAGTTCGTTCCTGATGGAGGGTCTGCTCTGTGCGCGTCAGTACATGAACCCTGCCGTGGAGGCGGAGAAGAAAGTGATAGACGGTATAAACACCCTGTGGTCCGAGATGGAGTTCGACTGGTACCGCCGCGGCGGACAGGATGTGCTCTATTGGCACTGGTCGCCCAATTACGGATGGGAGATGAACTTTCCGTTGGAGGGCTATAACGAGTGCATGATTGTCTATATTCTGGCAGCATCGTCTCCGTCTCATCCCTGTCCGGCTGATTGTTATCACAAGGGTTGGGCCCGTAACGGCAACATCCGCTCCAATGCCAGTTTCAAAGGCTATGCGCTTCAGCTCAAGCACAACGGCGCGGAGACGACGGGAGGTCCTCTCTTCTGGGCGCACTACAGCTGGTTCGGTTTGTGTCCTATGGGCCTCCGTGACCAGTATGCGGACTATGGCGAGGCGATGAAAGCACATGTGCTGAGCGATTATGCCTATTGCGTTGAGAACCCCAAGGCTTATCCCAATTATTCGGACAGCTGCTGGGGCTTGACGGCGGGCTATTCGGTCGGCGGCTATTCGGCGCACGCTCCGAACAACGACTTGGGTGTTATTACGATGACAGCGGCTCTTTCCAGTTTCCCCTATGCGCCGGAGCAGGCTATGAAAGCCGCCCGTTACTGGTACCGCCGCAAAGCGCTCTTATGGGGGCCCTACGGTTTCTATGACGGATACAGCGCTGCTGCCAAGTGGTATCCGAGGCGTTATCTGGCGATTGACCAGTTGACCATCGCGCCGATGATAGAGAACTATCGTAGCGGACTGCTATGGCGTCTGTTCATGTCGTGTCCTGAGATTCAGGAGGGACTCAAAAAACTTGACATACAAACGGAACAATTATGAGAATGAAAGCATACCAAATGATGAGCCTCTGTGTTCTTCTTCCTTTGCTGCTGGCAGGATGTACACAGAGTGTGAACAAAGAGGAGGCGGAGATGAACCGCTTCGTTGACCAACTGATGGCGAAGATGACGCTTGAGGAGAAGATAGGCCAGCTTAACCTTCCCGTAACGGGTACGATTGTAACGGGTCAGGCTCGTGAGAGCAATGTGGCTGCTGATATCCGTCAAGGAAGGGTGGGCGGCTTGTTCAATCTCAAAGGGGCTGCTGCTATCTATGAAGTACAGCGGATAGCGGTAGAGGAGAGCCGCCTTGGTATTCCGTTGCTGTTCGGAATGGATGTTATTCATGGTTATGAGACGGTTTTTCCCATTCCGCTGGCACTTTCCTGTTCGTGGGACATGGCGGCCGTCGAGCGTTCGGCTCAGATTGCCGCTGCAGAGGCAACGGCTGACGGTATCTGCTGGACATTCTCTCCGATGGTGGATATATGCCATGACGGTCGTTGGGGTCGCATCAGCGAGGGTAACGGCGAAGACCCGTTCCTTGGCAGCCGCATCGCTGAGGCGATGGTTCGCGGCTATCAGGGCAAGGACCTTGCCGATTCGGCCACGATGATGGCGTGCGTGAAGCATTTCGCGTTGTACGGTCTTGTAGAGGCAGGCCGTGAATACAACAACGTCTATCCCGATGACTATCATATGTTCAACGAGTACATGCAACCGTACAAAGCGGCAATCGATGCAGGAGCCGGTTCGGTAATGGCGGCATTCAATACCGTTCACGGAATCCCTTCTACGGGCAATAAATGGCTTCTGACGGACTTGTTGCGTGAGCAATGGGGCTTCAAGGGATTTGTTGTGTCGGACTACACCGGTTTGGAGGAGTTGCAGGAGAACGGCGTCAGTGCCAATTTGGCTGAGGCTTCGTTCCAGTGTCTGGAAGCCGGACTGGATATGGATATGGTGTCGTGCGGTCTGCTGAAAACCCTGGACAAGGGACAAAGGGACAAAGTACAATGTACAAAGGACAAAGTACAATGTACAAAGGACGAAGGACAATTTACGAAGGAGGTGAGGAAGGCTATCGATGTGGCTTGCCGAAGGATTCTTGAGGCGAAGTACAAACTCGGTCTGTTCGACGATCCGTATCGTTATTGCGACACGACCCGTCGAGCGCAGGTTATTCTTTGTCCCGAACACCGTGCAGAGGCACGTCGTATAGCGGGCGAGAGTATGGTATTGCTCAAGAACGACGGCAATGTGCTTCCTTTGTCGAAGAAAGGTACGATTGCTCTGATTGGTCCTCTTGCCGATACGCGTCCGAACATGTCCGGTACATGGGCAGTGGCGGCTGTTCCGTGGCTGTACAAGACGGTCAAGGAAGGTTTGGAGGATGCACTTAAAGGCACCGGTGCGCGTTTGTTGTACGCCAAAGGTTCGAACCTTATGTACGATGCCGATGCAGAGGCGATAGGAACGATGTTCGGCCGTGAGATGCGAGACAGCCGTAGTGTGGAAGCGATGCGTTCGGAGGCACTTCGTATCGCCCGTCAGGCGGATGTTATTGTAGCGGCGATGGGTGAGGCGTCGGAGATGTCGGGTGAGTGTTCGTCGCGTGTGAATATCGAAATGCCTGACGCCCAGCACGATTTGCTGGTAGAATTAGCCAAATTGGGCAAACCGATTGTATTGGTACATTTTGCTGGCAGGCCGACCGTTCTTAACTGGGAGACGGAGCATCTGCCGGCTATTCTTGAGTCGTGGTTCGGCGGTAGCGAGACTGCGGACGCGTTAGCAGATATTTTGTTCGGCGAGGTTAATCCGTCCGGCAAGCTGACCGTTCAGTTGCCGCGTCATGTGGGTCAGTATCCGTTCTCATACCGTCAGATGCGCACTTCGCGTCCGAACACATCCGGTCAGTTTGCCAAGTTCAGTACGTGCTATGCGGATATCAACAGCCATCCTTTGTATCCGTTCGGCTACGGAATGTCCTATACGACGTTCGAATACAGTCCTTTGACGCTTTCGGACAGTATTATGCCTATGGACGGACAGGTGACAGCACGTGTGACGGTTACTAATACAGGAACCCGCAAAGGCTCGGAAGTCGTGCAACTGTATATCGGCGACCGTGTGGCGAAAGGTGTTCGTCCTTACAAGGAACTGCGCGGCTTTGAGCGTATTACACTTGAACCGGGAGAAAGCAAAGAGGTCTCATTCGTTCTGGATGCCGACTTAATGGGGTATTTCGAGCCTTACGGTCTTGAATGGACGCTGGAGCCGGGAGAGATAGAGATTCATGTCGGTCCCAATTCTGCCCAAACGGAGGTTAGGGAGTTGAGAATTGAGAATTGAGAATTGAGAATTGAGAATTGAGAGTTGGGAATTGAGAATTTTAAGAAAAAATCCACATAAATTTGCACATGTGGATTTTTTTTTGTACCTTTGCGGCGAGTTTTTGTGTCAATGTATGAAGCGAATCGGAATAATAGTGCTATTTTCAGTTCTCGGAATTGTCTTTTTATGGGCAGATGAGACGAATAAACCTGCTTACCAGATAGCAGACAATACCTTCTTTGACCCGACGCGCAAGCAGAAGAAAGAAGAGGCATATGTATTCGGTGTGGAATACCGTTTGGAGGCGGGCTATGTGCAGAACTGGCAGCGTACGCGTGCGATTACATACCCAGAGTTGTATTTGCATGGTGTGCGTGTGGGAGCGACGTTTACTTTTCTACTTCCGAAACATTTCAGTTTGCAGACCGGTTTGCTCTATACGCTTCTGTACGGTCGCAACCAGCAACATTGGCGTTCGACGGTTGTTGACCCTATTTTTGACGAGAATCCATCGGACAAGTCGGAGTATATCACTCATCGTGTGTTAGAGCACAATCTGACCATTCCTGTTCGAGCCTATTACACGATACCGTTGTGGAAGCAGCTCAATCTGTTCTTTTATACCGGTCCGCAGCTACATATCGGTTTGGCGGAAACGGATTACATGAAGCCTCATTTGAGTTCAGAGACCAAGTCCTGGCTCAATTCTCTGTCAGTTCCGACGGAGCCGTATGACAGGATGTCGGAAGAGCTCATCCGTGCCAATATCCAATGGGGTGTCGGCGGCGGTTTGGAATGGGATTGTTACCGTCTGGCTTCGGGTTATGATTTCGGTCTGAACAATCTGGTCAAGCATAAACAAATCCCCAGCCAGTACATGTCTGAATGGGGATGGTTTGTGAGCTTCAGTTACCGTTTCTGAGCGTTTACCTGATTTAATTGTCCATAACGAGTTTTTCCAGCCACTCTTTGTCTATATCGTCAAAGGTGTTGTAGTTTTCGCTGTCTATGTCGAGCACGGCGATTATTTGTCCGTTGAGGCGCACGGGTACAACGATTTCGCTTTTGGACGCAGATGAGCAGGCTATGTGTCCGGGAAATTTATGTACGTTGGGCACGATGATTGTTCTGTCCTCCGCCCACGCCGTTCCGCATACACCTCTTCCGAACGGGATGCGAGTGCAGGCTAACGGTCCCTGGAACGGTCCCAGGACCAGTTCATCTCCCATTACGCGGTAGAATCCCGTCCACCAGAATCCGAAGGCTTCGTGTATTGCTGCGGCTATGTTCGCCATGTTGGCAATGAAGTCTGTTTCGTCTGCGACGAGCGCTTGAATCTGCGGGATGAGGCTTTCGTATTTGGCTGTTTTGGCTTCGGAAATGCTTATAGCGTCTTGATTGTCAGCGGAATGTGACAGTGCTTCCGCTTTGAGGTCGTTGTAGATGCTGGCATAAACGAAGGTGTAGAGGGTGGAGTATTTCTTCTCCGCGCGCTTTTTCGAAGCTTTGTACTTTTTGAATCGCCGCTGCCACTTGGCGGCTTTTTCTATGTACTCCTGTGTTGCCAGTTCGGGGTGCATAGCGGCTTTTTCGATGGCGTGCGCTTCAGTCATAGCCGTTTTGAAGAGTTCGCGGTTTTTTGTGGCTCCTTCTGCCCAGGCGCCGTCGTGCATTTTCATGGGGTATGTATGCGCGCTACCGTTTCTGTAGCGTGTGACGTACCGTTGGCGTTTCAGTTTGCCCTCTTTTTTTGAGTCCATCGCTCCGGACAATTTGTCGAAGGGTAGAATAAATTTAGCTTTAGACATGGTTTATAATTGTTAAATTTTGTTTCAATTTACCATATATATACATCGTATATATATGTATCAAAGTGTGCAAAAAAGTGGCTTTTTTGTAGCGCGAGAGTTGCTCAATGTATGCTATATGGTGTAGATATGTTGTAGTTATGGTGTAGTTATGGTGTAGTGGTGTTTCGTTACTTCTCCCATATAGTTATGCTTTTCCTTAGTGGTATCCTGCCGTATTTCTTCATTTGCTGGCTGCTGTTACCCTTTTGTTGCTTCAAAGAATATACTTTCAGCGGTTTGAAACCTATTTGTTCCGCAAGGAAAGTAGTGAGGAAATCCACGGGTATGACCTCTCCGGCATAGCGGACATTATCGTTGACGAAAGCTATTTTCGCTCCTTTTTTGCAGGAACGGAATAGTTCGGCGAACAAAAAAGTCAGTTCCGTGAAATATCCGTCCACCATTTTCAGTACACCTTTGTTATTGATTTCTCCCCATTGATTGCGTTGTTCGAGGGCCGAATTGATTTCTTTCAAGACGGGATTATTCCTTGCGATATTTAGGATCCGTTCAAAATCCTGCGCGCGGTTGATTGCTTCGTAATGTGTCCGAATTGCATCAATTTTGGGTTTGTTTTCCACGGTACATGATAGCAAATCCTGCCTTAATTGGTTGAAACGCGTTCTATCCACGCCCAAATAGGCCAATTCGAGTGCATATGTACGCGTGTAATCATACCGATTACAATAAGGAGGCGAAGAAATACATGCATCAATTGTATTGTCCGGCAAGTTGGTCATTTCGAACAAGGCGCTTCCTTCGATGAACGTGCTTTTTGCCATGGAGGATGCACCGTTCTTTGCTTGTATCTCTTCTATGTCTGCCATAACCTTTATGAGTTCTTCGGTCATAGCCGTTTTGAAGTCGGGCAAGTCACCTTTGTTCAGTTGTACGACGACAGGGCGTTTTCCTTTCTCGGCTCTTTCGATGTTGGCTTCCACCATTTTTGGGCTACGAATATCCCATCTCAGATATTGTCCGTCTTTAGCGCAATAACTGATTCGCTCCAGCGTGTTGAGACAGCACAGTTTAATCAAGGTCTTTGTCTCTTGTGAAAAGTCCGAATTTTCAAACCAAGCTGTGTAATACGCTATCTGTCTGTCTGTTTCGGGCGGATACGCTCCATCGGTAATAGGCAAGGCAGGGCTTTTTCCTTGGAAGTTATCAGGAATCGTTTTCCGAGAAAAATCCCGTAGCAAAGTTTTCAATTCGTCCAGGTTGTATTTATAGATATTCGCTTTTGCGGTAATGGAGATAGTGGACATCGGTAGAATATCGTAACCGATACAATTGATACCGGCGAGAATCGCGACGAGTGCCGTAGTGCCGGATCCCATGAAAGGATCAATGACCAGTTCGTCTTTTTTTACGTTGAAGTCGTCCAGAAGTTGTTTTACGAGCGCGGCGGAGAATCCTTCTTTGTATTTGAGCCATCCGTGAATGCAGTCTTTTTTGCTCAGCTGATAACTGACAGACTGCCGGTTGAATTTGTCGGTAACTTCCGTGATTGCCCAATACCGTTCTTCGAGTGCCTGCCGTTCGTTCTGCGGGCACTTGCCTTCGGCTGAAAAGTCAGTCACTTTCCATGCGTCGATATCTTGCTCTATGTCGTTAAACAGGAGTAAATCCATCCTCTACCAATCTATAAACTGATCAACCATTGACAGTATTCAGTTAATTGTTCGTCTATGGTTATGTTGGCCGCTTTCGTTAGCGTTTTTGATTGCAACCGGGCGAAAATCTCGGAAGCCATTTTGGATTCTATGCTTGCAGCAATAAATGAAGTTTTGATTTTATAGCCCTCAAACGCTGCGCGAATTCTTTCCAGAGCGGTATTTCCGGTTTTCCAATGCTCATCAGCTCCTGCCGGATCTATGCCACCTTTGAGTTCTCCGAACATAATGGCGAGTTGGTCGTGGTTGACAATCTTGCCGTTGTTGTAAGCGTTTTCGTCTCCGTTGAACAAACTGATATCCACATTGTTACGAACGGAAGGGATAGTAGTGTTCAAAAAGAGCACTCTTGCTTTGCTGCCGTTTTTCCACGTGATAGCCTTTATGTCTTCGGCGATGTCAAAAGCCTCTTCATAGGAGAGTGTCTTCCATGTCCGTTTTTGGCGTTTTAGGATTTTATGTTCTATGTTTTGAAACGAGAAGATACTCAATATTTTGCGCATTAATTTCATTTGAGCGATCGTTCCGACATAATTGCGCATAGAGCCACCGAGAGAATCTCCTTTAATAAGGAGAAAGCGATAAACCAACTCATCTACGAAGTCTTTGCCTGCGGGTGCGAGGAATTGGTCAATTAGCTCTTTGATGGCCATTTTCTTGTCCTCTTCCGTGAAATAATTGCATGCTTTGTCCGATAAGCCTGCGGCCGTCAGTAAGGCTGAGTAAATTTCGGTCTTATCGATTAATTTATAGGGTGTTTTGACGGTAGAAGCAATGCTTTTGAGCGTTTTAGCTTGCTCTATGTAAGGCTTGGCCTTGATGTTTTTAGCCAGAGCGGCCTCAATAAATCCCGAACGTGTTTGTTCGTGAGATGTGACGAGGTCCTGAGCCGAACGGATACAAGTTGACATGGTATATCTTTTTAATTTTGCTGCAAAGGTACGTTTTTTTTTCGACATATGCAAGAAAAAGGATAGAAAAAGCGATTTTTTTGCGGAAAAAGAGTTTGGCACGGTGTTTGTTGGAGGAGGGTAAGTTTAACTAAAATTGGAGGGAAAAACTATGACACTATTACTGTTTTTATTGGTAAGCATGTTGCTTACAGCCAATGTGAATGCCCGTGACGTGAAGCATTTTGACCGCAGGGCTCGTGAGATTCGGATGGAGCGCCATATGGCCCATTGTGAGCGATGCGGTAAGGCGATTGAGTTTAGGAAGGCCAAAGAGGCTCATCTGCGCCATATGAAGATGATGCACAAAGGTGAATTCTGCAAATGCCATAAGGGCGATTTCCGTAAAGGCGATTTTTGCAAGGGTCGCGGAGGCGATTGCCGTAAGGGTGAGTTCCGGAAAGGTCGCAAAGGAGATTTTCGCAAGGGCGATTTCCGTAAAGACGACAAACGTGCTGAGCGGCGCTAAGGAAGGCTTTGGTCAACAATTGTTGATGCAAAAGAGGGTGTGCCAAAATTATGGCGCACTCTTTTTTGAAATATATTTCGGCACGCCCCGCAAGCGGGTTCCCTCCGAAATAGAGGGGGACAATTCCGAAAATTCAAAAAAGGTCTATCGACCCGATTTCCATGCCACAATTGCCCATTCCAAGCAAGCTTAAATGGCCAATTTTGTCATGTAAATCATGCAAAATGCATTTTTTTTGAATTTTCTTGTAAAAATATTTGGTCAAATGAAAAAAAAGTAGTACCTTTGCAAGCTTTTTCGCGTGAAGTGGTCCTTATGTGCCTACGCGTATATAGAAAAAGCAGGAACATTTATTATAAACAAACAATTAATTCAAACAACAAAATGCCTACAATTCAACAATTAGTTAGAAAAGGAAGAGCAGAACTGGTGGACAAGAGTAAGAGCCCGGCTCTTGACAGTTGTCCTCAACGTCGTGGCGTTTGTGTACGTGTTTACACGACGACCCCGAAGAAACCTAACTCCGCTATGCGTAAGGTAGCGCGTGTACGTCTGACGAACACGAAAGAAGTGAACGCGTACATCCCAGGGGAGGGTCACAACTTGCAGGAGCACAGTATCGTAATGGTACGTGGCGGTCGTGTAAAAGACCTGCCGGGTGTTCGTTACCACATTGTACGCGGTACATTGGATACCGCCGGTGTGGCGAACCGCCTCCAACGCCGCTCCAAATACGGAGCTAAGCGTCCGAAAGCGAAGAAATAATTTCGGCCGATCCGAAAATTATTTTTAGTTGAGAGTTGAGAGTTGAGAGTTGAAAGAAGTTCGAAAGTTGAAAGTAGAAAGTTTTTCAAAGCCAACTTGAACAAACAACAAGCAAAC
>Ga0310694_10006157_pt1 | contig 11380 bp, 1 predicted proteins | sample 174DNAGHGhighgp2_FD_203884 | JGI IMG/M metagenome (GOLD analysis project Ga0310694, IMG submission 203884) | Sheep rumen microbial communities from Palmerston North, Manawatu-Wanganui, New Zealand - 1742 DNA GHGhigh gp2 (v2) (version 2) | ecosystem: Host-associated > Mammals > Digestive system >... | reverse complement strand
ATTGTGCTACACTTAACGCGCTTCGGATAATGAGCAAGATAGATTATGAAGATCGGATACATGCTAGTCGTTCCATTGGGAGCGGTTTTGTGTGCGTGCGCATGCCTAACGGGATGCGGACGTGAGGAGTCCCCTACGCCTTCCGCCGCGCCAGCGAAGGACGTTTCGCGCGCTAACGACACGGCGTACCAGGAGCAGTTAAAGGCATTTGGAAAAGACAAGCAGGGCATCGGCAATCAGCGCGCGAAGATCGAGTCGCACATGGCGCTGCTGCGCGAGCGCGCGAGAAAGGCGCTGCCTGAAGGCGCCACGGACGCGCAGGTGCTTGCGGAACTTGAAGGCAATCCCAAAAAGTATCCGGCGTGGCGGGAACTCACCAACGCCCTGAAGGACAACTGGGCCAAAGAAGAGCAGAACCGAGCGGCGGCCCAGGCGGCCGTGCGCCGGCGGATTCAGCGTGAAATAGCGGAGCGCGCGCAGGGCGCGGCCAAGGAAGCTAAATGATTTTTAAGAAAGGCGGTCAACTATGAACATGAAGAAAAAGATCGGCGTATTCGCCACAGTCGTCGCGGCACTGCTGTGCGCGTTGCCCCAGCCGGCGCAGGCGTCGGGCAAGATACGCAGGGTGGACGTGATCGATCCGGACGGCAACCACACGTTCCCGAACAGCACGGCCAGCGCCCTGACGGTCGGCGACAAGATTCAAATCAAATTCCGCCTGGTGAACGTCAATGCGGACGAAACCAAGGCCAATCCGACCTACGTGAATCCCTGGGAATTCGTTTACACGGGCACGCTGACCGGCAACGAGACGCTGGACCAGCTGATGCAGCTCGCCGCGAACAAGCCCCGCCTCGGATTGTGGATCAGCGGGCGCGTCCGCGAAGCCGAGTGCATCAGCGGCACGATGGGCGTGGCCTCCGACTGGCTTGCCGACAAGCTGAATGGCGAGAAGCATTTCACGGATCTCATCTTCGAGTACACCGTCCAGGCTGGCGACATCGCCCTGCCGCTTCAGTTCGCGAACGCGTCCGGCACCGGCCCTTCGGTTGGCGAGGAGCCGTATTACCTGAAATTCAACGGGCAGGAAGTCCCCTGGAAAATCGTGGACAAGCAGACGCACTCCGTGACGAGCGACTTCCAGTTCGGCTTCACCACGCTTTCCAACGATCCCGATTTCTCGGGCACGGCCTGGGCGTTGACGGACTGGGTTTCGCTCGTCAAGGGCGAGGAGAACCGCGCATTGACGCTTGCCGAGGACGACGCGCCCCGGGTTTACATCCAGGCCATAGACTTCGACTCGACGTATTTCGACGAAGGCGCAGGCGTATGGCGCTCGATCGCCCAGAACGCCACGACCGCCGACCCCGGCAACCCCTCCATTGAAATCACGGGCGGCGCCGCAACGCCGATGACGCTGTACGTCTGGACGGACAGCACGAACATCGCCGAGGTCGTCAAGGGCGGCAAGGTCGAGGACGTTACGGAGTACACGTTCCACGACGGCGTGACGCGCAAGGTGGGCAGGGTCAGCATCCTCGCCGACGACAAGAGCGTGCCGTTCTCCATAAGGGCGACAGGCTCCGTCGGCGACACGACGCAGGTGTTCCTCGCCCCCACGCCCACGAACATCTTCAACGCCGGCGGCACGGACATCCTGACCAACTTCCTCATGCGCACCGTCAAGGTGGGCGAGCCGCTGCCACCCAGCATCACCGTGACCGTGAACGGCAAGGCCAAGGAGACGGTGACGGCCAACTCCGATTACTCCACCTCCCTCGTGGGCGTCAACGTCACCCTTTCCGAGCCGTACAACGGCGGCGCTTTCAAGATCCCGATCAAGGTGTCGGTGAAGGACCACGGCGACCTCAACGCCACGAATTACGTGGGTATTTCTACTTTGAGCACGGACGACAACACCGCCTGGGACGACGAGCTCGAGATATCGGCGAACGCTACGTCCGCAAGTTCCTCCCTGTGGATGTACGCGAACCGCGGCTCGATTGAAACGGAAAGCAGCGGCCTCGTCGTGGAAGTCGATACCAACCGCATGTCCGCAGCGGAACTTGCGTTCTTCACCGGCAAGTTCCTCGGCGCAACGGTCGTGGTCAACCGCAGTACCCCGGTGGTCACGAAGGAGCTTTCCGTCATAACCGCCGAGGCGAACACCGACCAGGAAATCACCGTCAACGTGGCAGACGCCTACGGCGAGCTCCACGCCCCCTGCAAATACACCGTTTACTGGAGCAACACCGGCAACGACTCGCCGTCGTACTACACCGCGCTCCCCAACATCGCCGCCACCGCGTCCGGCGACCTGACCTTCAAGGTCAAGTACTCGCAGAAGGGCGACTACAATTCCCTGTTCTACGTGGTGAACCAGGACGGGAAGGAGTCCACAAGGCACCCTGCCGCCGTAAGCGTCACCGCCCAGAAGGTGGTCGAGGCCAAGCTGGTACAGACGAGGTTCGCAGAAAGCAAGAAAAACCAGCCCGTCGCCACGTTCACATTCGGCGACGAGGGCTTTTCGATGCCGGACGGCTCCTCGTTTGGATACGTGTTTCTCGTCCCGAGAAGTTCGAACGCGTCCAACCTTGTTTACTGCTCGGCTATGGACTCCGACAAGAATTTCAGCAATGGGTGCGACTGGAAGGCCGGCTATCTCGTCTATGCCGGCGAGACTGGGGAAGAAGTCGCCCCGCTGCAAATGATGCTCCTCGACGGCGATGAAATGGGGCTTTCGATGGGCTACGACATCATCGTGCGCACGAAGGAGGACTTTGACAGCGGCACGCTGGTGACGGGCTGGAGCTCCAAGGGACTTACCTTCGGCGTCACGAACGTGGTTCCGAACGTGACGAGGGTCACGATGAGCGGTACGCGCCTCACGGTCAACGGCGGCGTGATGGGCGCAACCGCCGCGCTCGGCGTTAACAAGTTGTTCTCGGCCGCCACCGACGAGCCAGTGGACGCGGACCTCAAGGCTGACTCGCCGAACTACACCGACCAGAACAAGGCGTTCACGACAGAGTGGACGTTCGACTACGGCAGCGGGGCGCCGGATGTCGAATACGTGTACGGTCCCCCGTCCTCCACGAATCTAACCTATGCCTTCAAGCAGGCCGGAACCTGCACCGTCACCGTGCGTATGTGCGACAAGGACATGGACCACGACCGCGACGAATGGGGCCCCGAGTTCACGTTCACGGTGAACGTGGATGCAAAGCCAGCCGTCTCCATTTCGCCATACTACGGCACCACGGCGTTTACCGAGACGCAGACCGCAAACACGACCCGCATGGACGTGAACCTGTCCGTGCCCCCCGAACAGGAAATCACCGTGGCTCTGACGGTCGCGCGCGCGGAGCCGGGCACCTATCCCCTGCCCACGCTCAGCAACTACACGCTCAACTTCGGCGGGGACAGCCCCAACACGACTAACGCGTATTTCACCATCACCAGCATGGACGGCACTGAGAAGACCGAGACGCCCGGATTCATCATCTACGCCGCCGTCACGAACACCACCAAGAACTCCGACGGCGTGATGTGGACGAACCTCTACCGCATGGCGCAGCTTCCGATCACCATTGCAAACGTGGCGCCGGAGATCAAGACCACGCCGGGCACGAACGCGCTCGAAGTCGCCATCAACACGCCGTTCGACATCAGCTACCGCTTCACCGACAACTCGATCGACATGGCTGCGGGCGAGACGCTGTACTGGACGATCACGGGCGAGCGGGGGTCCAACTACGTAATCAGGACCTCTTCCAGTTCCTACAGCGGAAACTTCACCACGAAGTTCACAAGCTCCGGCACCAAGACCGTCCAGCTGCAGGTCAGGGACAAGGACGACGGCTGGTCCGAAATCGCCGTGTGGCATTATGTCGTGAAGGCGTCCAAGGAACTCGTCATCTACCCGCGCCAGCCGAACCAGGCGGGACGCGGCAAGAGCGGACTCACTGCGCTTTCCAAGAAGTGGGCCTTCGCGCCCGGCATCGGCGACGGCCGCGTTTGGGCGGACGGCGCCGGGTCGCTTACCGAGATATCCGACTTCAAGCACGTTTACACGTACGCGCCGTCGAGGCCGACCGCCTACGCGCATGCGCACGGCTACAAGGTGGGCGACGTTGACGACGGCAACCTCGCGCCCGGCACCGACCATTCCATCAACGGGAACGGCGTGTACCCTGCGGCAGGCAACCCGTACGTATCCGAGGAGGCAAGCGGCAAGGACAGCTTCTTCTACGCCTGGCTGCAGACGACGGGCGAGGACGGCACGAGCCTCACCACGTCGCTGCTGAACATAGCGCCGGCGTTCGGCGCGGGAAGCACGTCCGAGCAGCCCGTAGGCCTCCCGAAGGAGGAGAAGGACGCCACCTCGTATCCCGATACGATACTGGAGGCGATCTTCGCCAAGGAATACCTGGCCACCGACAACCTCGGCGACATCAACCAGGACACGATCCCCGACATCTACGCCGTCGCGACGGGCTGGAACGGCGGATCGCTGCTTGAGGCCGCCGGCGTTGCGGCTGACGAGGGCGGCGACGTCGATACCAAGTTCAACGCCTACAACGACGACGGCGACTACTTGCCCTCCAGGTCCTTCGAGGGCGGCCTGCCGAATTCGGCCACCGGCTGGACCACGCTCAGCGTGCCGTTCTCCGCCGATTGGGAAATCCGCGGATTCCACGAGGGCCTGAACCACCGCGCCTCCAACGACGGAATGAACCCCTACGTGCGCGGCGCGTGGATCTCCACGCCGTGGTTCTCCGAGGCCGAGACGAACGCCGTCGCGTTCTGGAACCTTGGCCCCACGAACACCTGGGCCTTCTTCAAGGCCAACGCCCCCACCGGCGAGGTCGAATACGCCGAGGCATACACCGCCTGGACGAACGACTTCTGGACCGCCCTCATGAAGGGCGACAGCTGGATCCCTGAAAAGCGCACCGACCCGACGATGTGGGACACCGACAACGACAGCTTCCCCGACGGCTACGAATACTACTTCTGGTACCGCGCCGCCGTGGGCGCGATGGACGGCACGAACTGGGTGCAGATGACCGGCTCGCGCTTCACGCTCAACAACATCGCCAAGGGCGAGGAGATCACGCCCAGGGAAATCATGGAAGCGTTCGACCCGACCGTCAAGGCCAGCGGCGAGATCGCCTCCCGCGACACGGACAACGACGGCCTCACCGACCTTGAGGAATTCGCAATGGGCACGAACCCCGTCCACTGGGACTCCGACGGCGACGGCATGAGCGACCTCTGGGAGGTCATGCGCGGCATGAACCCGCTCAAGGCGCCGTCGAACCCCGAAATGAACCAGGACGGCGACTTCATGGCCGCATACACCACGGACGGGACCTACGCCATCGTGACGATGTCCGACGGCGCCGTGTTCGCCCTTCCGCAGAACGGATCCAACCTCGTTACGTTCGAGAGGAGCCTCGTTGAAGGCGGCACGAACGTGTCCGCAGCGGCGGTGTTTGGCACGGAGGCCGTGTCGAACGTGTCCGCCGTCGCCGCGTTCCGCTACGGCGACGATTCCTCCACGTGCGTGCCAAAGGCCCTTGGCGACTGGGCCCACGGCGTCAAGCCGACAGACGCCGCGGAGGTGAACCTTGCCGGAAAGGAAATCGTGGCGGTTGCCTTTGACCAGCCCCTGCTGCTCATCCACAACCAGGTTTACAACCAGTTCGGGTTCGACCCGCGCACCGGCTGGTACAAGAACAAAGACGGCCTTGTCGGCGCGCGCTGGAACACTTCCAGGGCCACTGCGCGGTATCTGGGCGATTCGGGGCGCTCCATCAACACCGTCCCGTACAACTGCACGGACGAATACCGTCTGCTGAAGTACCGCTATGAGACCGGCCTCCGCTCGGCTGCGGACGACATCGCCGACATCAAGGCGAAGAAAACCACGATGGCCGACGTCCTCATGGGCGGCACCACGAATCCGAACAAGCCGTTCACCGAGGCCGCCTACACCGTCACCTCGGTCGGCACTGACGGCGGCGGCTCGGCAATGAACATTCCCACCTACACCAGCGCCAACCACGGCGCGGACACCGACGAGGACGGCATCCCCGACGGCTGGGAACTCTACGTCGCCGCGAACCCGAACGCCGGCGGCGACGCCACCGGCGACGGCGACAGCGACGGCCTCACCCTCGTCAGCGAATACGCCGGCACGGACTCCTGCAACGCATACGAGTCCGCCCAGCACGCCAGCGGCACATCGACGATCTTCGCCAACCACCCCGGCACCAACAAGGGCTGGTACAACAAGTTCTTCCCGACGGACCCCGCCAGCGAAGATACGGACGGCGACGGCATCTTCGACAGCCGGGAGGGCAGCACCTGGCGCGGCGGCCACCCGATGACGGGACGTTCCGTTGACGGCCTTGCCCACCAGTTCACCTTCATATACGGCGACCCCTCGGACGACGGCTCGTGCTGCATACGCGGCGGCGGCCTCAACCCCTGCACGGTCGATACGGACTTCGACCTGCTCCCCGACCCGTGGGAACGCCAGTACGCCGGCGCCGTGTTCACCGCCGGCAGGCCGTGGCAGACCGGCGACTCGGCATACGGCACCACGATACCGTTCGACAACGGCCAGATTACGGCCATCAACCGCAACGACAACCTCGGCACCAACGTCACGGCGGGCGTTTACATCACCGCCGGCATGGACGGCACATTCGGCCCGCGCTGGGGTTCGACCGTCGTGGGCGACGCCGTGACGTCGTACCGCCAGACCGATCCGCGCACCGGCACGCGCAGAAACTTCGACTTCGACAACGACGGCCTCCAGAACTTCCAGGAATACCTCGTCCAGACGCTCCGCCATCTCCGCTACGACGATACCGAAACCCCGCTCATGGGCAGCTACCTGCCAAGCGGCGTGGCAGACGAGAACACCCAGCGCAAGTACGTGGGCTTCCTGCCCATGCAGGTCTGGGACGGCGTGGAGTTCTACAAGACCGCCCGCGCCAAGGGATTCACCGGCATATCCGCATGGCAGACCGACGGCTTCCGCTACGACCAGCTCGGCTACTTCGCGCGTCCCCCGATGGCGTGGGATTCCATGGCCCTGCGCACACAGGACGGAATGACGGACAACACCCCCGGGCTCTGCGCCAACTACGACGAGCCGGGATACCGCATCCTGCTGCCCCCGAACGTGCTTTCCCCGCTCGCGACGGCGGACAGCGAGCAGCGCATGGCCTCCAACGGCTACGTGAGCACCGACCCGCGCATGTGGGATACGGACAACGACGGCATGGACGACTACTACGAGCTCTTCCACGGCCTGAACCCGATCCTCGGCGGCGACGACGTGATCTCGCTCGCATACGCCACCATCCTTCCAAACGAGGAGCCGTTCTCGGCCCTTTGCAACGCCTGGACCGGCTGGCAGCCTTCCGAGCTCGTGTACGACGCGATGCGGTTCCCGTGGGCCATGGGCGTGGCCGAGGCCGACGCCGACGGCGACGGACTGCGCAACACCGACGAGGCCCTGCTCGTCAACATGCCCAACCCGCTGAACTACCACACCGACCCCACGCCGCTGTGGATGACGGACTCCTCCTCCAAGATCAGCTTCACGTCGCAGTACTACGGCCGCGACCCGTACATGACCCAGGCGGGAACGAGGCCGGACCTTTCGGGCTTCTTCTGGTTCAGCGCCATCGACGGGGCCGATCCGGGCAGCTTCACGGGCTACAGCTACGCCTTCGAGGAGAACGAAGGCTACGACACGGACCACGACTGGATTCCGGACGAGCAGGAACTCACCCACGCCGTGACCAGCTCCTCCGACGCGATGGACGCGACCGACCCCGACCGCCGCCAGGCGATGTACTTCCCCGGCGAGGAATCGGTCGTGGCGTCCTACTCCGGCAGCCTCCACCGCCGCATCGGCGAGAACTACGGAATGCTCCGCACGTTCTCGGCTGAAACGTGGGTGCGCCCCGAAGACCTGTCCAGCGCCCAGACGATCCTGACGCGCGTGAGCGACTACCCGTCCAGCACCCTCTCGAACGCGCAGCACCGCGTGCGCGCCAACTTCCGCATCGCAATTGAGGCGGGCGGCCGCGTTTACGGCCAGTACGACACCGACGACGCCGTCCCGAGCTCCAACCCCAAGGGCTTCGGCACCACCACCGTGGAGGGCATCACGCTTGAGACGAACAAGTGGTCGCACGTGGCGCTGACCTTCGACGGCAACGCGCTCGTCCTCTACGTGAACGGACGCGAGGTCAACCGCTCCTACTCCAACCTCATCCCCGCGAACGGACTCATCGTGACGCTGCAGGAAGTCAATCCCGCCGGCGCAAACTTCGGCATTGACGGCTACACGAACTATCCGAGCGCGCTGCTCATCGGCGCGGACGCGGCTGAAATCGGGGCCATCACCGTCGGGCCGGACTCCGCATGGACCAACTACTGCGCCCACTACAAGGGCTGGGTTGACGAAGTGCGCGTGTGGGACGGCGCCCGCACCGCCGCCCAGATCGCCTCGGACTACAAGAAGCGCTATTCGCTTGAAGACGTCTCCGACCTGCGCGACGAGGTTTACGCCGCGTGGCTGGGAGGCGGAACGCACAACCAGAACGACGGCAACCCGGACCTTCCGGCGGAGCTCCTGCTCCACTACGGCTTCCAGCAGCTTCCGAGCGATGTCCTGGCTGACAACGTGGCGTTCGAGCCCAGCGGCTTCACCGAAAAGGTGCTGGACAACATCAAGTGGAACGGCTACAGCGTGGACATCCGCTGCGGCTGGTGGGACGCCGTCCCGATTGCCAGCACCGTTTACTGGAACCGCGCCCTCGTGCCGTGGCTGCGCAACACGTGCAGCGTGCTGCCCGCATTGGACGGATCCACCTACGACAGCCGCCACTGGAGCGAACTGCTCGGCGGCGTGACGTTCCCGAACGAGGTGGGCGTGGCGAAGTTCCTCTTCCCGAACGCCGCCAATCCGTATCCGTACTGGAACTACATGGCGGAGTCGTACTTCCGCGAGCAGGCGCTCAGCCGCCTGCGCACCTCCACAAGCGGCAGCGTCGCGAACATGGCAAGGGACGCGTACAACCGCTTCCGCTTCGACAACCGCACGTTCTTCGTGGGCGGGTCCGACCTGCTGCCGCTCGGCGGCGCGTACGCGAAGCGCTGCCCCGACTTCTGGGACGGCCACGGATCGACCGATGCCTGGACGATTACGGCCGACGACACCGACGACGACGGCCTGCCCGACTGGTGGGAGGAGTATGCCGCCGCCACGTATGGCGCGGACATCGACTCGCTGACCACGGCAACGAAGGTCAACTACACGCTGCCTTCCGGCGCAGTCGTCCAGATGTCGGCCTGGGAGGCGTACCAGATCGACCTCGCGCGCGGCCTGCTGCCAGACGGCACGTACGACCCCGCCTACGAGAGTATGGCCGACAACAACGACGACGGCCTGCCAGACTGGTGGCAGAAGCTCTACGACGTTTACGGCCTCGATCCGGACGACGACCCGGACAACGACGGACTCTCCATCTACCAGGAATGGCTGGTTTCCTGGGGCGACGACTTCGGCTTCGGCGTTCTTAACGGCTATCCGTTCCTCAGCCCGACGAAGGCCCGCTCCGGCGACGCGCAGGAAGTGACCGACTACTTCCTCAAATCGACCACCGCCCCGTACGAGGGCTACTACATCGGCGAGATCGTCGCGGACTTCGACATGATGGAAGACATCTACGAGGACGCCTTCGGCACCGACGACATGGTGTTCGACGCATGGAGCGACTACGACGAGGACGGCTGGTCCGCATGGTCTGAACTGCGCTACTCCACCTTCAAGATGACCAAGGCCGGCCAGTTCGTCTCGCACTACGTGGGCGACACGGAGGTCTCCGACTCGCCCGAGCCGGTGATCCACACCACCCTACGCTACAACGGCGAAGCCAAGGCCACGTCCACCAACACGACCTTCGTCGTGCAGGCGTACGCCGGCAACAACATGCTGAAGGCGCCCACGGCCACGTACGTGGTCAGGCCCGGCACGTCCGAAACGCGCTTCTACTACCTCGGAATGCAGGAGAACCGCGTGATCCACGGCACGTTCACGCCTGGATTCGTGCAGAACCAGAAGGGTTCGCTCACGCTTCAGTTCGCATACGTCCAGCCGGCCGACACCTACTCCTGGAGGGTCGCCGCAGACGGCGAGACGAGAGACTATTCCGGAACCTACAAGGAGCTCCGCGACGCAATCCTCAGGTATGGAAGCGCCCTTGAGGTGGCCGCGCTCGACTTCAAGTGGCAGGACGTGGACGGAGCGGTGCCCGCTACGGACGGGACGAGGTCCGCCCTCTCCCTGGCCGTCGATCCCAACACGCAGAAGGGGCACATGCTCATCGACATGGAGATCGCGGGCGACATCGACTGCACGACCGGCGACTTCACCTTCGACTTCTCGAAGATCGCCGGGCACACGTACATCGATTCGGGCGTTCCCTCGGCCGAGTGCTTCTACCGCATCAGGTACGACGTCAAGCTGCCCACCATGCAGAACAGGAAGCTGTCGCTTTCGCTTGGCAAGCCCACTGCCGGCGCGCTGGTCGAGGGTTCGACCGCGTTCACCGCGTTCATCGACCTTGACGGCAACGGCGCGTTTACGCCAGGCACCGAGCCGTTCGGCTTCGTGAAGAACGTTGACGTGGGCTGGGACAACGTGCCCGAGCTCGTCATCGAGATGACGGACTCCTCGGCCGCCGCCGGCAAGCGCATCGCATACGACGCAGGAGGCACCAACGCCGTCCGCATCGTCCGCACCGCCATCAACGGCAAGGACACGCTGGACAACGGCGATCCCGTCAAGCGCCGCATCGTCTATAGCCGCGACGTGACGGCCACCGACCGCAACGTCGTGGACGAATCCGACCTTGTCACGGCCGGCAAGTTCGGCCTCGACTGGTCCAACCTGCGCTCCGACGTGGAGGCGATGAGCGGCCTCGACCCCAAGAGCGTGCTCTCCGTCACCTACACCGTGACCGCGGGCGGCGCGTCGGTGATGAACATCGACACGAACGACGTCGTGGACGTCTTCACGGTTTCGTTCCCGGCCGAGCAGAGCAAGCCGGCCGCCGTCTCGCCGAGCCCGCTGACGGGCCCGAAGGTCGAGACGCAGCGTCCCACGTTCAAGTGGACCGGCACGGAGGACAACACGGCCTTCATCCTCCAGATCCTCGACGCGGAAGACAACCCCGTTTACACGTCCGACCTCCAGGTCCTGCCGGCGCGCGATTCAAGCGGCGCGTACGTCTGGACGGCGCCGGTGTACGTCGGCACGAACGTGTGTACCGACGCCTGGTCACTCGAC
>Ga0310694_10006156_pt1 | contig 11380 bp, 27 predicted proteins | sample 174DNAGHGhighgp2_FD_203884 | JGI IMG/M metagenome (GOLD analysis project Ga0310694, IMG submission 203884) | Sheep rumen microbial communities from Palmerston North, Manawatu-Wanganui, New Zealand - 1742 DNA GHGhigh gp2 (v2) (version 2) | ecosystem: Host-associated > Mammals > Digestive system... | reverse complement strand
GTGGAAAATGTGGAGTCCGCCCTAGCGGGCAAAGTTGTGCTGGTGCTGCGCCTGAAACCTGTCCCCCCTGTATGGAAAACGGCCCAAAGCTGACAAAAAAAAGTTTGTTTGCTGGATCTGTTGACAAGCTATCCGCCAAGGTGTATTCTATACGTGTCCGAAGGACAAGAGCCCCGAGGAGGGGGGCTGACGCCGGAGTTGGATCGGGAGCATAGACCACCCGATAATTGGCCTGAACCTTGATAGTCGAATAAGCTGCAGGTGTGTTTCACCTGCCCAGCGGTGGGATACAACCGTCCTTGGTGCGGGAGAGTCCAGATCCAAGGGAGACATAGGCAAAAGCTCAAAGACAAATTGAAAGGAGAACATTCAAATGTTTATCACTGTAAATGGAAATAAGTATGAGCTGAATAGCAAGGAAGACCTTCAGACCCTGCGTGAGGAGCATTTCGAAGATTGGGACTCGATCCGCACGACCAACAAGCAGTTGGTTCATTGGCAGGTGAGCTTGTATTTCGACGAGCTCGAGCGGCAGGACGCCAAAGGCTCCACCGCCTTCTACGGGAAGGCAAAGGAGGTTACCTCCCGCGTCGACCACCAGCTCGAGCGGGGAGCCAAGATTTACTTGCACGACGTTCAGTGTCGGCATCAGTCCCTCGATGATGAGAGGATCGGCTCGACGCGGATTGAGCATAAGACCGGATTCGCTCAGTGGGCCTACGGCCCCAGCGAAGCCGAGTGCTGGAAGAAGCTGACGGCCATGGCCGCGAAGGGGATTGTCCTTGATTGGGATCCCTTCAAGGACGAGAGAACCATCGTGAAGCCGCTGGCCGAGGTGCTGGACTATCTGGCCAGCTACAATCCTCGGAAGGGTCTCAAGGTGTGGTTCTCCTACAAGGAGAAGAAGCACCAGCTCCAGCTCCAGCCCGTGATCAACAGTGAAAAGCGGCGGGCTTGGATTGAGGCTCTGCTGGAGGACTAAGAAGACCGGGAGGGGCGAAAGCCCCTCCCAAACAAAAAGAAGGAGGACAAAAAAATGAATAATTATCTGGACGTACACTATGATGAGAACGGCCACCGCATTCAGGTGACCGAGTGGAAGGTCAACGGGCTGGAGGCCACGCGGGTGCTGATCACCGACCAGAACGAAGCGAGCCGGCTGGAAATGTGGTTCGAGGAGCAGGGTGCTGAAAAGCATCTGGTGCTGTGGCCGGACGGCCATCGCAGGTTCCAGGAATACCGGCTGATGAACAATAAGTAAGAAGACCGGGAGGGCCGAAAGGCCCTCCCAACGAAAAGAAGGAGGACAAAAAAAATGAAGAAGATTCAGGTGACGCTTGAGCCGAAGTATCACACGATTGAAGAGGGGAAGTACTATACTCTATTATACAGCGACTTTAGTTTGCTGTATGAAGTATGGTTGATGGACATCGACCGAAACCGTGTCATGCGTGAGACGCGCTGCGTGTACCGTGATGAGGCCATCATCGAGCTCCATCTGGCTGACGGGCTGATGGACCTGCTGATGGAGGAGCAGAGGTAAGAGGGCCGAAAGGCCCTCTTTTTTTTTATTGCCAGATTGTACATCATAACATTTTAACATGTCAAATATGGTTAACCAGATTTTACATTGTATGTTTTGGTACCAGATCCAACAATGTGCATTTTGGTACCAGACTATACATTTAATGCTTTAGCACACTAAAGCGTTGAAGTTTTAAGATGTTAGCCATCTAAAAACTTTAGCACTTTAGCGTGATAAAGTGTGAAAGTTTTAAGATGTTAACCATCTAAAAACTTTAGCGTGCTAAAGCGTTAAAGTTTTAGATGTACAGACATCTAAAAATAGACATTGACAGGTCAATCTGTCTATGATATAATAGGGTATACCAAGAGGGAGGGGTGCGGGATGAGTTGGTGTATAGCTGGTGGTGGACTGATGTTAGTAGGGTTATTATGCGGTATAATACCGCTTTGTCTTGCAGGAGCTGCTATTATGATGGTAAGCTGCAAGCTGCAAGCTGCAGATAAACAAGCTGCAAGCTGCGAGCTGAAAGAATATCCGTCATATAGGTACTAAAGTGCCTATACGCATTTTTAGATGTTCAACATCTAAAAGTCTAGTATTGACATATACATACAGTAGTGATATACTTATACCATCAAATGAAGGAGGTACCAGTCATGCAGACCACCATCACCAGCATTCTTTCTACCTATGGATTTGAGGACCGCGCCGCGCGCACCATGTTCTGGGGCGAGGGCTCTCTTGTTTGGGGTCACACCCTCACCGTTCGGGCGATGGACGCCGACCTCTATGAGGTCACTATCGCGCACTGGTATTATGATCAGTACGGCGATCCCGTACGGGACACCAAGGAGACGCGCATCCTTCACGGCGCGGCGGCCCTTGAATGGGTCTTCAAGGAAGCACCGGCTTCCTTCTGGCGCGGCCGATAAGACCGCACCTATAAGTATATATATTATATATAATATATATGTATATAATAATATAAACTACTATAATTACAAATTCATTTATCATATTATTATTTAATATTAATTATATAATTTATTTCCCATATCTTTACCCTATAATATATATAATTTCATTTTAAATTTTAGATGTTCAACATCTAAATATATTATATTGTATTTTCCCGATACTTGCGGTATAATATACTTGTCCGAAAGGACAGCATAATTTGAAAATGAAAAGGAGATTTAAACATGAAGATTGAACTGATGACTAAGGATCCCGAAACCGGAAAAACTTATCGCCATATTTGGGATGCCAAAGACATTGATATCGCACGTGATTATTTCGATGACGCAAAACAGTGCAATTATGAAATTCTTATTTGGCGCCTTCTCCCGTAAGGCGCCTAATTTCATTTTCATTTTTTAGATGTTAAACATCTAAAATTATAGGATTGAAAAAACCCGAAATATATGTTATAATTAGATATCAAATGAAGGAGGCCACTTCCTATGTTGACTCACGTTTATCTCGTTTGGTACACTCCCTATGGTGAAACCCATGACGCACTTTGGGGCGTTTATGCCAACCGCAAGAATGCCGAGCGCATTCACGATTTTATTATCGTAAATAAGTACGGCAATAATGTGCGGATCCAGGCCGAGGAAATTATGGACGCAGAATAAGAAATGAAATTGCCCGAAACTCGGGCAATTTCATTTTCAAAATTTAGATGTTAAACATCTAATAAAGTATATTTACATTTTCCCATAAATGCCTTATAATAGTACTATCAAATGAAGGAGGTATCCCGTAATGCATACTGTAATTCTGGTTTGGTACAAGCCCACTAACAAGACCGTTGACGCCCTTTGGGGCGTCTACATGACGCGCAAAAGCGCAGAACGTGCAAGTGATTTCATTCTTATTAATGGATATGGTTCGAATGTCCATCTCAATGAAGAAGAAATCATTGACGCAGAATAATAGAATGAATTGCCCGAAACCGGGCAATTTCATTTTGCATTCTTAGATGTTCAACATCTAATTTTTTCTATTGACATTTTCCCATAACTATCTTATAATAATATCATCAAATGAAGGAGGAATGTCCAATGACTATCAATTATACCATTACTGTTATCTCCGATGACCAGGATATCCTGTTTCGTGCAAGCGGTACACGGGAGGACTATAGCACGCCCACCTATATGATAGATGAACTTGGCCATCGCTACACTGACTGTACTGTAGTGTACCATGATACCACCAATGGATTCTGTGTAGAAAAGTCCTTTGCATAAAGGACTTTTTATTATGCACTTTTTAGATGTTTAACATCTAAGAATCCCTATTGACAGATAGCCTTTATAGGTATATAATCATATCATCAAATGAAGGAGGTCAATCCAATGATTAATGTGCGTACCATTCGAAAGTTACAGAATAACGACGGCTTAACACTGAAGGCCGGCCGCCCTATCAGCTACAAAACAGGTTATCAGGTCGCGGACCATGGATACGAGCTTACAACAGCTGAGGAAGCTATTAAATGTGTGCGCGAGCTGAAAGGAAATTGTGGTATTTGGTATAGTGAAGGAATTTATTATATTGATCATTCCTTCCGCGTCAGTACCAAGAAAGAAGCACTCCGTATCGGTCGAGAACACAATCAAATTTCAGTTTTAAAATGGAAAACAATGTCTCTTGTTTATTGTAATGAATGCATCCCATAATGGGATGCAATTTCATTTTAAATAATTAGATGTTAAACATCTAAAAAGGTATCTTGCTTTATTCCCATAAATATGTTAATATATACTTGTCCGAAGGGACGAAAGAAAGAAAGGGGATTTAAAACATGAAACAGTATTATTGGATGCATAAGGAATATGGGCATATCGTTCCCGAAACCGAACTTTATAAGGATGCCGAAGAATTGGGATACGATGATATTACGGACCCGTGCTCTGTCGAATATTTGAATTTCAATTTGTATTATGAAAAGACCAGCTTGCGTGTTGAATAACACGCAAGCATCCCGAAACATATTTTAGATGTTAAACATCTAATTTTCCCTGTTGACATTTATATAATCATATGATAATATATAATTGTTCCAAGGGAACAAAGATTGAAAGTGAGGGTTTTATCATGAAGTACATCGTCAAAAGCAACAATGGCCACCGGTATGCAAATTCTCATGTTGTTATCTATGAGAATGGGGAAGTAGTGATGTTTTCATATACTACCGCTGTCATTCGAATTGACAGTGACGGATGGCTGTCTGTCCGGGCCTTTACAGCAGGACAACCGTTAAGCATATTGGTTGGTTCATGCGGGAACGGGGCATGACGTATCAGTTGGCAAAGGGATTGTATATGGACGGATTGCAGTATAATGTATACACGGGAGAAGTCAAGGCGGTGTAACCGCCTTTTCTTTTCTGTAAACAATTAGATGTTAAACATCTAAATTTCCCTATTGACTTTCCTATATAAAGTGATATAATGATATTGTCCTCAGAGAGAGGACAAGAAAGGAGATTGACATTATGTACCTGTTTTATTGCGATAACAGCGGTTATATTCCTATGGGGAACGACGGACAAATGAAAGTCCCGGCGCGTACTAGTGCGCGCAAGCTGCAGCAGCTGGCGGAAGCATTGCGCCACGGGCGAGCTGGAAGAATTTATTTGATGACAAGCTGGACTCAACAGATGTCCGAGCTTGGCCCTCGCGCTTTTGAAGATTATATTCAGCGTAACGGGCGGGTAGTGGTTCATTCGTGAACCACTATTTCATTTTAAAATATTTAGATGTTAAACATCTAAAATAATATGTTGACATTTTCCCGATATTATGCTATTATATAATTGTCCAAAGGGACAGAAAGGATGGTAACTCAGATGAATACTCGTTATATTATGACTACTGCTTATTCTGACTTCTCGTCTAAGACTGAACACTCCGATGACCTGATGGCTCTTCTCCGAGCAGCTGGAATATACTGGGAAGATCCAAGCTGCGAATACATCCATGTTTGGGACACTGTCGCGCACATGGACGTCATGTGCTTCTCCCGGCCCTCTTAAAGGGCCTTTATTATTTTAGATGTTAAACATCTAATTTTCCTTATTTACAAACAGGTATAAGTATGATATACTTATACTGTCCTCAGAGAGAGGGCAGAAAGAGAGGAATTGATCATGAATAAGGTCTACGCTAACCTGCACATCACCTTCTTCCCGCTGTCTACCATGATTTACTATTCCGAGTATACCGGCCTTGGCCAGCGCATTGTCAGCACGTGGGAGCTGAAGCTGGAAGACGCGCTGAAGCTGCAGTGGGTTATGGTTAAGCGTGGCGGTGTCCGCAAGGTGGAAACTCATCCGTGGACTACTCATTGCTATTCGGTGGATGTAGATCTCATTTATGAACCGGTTCACTATGGGGCCTAATGGCCCTTCTTCTAAATTAGATGTTAAACATCTAACTTTCTATATTGACATTTCCATTAGACTATGCTATTATATAATTGTTCCGAATGGAACGAAATAAATATGAAAGAAGGACACGAACATGACGATGACGATTGAAAAGAAACTCCGGGACTTCAACTTCTGGGGCGGTGCCGCAAGCAATGCCGCTAAACTGACTCCTGAAGAGCTGGACACACTGGAAGATAAGCTGGAAGAAATGATTGGCATTGACGAACCTTGGAGCACCACGGAGGTCAATGACTGGATGTGGTTCGACTTCGAGGATCTCTGCAATGAGTGGCTTGGAATTGATTATGAAGAAGTAATGGCGAGGACATAATCCTCGCCTTTATTTCATTATAGAGTTTTAGATGTTAAACATCTAATTTTATAGTTTGACATTTTCCTTAAACTATGTTATTATATACTTGTTCCAAGGGGAACAGAAAGGAAGTATGAGATATGCTTAAAGTCACAAAGACATACGCGCGCACGTTGTACGATATGGGGAAACCAGTAATGATTATTCCGAATAAGATGCGCACTGATTCTTTTATGGCGTGCTGGCAAATAAAACCGTTTAATGATCCAAACGCCAGCTTTGATAAGCTGGTAAATGCGATTAGCTACTATAACTGTTCTCCCGAGACTGGTCTGGGACTTGCGTATTATACAAAGGAATAAGGGCCTTGCCCTTATTTCATTTTAAAAGAGTTAGATGTTAAACATCTAATTTATGTAGTTGACTATTTCCTAATACTATGATATAGTATATTTGTCCAAAGGACAGAAAGGAAGTAAGGCAATGACAAACGAAGTTATCAAGGCAATGCGGGGCAAGAAGGAACACAAGGAACACAAAGTGCGCAAGTGGTGGCGCAAGAATGATTACAAGATTCTCCGCGTGATTCTGTTCCCGATCTGGATTGGGAATATCCTGTTTGAAAAGGGCCGTACATGGCTAAACAATCGGCAGGAATGGAGTGAAGAACGCGCCACCGAAATTCTCAACTACTACATCCCGCGCATGTCTAAATGGGATGAAAAGACAAAGTGTCTTTACTTCTTCGACAATGGCCTAGGTTGGAATTATTGCCTTGCAAAACGGTATCTTAAAAGGAAAGACCGCCGTTTCTGGAAAGTGCATTGCACTTGGTGGGGTGGAAAAATGCGTACCCTGTTAATGGAAAAATTCGAGCTTGAAGGATTTACAAAAGAACTCGGCAACTGCTCCGAAGGTTGGACAGAAATTTCTTTCGTACTTAATGAGAAAAAAGGTTGACAAACCCTTTTTCTGTGGATGATAATTGTTAAGGCGCGCGGGCGCCTTTCTATTTTAGATGTTAAACATCTAACTTTCTCTGTTGACTTTCCTGTTACCATATGATATACTTACATCATCAAAGGAAGGAGGGCACCACAATGGAAATGACTTATCATGTGGCAGTACAGAGGGCGAACCGGGTTCAGCATATCATCAATGATATTGGTATGGGCCAGATTGTTAAGGAGAAGTTTGTGAACAACTGCTACACCTGTATCACTGATACTGGTATTACCATTATCAAATCGGCTGACAAGCTGAAGATTGTAACTATGTATGTTACAACCTATAGAGAGCTGGTAAAAGTATATGAAGGAACAAAGCGGATTCCTCCGTACCTGAAGAAGCGGGTTGACCGCAATCAGTCTAAATATACCAGTGAAGGAAAAACAATTTGGAGGTAAGCTGAAAATGTGGATTGAAGATTTAACTAAAGCCTTCTGGATGCTTAACCGCACCCCTCTTCAATGGAATTGTTGCGTATGGAAAGTTGAAAACGGATTTATCTATATGAGCGCGCGAGATGTACGATTCGCAATCAAAGACCTTGTAGAAGAATATGACAAAGAGTACGGAGTTAAGGGCGACTAACCGCCCTAACTATTTTAGATGTTAAACATCTAATTCTAACATTTGACTTAATTTCATTTTTATGATATTATATCTATGCAAGGAGGGGATAAGATGAGTAAGAAACAGAAACCCACCCCTAAAACTTGGGTTGAAGTATTTCAAGGGGAACGGAAAGAGTTCCCACAGGGATATTGCGTCACTCGTATTATCCCAGATAAGCGCCGGAAGGCGCCAAAGCATAAGGGAAGGGAGCTGGAAGAATAATGAAAATCAAATGGGTCATTATGCAAGAACTTGAAGATAGTGGTTGCGCGAATCCTTATTTGATTGTAGATACTGAAGAACGCGCCGAGGAACTGTGTTATAAGTTAGAATCCGAAAACCCGGGCTTTATCTTTTGGTCCTATATGTGTAAGGAGGAATAATATGAATATTGTTACTCGTACCTATTACATTCCCCGGAATCAGATTGGACGCTATGTAATGAATTATATTGTTGAAAAGGTTGGTTGCTCTGTCGGCGAATTTAAGTTGAATCGTCAGGCCGAAACCATTCGCTTCTCTATTACTTGCAAAATTAACGATGTACCTACCATTGAAAAGATTTTGCGGCTTTATGATATGTTGGGGGAATAATTTCCCCTTCAAATAATTAGATGTTAAACATCTAAAACAAAGCGTTGACTTTTCCCGAAATTTGAGTATAATAATAATTGTTCCGAGGGACGGAAGGCGATGGAACACCGTGGCAAGTGCCGGCTTACCCACAACTTGCGCGCCGCCCCTCGAACAAAAAATTTTCAGACTAATACTTGACTTTCAAGTAGAAATCTGATATAATAAAGATGTTCCAAGAGAACAGAAATAAATTGTGCAGGGCGGTCTGCCGTAAACTAAACCGCAGAGAAAAAGGAGTAAATTATGAAGACTGCTGAGATTATTTCTAAGATTATGGAGATTCCCGGTGCTACCATGGGTCGTGTGAACAAGACTAATTTTGTTGTTATCCCTACTGAGGACGGCTATACCAAGGTTAATGTGACTGCCGCTCTGGCCAAGGATACCAAGAACCATACGGCTTTCAACTATGAAGCGGCTGTTGCCGAGTATAAGGCTTGGGAAGCCGAAGCCGCTCTCCGCGCCGCTGAGCGTGCTAACAAGCCCGTTAAGGTAAAGGGCCCCAATCCCGAAGCCGAAGCTCGCCGTCAGGCTCTTGATGCCGCTATCGCCGCTCTTCCTTCCTTCACGAATGCTACCGCTACCGATGTATTCAACATGTTTGCCGAGAGTGAACAGCCCAAGACCGTGATGCTTGTTGGTTCTGCTTTGAAGCGGCTTGCCGAAGCGGGCGTGGTAGTTGCTACCAAGTCCGAGGATGCCAAGGACAAGAAGAACTACTACACCAAGGCGTAATTCCCAGCCCCTAACGGGGCTTTTCTTTTTGGGATTCTTTTTAGATGTTAAACATCTAACTTATTGTATTGCAATTTCATTCTAAATATGATATTATACTTATGCAAACGAAAGGAGAAGGATACTCCCTAAAACCAGAAAGGAAAATGTTATGAAGATTTGGTCGGTTGAAGAGTATATTCTGAATGATGAACATGATCGTAGTCATGGAGAATACATTGGCCATTGGGAATTTTCCTCTAAAGAAAAAGCAATTCAGGCAGTCTATGACTTTATACGAAAAGAAGATGATCTTTCTGATGACGATATTAAAAATAAAGTCGAAGAACAGGAAGATTTTGATGGTGATGTGTACTGTATCGAAACTCATTACGGCGATGACTATGGTCTTTATGATTTCCGTTATGACATTTGGGAAGTAACTCTCGATGAGCGGATTGAACATTAAGGGCTCCGGCCCTTTTATATTTAGATGTTAAACATCTAATTTCATTTTCCCGAAACTTAACACTTTTGTAACAATTTCCCTATTGACTTTTACCCGAATCTATGATATACTCTTTTCAGAAAGTGAAGGAAAACACTTAGAAACCAGAAAGGGATTTACTGATATGGTATTGTGGTTTGATATGGATGGAACTATTGCGAACCTGTATGGCGTGGATGGTTGGCTTGATATGCTTCGAGCTTATGACCCGAAACCCTACGCGGAAGCTGAAGTCATGCTGAATATGAGTATTCTTGCCCGGTATCTGCATAAGGCCCAACGAGCTGGAATCTCTATCGGAATTATCAGCTGGCTCAGCCGCTCTTCTACTCCTTCTTATGATGAAGCTGTAGAAGAAGCTAAGCTGAATTGGCTGGCTGAACATCTCCCTTCTGTGGATTGGGATGAAATCAATATCGTTGATTATGGTACCGATAAGTCCATCTTTATGCATAGTGATGAAGATATTCTCTTTGATGATGAACCCAAGAACCGTGAAAACTGGGGTGGTTTGGCCTTTACTCCTGATGAGATTATGGAAGTCTTGAAGGGGCTGACGAAGGGGCAATAAGCCCTTTTTATTATAATTAGATGTTAAACATCTAATTCTATCCGTTGACAATTTCATTTTCATTTGATATACTACATATGAAAGTTGAAGGAAAACAACTCAAACCGGAAAGGGTACGCGTATGTATGTGATGATCTTTGATACTGAAACTACTGGACTGGACAAGCCGTTCTGTTATGATGTCGGCTATTTCATTGTCGATACCAACGGATGTTTCACTGTAGAACAGCGGCACTTCGTTATTGAACAGGTTTGGCATAATCTGCCGCTTTTTGAATCGGCATATTATAAGGATAAGCGTCCGCAGTATGTCCAGCTTATGCGGAAGCGTAACGCAATTATGGACAAGTGGGGTTACGTTATGCAGCAGATCAAGCGCGATCTGCGTAAGTATAATGTAACTGATGCTTATGCTTACAATTCTGATTTTGATGACAAAGTATTCACTTTCAATTGTGATTGGTTCAAATGTAACAATCCTCTTGAAGATATCGCAATTCACGATATTTGGGGCTACGCCAGTCAGTATATCACGAATACTCCCGACTATAGGGCCTTTTGTGAAAAGTATAATTTCTTTACTGATACAGGTAACTACAAGGCCAGCGCGGAAATTGTCTATCGGTATCTTATGAATGATATCGAATTTGAAGAAAAGCATATGGGGCTTTATGATGTACTCATTGAATCGATTATTCTTGATAATTGTATCCATCTTGGGGCAGAATGGAATCATGACTATAAAGTAAACCGCATTCTTCCCAGGCAGATTGAAAAGCCTTTCCAGATTTTCGTAGACGGCGAATGTATTGTATCGGACAATTATATTAAGAAATATGTTCGTAACGATGTATACAAATTCACTACGGCCCAGTCCTAAAACTGGGCCTTTCTTTCTTAGATGTTAAACATCTAAAACAAGTAATTGACTTTTCCTAAAATTGTGATATACTTATAACTGTCAAGAGGAGATGCGAGGTAGAGAAAATGAGAAGCGCGCCTCTGAGTTCGAGAGACAAGGGCAAAAGAAATTCAAAAGAATTTCAAAAAAC
>Ga0310694_10006153_pt1 | contig 11384 bp, 6 predicted proteins | sample 174DNAGHGhighgp2_FD_203884 | JGI IMG/M metagenome (GOLD analysis project Ga0310694, IMG submission 203884) | Sheep rumen microbial communities from Palmerston North, Manawatu-Wanganui, New Zealand - 1742 DNA GHGhigh gp2 (v2) (version 2) | ecosystem: Host-associated > Mammals > Digestive system >... | reverse complement strand
TAGCTGCGTTTATGGCTGTGCGTGCGGAGTCGGCTATCAGTTCGTACCAAACCTCATTGCGCTCTTGCCAGTCGTGGTAAGGGTCATATTCCCCGTCGTCGCTGCTGCAAGCAGTGATGGCTAACAGACAAATGACCACCGCCAATTTAAGATTTAAAGATTTTATCATTTACGATTTTTTCTCTGAAAAACTCTTTTTTCTCTTTTTTTCGCCTTCGCTCAACAATTCGTCTCTTCTTCTCTTTTTTCGCCTTCGCTTGGGCAATTCGTCTCTCCCCACTCCCCCCCTCTGGGGGGCAGGGGGGCCTAGTTATCAATCTTGCGAAGCAAGCTGGTGATGCTCACCTTGTCCTCGATGATGCTGCGGAGGTCGGCAATGGGAACGCGGGTCTGCTTCATGGTGTCGCGGTCGCGCAGGGTGACGCAGTTGTCCACCAGCGTGTCGTGGTCTATGGTGACGCAGTAGGGGCAGCCGATGGCATCCATGCGGCGGTAGCGCTTGCCTATTGTGTCCTTCTCCTCGTATTTGCAGTTGAAGTGGAAGCGCAGGTCGCGCACGATCTCCTCGGCTTTCTCGGGCAGACCGTCCTTCTTCACCAGCGGAAGCACAGCCAGCTTCACGGGAGCCAGAGCTGCAGGCAGGCGCAGCACCACGCGGGTCTCGCCGTTCTCCAGCTGCTCTTCGCAGTAGGCGTGACACATCACGCTGAGGAACATACGGTCAACACCTATAGAGGTCTCGATGACGAACGGAGTGTAGCTCTCGTTGGTCTCGGGGTCGAAGTACTCAATCTTCTTGCCGCTGTACTTGGCGTGCTGCGAGAGGTCGAAGTTCGTGCGGCTGTGGATGCCCTCCACCTCCTTGAAGCCGAACGGCATGCGAAACTCAATATCGGTGGCGGCGTTCGCGTAGTGAGCCAGTTTGTCGTGGTCGTGGAAACGGTAGTTCTCGGCGCCGAAGCCCAGAGCCTGATGCCAAGCCATACGGGTCTTCTTCCACTGCTCGAACCAGCCGAGCTCAGTGCCGGGTTTCACGAAGAACTGCATCTCCATCTGCTCGAACTCACGCATACGGAAGATGAACTGGCGAGCTACAATCTCGTTACGGAAAGCCTTACCGATCTGGGCGATGCCGAAGGGGAGCTTCATGCGGCCCGTTTTCTGCACGTTCAGGTAGTTCACGAAGATGCCCTGAGCGGTCTCGGGACGCAGATAGATTGTCGATGCGCCCTCGGCTGTGGAGCCCACTTCGGTCTTGAACATCAGGTTAAACTGGCGCACGTCAGTCCAGTTCCTTGTGCCGCTGATGGGACATACGATGCCCTCGTCCAGGATAATCTGCTTCAGCTCCTCGAGGTTGTTGTCGTTCATCGCCTTCGCATAACGTTCGTGCAGAGCGTCGCGCTTCTGCGCATGTTCCAGCACACGCGGGTTGGTGGTTACGAACTGCTGCTCGTCAAAGGCATCTCCGAAACGCTTCTTAGCCTTGGCCACCTCCTTGGCAATCTTATCATCGTACTTCGCGATCTGCTCTTCAATGAGCACGTCGGCGCGGTAGCGCTTCTTCGAGTCACGGTTGTCGATGAGGGGGTCGTTGAAGGCATCCACGTGTCCACTGGCCTTCCAGGTCGTCGGGTGCATAAAGATGGCTGCGTCGATGCCCACGATGTTCTCGTGTAGCAGCACCATGCTCTGCCACCAGTACTGTTTGATGTTGTTCTTCAGCTCCACGCCGTTCTGACCATAGTCATAGACAGCTCCGAGACCGTCATATATTTCGCTCGATGGGAATACAAATCCATACTCCTTGCAATGGGAGATAATTTTCTTGAAAACGTCTTCTTGTTGTGCCATAATTTATAGCGGCCGCGCCGCCCTTTTTATAGTTATTAATATTCTTCTTATTAAGAGCATAGGATGTCCATAAGTCAACGGTTTTGTTCATTAAACCTTAAACTTTAAACCTTAAACTCTCGTTTTTCGGGCGCAAAGGTACTACAAAATGAGAGAAAAGAGAAAAGAGAAAGAATAAAAATGAAGTAAAATGGGTGAAAAAGGGAAATTATGCATTATGAATTATGAATTATGAATTAAAAAAATGCATTATGAATTAAATTAATTACTTTTGCCAGCGAAAAAGCGTATTATTATGAAACATCGTATCCTTTTCCTCCTCCTGCTAGCAGCAGGACTACTGCCAGCCGTTGCCGACAACATCACGGTGGATGGCACCCAGCGTTCGTATATCGTCTATGCTCCGAACAACCTCGAAGCAAACAGGCCCCTGTTCATCTTCTGCCACGGCTCAGGGCAGGATGCCAACTATATGCTGAACACCCAGTTCCGTGACACTCAGAACCCAGAGCGAAAAATCAGCATCGAGGCCGTGTGCGACACAGCCAAGTTCGTGATACTCTTCCCCAACGGCATAAACAACCAGTGGGACATCAGCGGCACCCGCGACATCAACTTTGTCAAGGCACTGATAGACAAGATGGTGACGCAGTACCAGATCGACCGCAACCGCGTCTATCTCGGAGGATTCTCCATGGGAGGCATGTTCACTTACCACGCCATGAACCAGATTCCCGACCTCATCGCAGCCTTCGTTCCCGTCAGCGGCTATCCTATGGGCGGAGCCACGGCGAATGCCAACGTGCGGCCTCTGCCAATCCTGCATATCCACGGCACAGGCGACGATGTCTGCGTCTTCAGCGGCGCACAGCCCGCCCTGAACGTGTGGATCAACCATAACGGCTGCCCCACCACAGCCCGAGTCATCAATAACTACAACGGCTTCAACGCCAAGATGCACACGTGGGGACCCGGCAACGACGGCGTGGAGGTGAAGCTGCTGGAACTGGCAGATAAAGGCCACTGGGTATGCAAGGAGCCGCAGGTATATACGGGTCGCGAGATGTGGAACTTCTGCAAGAACTATTCGCTGAACAAGACCAGCCCCAACGTCAAGATCACAGCCCCGAAGCCCGACCTCAGACACGTCTGCTTCGCACCCTCTGGCGAGGCCTCCTTCCCCGACATCACCATAACCGCCACTGCCGACGACCCCAACGGTACCGTGGAGAAAGTGGAGTTTTTCGACGGCACTACACTCATAGCCACCTGTACAGCCAAGCCCTACAGGACTGTCTTCACAGGAGCCAAAGCCGGCAAACACACCCTAAAAGCCGTAGCCACAGACAACGACGGCGAGACCAGCATCGCCTCCGTGGAGGTAATCCTGCAGGCTCCGACCACACTCACCGTCTCATCCTCATTCACCGAGGCCGGAGTCGTGCCTGCCGGATGGACCACATACGACGGCAGCGAACGGCGTGCAGGCTACAGCAGCGGCTACTCTCAGGGCTGCCGCATTCTACAGTTCACAGGCACACCCCGCGGCCTCAACTACGGCCTTTACTTCCGCAACATCGAGGGGCGCAGACATCAGGGCTGGGCCAAATACGGTCTCAGCGACAGCGGCACAACGCTCAGCATGGCTCCCGGCCACTACGTGATGAAATACAAGATATGCAACTGGAACCGCGCCCAGTTCTCGCCCGTGGAGATATGCATTGAGAAGCGCACGGGCAGCGTCAGCGTGGCCAGCCAGACCTACACGCCGACCGTAAACATCGGCAATGTCGCCTCGAACAGCTTCGGCTCTCTGCCACAGCAGACTTTCGAATTCGACATCACCGAACAGGGCAATTACGTCATAGCCTTCTACTCCGCCGCCGAAGAGTGGAGCGACTGCATTCTCGGCCAGATCCTCCTCACCGCCAGAAGCTACGGACAACCAATGTCAATTCATAGTGCACAATGCACAATGCATAATGACCCCGCCGCCGTCTATGACCTGAGCGGCAGAAAGGTTAATGGTTCAAGGTTAATGGTTAATGATTCAGAGTCAACTGTCAACTCCCCCCTCCGGGGGGCGGGGGGGCCGTCAACTGTCAAACTCCCGAAGGGTGTTTACATCGTCAACGGTAAAAAGTTATTTGTGAAGTAAACCACTTATTATAATAAAAGTTTTCTCAAAAATTTGCCGAATGTACCGAAAACACTCATAACTCACTGAATAACAATCACTCCGTATGCGGTAGATTCTTCATAAATCTACCGCAAATTCGGTGCATTTTGGCAAACTATTACCGCAAGCAAGGTGTTGCTGCGCCGTCGAGTGACATTCGTGTCACCTGCGAGTGACACGAGTGACACTTCAGAGTGACACGAGTGACACCAGCATGTGACATTGATGTCACCAGCATGTGACATTGATGTCACTTACCACCCCAACTCGTGATGACGCGAAGAGCATTTAGGCATACGCTCTACGGCATCAAAGCAAGGTCTTCGGTAGATTCGGTACATATGCGGTACATTCTTAAAGGAATCTACCGAAAGGCAAGCCCTTGTATCACAACTTACTACAGCCAATTTCGGTACATTCGGTACATCTTCAGGCAAAATTATATTTATTCAAGTTTCGCATTTGCTCAACATCCTTGTAGTTAAGAAGTTAAGAAGTTATCGCTTCACTCGCCCTACGGGCTGTAGTTAAGCCGTTACTCTTGCGGCTGATTTTACACTCTTCGACATTTGGCTTAACTTCTTTAACTACTGACTACTTAACTACTTCAGAAAGTTGTGTTATCTTATATTGATTTCTGTGCTGCAAAGGTATATGACATTTTGTTATCAGCCAAATTAATCCTTGATTATTTGTGTTTTTTGGGGGGCAGCTGCATTACTCTGTATTTAAATCTTCACAAAAACACCGATTGTTGTCACAATCTAAAAAACAACTGAAAAGGAGTTGACAAGTTGACAGTTTACCCAGTTAAGGTTAAGGTTATCGTTATCGTTAAGGTTAAAAATTGGTTTTTTAGCGCGGAGCGCGATGTTTTTGCTTTCAAGGTCTTGAAACCACGTTAGTGGATGTGGAAAGGGTTTGGGATTGGCTAAAAGCTCGCCTTTTAAAGACAAGGACATAAACACAAAAGCTCCATAGAGCCTCAAGACCGAAGAAAGGGTTTTTCCGGTTTTTGTTTTTTTGTGAACCTCTTTCTCTGCCCTAAAAACAAATCGGCCCTGCACTTAATAGCACAGAGCCGATTCTATAACTAACTGCCCATGCGGGCATAATGTTCAATGTTCAATGATAATTACTACCATTCGTCATCAAAGAAACTGCCGCGGTCTTCTTTGACCTCCATGCCATAATCTTGATTAGCGGATGAATCAGATGCTTGAGGACCGCTTAACGCAATCATGTTTTCTGTGTTTACTCTTACCACATTGATGGCGGGAGCAATATATACTGTCTTTTTCACCATGATGATTTACTATTTAAATATTTACTATTTACGATTTATTTACTATTTGGCAATTTGTTCTTTTCACACGAATGACCACAAATCAGTTCTCATCAATAACCATGAATTATTTATGATAAATTTGTTGATCTAATTTATGAACATTCGTGTGAAAAAGTCTTTTACTTCACCATCACTTTCTTGCCATTCATGATGTACAGACCCTTCTGAGCCTTGCTCACGCGGCGACCGCTCAGGTCAAACAAGCTCTCTGTGCCCTCTGTCTTCTCTGTGGTCTTAGTGATACCAGTCGCGCTATCGAAGTCAAGATAGAAGGCCTTAACAAGACTTCCGCCGTCATAAGTCAGATATGCCTTATAAGGTGTTGCGGTGAATGCAGCATCAACCTTGTAGAACGCCTGTACACCCTCATTAACTCCACTTGTCGGAGTTTGGAGAACGTAATGATTAGCGCCTGCTGGAATTGTGGAGGCTGTAAGGACACCTGTAAGCAGGCCTACGGTATAGCTATCCTCTGTGGCGATGTTCCAACCAGACAATGTTTCGCTGAAGTCCTCTACACCATTATTCTTAATCAGATAAGGAGTATTGGCAGCGACGTCTTTCTTATCGACCTCTGTGAGCAGGACGTTTTTGGTTGTGGAGTTGACAGACGAACAGCTATAGAACGTGATGTCGTTGAATGCGTCACCAGTTACATCCGGTGTGAAGGGGAAGATGACTGTGCCATATTTGCCAGCTTTGGCAGAAACGGTCACCTCCTTGTTAAGACCTACATAGGTCAGACGGAAGTTATCGACTCTTTCCCAGATTTGACCAGTGCCAGTTGGTGTGAATGTTACCCCCAGATTTGCTGTGGCTTCTGTACTAACGGTAAATTCAAAGTCAAAAGTCCTCCAAACCCCGTATGTCGTATTATAAGCTTGCTCGCTACTTTTTGTTTCACCGAAATAGAGTTGAACGTTATCCCATTTATTGGTATTATCACCATTATTACTGGCATCGAAACTCATGCGATAGGTCCCTGCGGGAAGCGTGACATTTTGATAAATATCAATGGTTCCTGTTAAATTAGAGTTCCAGAAGCCTGCATACCAACTACCATGAGATGCAGAAATTGAATTCTCGTGATTTGGCCCACCGTTACCATCGTTAACATTCGTGCACGTCCATCCGCTTACACTTTCCTCAAACGAGGGATTTGTGATGACATCCGTCCAGTCGCTGCCAATGCTGGTCTGAGCTCTTACGGCAGCAAGATATGCAGCCTTGACCGTTGCTATAGCGGCATATGCCTCAGCATCGGTCAACGTAGCTTCAACATAGCCTGTCTGGATGGTGGACGTGGCACTTGCGTAAGATGATTGTCCGTCTGTATCCAAATTTGCAGCCTTTGTATTATATGTATCTAAAGCATCGCCAAGGAGAGTATACACAGCCTTGCTCCTCTGCGCATCGGCTATGGCATTGGCTGCGGTGTTATAGTTGGCCACGGTCTGTCCAGAGGTCGCATTGTAAGCCTCAACTGCTGTCGTCTGCGTGCTAGCCACGGTGGCTTTCATTTTGCCCGTAACAGCCGTGAGTGAGCCAGGTAATGTGGGGTTATAGGTCAGCGTGAAGTTATCAACAGCCACCCAGTTGCCCGAACAACTTGACAATGTTGCACCGATGGTAACATCGCTTGCCGCTGCCAGTGTAAAATAAAGTGTGGTCAGAAGATCCGTACCGGTCTCCATCAGCGTAGCTCCTGCACGGAGGTAAAAACCAGATCCCCGTATGCCGCCATGCGGCTGCTCCAGATTATGCATGTCGGCCGTAAGCTTATAAGTGCCTGCGGGAAGAGTGATAGCCTGGGTCAATGTGCCGTCTGATAAGCCAACGGTGGCTTGCCAACGCTCTGCGTAATAAACACCTGTTTTTGAAAAAGAGGTATTATTCTGAGCTTTCATGGGCATAGGATTTGTCCATCCAGTAAAATCACTTTCAAATGAAGGATTGGTGATGTAGTACGTGAGGTCACCACCAGTGGCTTTGACAAGGGCGAGTTTAGTGGCTGTTGTTGTACCTACATATAATGTGCCAGCAGTTAAGCCATCCAAATCCAACGTGCCACCAGCATCAAGGGTAGCCTTTTCGGTACCAGCGGGCTTGGCTGAAGACGAGGTCGTGTAAAGGATCGAACTTGCAGCCGTGCTCATCAAGATATAATTTCCATTCTCAGGAATTTTGATGGAGTACCAAGTGAGGGGCACCGTAGTGCTCCCAAGGGTATAAGCGGATGCATCGTCACTAACGTTATTGGGTACATAGGTCAAACTCGCATTATCTACAGCTCCATCCCAATAACTCCAAACTTGAATATCTGCACTACCATCAGAAATGTCTTGATTAGAAACAGTCACTTCTGTCCAAGTATCTGCTGGTGTGTTTGAACCTGTAGAAGCGGCTTTTGTGCCTTTAAAGTAATAATCCATATCATTACACAAGTATATCGTTGACGAATACTTACCGTCAGGAAGATTGGATACAGTTTGCGTTAATGTTGCAGGACCACCAAATTTCCAAAGATATAAGTAAACATTACCAGATTGAGGGGATACTTCAGCATTAACAGAACCCGCTGCATCTCCACTCCTCTTAAAATCTGTCTGATCATATGTGGAGGTCCATCCTGTTGCAGTCCCATACTCAAAGTCCCTATTCACGATAGCATGATTCATGTTAGTGCCACCAAAGAACTGGTATTTCTGATTGAAGGTAGAACGTGACATGTAATAAATGTTATAGCTACCCTTGGTCGTAGATCCATTTCCTTCAGCATTACCAGCAACACGTTCAGAATTGTAATATGCAGCATTTGACCAAGCGCCCCAATAATAAGTGGTTGCACTAGCATCTTGAATATTCCAGTAACTACCTGAAGAAACTAAGTTAAAAGCGGCTGCATCTGAGGATTTCTCATGTACATGCCCATCTGTCTTCAACTCCCACTGATAATCGTTGTTGGTATTAGCCGGGCAATCCACATTTGCTAAACTACGAAAAATATACGATGAGGTATAACTATCATGGGTACAAGCTTCAATAGCCCATACTTTTGTTAAATCCAAGCATGGTTCTGAAGCCGTTTGATAAGAAATAAAGTCATAGGTAGGGCTAGTGGTGTCATTGTTTGTACCAGCAGCATCGGTAGAACAAGACTTCGCCACGCCCAACATCAAACTGTTATCCGAATGGAGGATGATGAAATAGTAGTTTTGGGGATTAGCAATGACTTTGGTCTCCATCTTTGTCCAACCATCAAGAATGCCAGCCCACGACGCAACCGAGCAAACGAGTGCTACGGCCATTAGAAGTAATTTTCTTTTCATGTTTTGTAATTATGTTTTGGTTATAGTTGTTATATAGGAATGCGCACTTCACGCAAAATGCGGGCGCAAAATTAGACATTTATGTCTATATAGGCAAAAAAATGCAGTATTTTTTTCCATTTTACCGAAATTTCACGTGGTAGTTTTTGGGTCGCGGCGCTCAAAATTTTATGAAAATTGATATAAGACCGAAAAAAACCGGAAAAACACTTTTTGATGTTTGTAGCTCCTTCAGAGCTTTTGCGCTAAGTGCTATGCCTTTGTTTGTAAGAGGCAAGCTTTTACACAAAGCCTTAACACTTATCACATTACTATTGTAATGACAAACAACAAAAAGCAAAAACACCGGTTCTATGAACCTAAAAAACCTTATTAACACCAATGGGGCATTAGTGTTGAAATACAGAAAACGCAAAAACCATGATTATAGATTCTAACAAAACCGGAAAAACCCTCACTTCAGTATGTGTCGGACTTACAGTCCTTACAAGATGGGAGCCATCACATACTTCGTGAGCAAAAACACCGATTGTTGTCACAATCTAAAAAACAACTGAAAAGGAGTTGACAGTTGACAAGTTGACAGTTTACCCAGTTAAGGTTATCGTTATCGTTATCGTTATCGTTAAATATTGGTTTTTTAGCGCGGAGCGCGATGTTTTTGCTTTCAAGGTCTTAGAACCACGTTAGTGGATGTGGAAAGGGTTTGGGATTGGCTAAAAGCTCACTTTTAAAGACAAGGACAACGGATTTAAATCAATGCTTAATGCATAATTAAGAATGCATAATTAGCAGGACGCTATCATTTAAACGAACACGAGATTTGTCGCAGACCCACGAGGAACGCAGTAATTTAGCGAATTAAACGAATTTTATCTCAGACCACGGATTTAACGGATTATTCTTCAACATTAATTGCCATTAATTGGCACGTTAATTTATCATTAATGGATAATTATATGGATAAATTTTTGGTAATTATATGTGAAAAATCAAAAGCATTGCGCAGCCCAATTATGCATTACGCATTATGAATTATGAATTAATCTATATCCGTATAATTAGTGTAATCCGTTGTTTTAATAATTACAATGTGACGCGCTCGGCGGAGACGGGTGAGGAGAGGAAATAGGCGGCGGAGCGGTTGAAGGTGTCGGGCTGCTCTGTGGTGAGGAAACGGGTGGTGCCGCCGCGACTGAGGCGTGTCTCCATCTCGGTGTGGCGGTTGAGGTAGTCGCGGAGGCTGGTGGCCACGTAGTTACCCTGAGGTATCACGCGCACGTGCGCGGGCGTGTACTTATTTATTTTATTTAGGAGGAGGGGGAAATGGGTGCAGCCCAGAATGATGGCGTCTATCTGTGGATCGATGCTCAGAAGGTGGTTGATGTTTTTCTGTACGAAATAGTCGGCTCCGGGGGAGTCGGCTTCATGGTTCTCGACCAGAGGCACCCACATAGGACAGGGCTCGCCTGTGACCTGGATGTCGGGGTGGAGCTTGGCTATCTCGAGTTCGTAAGTGCGGCTGGATATGGTGCCTTGGGTGGCCACGATACCTACGTGGCGGGTGCGGGTGAGAGAACCCACACATTCGGCTGTGGGGCGGACGACACCGAGCACGCGGCGGGTGGGGTCGTCCATGTGCGGCAGGTCGTTCTGCTGTATGCTGCGCAGGGCTTTGGCGCTGGCTGTGTTGCAGCCGAGGATTACGAGCGGACAGCCCATAGAAAAGAGTTTGCGAACGGCCTGAAGGGTGAATTCATAAACTACCTCGAAGGAGCGCGGGCCGTATGGCGCCCGCGCGTTATCTCCGAGATAGAGATAGTCGTATTCCGGCATCAACTGCCTAATCTGGTGCAGGATGGTCAGGCCTCCGTAGCCAGAATCAAAGATGCCGAGAGGAGACATTAAAGATGAGAGATTAGAGATTAGAGATTAAAGTTTAATGGGGCGGCCGACGAAATAACGGAATAACGGTATAACGTGATAACGTTAAGGAGAGGCCGCTTTTAACTTTACTGAATATTCAACTTCGTGAGGACGGCGGCGGTGATGTCCACGCCGACAGCGGAGCTGACGAAGGGGAGGGTGTTGCCGTCGGTGTTGATGACGAACTGGAGGCCCTGCTCTGCGGCGATAACGCCGATAACCTCGTTGAGGCGGGCGAGCACAGGCTTCTGCATGTCGGCCTCAGCCTTCTTGAGGAGCGAGCGGCTCTGACGGCGGAAACTGATGCTCTTTTCCATCAGTTCCTGGAGCTCAACCTGACGCTTCTGCATGATGCTGGCGGGGAAGTCCTTCTGTCCCTGAAGGAACTCAGCGAATTTCTTTTGGAACTCTTCCTCTGAGCGCTTAGCCTCAGCCTCGTACTTGGCTTTGAGGGCCTCGAACTGCTTCTTGGCCTCTGCGTACTCTGGCAACTTCTCAAAGACGGAGTTGTAGCTGAGGTAGCCGAAACGGAGCTGCGGGGCAGCTGGGGTCTCAACGGCAGCCTCTGGAGCGGCAGCTGGAGTCTCTGTGGTCTCCTGCGCACCTGCGAAGAGCGGTGCGGCAAGGAGAAGGGAGAGGATTATGTTTCTTTTCATAAGTGAAGATAAGACCCACCCCCAGCCCGGCCCGTGATGGAGGGGAGAGCTGCGCGATGAATCTTTTAATTTTTAATTTTTAATTTTTAATT
>Ga0310694_10006152_pt1 | contig 11386 bp, 7 predicted proteins | sample 174DNAGHGhighgp2_FD_203884 | JGI IMG/M metagenome (GOLD analysis project Ga0310694, IMG submission 203884) | Sheep rumen microbial communities from Palmerston North, Manawatu-Wanganui, New Zealand - 1742 DNA GHGhigh gp2 (v2) (version 2) | ecosystem: Host-associated > Mammals > Digestive system >... | reverse complement strand
GATGGCAACATCATATCCTTCGTCATGACAGGCACTATATAGACGGGGCAGGTCGTTGGGATCATGACTGAAATCGGCATCCATTTCGAAGATATACTCATAATCGTGCTCCAAAGCCCATTTGAAACCTGTGATATAAGCTGTTCCCAGACCCAGTTTTCCACTACGTTCAACGATAAATAGACGGTCGGCAAACTCTGTGTCCATCAGATGATGCACGATCGTAGCTGTTCCGTCGGGAGAGCCATCGTCGATGATGAGGATGTGGAAACACTTCTCGAGCGCAAAAACGGCACGAATAATTTTCTCGATATTCTCCTTCTCGTTGTAGGTAGGGATGATAACAATACTGTCGCTGGTATGCATAATGATTTCAGTTTATCGCTGCAAATGTAGTGAATTTGTTTGATGCAGACAAATTATATGGGAAAAAATTGGTAACTTTGCACCCATATTATCCTCAAGGAGTTTGATTGCAATGATAAAGAAGCTATTTCTATTTCTATTTTTGACCAGTCTTGTCGTGATGGTATTCGCCCAACAGCATCAGAAATCGGAGGAACCGTCGTTTGTCGCAACGGAGATTCCTGATAGCGTTTGGCAACAAATGCAAGGGAAATCCTATCATCCCAATACCGTCATTCAGCGTGGACATCTTCGTTACTTGAAAGTGGCACATTGGGGATTCGACGGAAAGACACATATTGGTGAGCTAATTTGTCATTCATCTATCGCACAGGACCTGTTGGATATCTTCCGTTCGTTGTATGAAGCCAAATATCCCATTCAACAGATAGCACTCCCTGATGTGTATGGCGCTGATGACGAACGGCAGATGCGAGCGAATAATACCTCTTGTTTCTGCTATCGTCCAATAGCAGGTTCTACCAAACTGTCGAAACATGCTCGTGGACTGGCTATAGACCTCAATCCACTCTATAATCCCTATTATAAGGTGAGGAAAGACGGTAAGGTCATCGTACAACCCGCTACCGCACAAGCTTATACCGACAGGACGAAATCATTTCCTTATAAAATCGACCGGCGCGATCTGGCCTATCGTCTTTTTATCCAACACGGATTCCATTGGGGAGGCGACTGGAAATACAGTAAGGATTATCAGCATTTTGAGAAATAGACGATGAAGATACAAGAATTACAACAGAAATACGCTCTGTTACCTCAACTCTCTACTTTGTCGGAAGCATTGGATAATCCCCAAGTGAAGACGGTATTCCTAGAGGGATTATTAGCGTCTTCTGCCCCTGTGATCTTCAGTAGCTTGGCAGACAAACGACCACAGACAATGTTGATGATTCTGCAGGATGCGGACGAAGCTGGCTATTTCTATCACGACCTGACACAAGTGCTGGGGGAAAATCAAGTACTCTTCTTCCCTTCGTCTTATCGACGGGCTATTAAGTATGCTCAGTTGGACGCAGCCAATGAGATTCTTCGTACTGAGGCATTGGCAAGACTGAATCAGACAGATATCCCCGTTTATGTCGTGACCTATCCAGAGGCCATCGCCGAAATGGTCATCTCCAGAAAGAAACTCAATGACCGTACCCTGACCATTCAGAAAGGGCAGATAATCGCTGTGGACACCATCGCAAAGAAACTCAGGGAATTTGGTTTCAAGGAGGTGGACTATGTCTATGAACCTGGACAGTTCGCCTTGCGTGGCAGTATCTTGGATGTATTCTCATTCAGTTGCGAGTATCCCTATCGTATTGATTTCTTTGGCGATGAGATAGACTCCATTCGCACCTTTGAAGTGGAAAGTCAGCTGTCGCGTGATCATCGCGACCAGATAGATATCGTGCCCGAACTGTCGCAGTCGGTGGTGGAGGATAAGGTGTCGCTATTCTCTTTTATGCCCAGCACCACAGTCTTGGTGATGAAGGACTATCTGTTTGTGCGCGATGCTGTAGAACGGGCATGTCAGGAGAATGAGCAATTACTCAGCGGACCGCAGTTTGCCAGTGAGACCAAGCACTACCGACGGATTGAAATCGGTCATCGTCCCTCTTCGTTGCCAGATGTGACCATCCCATTTGACATCGCGGTTCAACCGTTGTTCCATAAGAATTTCGATCTGCTGTTCTCTACCTTGGAGGACTATCTGGCAAAGGGTTATCAGTTGTATATCTTGGCTGACAGTCAGAAGCAACACGAACGACTGAAGGATATCTTCGCAGAGCGTGTCAGTACGACGGTAGCAGAACAGCCATTTACCTTTGTGCCTGTTGACAAGACGTTGCATGAGGGATATATTGACCACACGCTGAAAGCCTGTTTCTTTACCGATCACCAGATATTTGACCGTTTTCATAAGTTCAGTCTTCGTAGTGACAAGGCTCGTACTGGTAAGGTGACGCTGACACTCAAAGAAATCCGACAGTTTGAGGTAGGCGACTATGTGGTGCATGTGGATCATGGAGTAGGGAAGTTTGGAGGCCTGGTTCGGATGCCTATTCATTCAGGTTCATCCACAACTCCGAGTTATCAGGAGATGATTAAGATCACTTACCAGAATGGTGATGCGATCTATGTATCTATCCACGCATTATACAAGGTATCGAAATATAAGTCGCAGGATAACGGCGAACCGCCACGACTGAGTCATCTGGGCACAGGACAATGGGAACGACTGAAGGAACGTACCAAGAAACGAATCAAGGATATTGCCCGTGACCTGATTAAACTCTATGCCCAACGACGGAAAGAGAAGGGCTTTGCCTATAGTCATGACTCTTTCCTGCAGCATGAGTTGGAAGCCAGTTTCCTGTATGAGGATACTCCTGACCAGTTGAAGGCCACCAATGATGTGAAGGCAGATATGGAGCGTCCTCGACCTATGGACCGACTGGTGTGTGGCGATGTGGGCTTTGGTAAGACGGAAGTGGCGGTGCGCGCTGCTTTCAAAGCTGCCTGCGACTCGAAACAAGTGGCCGTGCTCGTGCCAACGACAGTACTCGCTTATCAGCATTATCGTACTTTCAGTGGTCGTTTGAAAGATTTTCCTGTACGCGTGGATTATCTGACGCGTGCCAGAAGTGCCAAGCAGACCTCTGCTATCCTTCAAGATTTGGCGGAAGGGAAGATCGATATCCTGATCGGTACTCATAAACTGATTGGTAAGAGTGTGAAGTTCAAAGACTTAGGATTGCTAATCATTGATGAGGAACAGAAATTTGGTGTGTCCACAAAAGAGAAACTGCGGCAGATGAAGGTGAATGTCGACACGTTGACGATGTCGGCTACTCCTATTCCCCGTACCTTGCAGTTCTCCCTCGTGGGTGCTCGTGACCTGAGTGTTATCCAGACACCACCCCCCAACCGTTATCCCATTCAGACAGAAGTGCATACCTTTAGTGCTGAGATCATTGTAGATGCCATCAATTATGAGATGAGCCGTAATGGACAGGTATTTTTCGTGAATAACCGTATCAGCGACCTGACTCGTATCGCAGAGATCATTAAAAAGTATATTCCTGGTGTGCGTATCGCTATCGGTCATGGTCAGATGAAACCTGAAGAGCTGGAGAAGATCGTCTTCGACTTTGCCAACTATGACTACGATGTCCTGTTGTCTACGACCATTGTGGAGAATGGTATCGATATCCCCAATGCGAATACCATTATTATTAATGGTGCACAGAATTTCGGACTCTCCGATTTGCACCAGATGCGAGGAAGAGTAGGACGTGGTAACAAGAAAGCTTTCTGTTACTTGCTGGCACCACCACTGGCAGATCTTCCACCAGAGGCTCGTCGACGGTTGGAGGCATTGGAGAATTTCTCCGATTTGGGAAGCGGTATCAATATCGCCATGCAAGATCTGGATATTCGTGGTGCCGGTAACCTGTTGGGCGCAGAACAGAGTGGTTTTATCTCTGACCTTGGTTATGAGACTTATCAGAAGATTCTGAACGAGGCCATGACGGAACTCAAAAACGATGAATTTGCTGATTTGTATACTGAGGAACCCGTGAAGAAAGGGGAGCGTGGATATGCTCCCGCTTCAGACTTTTCGTTTGTTGACGATTGTCTCATCGAGAGTGATCTGGAGATGTATTTCCCTGATCAGTTCGTGCCCAGTGACTCTGAACGAATGTTATTGTATCGGGAATTGGATCAGGTTAAAAATGATCAGGACTTGGAAGCCTATCGTCTGCGTTTGATTGATCGCTTTGGAACCATACCAACCGTGGCCGAAGAGCTGTTGCAGGTCGTACCACTCCGTCGTTATGGTAAACAACTGGGGTGTGAGAAGATTATGCTGAAACAGGGAAGGATGTATCTCTGTTTCGTGAGCAATCCCAACAGTCCATATTACCAAAGTACTGCTTTCGACCACATAATCCATTATGTTACCACTGATCCGCGCCGTTGTAACTTACGTGAAAATAACGGGAAGCGATCGATGGTGATTGAAAAAGTGCCCACAGTCAAGGAGGCTGTGCATGTTTTGTGTCAAATTGGCGCATAAAAATGTCATTTTGTCATAAAACTTCGTCTGGTACATATCTTGCCTATTCATTGGTGAACGCAGAGGTGAAAGCCCAAGCGTAAGAAGTTTAAAGTTTAACCATTTAATGATAGGAGATAAGATTATGATGCCAGTTATGAGAAATTCAGCATGGTTGCCAACAATGTTTAATGACTTTTTTGACACTGAGTTTATGCCAAGGGCTAATGCCACAGCGCCAGCCATTAATGTAAAGGAGTCTGACAAGGAATACATTGTAGAACTTGCAGCACCGGGCATGAAGAAGGAGGATTTTAATGTTCACATCAATGATGAGGGAAACCTGATCATCAAGATGGAACAGAAGACTGAGAAAAAGGATGAGGACAAGTCTATGCGCTATCTGCGCCGTGAGTTTAGCTACTCGAAGTTCGAACAGACGCTGATTCTGCCTGACGACGTGAAGAAAGATGCAATCTCTGCCAAAGTGGAGCACGGAGTTCTCACAGTAGAACTGCCTAAGTTGGTAGAAGAGAAGGTAAAGCTTTCAAGGCAGATAGATATCGCCTAAAGGATTGTTTCAAGAAAAAAGCCCGCTCAGCTAAGCGGGCTTTTTCTTTGTTTATTGTTGTTTGTCGAGTTCTGCCAAATTTTGGGCAATCATCTCATCGGTGAGCGTGTAGTTTTGCAGGTCACCCTTGATATACGACTCATAGCTTGGCATATCAATGAGACCGTGACCAGAGAGATTGAAGAGAATCACCTTCTCCTCACCGGTCTCCTTACATTTGTTGGCCTCGCGGATAGTAGCTGCGATAGCGTGACAGCTCTCAGGTGCAGGAATGATACCTTCTGTACGAGCGAAGAGCATACCTGCCTCGAAAGTCTCGAGTTGAGGAATATCAACACCATGCATCAGACCATCCTTGATTAGCTGAGAAATAATCATGCCGGCTCCATGATAACGCAGACCGCCAGCGTGGATATTGGAGGGCTTGAAGTTGTGGCCGAGGGTATACATCGGCAACAATGGAGTATAGCCAGCCTCGTCGCCAAAATCGTAGCGGAACTGTCCACGTGTCAACTTCGGACAACTGTCGGGCTCGGCAGCAATAAACTCTGTATTCTTGCCGTCAAGCAGATTGTGGCGCATGAAGGGGAAGGAGATTCCTCCAAAATTGGAACCACCACCAAAGCAACCGATGACAATATCAGGATATTCGCCAGCCATCGCCATCTGTTTTTCTGCCTCCAGACCAATGATGGTTTGGTGTAATCCAACGTGATTCAGTACGGAGCCCAATGTATATTTGCAATTAGGTGTTGTCGTTGCCAACTCTACAGCCTCTGAGATAGCAGTTCCCAGTGAGCCAGAGTGCGTGGGATCCATTGTCAGGATATCTTTTCCTGCACGGGTTGACATGGATGGAGAGCCTGTGACTACCGCACCGAAAGTGCGCATAATCGAAGAGCGGTATGGCTTCTGCTGCATCGTGATCTTCACTTGATAGACAGCACAGTCCAAACCGTAAATCTTAGCTGCATACGAAAGGGCTGCACCCCATTGTCCTGCTCCAGTCTCTGTGGTCACATTTGTTGTACCTTCCTGTTTGGCATAGTAACACTGGGGGAGGGCAGAGTTAATCTTATGTGATCCTAATGGGTTGACACTCTCGTTTTTAAAGTAGATATGTGCAGGCGTACCTAATGCTTCCTCAAGCGCATAAGCACGAACCAATGGTGTTGAACGATAGAATTTATATTTTTCGAGTACTTCCTCCGGAATATCTATCCAAGGGTGCTCCGTATCTAACTCCTGAACACAGCACTCACGGGGGAAGATGTGTGCAAGGTCGTCAACGCCCAATGGCTGTTTGGTAGCCGGATGAATAGGCGGCATGGGCTTGTTCGGCATATCCGCTTGGATGTTATACCACTGTGTAGGTATCTCACTCTCCTGAAGGATGAATTTTTTCTGTTTGCTCATTGATGTTTGGGTTTAATGGGTTATTGCGTTCTCGTTTTGTTGTTGAGTTGCAAAATTACGTATAATATTTGAAAAGAAAGATATTTTTAGCAGAAAATTATTACTTTTGCACCATGATTGTACTGATAACTGTATTTTTATACTTTTTTGCGCTTTTCTTGGTGAGTCGTCTGACGGTTCATCGCTCGAATAACGATACCTTCTTTCGAGCTGGTCGTCGTTCCCCTTGGTATATGGTTGCTTTTGGAATGGTGGGCGCCTCTATCTCAGGGGTAACCTTTGTCTCTGTTCCAGGTATGGTTATGAGCATCGATATGACTTACTTACAAATGTGTATCGGCTTTATTTTTGGCTATTTTGCTGTGGCGTTCTTGCTATTGCCAGTGTATTACCGCCTGAATTTGACCACTATCTATACTTATTTAGGTCAACGGTTTGGAAGAAGGTCGTATAAGACGGGCGCTTCTTTTTTTCTGCTATCAAAGATGTCAGGTGCTGCCGTGCGGTTTTATGTGGTCTGTATGATTCTTCAGCAATTCGTGTTCGATGCGATGGGCATTCCTTTTGTCCTGACGGTGGTGGGTATGGTCTTGCTTATCTGGCTCTATACCCGTCGAGGGGGGATCAAGACTCTGGTTTTAACAGATACTTTCCAGACTGTATGTCTGTTTACTGCTTTGTTACTTATTATTGGGCACGTAATGGGAGATCTCGGTTTGACGATGGGGAGTGCCTGGGAGACCATTGTCTCGGATACGAAAAGTAGGGTGTTCGTCTTCGATGACTGGGTATCCAAACAGAATTTCTGGAAACAGCTGATGAGCGGTATCTTTGTTGTCATCGTGATGACGGGTCTTGATCAGGATATGATGCAGAAAAACCTGACTTGCAAGTCGCTTCGTGATGCTCAGAAGGATATGTGTACCTATGGTGTTGCTTTTCTGCCTGCAAATCTCTTGTTTTTGGCGCTGGGTGTTCTGCTCGTACATTGGTGTGATGCCAAGGGGCTTGCTTTGCCTCAAACGGGTGACGGTCTCCTTCCCCAATTTGTTGAAGGGAGCGGCACTACCATAATGGTATTATTCACAATTGGACTTTTGGCAGCTTCATTCTCCAGCGCTGACTCCGCCTTGACTTCGCTCACAACGAGCTATTGTGTAGATATTCGTGAACAGCCAGGAAATGAGCGGTTGCGCAAACGGGCACATCTCTTGATATGTTTGGTGTTTGCAGCTTTTATCGTGTTGTTTCGCATCTTGAACTCTACCAGCATTATTGATGCAATATACGTTCTGTGTAGCTATACATATGGGCCATTACTGGGCCTGTTTGCCTATGGACTATTGACACATCATCCCGTCAATGACCGTTGGGTACCTGTGATTGCTGTGCTTTCACCCTTATTATGCCTGACCATTGATCATGTTACTTCTTTATTGACGGGATATCAGTTTGGCTACGAGTTATTGATTCTCAACGGAGCCCTTACGTTTGTGGGTTTGTATTGCTCGAGATATATTCCGTTGGTTGAAGACCCGTTATTTTCTTAAAACAGGTGGAGAAGTATTTGGGATCTCTAAAACCAACACGATAGGCAAGATCGCTGATGCGTATATCTTGCTCTTGGTTCATGATGTCAATAGCCTTTTTGATGCGGATATCGCGGATGAAGTTGCTGATGTTGGTGCCTGTGGCAGCTCTGATTTTGTTGTAGAGTGTCGAAGTGCTTGCTCCCATGTCGGCTGCAAACTGGGTGCGGTCATAGTCGGAATCCTGCAAATGGGCGAGAACGGTTTCTTTTGCACGTTTGATAAATAGTTCTTGCTCTGTCATGATGTGGGTCACTCTGGGGATTTCCTGCTGTTCTTCTGGATTCCCCTTTACCTCACCATGAATACGTTGACGGTTAGAGATGATATTATCTATGCGAAGCTGTAGCTCTCCCATTCTGAATGGTTTCATCAGATAGTCGTCTGCTCCCGCCTTATAGGCCTCAATACGGTCTTCCTCCTGTGTCTTCGCTGAGATTAGGATGACGGGCAAGTAACTATAGTCTGGATCATTCTTGAGAATCTTCATCATTTCGAGTCCGTCCATACCGGGCATCATAATGTCAGAGACAACAATATCAATAGTGTTTTCCTTGATGATTTTGATACCTTCCTTGCCAGTGGTGGCTGTATGCACATGGTAATGGCTTTTCAAGACGAAACTCATCATTACCAACAGTTCCTGGTTGTCTTCAATAATCAGCACATGTGGTGCTTTCTCGTCGATGTTCTGATCTGTTTCGGGTTGGAGGTATGATGTAGGCAAGGATTGCGACGCGTTGTTATTACCATGAGGTATCTGGAAGGAATATATATTGCGTTCATCAATCTCCTCCTTACTGTAGGCATCTTTTCCAATCGGAATCACCACGGTAAAGGTTGCTCCCTTACCTTCTTCACTTTCACATTTGATCGTGCCGTGATGCAAATAGACGAGATCGCGCGTCAGGGCGAGTCCGATACCTGTACCGCTGGTCTGCAACAATCGGTAGTCGCCATCATAGAAACGGTGGAAGAGTCTTTTCATCTTGCCTTTAGGGATGCCGATTCCATTATCTGCCACACGAATGATGAGTTGATTAAAATATGGATTTGTACGAACGTCTAACTCAATCCTGCCATCTGTTTTTTGGGTGTATTTGGCAGCGTTCGATAGTAGGTTATAGATAATTTTATCTATTTTGTCGGTATCAATCCATCCCATCATGCTTGCGGGAACACATTCTATTTTGAAATCCACTCCACTCTTACGCATTAGTGGTATGATACATCGTGCCGTTTCCTGAATATATTTCATCACGTCGCCATTCAATACCTGCAACTTGAGTTCTCCCGATTGCGACTTGCTCGCTTCCAGAATCTGCTGGAGCAGTCTCACCATTCGTTGAATGTTCATGTCCATCATCTCATAGTCTTGCTGATAGGCTGGGGCTTGCTCACGCAGGTGTTCAACGGAGGCGGAGACCACTGTGAGTGGTGTTAGCAACTCATGAGTGATATTGGTGAAGATTTTATCCATTTGGAGGCGATTTCTCATTCGTACACTACGCAGATAAATCACTCTGATTATCCAAAAGACAACCAAGATAACGGTGATGGCAGGTATAATTATTATTAATAATTCCATTTTTCTATTGAATTTTCGTTGCGAAGATATATTTTTTTTGCGAAAATCGATAAAAATCGAATAAAAATTTTACAGAATATGCTTAAAATAGTTGATAAAACGTTATTTTAGGTCGAAAATATGTGAATATCACGATTTTTAAACCTTAATTAATAAAATGTGAACCAGTCGATGTGATAAAGATGTTATCTTTGCATCGAAAAGATTTTTAATGGTTAAGGTTTATGGTTGATTAATTTAGTTTTTAAAGTTTCATAAAAAAGGCTTCGCTGTGACAGCGAGGCCTTTTTTACAATCCGTTGTGTGGTATTATTATCTGTTGAGCAGATAGCGCTCAGCTTCTATGGCGGCTTGACAACCGCTTCCTGCAGCACTGATAGCCTGACGGTAGACTGGATCAGCGCAGTCGCCTGCTACAAACACTCCTGGAATCTTAGTCTTGGGTGTACCGTCTATCTTCTTCAAATAGCCAGTCTCGTCCATATCTAGCCATTCTTTGAAGATATCTGTATTGGGTTTATGTCCGATAGCGAGGAAGAATCCGTCAATGGCAATGTCAACGAGTGTCTCGTCGGTTTCTCCTTTGCGTTTAACGAGGTGTGCGCCCTCTACGCCGTTCTCTCCAAATAGTCCTAGTGTGTTGTGCTCAAACAGGATTTCAATGTTTTCTGCATCTTTCACTCGCTGTTGCATCACCTGTGAGGCTCTAAGGAAAGGTTTTCTGACAATCAGGTACACTTTTTTTGCCAACCCGGCAAGATATAGCGCATCTTCACATGCCGTATCTCCTCCTCCAACTACTGCGACTGTTTTTTTACGATAGAAGAAACCGTCACAGGTGGCACATGCACTCACCCCCTGTCCGTTATATTTGCGTTCATCGTCGAGACCCAAGTATTTGGCTGAGGCTCCTGTAGCGATAATGACTGTATCGGCTTCTATCTCCGTGCCGTCCTCAGCCGTGCATCGGTAGGGTGATGTTGAGAAATCGACCTTGGTAATCTCTCCGTCACGGATATCTGTTCCGAAGCGTTCTGCCTGCTCGCGCAGATCCATCATCATCTGATTACCGTCTACTCCCTGGGGGTATCCTGGAAAATTTTCTACTTCGGTAGTCTGTGTTAGCTGACCACCTGGTTGCATACCGCTATATTCAATGGGACTGAGGTTTGCCCTTGAAGCGTAAATGGCAGCGGTATACCCTGCGGGACCGCTGCCAATAATTAAACATTTAGTATGTTCTGCCATTGTTTATAGAACAATTATTTCAGAAGTTCTTCTATTTGTTTTTCGATATTCTCCATCTTCTCTGTCGGCTCAAAGCGTGCAATCACTTGTCCTTTCTTATTGATCAGGAATTTGGTGAAATTCCACTTGATATCAGCCTTTTCCTTATAGTCAGGGTCAGCTTTGCTCAACATATCTTCCAAGATTGGGGCGATAGGGTGGGTCATATCCCAGCCGGCAAAGCCCTTTTGCTCTTTGAGGAACTTGAACAGAGGCTCGGCATCGTCACCATTCACCTTCACCTTCTTGAAACGTGGGAATTCTGTACCGAAGTTGAGTTTGCAGAACTCATGTATGCTCTCGTCAGTGCCTGGTGCCTGCTGGCCGAACTGGTTGCAAGGGAAGTCGAGGATCTCAAATCCATCTTTGTGGTACTTCTCATACAGTTTTTCCAGCTCGTCATATTGGGGAGTGAAACCACACTTTGTAGCGGTATTGACGATCAGTAATACTTCGTTCGC
>Ga0310694_10006150_pt1 | contig 11386 bp, 9 predicted proteins | sample 174DNAGHGhighgp2_FD_203884 | JGI IMG/M metagenome (GOLD analysis project Ga0310694, IMG submission 203884) | Sheep rumen microbial communities from Palmerston North, Manawatu-Wanganui, New Zealand - 1742 DNA GHGhigh gp2 (v2) (version 2) | ecosystem: Host-associated > Mammals > Digestive system >... | reverse complement strand
TCATGACCCGATACGGCGGGATGGGGGAGAGCATCATCGGGGATCTCGGCGCCCTGTTCTTCGAATATACCGGAGAACTGGATAAGCGGCTTGAGCAGCGGGAAGAGAAGGCAGCGGAGCCGGCCTCACAGACGGCAGCCCCGGCAGAGAAACTGCAGCCCGGTATACCGGAGCACGGAAGAAATCGCTGAACTGAGAAGGACAGGTTTCATGAAAGCTCACAGAAAAAGAATAACCGGATGCCTGATTCTGCTCCTGTGTCTGAGTGTTCTTCTTTCCGGATGCGGAAGCAGCATGGGCTACGGTGTCAAAGCGATCGAAACGCTCGTTGAGCAGGAGTATTCCATGGCGTTTCGCAATGATGACCCGACCGCCTATTATATCATCGGTGCCATTCAGGCCCTGGATCAGGAAGGAAAGCTCGGAGAGCTCTGCATGAAGTGGTTCGGGCAGCGAATTATCAACTATCCGAAGACGGACATCCGGCTCGAAAATCTTCCGGAGACGGAATACCGGGATTTTATCATCGGCCTGGACATCAATTCCTTTCCTCTGGCCTATGCGGCAAACGGAGAATACTGGGGCTTTGACGTGGAATTTGCCATCGCGGTCTGCGAAAAGCTCGGCTGGCATATCAAAATGCAGCCCATCGAGAAAGAGAATGTATACATCGAGCTTTCCTCCGGAAACATTGACTGTGCCTGGGGCGGAATCGCACTGGATCCGGACGAGGTGGAAAGCCGTGTTTATTCGCGCTACGGACCCTATGTGAAAAACGACATTGTCGTTGCCGTCAGGGCGAACAGCAACGGGGTAAACAGCATGATGCTGAACGGGAAAAAGATGGTCATGCCGTCCACACCCGAAGCCATGGAAGCGCTGAACAGCGATCCGAAGCTGGCGAAGCGGCTGGGACAGATTACGCGTCTGGCCGGAGGCACAACAGAGTGCTTTTCACAGCTGTACGCGGGAAAATGCGACGCTGTCCTGACCGACAGCACAGCGCTGTATTACTTCAACAGTCATTAACGGAAAGCAATGAGCAGGCCGAACGATCGCGGGCATGAGGCGAAAGCCTGTGCATGAGGAAAGTCCGGGCTCCACAGGGCAAGGATAACGGGTAACACCCGCCAGGGGCGACCCTCGGACAAGTGCAACAGAAATAGACTTCCTGCGCTTCGGTGCAGGGGATGGTGGAAAGGTGAGGTAAGAGCTCACCCGTCGCATGGAGACATGTGGACGCTGTAAACTCTATCCGGAGCAACACCGCGGGAGAACAGGAGGCCGGCCCGGCCGTTCTCAGGAGGTGGCTTGAGTCTGCCGGCAACGGCAGACCTAGATAGATGATCGTTCTCGACAGAACCCGGCTTACAGGCCTGCTCATTTCTAAAAAGGCTGTCTCAAAAACTTTGAGACAGCCTTATAACAGCAAAGCACCGGAGGAAAATGCGATGACGCTGGATTCGTATCTTGAAAGCATTCAGAACAAAAGCGCAGCTGTGGTGGGGATCGGGATTTCCAATCTGCCGCTGCTGGAGCTGCTTTGCCGCTCGGGGATTCAGGTAACGGCCTGCGACCGAAGGAACCTGGAAGCGCTCGGAGAGACGGGAGAGAAACTGCAGTCGCTCGGTGTGACACTGCAGCTGGGTGAGGATTACCTGGAGCATCTGGATCAGGACCTGATCTTCCGTACACCAGGTCTGATGCCCTTTGATGAACATCTGGAAGCCGCGAGACGCCGCGGGAGCACGGTTACGTCCGAGATGGAGGTCTTTTTCTCCCTCTGCCCATGCCGCATTTTTGCCGTGACCGGCAGCGATGGCAAGACGACCACCACCACCATCATTTCAGAGCTGCTGAAAGCGGCGGGTTATACCGTACACCTCGGCGGAAACATCGGCAAGCCGCTTCTCTGCGAGCTTCCGAATATGCAGGAGAAGGATATGGCGGTTCTGGAGCTGTCCTCCTTTCAGCTGCATTCCATGATCTGCCGCCCGCATACGGCGGTCATAACCAACATCTCACCGAACCACCTGGACAAGCATAAGGATTTTCAGGATTATATCGATGCCAAGCGCTCGATCTTTCTGAACCAGCAGGCAGAGGACCGGCTGATTCTCTTTGCCGATGACGAGCATTCCGCCTACTATGCATCGCAGGCGCCCTCCCGTGTTTCCTGGTTCTCGGATACCAGAGATGCAAGGCCGGGCTGCCTCTGCAGAGAGGGAAGAATCCTGTGGGTATCGGAAGCGGGCGAAGAGCGCTATATCATGAATGCGGATGAGATCCGTATTCCGGGGCAGCATAACGTCCGAAACTATCTGGCGGCTTTTGAAGCCGTGAGGGGGCTGGTTTCGCCCGAGCTGTGCCGGGAAACTGCCAGGGCCTTTGCCGGGGTTGAGCATCGCCTGGAAGAAGTACGTGTTTTCCGCGGCGTGCGATATATCAACGATTCCATCGCCTCCAGCCCGACACGGACGATCGCCGGCCTTCGGGCGCTGAAAACCAGACCCATCATCCTGCTGGGGGGCTATGACAAGCATCTGCCCTTTGACAGCCTGGGCGACGAAGTCTGCAAACAGGCAAAAGCCGCCATCGTTGCGGGAGACACTGCGGAACGAATCATCGAGGCCATCGAGAAATCAGGCGACAATCACGGCTTTCCCGTCTACCGTACAGAGAACATGACAGAGTCCGTGAAGCTGGCGTCCCGGATCGCAGAGGCAGGGGATACGGTGATCCTTTCGCCCGCCTGTGCGTCATTTGATCAGTTTCGCAATTTTGAAGAACGCGGACGCTGTTTTAAGAGGCTGGTGATGGAGCTTGAATGAACAAATACTGAAACTGGGGGAGCAGGCGGAACTGCGCTGCAGAGAGCGCTTCCGCGAGATTGACCGCGCGGCGGAAAAGAACACCGAACGGGTGCTTAACGCCTTTCGTACAGCGCGTGTTTCGGAAGCCTGCTTTGCCGGTACAACCGGCTACGGATATGATGACCTCGGCAGAGAAACCCTGGACCGCATTTTTGCCGAGCTGATGGGAACGGAGACGGCGCTTGTACGGATCGGATTTGTAAACGGCACACATGCCCTGACGGCGGCGCTCTTCTCCCTGGCAGTGCCCGGACAGCACCTGCTGTCGGCAACCGGTCTGCCCTACGACACGCTGCAGGAGGCCCTCGGCATCCGCGGCAGTGCATTCGGCTCTCTGAGAGCCTACGGGATCGGGTACGATCAGGTCGACCTGCGCCCTGACGGCAGCGCGGATCTTGACGCGCTGGCTAAGGCCGCCGCAAAACCCGGTACGGCCGCCGTCATCCTGCAGCGTTCGCGCGGATATGCGGAGAGAAAAGCGCTGTCTGTCGATGAGATCGGTGAGATCGTAAAAACGGTCAAGCTCGTGAACCCGGAGATTGCGGTTATGGTCGATAACTGCTACGGAGAATTCACCGATATCCGGGAGCCGGGACATGTCGGGGCTGATCTGATGGCAGGCTCGCTGATCAAGAATCCGGGAGGCGGACTTGCGCCGAGCGGCGGGTATATCGCCGGCAGGAGCGATCTGGTCGAGCGTGCGGCCATGCGCCTGACCACGCCGGGAATCGGCGGAGAATGCGGCGCCAGCCTCGGCTGCAACCGGCTTCTGTTTCAGGGACTGTTTCTGGCTCCGCACACGACGGCGCAGGCATTGAAGACCGCCGTATTCTGTGCGGCGATGATGGAACAGATCGGAATCCGCAGCTTCCCGGGTGTAGACGACCGGCGCTCAGACATCATACAGACGGTCTGCCTCGGGAGCGAAGAAAAAATGCGCCGTTTCTGCAAAGGCATACAGAAGGGCGCTCCGGTGGATTCCTTCGTAACGCCGGAACCCTGGGCAATGCCAGGGTATGACGATCCCGTTATCATGGCCGCAGGAAGCTTTATTCAGGGAAGCTCCATTGAACTGTCCGCTGACGGCCCCGTCCGTCCGCCGTACGATGTTTTTATGCAGGGCGGACTGACCTATGAATCCGGAAAGCTCGGGATCCTGATGGCGGTTGAAGAATTGCTGGCAGAATGAGAGCGGTGCCTGTACGGCACAGAAAAACCATCCCCCTGCCTGACGGCAGGGGGATCCGTTTCAGCCTCTGGCTTTGATCTCGCGGCAGATGCGGGCGTATTCCTCTTCGTCCAGGATATAACGCTTTCGGTAGAGGAGATAGGACGCAAACATCAGCAGGCAGGGAACAACGGTCATGACCAAAAGCAGGCCAAGACTCTGCCCATGCTGGACCCCGGTCAGAAGCTGGGTGATTTCGGCACCCTTCTGCTCGGCGGTGATCTGGCCTGCGTTGGCCGCCTGCTCCAGATCTGCAATGCCATTGGTATAGTGAATGATATTGAAGACGATATAGGTGATATTGGCAATTGCCACCGTCAGGGCGGAGGCCAGCTTGGTCAGAAACGGACGGAGAGAGGAAATGATGCCCTCATCTCTGGTTCCGTGCCTGTACTCGTTGTATTCGACCGTGTTCATGATGGAGATCATCATGATCAGATAAAAGCCGTACTGACCGAAATTCGCAAGCATATAGCCGAACGTCAGAAGGATGAACTTCAGGTTCCCGCCATGCATCGCCAGGCCCGGGAGAAGCATGACCACATAGCCGATCCCGGAGATCAGCATCAGGATGCTCATCAGCTTCTTCCGCGGCAGATGGCGTGAAATGACCGGATAGAAGATCATCAGAAGGGCGGTGACGGCCATCCCGAGCATCTGGAAGGCTGTAAAGAAGATGCCGTTGTAGCCGAACTCGACATAAATATAGGTCTGACCGATCCCGGAAAGGACGATGCCGTTTCCGATCTGCTGCAGCAAAAAAATCAGGGCGATCCAAAGGAGCTGGTCATTGCCGGTGATGGTCCCGATGATTTTTTTGAAACTGACCGGCGGAGCGGGTTCGTTGTCATAGTTTCTCTGCTCGATCACGCCAAAAACGGTAAAGGCAAGAAACAGCGGTCCGAGAATGGCGATCAGGAGGGCAACGCGGCCGTAAGCGGTAACGGCGTTGCCGCCGATCGCCGCATCACCGGCCGTCAGCATCGGGATAAAAGCAGCGGCAAGCATGCCGCCGATGCCCGCGAACAGTGTGGCACGCGAGGTGTAGCGGTTGCGGGTATCGGCATCCGAACTGAGGGAAGGAACCATGCCCCAGTAGGCGATATCGTGCATGGTATAGGTGATGCTGTACAGGAAATAGATGATCCCGAAAAACCAGACAAAAGCCCAGCCCTGGAGGCGGACGTTGAAGGCCAGATAAATGACCACCGAAGTCGTCAGAATGCCGACTACCAGCCAGGGCTTGAACTTGCCCCAGCGGGTGCGGGTCCGCTCAATGATGTTGCCCATGACCGGGTCGTTGAGGGCGTCAAAAATGCGGGCCGCGACCATAATTGCCGTAATTGCGGACAGCTGGGCCGCCGTCAGCTTATGCGTGAAGAGGACAAAGGTGAGAAGATAGCTTGTGACCAGGTTGTACATCATGTCCCGCCCGACAGTACCGAGAGGGAACATGATCAGATTTCTTTTCGTAATCTGTTCTTCGTTCATGAACCAATCTCCATTTCCATATAATAAAGATATCATACCATCCCCAGGCAGGGAATGCAATCATTTTCGTATGTGACTTGCAATCACTGCAGAACCGTGATATGATCTATCCACAAAATCAGATTCAAATCGAAAGGAGAAATTCTTTATGGCAGAAGTTATTTTGAATGCAGGAAATTTTGAAAGCGAGGTTCTGAAATCCGAAATTCCTGTATTGGTCGATTTCTGGGCAACCTGGTGCGGTCCCTGCAGGATGCTGGCACCGACCGTTGCCAAGATAGCAGAAGAGAAGGAAGGGCAGGTCAAGGTCTGCAAGCTGGATGTCGACGAGGTGCCTGCTGTGGCGCAGCAGTACGGGATTTCCAGCATTCCCACGCTGATGGTGTTCAAAAACGGCGCAGTCGTACAAACGGCCGTCGGTGTTCAGCCGAAAGCAGCCATCGAAGCCATGCTGGCCTAATCTGAAGAAAAAAAGGGGAACTGAGGCGTGTGCCTCAGTTCCTTTCTTTTTGCCTGATCAGGACCAGATTGCTGAATAGAAAGTTGCTGTATCGGTTTACATAATCCTCATACTCATCAATCCGGATATAATAGCTGCGTCCCCATGATGCGATTTTTACCCACTCATCCGTCATCTCCAGGGCGGTAACGTAGTGCCCTGTGACGTCGGCAGCAGGAAAAAAACGGCCGTCGGATGCAAGCCGGTAAAAGACCAGCCTGTTTTTCTGCCAGACAAGAGGAAAATTCGGGCCGACCGACAGAACGACGGGAATATCTTGCCGCAGCATGTCTGCCATACGCGCAAACAGCTTTCTGCCGGAAGCAGCCCAGACAGCCACATACGGGAGACGGCGCTCAAGGAACATCCGATTCAGCCCGAAGGTCAGCAGAAGACCGTTGATGCCCCTGGGATACAGCAAAGGGAAGTACCGGCGCTGCAGCTTTTCCAGCCCGCGGATATACTCCTGACGCGTAAGAGGAAAAGAAAAGTCTTTTCCGTGCTTTTTCTCCAGGTAGAGAAGAAGGTCATAAGCAGCGACGGGACCGCAGCCGCAGCGCCTGACAACTTTGTGATCCGACCACATCTGACTTCCCCCGAGGGAAAAACCGCCCGGGAGCGCAAATGACGGGTACGGACCGCGCAGCTTTGCCTCCACAGGCTCAGCGGGCCAGAATCTTTTTCAGCTTCGCGTAGCGGGGAAGACCGTCAACCTTGGGAATCTCGGTTTCACCCTGAATCAGCGGCAGAACATAGTCGATGAAGTCGTGCGTCAGGCCGTTCTGATCAGGCGTGATCCACTCCAGAGGAACTTTCTTCTCATAGTTTGCAACAGAAGAAAGGGGGAGAAGGGTATAGTTGCAGTGATAATCCCCGTCGACCGTCTCACGCTCGAAGGCAACCATATAACCGGTGGAGCCGGCAATGGCTTTCTCAACGGCAATCCGGCCGGCACTGCAGGCCTCTTCCACATCACGGGCGGAGGCAAGATGCGCACCGCAGCGCTGAAGCAGGCTCAGCTCGATCCCGCGGACCTTGGCGCCGGTATGCTTCTTCACAACATCGGCCAGCAGGGCAGCCAGGCCGCCGAGCTGGGCGTGGCCGAAGCCGTCCGTCGCAGAGGTCTTGGCCTCAGAGACGAAGCTTCCGTCCGCATAGTGAATGCCCTCGGAAACCGCGACAAAAACCTTGCCGGTCTTCTGATAGATGGCGTCAACATCCGCAAGGAACTTGTCCATGTCAAAATCGCACTCCGGCAGATAGATCAGATCCGGGCCGGAGCCGTAGGCGGTCGCCAGAGCAGCGCTGGCAGCGAGCCAGCCGGCGTGACGGCCCATAATCTCGACGATCACGATCATGCCGTTGTCATAAACGCGGGCATCCTTGTTGATCTCCATGCAGGAGGTGGCAATATACTTCGCCGCACTGCTGAAGCCGGGGCAGTGATCCGTTCCGAAAAGATCATTGTCGATGGTTTTGGGGACACCCATCACACGGCACTCATAGCCCACCGATGCCATATAGCGGCTGATCTTGTTGCAGGTATCCATGGAATCGTTTCCGCCGTTATAGAAGAAATAGCGGACGTTATACTTTTTGAAGATCTCCAGGATGCGTTTGTAGTCCTTGTCATCCTTTTCCGGATCCGCCATCTTGTAGCGGCAGGAGCCGAGTTCGGAAGAGGGGGTATGCAGAAGAAGGCGCAGTTCTTCGGGATCCTCTTCATCCATGACATAAAGCTGGTCATTCAGGACACCCTGAATGCCGTGGGCCGCCCCATAAACCTTCGTAATCTCAGGGGCATCCAGCGCAGCACGGATCACGCCGTAGGCACTGGCGTTGATGACCGAAGTGGGACCGCCGGACTGACCGAAAATGCAGGAACCGATCAACTTTTCAGACATTTCTTTTCTCCTTGATTTTTTTTCTAAAATTTTTAATAGCTTATTGATTTGAACCGGAAATGAGGATATAATAGAAAAGCGAATTTGTAAATATACTTTTTATACAAATTTTGTAATTGAATTAGAGGAGAGTAAAGATTATGCCACTGGTAACAACGAAAGAAATGTTCGAGAAAGCGTATAAGGGCGGCTATGCCATCGGCGCCTTTAACGTAAACAACATGGAGATCGTTCAGGGAATTACGGAAGCAGCCAAGGAACTGAATGCGCCGCTGATTCTTCAGGTATCGAAGGGTGCCCGGCAGTATGCCAACCATACCTATCTGATGAAGCTGGTGGAGGCCGCCGTCATTGAGACGGGTCTTCCGATCTGCCTGCATCTTGACCACGGCAACAGCTTTGAACTCTGCAAATCCTGCATTGACGGCGGTTTCACCTCGGTCATGATCGATGCCTCGTCCAAGCCTTTTGAAGAGAACATTGCCCTGACCAGACAGGTCGTCGACTATGCCCATGACCATGGCGTGGTCGTCGAAGCGGAGCTGGGAACGCTGGCCGGCATCGAAGACGAGGTCAACGTCTCGGCAGAGGACAGCTCGTACACCCGTCCGGAGGACGTGCAGGAATTTGTCCAGCGCACCGGCTGCGACTCGCTTGCCATCGCGATCGGGACCTCGCACGGCGCATACAAATTCAAGCCCGGCACGGACCCGAAGCTGAGACTCGACATCCTGGAAGAGGTTGAAAAGCGCCTTCCCGGATTCCCGATCGTTCTTCACGGCTCGTCCTCCGTTCCGCAGGAATTTGTCAAAATCATCAATGAAAACGGCGGCAACATGCCCGGCGCCATCGGCATTCCGGAAGAGCAGCTGAGGCTTGCGGCACAGAAAGCCGTCTGCAAGATCAACATCGACTCGGATCTGCGTCTGGCGATGACAGCGAGCATCCGGAAGTACTTCAACGAGCATCCGGATCACTTTGATCCGCGCCAGTACCTCGGACCGGCGAGAGATGCCATTCGCGAGATGGTAAAGCATAAGATTACCGACGTTCTCGGCTGCGACGGCAAGGCATAAGCAGGGAAGAAGCATTCCGAAAGGAGGAGGCATCGGGTGAGCCCTGAAAAGACGCGCGCGAAACACAGCGCGGAAAAAAACATGAAATTACAGGGCAGCTTTGAGGTCGCGTTACCGATCCGGCTCGGCATTGCCGCGGTTCTGGTAATCATCTCTGCGCTGTTCAAAATGCCTGTCCTTGTTCGTTATATTCTTCTGATCCTTTCCATTGTGGTTGCAGGGTACGACATTTTCCTGGCCTCCGTTGACGATATCGCCGCAAAGAAATACTTTTCCACATCCATCGTCATTCTCTTTGCGGCGGTTCTGGGCTTTGTCATCGGCTTCCCGACGGAGGCGGCGGTGATGGTCATCCTCTATCAGCTCTCCGGCATCCTGATCGACTATACACGCAAACGCGCTCTGCAGTCTGCAAAAGAACTGGTTAACGTCCAGGAAGAGGATGTCAAGACAAGAATTGAAGAGATCACCGCAGCCGAGAATGCCGGAGAGACCAACCTGCAGTTTACGCTGGAGAAGAGCGCAGCCTTTGTCCTTCGCTGTGTCGCCGTACTCGCCCTGCTTTATGCGCTGCTGATGCCGTTCGTGACGGGAATCAGCTTCCGTGTTTCTTTTCATCGGGCGCTGATGATTCTGCTGATTTCTTCGCCGATGTCTGTGGGTGTGTCCTTTCCGGTTGTCGGAATCAGCGCGCTCTATTACAGCGCCAGAAACGGGATCCTGTTCAACAGCGCCCGTGTGATGGAGCAGGCAACCGAACTGAATGTCGCCCTGTTTGACAAGGCCGGCGTTTTTTCGGAAGAAGCACCGCACGTGATCGGTCTGCAGTCGGATGTCCTGGATAAGAAAACGTTCCTGAATTTTCTGGCGCATGCCGTCTATTATTCGGATCAGCCCTTTGCGAAAGCCATTTCCGATTATTACAATCAGGAATATAAGCTGGAACTGATCAACAACTTTGAAGAAATACCGGGCAGCGGGGTCATGCTTGAGATCGGGCATGCTCCGGTGGTCCTGGCAACAAAGAGCTATTTTGATACCCACGAGATCGCCATTCCGGACCGCAACAGTTCTGACGGCATTTCCTATTATATGACCATTGCCGGCAGGTATGTGGGCCGGGTTGTCATCTCGTCCGAGATCAACCAGGAGGCAGAAACCCTCGTTGAGGAAATGAACCGCGCCGGTTTTACCAGGAACATCCTGCTCACCGAAGACGGGAACGAGCAGAGCCAGGCGGCAGCGGAATCGCTGCATTTTTCCGAGGTCGTCGGAGAATGCGATGTTGACAAAAAGCTTCGTCTGATCAGCGATATCAGCCAGACCGGGAAAAACAAATGCGTTTTCATCTATGCCAACGGCATCGAGGGACACAGCGCCGCAGCGCTTGACATGCGGGTGAGCCGGAAAGGGAAGTATGCCGATGCTCTGGTCATCCCGGAGTCGTATCTGAACATTCCTATGGGTATTCAGATCTGCCGCAGAATGCTGGAGCTGCTTCGTGAGAATGCGATCTTTGCCATCGCTGTGAAAGCCATTCTGATTTTCCTCAGCTTCATCGGTTACAGCACGCTGTGGTTTGTCGTTTTCATTGATACGGTTACGGCACTGGCAACCCTGCTGAATGCGATCCGCGTGACAACACCCTCGCTTCTCGCAAAAAGCAAGGATAACGATGACGAGGACTGAAAAGCAGGAAAGAAGAAGGAATCCGAGATTTCGGATTCCTTTTTTTATTGACAGACAGACATCGGTCTGCTATACTGAATTTACCAGTTGGTTCGCATAATATAAATTAAACGAACTTATAAGGAGGGAAATCATGAACCTCGATCAAATAAGCGATGCGCCGGATATCCTGATGGAATTCCTGGAATATCACTCTACGGTGCGCGGTCACTCCGACCAGACGGTCATGGGATACTATCTCGATCTGAAAATTCTGTTTCGCTATCTGAAGCGCAGGCGCAAACTGGTTGACCCGTCGGTTCCGTTTTCAGAGATTGATATATCGGATGTCGATCTGGACTTTATCAAAAAGACAAAGATCGAAGAGCTCTACCGGTATCAGTCCTTTTCACCGGAGATGATCAACTCTTCCCAGTCGCTGTCCGCCGCCAGCCGCTGCCGGCGTACCTCGTCGGTAAAATCCTTCTTCAATTATCTGACTGTCAAGCGGCATCTGCTGGACAGCAACATTTGTCAAGAACTTGACATGCCGAAGCGTCAGCAATCACTGCCGCGCTATCTGGAGGAATCCGAATGCGAAGCGCTGCTGCACGTCTGCGACGGTCCTTACGGACTGCGGGACTACT
>Ga0310694_10006148_pt1 | contig 11387 bp, 7 predicted proteins | sample 174DNAGHGhighgp2_FD_203884 | JGI IMG/M metagenome (GOLD analysis project Ga0310694, IMG submission 203884) | Sheep rumen microbial communities from Palmerston North, Manawatu-Wanganui, New Zealand - 1742 DNA GHGhigh gp2 (v2) (version 2) | ecosystem: Host-associated > Mammals > Digestive system >... | reverse complement strand
CAGCTCGAGGCCATCGACCTCAGCAAGAACGTCGAGCTGACGAGCGTCTCTATCCAAGGCTATCAGGGTGCCAACGGCAAGCTGGCAAGCCTGGACCTGAGCAACAACATCAAGCTCACAGGCATCTACCTCCAGTTCAACAGCCTGAAGCAGTTCACGCTGCCCACGGAGTACACCACACTGAACAACAAGGGTGTGCCCGCAAAGATCACGCTGAACCTCGACAACAACCAGCTGACGGAGATCAACGGTCTGGACAAGGTGCCCGAGAAGTCGCTCATCACCGTCTCGAACAACAAGTTCACGCTGGCCACGCTGCCCGAACAGACGGCCAACATCAAAACGTACACCTATGCCCCGCAGGCTGCCTACGAGGTGGCAGAGTCTCTCTCTGAGCTCGACCTCACCAGCCAGCCGACAGCCACGACGACCTTTAGCTTCGTCGCTGCCGATGGTACTGCCCTCGTCGAGGGTACGGACTACACCGTCACCGAGCCGGGTAAGTTCACGTTCATCAAGGAGCAGGCACAGAAGGTGCACGGCGTCATGGAATCATCGGTCTTCACAGCCTTCACAGGTGCCAAGGCCTTTGTCACCACCGAGTTCACCGTCACCGCTTCCACTGGCATCCAGACTGTCAGCGCTGCCGCTGCCGGCAAGGTCTACAACCTCCAGGGCGTCGAGGTACAGAAGCCTGTCAAGGGTCTCTATATCCAGAATGGCAAGAAGGTGCTTGTGAAGTAATCACAGGCATCCTTCTCCAACAAGAAAAATCCCCGCAACCTCTTGGCTGTGGGGATTTTTCTTATGATTGAAATTCGTGGTCAAAATTAAAATCAATTAGGATAATTCGTTTCAAGATAAACACCTCTCCACATAATTATTCTCATTATTCCAATTTCTTTTAATTACCTTATTCCAATTTCTTTCAATACACTTTACTTCTCGCGGTTCTCGGCGTCAATAGCCTTGATCTTCTCCTTTACGAGCTGCATGTCGTCTTTCAGCTTCTGCACCTTGCGGTTCATCTCGTCAATGAGCGATGAGCCCTTCTTCGACGATACACTCAGGAAACCGAGGTTGTTCTCGTAGGTCTGCACCTCCTGCTTGATGGCCTCATATTGGCGGAACAGACGAGCGCGTTCGTTGTCAAGGGCGTTCTCGCCGCGCTCGGCCACCTGCTTGAGGTTCTGCTTGAAGTTCTTCAGACGGCGCTTGGCCACACTGACGTTCAGCTCCTTATACAGTTTGTCGAGCACGGCATGATACTCACCATACAGCTTATCCTTCTCACGGAAAGGCACGTGACCGATAGCCTGATACTCGCTGACCAGTTCCTGCACCTTCTGCTGGATGCCCTCTCCAGCCTCCTCGGCCACGGCTTTCAGACGCTCAATCACGTCGCGCTTCTTCTCCAGGTTCTGCTGTTCCTCATTGCGCGTGCCGGCAGTAGCGGCATTGCGTGCCTCAAAGAACTTGTTGCAGGCACCGAGGAACTCCTCCCACAGCTGGTCGCCCAGTTTCTTGGGTACCATACCAATCTGTTTCCACTCTTTCTGCAGGTTGATGAGCTTGTCGCTCGTCGACTTCCACTCGGTGGAGTCCTGCAGGGCCTTGGCCTTCTCGATGAGAGCGCGCTTCTTCTCGGCATTCTCCTTGAAGGTGTCCTTCAGGTCCTTGAAGAATCCGGCTTTCTCGCTGAAGAACGTATCGCAGGCAGCACGGAAACGCTCGAAGATCTTCACGTTCATCTTCTGCGGCGCAAAACCGATGGTCTTCCACTCGGCCTGCAAGGCGATAATTTCCTTTGTCAGGCGCTCCCAGTCGGCACTGTTCTTCTTCTGCTCGCCGACGATGGCCTCGACCTTCTCGCAGAGGGCGCTCTTCTTGGCCAGATTCTCTTCCTCGCGGGCACGGATAGCCTCAAAGTACTGCTGGTGACGCTTGTTGATGACCGTCGAGGCATCCTTGAAACGCTGCCAGATAGACTCGCGCAGCTCCTTACTGACAGGGCCAATCTCGCGGTATTCGCCGTGAAGCTTCTGCAACTGGTGGAAAGCACTGATGATGTCCGGCTCGTCGGCCAGCTTCTCGGCTGCCTCACAGAGTTTTGTCTTCATCTCCAGGTTTTTCTTGAAGTCGTATTCGCGAGCCTCGCTGTTCAGTTTCAGCAGATCGTAGAACTGCTCCACGTAGAGCTGGTAGTTGCGCCACAGCTCGTTGGCCTTCTCGGCAGGTACGGCCTTGATCTCGCGCCACTCCTGCTGCAGGGTCTTGAATGTCTGGTACGACTTGTTGGCTTCCTCGGGCGATGTCACCATTGCCTTTATCTTATCGATAATCTCAAGTTTCTTCTTCAGGTTGGCTTCTTTTTCCTCTTCCTGTTCGCGGAAAAGCTTTGCACGACGCTCCTTAATCAGTCCCATTTCGGCCTTGAAGACGTTCTCCGTCTCGTCAGGCGTAATCTGATACTTCTCAGGGTCGCCGCCACCATCGATGTAAGCCCTCAACTGGGCTTCGCGCTCGGCGATGTGCAACTTGTAGAACGACGTCTTCAGGTACTCCACCTCGTCTTTCTGTGGGGTCTCGTCACCGTGAGCCAGTTCTTTGACGCGCTCCAGCACTTCTTCCTTGCTCTGGTAAACCTTACGCTCGGCCTCCACCTGCTCTTCCGTCTCCGGTTCGCTCTGCGGTGCTTCTGCCTCTGGTTCGCTCTGCGGTGCTTCTGCCTCTGGTTCGCTCTGCGGTGCCTCGGGCTCGCTCTGCGGCGGCGTTGCCGTAGCTTCCTGTTTTTCTGTCGTTTCTACCTCAGGAGCAGCTGCTTCCTGCTTTACTTCTTCATTGTTCTCCTGCTGAAGGAGATTGTCTTGAGAGTCCATATTCTAACTGTTTTTAGTTACTGTATGGGTGAACATACACAAATAATAGCCGTCAAAGTTACGCAAAATAACTGAAACGGCCTAATAATTAACGATTTTTTACTTTAAACGAGCCGTTTGTGGCGGAAAATCCACCAACAGCCGATGGAAACGAGCACGGAAATGACCAATGCCAGAAGGAAACCCCACGGTTTGTCTTCCATGCCGTTGATGAGGTTCATGCCGAAGAGCGAGGCTATCAGCGTGGGGAACATCATGATAATCGTCACCGACGTTAGCGTACGGATGACGTTGTTCATGTTGTTGTTGATAATCGACTGGTAGGTGTCCATCGTCGACTCCAGGATGTTCGAGTAGATGCTCGTCGTCTCGCGCGCCTGCGTCATCTCAATATTTACGTCCTCAATGAGGTCGGCGTCGAGCTCGTCTATCTGGAGTTTGAACTTCAGCTTCGACAGCAGCGTCTCGTTGCCGCGGATGGACGTCTGGAAGTAGGTCAGCGAGTCCTGCAGACGGCTCAGGCCTATCAGCGACTCATTGTTCACCTCTTTGTCGGGGTTGCGCTTTGCCTTGTCTATCAGCCTGTTAATCTGCTTCAGGCGTTTCAGGTACCACACCGCACTGCTCAGGAACAGACGGAAAATCATATCCACATGGTCCGTGAAACCCTCATTGCGCTTCTGCTGGAAGCTGACGAAGTCAATCATCATGTTCGTCTCGTAGAAACACACGGTGATGGTGACGTCGCGCTTGTGGATAATACCTAAGGGCACTGTGGTATAGGGTGTCCGCGAGCGAATCTCCTTGACGTACGGTATACGCAGGATAATAAGCATCCAGCCGTCATCGTATTCGTAACGGGCTCTCTCGTCGGTATCGCTGATGTCCGACATGAAGTAGTCGGGGATGTTGAACTTCTCTTCGAGTTCGTGCTGGTCTTCCTCGGTGGGACATGTCACCTGAATCCAGCAGTTGGGCTGCCACTCTGGGAGCTGGGTCAGTCCGCCTTGGGTGTTCCAGAAGGTCTTCATTGTGCTAATCCTTTGTTTTAATTGGGAATTGACAATTGAAAAGTGAAAATTAGCGGCAAAGGGATTAGCAGCCTTGCTCGCTATCCCCCGCCTTACTCGTTACAAGTTTCCGCCGGGTAATCGTCCATAATGTTGTTATTTTTGGGGTTTATCGGGTGCAAAGTTACTATTTTTTTTGGAAACAAATGATAATAATAGGAATAATTTTGCTCACAAATTGAAATAATTTCGTTTTCTCTTTACAACTGCCACTCCAGACCAGCGCGCAGTTCGTAACTGTCGGCACTGTGGGCGGGATGGTACTTGTAGTGGGTGTGGCGGTGGAAAAATGATGCGCCAAGGGCCAGGCTCCACTGTTGGTGGAGACGGGCACGCAGTTGCATACTGAGCTTTAGCAGACGTGTGTCGCTACGGTCGCCCAGAATACTGAGACCAGGTTCCTTCATGTCGTGTGGCTCATAGCCTTTCCAGGTATAGAGATGTGTGTAATAGGCGTCAAATAGCATGGAACCCATGCTCTCCCATGTCAGTCGGCTCTGTGATGAGACACCATAGCCGCTTCCCATGTTATACTGTCGTTCATGGACGTTGTAGTAGTCGCTTTCAGCAGTACCAAGTCCGATCCCGTGAGCGTAGAGGTGCTGTCGTAAAGTCATGTGTGGTGCCAGTCGGGGAATGGATAGTGTGAAGGCAGGGCCAAAGGATATTGCCTCGCCAAAGGGGAAAGCTCCACGGGAATCGTCTGGAAGTCGTAAGTCATTGTAATAGAAATACTGATAAAGTCCCAGTTCACTTTTCATGCTTTGTCCGGTATGAACGGGAGTGCTGCAGATGCGTCCGGTCATGGAGAGGTCGGAAACCATGTGCTGTCCTTTGCCGATGGCGAAAGTGCCGTCGACGGCAAAATAGTCATACGGGGCAGAGTGGGGCTCGTCGTCAGGTGTCTCGCCACACTCCATGACAAAGTTCAAGAAAGCTTGATGTTGTCCGTTGCCCATGTTGTCTGCATTTGCGATGTATCGGTCGCCGACAGATAAACGGAAATAATCGCTATTGGCATCATGTGTGGGCGAGGTCTTGGGCCGTACCTTCCACATCCGTCCGCTGACTAAACGGTGAAACCCCTCAACGGGATTGAAAAGAGTGGCAGCGGCTTCTCGGGCTATGCGACGGATGCCACGCTCGCTATCGTCGATAAAAAACTGAGACATGCGATGGGTTACTTCGCCCATCAGTGGACCTGCGATGGCGGTAGTGAGAATGTCATTGATAGAGGGCTGTTCGGTTTCGCCCAGATATTCCCACATGACTGATCCTACGAGGGCATAGGGTGCCGACTGCCAGAAATTCAGTCCGCAGGAACGTGCGGCATTGAAATAGAGATTGCCCTGATAGGGATGCCCCATCTCGTTGGTGTAGAAATTGTCGTTGTCCCAGATGTAGCCTTTGTGGAAATTGTGGCGTATGCTCTTTAGAGTTGTTTGGGCGTAGGGCTCATTCATGGCATAGCGGTTCAGCGCGTGGATGATACCATTTAATATGGTGACTTCGCCTACTGCCTGCCAGAAATATTTGGGCTGTTGCAGCGTGTCGACAACGATGGTGTCGAGGACGCTGGCGCTATCGCGGGGTGTTGGCTGTGCGCCCGCAAAGAGAGTGGTTGCCAATGCCATCAAGGCTGCGGTCAGTCTTTTTTGCATGATGGGGATGCTTCTTAAATGACAAAAGTATGAAAAAGCAGCGAGATAAAATGTTTACGGATAGTTAAAAAACGTTAGTTACGTTGAGTTGACGTCGCGAAAACGACATGAGTTCATTTTTTAGTTGTACTTTTGCGAAAGGAATCTGCCTCATTATATATGGTCATCGAATTTGTTCATCCTCTCATGCGTCGTCTCTCCAGCTGGCTGCTGGTCGTGGTCGTTATGGTTGTCGTGTCCTGCAGCGACGATGACGAGCGACTGGAACCTGTGCCCTATCAGGTGCTTGAGTCCATTGTCAGAACCGATCAGATAACCTTTGACGAAGCTTTACAAGGTGCACTCCAGGAACTTGAGGTGTCTGAGGAGGAGATAGAACCCTACCGGAAGGCGGTGGAGTTGGGCCAATTGCGTAGTCGCGTTTATAAGGCTCACATTGTCACCTACCATACCACCGACCCCTCCGGGCAGCCAACGGTGGCTTCAGGTGTGGTTTACTATCCGAAAAGCGGCAAGCCCAAAGGGGTCATTGAAACATTGTCGTTCAACAAGGAGAAGTTTACCTGTCCGTCCAAACAGATTGCCAACTTTGATTTGCTGCAAGGCATGGCAGGCTATATCGTGATTGTTGCAGACCAGATAGGTTGTGGTGCTACCGAAGCGATGGTTCCCGCCTACATGTACTTCGACAATGTGGCAAAGGTGAGTGCAGACCTCCGGCAGGCAGCCACAGAGTTAGTCAGGAATGTCTACGGGCGCAGTATGCCCTCATGGACACTCCTTTCCGGTTATTCGTGGGGCGCCTCGGAGGCATGGGCACTGGCCCGCTATTACCATTTTCACCCCGAATTGGGTGTAAAGCCCAGCCAAGTGTGGATTGGCGGTGGCGCCTATAATCCCTTGGAGGTGATGAAGGAACAACTGAGGACGCTCTATACTGACTATGTCTTCATTCCCAATGGCATATACTCCGTTAACCACTACGACCAGCTGGGACTAAACCTTCGTGAGATGTTCCGGGGACCATTGAGTGAGCACTATGAGGAGTGGTGTACTGGAGATGTGTCTATCGGAGAACTCACACGTCGTTTGGGGACAGACATCAGCCAGTATCTGAACATGGATTTCTTTGACGATGCCAATGCGGACTACCAAAGGCTGTGCAGCACCGTCAGCCGTCTGGCTATTCCCAACGACTGGATACCGTCGTGTCCTGTACGTATCTACCATGCCAGTACCGACACCTTTGTTCCGATCTCCAGCGCAAATGTGCTGGTAGAATACCTACAGTCGGTGGGGGCCGATGTCGATTATCAAATAGTTGAAGGTGGCCACCCGGAATGTGGTATGACGTTCGTTTCTGACCTGATTCAGTATCTGTACAAGTAGTCGTTTACTTTATTGTTCTGCGTGGCATGAAACAAATAAAAATTCTTTGGCTAATGATTGTGATGCTGATGGCACAAGCCTGTCAGGACGATGAGGAACGTCTGGCACCTGTGTCCTATCAGGTACTGGCGTCCATAGAGAAAACGGTGGAAGTTCGGTTTGACGATGCCGTGGCAGCATTGATGGAAGAAAACAACATCAGTGACGAGCAGTTGGCTCCCTATCGACAGGTGAAGGATTTGGCAACCCTCCGCAGCAGGGCTTATAAGGCTCATGTCATCACTTACCACACCACCGATCCCAGTGGACATCCTGTCGTTGCCTCTGGCGTCGTGTACTATCCTAAGAGTGGTAGGCCCAAAGGCGTGATTGAGGCCATCGCACTTGACAAGAGCAAAAATCTGTGCGCCTCGAAACATATCGCCAATACAGAGGTGCTGGAGGGGATGTCTGGCTATATCGTTCTTGTTGCCGACCGGATTGGCTGTGGGGCTACCGAATCGATGGTTGTACCATATTTCTATGCTGACAACGTGGCGCAGGTGTGCGTCGACCTGCGACGTGCCGCCACCGAATTGGTGCGAAACGAATATGGGCGCAGTATGCCTTCATGGACCATGATTACCGGTCTCTCGCTGGCAGCACCTGGCGCTTGGGCATTGGCGCGCTACTACCATCTGCATTCGGAAATGGGTGTCAAGGTCAGCGAGCTATGGATGATGGGTGGCGTCTATCGCCCTATGTTGGCTTTACAGTTCCAGCTGAACAACAAACAAGTGGATTATGCCTTGATACCCAACGCCATCTATTCCGTCAACCATTACGACGACCTGGGGCTCGACCTCAGTCAGGTGTTCCGGGGTGAACTGGCCACCCACTATGAGGAGTGGTGTGCTGGATATATGAGTCTGATAGAACTCTCGCAGCGGCTGGGACCAGACCTTACCCAGTATCTGAACTACGATTTCTTCGTTGAGTCGTCTGACGACTATCAGCGGTTGTGTGCTTGTGTTGACCGTCTTGCGGCACCAACCGACTGGATACCCGACTGCAACATACATGTTTATCATGGCCGGGACGACGCCATCGTGCCCAAAGCTTGTTCCGATGAACTGGTGACTTACCTGCAATCGGTTGGTGTCGATGTGGATTATGTGGTAACAGACGGTGACCACACCGGTTGTGGCATCGCCATGGCAACCGACTTGGTGAAATTCCTCTACAAGTAGTCGCTATTGCTTCGTCTGCAGTAACGTTTCCTTGTCGAAGACGAGCGTGTCAGGGCGGGTAATGTTGGCAGCCACGAAGACGCCCAAGGCGCCACCTCGGATATTGGTGATGGGATTGGTGACGACACCGCCGGCACTTACCAATGACTGAAGCGAGTGGAAGTACTGCCAACTGTCGCGGTCGATGGACAGCAGCTCCATGTGCAGGGTGTCACCGTCGGCCAACGGCTCCTTGTCGGCATTCTCAAAGTCCTTTCCTACGTCGCTTTCCGTGGCGCAGAGAATGTCATATTCGAACCGTCCGTTCTTATTGCTGCGCCCCGACCTCGGATTCCATACGAACAGCTCCTCACCACGCAACAGTCTGCACAGGAAGTAGTTCCTTTCGTCGGGAAGGGGCTCTTGTCCTTTGACGCAGACAAAGAAGATGCGTGCATGATGCAGGACATCGGTCCATCGGAAGAAGATGGTGTCGACGATGGCTGGCGGCGGCATGGTGGCCTGCGCCTCATAATGTTGCCCCTCGACGATGGCTCTCAGGTAATAGGTATGCCCCGACGTGCCTGCCATGCCTGTTGGTGACAGGTAGCATTGCTGCTTCGCATCGTAACAGAGCTGCTCCTCAGTACCTTCTTCGTCACCTATCCAGACTGCCGCATTGTCGATAAAGTGATTCTTGGTGGAGTCGCTCATCGGACGTGTATGGCTGATACGCACAATCACGTTCTCATTACTGATTTGCCCGTCTATAACGACTTGGGTATCGGCGGAGGGGTAGTCAACAGTAATCTCATGCTTACAGGAGACGAAACCTGTCAGCATCAGGATGGTCAGTATCAGTAGTGGAAGGGCGGAGCGTTGCATGGTGTCAGTATTTATAGGTGAACGAAACGGTGGGAACGATGCCGAAGATGGAGGTGACCACGGCTTTCGTGCCCGAAGGTTTGGTCTTGTCCTCCTTGAAATTCACGAGGAAGGCGTTGTATCGGCAGTAGGCATTGAAGAGTCCGAAGGTCCAGGTGCGTGTGCCCTTGCCTTTCTGCTTGCTGTGCGAGGCACTTAGGTCCAGCCGGTGATAGTCTGGGGCACGGTTGACGTTACGCGGCCCGAAGTAGTAGTGGGTCTCGCCGTTTATCTCGTACTTTGCTGCAGGTGCTGTCATGGCCTGACCTGTGGTATAGCGCCACGAGGACGACAGCGTCCATTGGGGCGACAGCTGCGACATCAGCACCACTACGAAGTCGTGGCGTCGGTCGTTGGAGGCCGTGTACCATGCCCCGTCCATGATGCCGTCAATCTTGTTTTCCACCCACGACAGCGTATAGGCCACCCAGCCCGTGGTTCGTCCTTGGTTCTTGTGGGCTGACAGTTCAAGTCCGTATGCCCGTCCGCGTCCGCCTTTGATGAGACGGTCCAGTTCTATCTCGGAGTTGAAGGTCATGCCCTCACGGTAGTCATAGACATTCTGGAGTTTCTTATAGTAGGCATCCAGAGCAAAGTCCCATCCGCCATCGGTGGTCATAGCCGACAAACCGGCTGCCACCTGGTCGGCGATGAGCGGTTTCACGATGTTGTTGACAGCGGCCAGACGGTCGATGGGTAGTGCCATGAAGCTGTAGCGGATAGGCTGCACGGCCTGCGCCAGACGGCTGTATCCCGTCTTGAAGGCGATGTTGGGCGTGATTTTCCACGTCAGACTGAGACGGGGCTGCAGGATGGTATAGGTCTTCACGATGCGCCCTTTCCCGTAGTGCAGCGTGTCGATGATGTCTCCCTTTTCGTCCAGGGTGTAGTAGGGCTTGCCACCCAGCGGCGACATCCATTCGCAGCGCAGGCCGGCCGCCAGTGACAGTCTGTCGTTGAATAGTGAAATGTTATCGGAAGCCCAGAGTGCGGCTAACCACGAATAGCGCTCTTCGCATTCGTAGTTCTGGAGGATTCGCCATGAACCGGACTTCACGAAGCTAAGGGTCGACTCGCCACCGACGTTCAGCGTGTGCGTCCTGCCCGCCGTCCACGTCTGCTGGTGACGCAGGGTGAGCTGGCGGTCGAAGCCCTTCATGTTGACGTCAAAGCTGAAGACTTCCATGCCTTGTGCGGTGGCATAGTTGCTGACCACCAGCTGTGAGTGGGCATGGCTTTTCTCACTGCGGGTGTGGAGCCAGCTTAGCGCGGCGGTCGTGTTGTCCCATCCCATGTCTACCATCTCCTCCACCTTCATGCCGTCGTGGCCGTGAAACAGTGAAAGGGCGAGCTGGTCCTTGTCGGTCAGCCGGAAATTCAGACGTGTGTTGAAATCGTAGAAAGCCAGCGAGTTGTTACTGTACTTGTTGATGGCCTTGATAAAGACGTTGAGATAGGAAGTGCGTGCTGCGACCATATAGGAAGAGCCTTTGCTGCCTATGGGGCCGTCAGCGGCCAGTTTGGCCGAGAGCAGACCGACGGTGGTGGAGAGATGATGTTTTTGGGTGTCGCCGTTACGTGTGCTCAGCGTCAGCACCGACGAGGAGCCGCCGCCATAGCGTGCCGGCATGAGTCCTTTGAACAGTTCGACATTACCGATGGCGTCGTCGTTAAAGGCTGAGAACAGTCCCATGAGGTGCCCCATGTTGTAGACCTGAGCACCATCGAAGAGAATATGGTTCTGCGACGCTGTCCCTCCACGTACCTGATAGCCGCCAAGACCATCGCCCTCGCTCTTGACGCCAGGCAGCAGCTGGATGGACTTCATGATGTCGCGTTCGCCAAACAGAGCTGGCAGGCGGCTCATGGTCGTCACGTCAACCTTCTCGGCGCCAATGGGAACCTCGTTGACCTGACGCGTCACAGCCACCGACTTCACGATGACCTCTCTGAGCGTATCCTGACGGATAGAATCTTGGGGCTGTGCGTTTGTCGTACTGCAAAAGCTCAGTAGCCCAAACGCACAGCCCCAATTCATGGCCTTCTAAACAATAAGGATTAGAAGTGATAGTTCAGACCCAGCAGCAGGTTGTAGCTGTCAGCGCTCAGACCGTAGCGGGTGATCTTCATGTCGCTCTCCTTCTCCTTGGCAGAGAGGAATCCCAGCGTGCCGACCTTGGCCAATACGCTCAGGTTTCCACCCAGATTGCAGGAGATACCGGGACGTACGTTGATCTCGAAGGCGTTGAACTTCAC
>Ga0310694_10006147_pt1 | contig 11391 bp, 7 predicted proteins | sample 174DNAGHGhighgp2_FD_203884 | JGI IMG/M metagenome (GOLD analysis project Ga0310694, IMG submission 203884) | Sheep rumen microbial communities from Palmerston North, Manawatu-Wanganui, New Zealand - 1742 DNA GHGhigh gp2 (v2) (version 2) | ecosystem: Host-associated > Mammals > Digestive system >... | reverse complement strand
CGTAGAGCCAGTGGGAATCGGCTGCGTAAGAAACCATCGTGGAGCCGTCTGCGCTGGCATCCTTCGTAACGATGATGTTGGTGCATGCAAAAGCGTCTGCTGCGCTTAGAATCATCAGCGCCGCAGCCGCAATAAGAAGCTTGTTTTTCATTTTATCTTGGAATTGATTAATTTTGCGTGTTTGTAGTATCAAGCAAATATAATGAAATTATTCCGCATACTGCTTTCAGCCGCGCTCCTTCTCGTGACGGGGGCCTTCGCTTCCGCCCAGGAACAGAAGAGTCCCGAACAGCAGGAGAAGGAAATGTATGCCATGATCGAGAAAGAGGTGGAGAAATATACCAATATCCTCGATCTGGATATGGCCCAGGAGTTCTACATCGATTCGATCCTTACCCACGACTATTTCGCGATGAGGGCGGAGATGCAGGAAAAGAGCCAGGCCAGGGTGGCAAACAGCGATGTCTACGTTGCAATTCAGGATAAGTGGACCGAGAAAATCTATCAGGCTTTTTACCGGGTCCTGGACGAAGAACAGTGGGCAAAGTATCTAAAAAACGGAGCGGCCAGGGATAAAAAGGCCCGTGACAAGCGCGAAGCAAAGCGCTCTTCGAAGTAATTATGAAGAAAGAAGATATTCAGCAGGTGATTTCGGAGCTGCAGGCTCTGAAGTGTGAGACTCTCAAGGATGTAGAAGAAGCGAGGGTACATTTCCTCGGAAAGAAAGGCGTCATTACAGCCTTGTTTGAGGAATTCCGTACGGTAGACAGGGAGCAGAAAGCCGAATTCGGCCGTCCGCTCAACGAACTGAAACAGCTCGCTATCGCCAAGGTAGAGGAATTGCGCGACTCGCTCGCCCTGTCCGAAGCTGCTTCCGGTCCTCGTGAGGACCTCTCGATGCCCGGAGACACCCTCGAGCTCGGCTCGCGCCACCCCGTAAGCATCGTCCGCAAGGAAATCGTGGATATTTTCCGCAAGTTCGGTTACGACGTAGCCGAGGGCCCTGAAATCGAAGACGATTACCACGTCTTCGAGGCCCTGAACTTCCCTCCGAACCACCCTGCCCGCGACATGCAGGATACCTTCTTCATCTCTGCAGGACACCCTAATCCCCTTCTTCTGAGGACACACACTTCTTCCGTTCAGGTCCGCGCGATGGAGAAAATGTCTCTTCCGATCCGCGTCATCTGCCCCGGCCGTGTGTTCCGCAACGAAGCCATCAGCGCCAGGGCCCACTGCATCTTCCACCAGGTCGAAGGCCTTTATATCGACGAAAACGTAACCTTCGCAGACCTCAAGCAGGCCATCCTCCTGTTTGCGCGCGAGATGTTCGGCCCGGATACCCAGATCCGTATGCGCCCGTCCTACTTCCCCTTCACCGAGCCTTCCGCCGAGGTCGATGTCAGCTGTAACATCTGCCACGGAAAAGGCTGCAACATCTGCAAGGGAACCGGCTGGCTAGAGATTCTCGGCTGCGGAATGGTTGACCCCAACGTCCTGAAAGCTTCGGGAATCGACCCCGAAAAATACAGCGGCTTCGCCTTCGGAATGGGCCTCGAACGCATCGCAATGCTCAAGTGGCAGGTCAACGACCTCCGCCACTATTTCGAGAATGATTTGCGCTTCCTCCGCGAGTTCTCTACTGCTGTGGAAGTGTAATCACCCACTGTGATCCCATCCATTTTCCGAAGAAGGCCGCATCGTTGTACGGAGTGGCCATGGATTCGCCGTACCACGGCATAGCCCAGAGCCACATCGCGCCGTCCAGCGCGCAGGCGTCAGGGGACGGGATGGCGCTGCACTCGCTGAGAGCGAGCATCTTCTTGTTCGAGATGGAAAGCAGGATATCCCAGGCGTCCTTGCCCGAAGTGTGGTAAACAGCGGCGTTCTGCGGATACCAGTCGTAGCCGATGATGTCCACATATTCGTCGCCGGGATACCAGTCGGCATCTCCCAGGCAGGAAGTCCATACCCAGATGAGGTTGTGCACTCCGGCTTGTCCCAGATAGTCGAACACATACTTCCACAATGCCTTGAAATCATCGGCGGTGCAGTTGCCCCACCAGAACCAGCCGCCTGACGCTTCATGCAGCGGGCGGAAGAGCACGGGGATGTTCTCGTCCTGAAGGAGTTTCAGATAACCAGCCAGTTTCTCCAGGTCGGCCTTCATAACGGTGTTCTCCCAAGTGCCGTCCTGAAGGGCTTCGTCTACCTTGAAGTTGTTCGCTTCCGAGTAGAATGAGAGATTGTCTTCGGTGCCTTTTCGGATAATTAGTTGCTTTGTGCTCTTCTGCTTGGGGGCAGGGAGTCTTAGCACGACCGAAGTCAGGGTGTAAGTGTGGCCGCAGATAATCAGACCGTACTCCAGAATGCTGGCTAGCGACAGGTCGTCCACCTCCACAACCACGCTGCCGTCTCCCGCGGGGATGTTCAAGGCTTTGTAGTTGATGCCGTTGCGATTGGCCAGTCCCACCCATCCATCGTGGTTCTCCAGAAGTTGCATCTGGGTGTTGGGCGCCGCGTTCTTATAATTGATAACCACCTGGCTCTCGTCGACCAGGTCAAGGAAGTACAGGGAATCGAGATATACCCAGCATCCCCACTGAAGGAGGGAATCTTTTTCAAAAATGACGTGGTCTTCGTACTGGAGGGGATGATTCAGGCCAACTGCCCTGAAGGTGATGTTGCGGCCTGCGATCAGAAGGCCGTGCTCTCTGAGTTCGCCTATCATCTTGGCGTCCAGGGTAATGACATAACGTCCGTCACCGTCTTCCACATCGAGATACTCATACCTGAAATTGTTCGCTCCCACAAGGACGTCCCAAGTATCTTCCGGCTTTGACTTCAGCACTATCGTGCCGCTGTAGATGTCTTCGTGGAAAGCGTCTTTGTAGTATATGCAGAGTTTGGATCCGGCTGCAAGACCTTCGAAGACGGAACTGTCCACGAAGGCGTAGTTGCTCCAACTCATATCCAGGGTAACATCATCGAAATCTATCACTATGTCGTCCTGGAATTCCGAGGGCTCGGGTCCGGGGACGCCCGATCCGTCGCTCGTGGGCACGTTCCAGTGCCAGCCGGCCGCCACTATTCCGCCCTTGTCGTGCCACTCCTTCACGGGTGAGATGTCGCCGTAGTCGATCCAGTCGGAAGGACTATTGGGAAGATGGATATAGTCGAAGGCGTTGATGGCGGGATACACGCCGGTCGCCGTCTTGATGGCCTCGGCGTTGGTCGTGTTCCAGGCGACCTCAGCCATCGCGGCGGTGTAGATTGCAGATCCGAAACGCTCTTTCATCGTGCTGTACAGGGCCTTGGCTTCTGTGGTGGCTGATGCGTCCACTGGCACAGCTGCCAATGCAAAAGCAGCCGCGTTGAAGTTGTTCAGCGACACGGTCGTGAACGTGAGGGTCAGGTCTTCTGCGTAGTTGCCCTCCGAATCTTTAATCGAGGGCTTGAGCACCTTGACCGTGTATTTCGTGCCTCCTTGAAGAGTTACCGGGATATAAAGGCTATTATCCACCACATATATGTCTTCGTCCACATACTGGTCGTTGACTTTGATGGTCGGATTGGGCGCCAGGCTTATATTCTTGTCGTAAGTGATGACGATCTCATCGATAAGTTCCACTCCGGTCGCATTTGCGGCGGGGGTCGTACTTACGACTTTCGGGGCTTCGGCCGGATTGTTTTTGCCGTCGTCCGGTTTTTCGGGCTCCACTTCCGGTTTGCAGGCGAAAACCGCGAGCAAAGAGCAAAGAATCAAAAGATACTTTTTCATATCAATAATTTTCAGGTTCTATACGAATATTTGCAATTGCGAAATCGACATCCCAGTCGGTAGGTGGTTGAATCGTGAAGGCGAAGCCCCAATAATCACCGCTCGAGGGCATCTCGGACGCCACCTTCGATAGAGGGAAGGAGAATGTCCTCCATTCGCCACCCGTGTTGATCGCGCCGCCGCCCAGGTCGAGGGGGACGTTGGCTTTGAGATTAAGTTGGACAAAGAGACCCTGATTGGCCGCCGCATTGTAGGCGGGGACTGGCTTAGCCGGATTGGTCCAGAGTTCGAACTTGAACACCCAATTGGTCGCCCAGTCTTCCGGCGTGTCGTAGTACCATCCGTCGCCCATTCCCAGGGAGTTCCAGGTCCAGGAAGCATAAGAATTCTTGAAACGCCAGAATTTGTAGCCAGGCGATTCAGGGTCGCCTTCTGCGGTGCCGTCGGTCACCACTGATGCGGCAAGATCGGCATCCCAGAAACCGGTGGTCGCAAAGTTCTTGAAGAACAGATACGACGTGTTCCTGAAGGGTATCTTCTTCGTCTGCGGCCCGAGTTTGAGGTCGTTCCACGAGAAAGTGATGAGAGTCCTGTCCGGAGTTCCTTCCGGAATCACGATATACAGCCCGTTTTCGTCGGCTGAGGCAATTTCGACAGGATTTGTACCTATGGTGATGGAGGCGTCTGAACCTTCGGCACCGAAACCGTAAAGGTCGAAGTAGTCTCCTGCCACCCGGACGGTGCTGCCCGCCGAAGCGAATTCGTTGGCCAGGCCGTCCAATCTAAGTTCGGGAACGCTGATTTCGAAATCAATGCTCACGCTTCCCTTCGAGGTCTTGTATTCAAGTGTGTTGCTCACAGCGCTCGGCATTACCCTTGGAATCAGGATGTAACTGTGCTCGTTTTCGCAATAGCACTTATCCAGATCGGTTTCGATTCCATTGAAACTGACGCTCGTGGGATTTGCGAGGTTTTTGCCGACTATGTGTATGATTTGCGCGAGCGCCCCTTCGGTGAGCGGAGTCTCGAGATCGGCGTCGTGGATGTCGTACACAGCCTCTATAACCGGGGCGCCGCTGTTGGAGAAACGGTCCGGAAGATCCGTGTCGTAGGTCACTATGTCGTTGCAGGCGGCGGCAAGGACGCAGGCGGAGAGTATGATAAATAACTTTTTCATCGCTGCATTAATTCCATCCGGGGTTGTTCTCATTGATCATAGTGTTGGAGTTCAGTTCCTCCTGCGGGATAGGGAACAGAAGGTGCTTGGAATCACGTTTCTTGTTCACTCCGGAGTCGTCCAGGGTAACAGCGTTCATAGCATCCACATAGATTCCCCAGCGCAGAAGATCCCAACGACGGTCGCTTTCGCACGCCAGTTCCTTCGCGCGCTCTTCGATGATGGCGCTGCGCATTGCATCCTTGCCGGGCGCCGCGGCCATCTGCACCGCGTTTGAGCGTTTGCGAACCTCGTTCAGATAGTACATCGCTTCGTCCGAGTGGCCTAATTCGTTCTCCGCTTCGGCATAGATTAGTATGACATCCGCGTAGCGCAGGAACGGATAGGCGGAGTCGGAGTTCTCGGCCGTGCGGTCGGTCACATCGTCGTACTTCATCGTGAAGGCGAGGGTGTAACTGTTGTGGGTGTACTGGTAGGTGTTGCCGTCACTCAGGCCGGCGTACTTGCCTTTGTCGGATTCGGGATAGTAGTAGTAGCCGTTGTAGTCGGCCTGGAAGGCCTGTTGCCAGAGATGGCGGACTCCCTTTGTGATGCGGTAGTCGCCGTCGTCGAACAGACGGTACCAGTTGTAGGTATTACCAAGCCACTGGCCGGTTGTGACCTTGAGGCTGGTGGCGCTGGAGAACACTCCGGAGTAGTAGACGTGGCACTGGGTGCGGAAGACCATCTCGCCGCTGAGCGACTGCACGTTGAACAGGAACTCGGAAGCATCGCGGTTGCCCGCTTTCCAAAGGTCGTCGTAGGCGGAGAGTTCCACCGTGCCGTAGTCGCCGTCGATAACCTTCTTCGCCCATTCGGAGGCCTTGGAGTAGAGGGCGGCCGGGTCCATCTGCTCGTATCCGGCGACCTTCTCCTTGTAGAAGATGTTCGTCATAAGCGGACTGTATTTGTAGACGGTCTGGCCGAACTCTTCGGTCTGGTAGACGGCGCTGACGCCATTGCCGGTGCGCACGGTCACGGGCGTGCCCTCGGGCATTGCCGCTGACGCCATTGTCGCGTAGACCTTGGCGAGCAGACCGGCGGCGCTGGCGGCGTTGACATGGCCTGGCGAACGGCGTGGATCGTTGCTCTTGTACATCTTGCCCGCCGCGTCTTCCAGCAGTTCGATAATGTGGTCATAGACTACGGCGACGCTGTCGCGCGGGTTGGAGTACGTTCCGCCGTCCAGCACATCCTTGGCGATGTAGGGGACGGGGCCGAAAGCGCGCACAAGCAGGAAATATGCGAACGCCCTGTGGAATTCAAGTTCGCCGATGGCGTTGTTTTTATAATCGTCCGGGACGTTCTGCATCTTCGCAATCTGCCTTTCGGCAAGATTAGCGTCCACGATCAGGTTGTAGCAGCACTTCCACATACCGGGCACCATTTCGGCCGCCTGGAAGTTGCCGGCGCCCATAGTTCCGAGGAACCATTCGGGTCCGGAGATGTAGTCGCAGTCGAGTTCAAGCACGAAGGGGAACCAGGCCCAGCGGAACATATCGTCAAGGTAGTTGGCATACACTCCGCTCACCCAAACGTCCACTCCCGATTCAGAGTCTTCGATCTGGTCCGGTCCGATGAAGGATTCGGGCTTTTCGGCAAGCCAGTTGTCGCAGGAAGCAAGGAGCGCCGCCGCAATAAGTATGAGAATTGTCTTTTTCATCTTAGAAGGTGCAACTGATTCCTAGTGCGAAGGTTCTTGAGGCCGGATAAGAATAGACGTCCACGCCGCGGCGGGATGAATCCGTGCCGAATGCGTTCACGTCGGGGTCGTACCCTGAGTACTTGGTGAGAGTAAGCAGGTTGTTTGCAGAGAGGGTAAGGAGGATCTGCTCCACTCCCTTGAACGGAGCGGGAATCTTCCATGAGAAGTCGAGGCTCTTGAGTTTCACATAACTGCCGTCTTCGATGAAGCGGTTGCTCAGGAGGAAGTTGCGGGTGTAGCCGGCGGTAGCCTTAGGCCACTTGGCATTCTCCTTATTGGTTGGAGTCCATCTGGTGTCATAGGCATCCTGGGTGATGTTTCCGATGTTGCCCAGTTTGATGTCCCAAAGGGTTCCGTTGAAGATATCGTTGCCCTGGCAGCCCTGAATCAGGAAACTGAGGGAGAAGTTCTTGTACGATATGCTGTTGGTGATTCCGAAGGTGTAGTCCGGATTTGCGTCGCCGATGACGGTACGGTCGGAAGCGGTTATACTGCCGTCGCCGTCGATGTCGCGGTACTTGATTTCGCCTATCATCGAGAGGACCTTGGCGTCGGTCGCATCCCTGTACTGCGGATCCGCGCGAACTTCAGCTTCGTTGTCGTAGAAGCCGTCCTCCACATAACCGAACATCGCGCCGATGGGTAGCCCGTTGCGCTGCAGGAACACATCGTCGGCCGCGTACCAGAGGCTGTTGGCGAACTGGTCGCCCTCGAGGCCGCCGATCACATTGCGGTTGAACGAGATGTTTGCGTCCACAGTCCAGTTCCAGTCGCGCTTCGAGACCGGCACAGCGCGGGCGGTGAGTTCGAGACCGGTGTTGGTGACGTTGCCGCTGTTCACAAGCATATTCGAGAAGCCGGTGGACGGCGGGATCTGAATCTCCTGCAGAAGGTCGCGGGTGATCTTCTTATAATAATCTATGGTGAAGGTGTAGCGGTCGTGGTCGAAGCCCATGTCGATACCGGCGTTCACCTGCGAGGTGGTTTCCCACTTGATGTCCGAGGACACGGGGCCGCGCCAACTAGTCAGCGCCGAGCCGGAGGTCATCGAGCCGCCGAAGGGGTAGTTGGCGGTGCTGAGCATGGCGATCGAGCGATAGGAACCGATGCCCTGGTTGCCCGTCTCGCCGTAACTCACCCTGAACTTGAGGTTGCTGAAGATGCCGAGTTCCTTGAAGAACTGCTCTTCGGAGGCCTTCCAGGCGAGGGCGCCGGAGAGGAAAGTCGCCCATTTGTTGCCCACGGCGAATTTGGACGAACCGTCGGTTCGGACGCTGGCCGTGAGGAGGTAGCGGCCCATCAGCGTGTAGTTCACACGCGCGAGGAAGGAGGCCAGGGTCATATAGCCGGTGTCGCTGGTAATGGTGGCCTTGTCCAGGGCGCGCGAGAGGTCGTTGTCTTTCGTCTGGTCGTCCGGGAAGTTCATCAGGTTCATCGTGTACTGCTTCCACGTGCTCTTTTCCGCGGTGAATCCGGCCACGGCGTTGACCGCGTGGATGTCTGCGAAAAGGTGGTCGTAGGTGAACAGCGATTCACTGGTGATGCTGCTCCATGTGCTTCCGCTTCGGCTGGCCTGGCCGTTGCGCGGAGCGCGGCCTTCGTAGGAGTGGCGGTCGTAGAACGCGCCGCGCTCCTGGTCGCTGTAGCCCAGGCCGAGGTTCTGGCGGAAGCGCAGACCGGGAAGGATATTGATCTCCAGATACGAACTGTCGTAGAAGTTGATTCCGGAGAGGTGGTCCTTGGTGTTTTTCACGTAGGCCGCCGGGTTCGCGGCTAGCCAGTTGAGGTCGTCCGCAGTGGTCGTGTCCATATCCGGGCCGTAGACCGGCGGGAAGACGATGGCCGAACGGATGATGCCGGTGTTGTAGGAGAGGGTGTTCGCGAAGTCGGTCTCGGACTTTGTGAAACTGAGGTTGGTGCCTATCTCCATCCAGCCGGTGACGTGCTTGCCTATGCTCGCGCGCAGCGAGTAGCGCTCGTAGCCGGAGTTGCGGATGATACCGTCCTGCTTGGCGTAGTTGCCCGAATAGGCATAGAAGCCTTTGTCGTTGCCGCCGCTCACGCTGAGGTTGTAGTCCGTGGACAGCGAGGTGTGGAAGATTTCTTCCTGCCAGTTGGAGGCTCCGATCTCGAATGAGTTGCCGTATTCGTCGTAGTAGAAGCCGGGCTTGCGAAAGTCTTCGGGCGCGGGGGAGTAGACGCCGGCCGCGTAGTTGGGGTGTCCGTCGGCGAAGTTGGGGTACGACCAGCGGCCGGCGTACTGGTAGGTGTCGTACATCGCGCCTTCGTAGTAGGTGCTGTTGTCGTACTGCTCGTTGATGTAACTGGCGTAGGTGGCGGCATCCAGCACGGGGATTATGCGGACCACTTTGGCAAGGGACGTGGTGGCGCTGAGTTCGACCCTCGGCTTCTCCGTGCGGCCGCGCTTGGTGGTGATGATCACCACTCCGTTGGCGCCGCGGGAGCCGTAGATGGCGGTGGCGGATGCGTCCTTGAGCACCTCCATGCTCTCTATGTCGTGCGGGTTGATGAAACTGAGCGGGTTGGACGACTGCTCGGAGGTGAGGGCGGTGTTCGAAGGAGTGCTGCCCGTTTCGAGCGGAATTCCGTCCACGATGAACAGCGGCTGCGAACTGGTGGTGAAGGAGTTGGCTCCACGCACGAGGATGCTCATTCCTCCGCCGGGGGCGCCGTCGCTCTGCTGGACCTGCACGCCGGCGATTTTGCCCTGCATGCCGTGGGCGATATCGATCGAGCCGCCCTTCATCAGGTCTTCGGATTTGAGTTGGCTCACGGCGCCGGAGAGGTCGCTCTTTTTCACGGTGCCGTAGCCTATGACCACAACTTCGTCCAGATACTGCGAGTCTTCGTGGAGCACCACGTCGATCACGCTGCGGCCGCCAACGGGGATTTCCACATTGGCATAACCGATCGAAGAAAGCACGAGGATGGCGCCGTCTTTCACGTCCAGGGCATAGTGGCCGTCCAGGTCCGTGATCGCTCCGTTGTAGGTGCCTTTTTCGAGCACGCTGGCGCCGATGACCGGCTGACCGGAGTCGTCCGTGACGGTGCCGTGGACGTTGCGGGTCTGCGGCTGCGCTTGGGCTTGGGCTTGCGTTTGGGCGAACAGCCCGGTCGCCGCGCCCAGCGCCAGCAGGAAGGTTACCAGTTTAAGGTTCATTTCAGAATGCTACTTTGTTGGACTCTTCACCAAGAATGTTATAAACTGCAATCTGGTAGGAGTCTGTCGCCTTGCCCGTTTTGTCCTGGAAAGAGTTCGGGCTTTGTTTGGGGGTTATCTGGAGTTTGATGTACAATTGGGAGTTTTTGTAGATGGCATAGCCATCCGCGTTATCTTTAGTGGGGAGAACCCACGTCAGGGTGACTCCGGAGCCTACTTCTTTGGTCGCCGAACTGACCGCTTTAGGCGTGGGGCAGGCGGGGAGGGTGCCGTTCTTCACATATTCCTTGTAGGCCGCGTGGTGTTCCGCGCGGACATTGTTCGGGCTTTGATAATGAGGGTACGCGAAGCAGATTATATTTGTGACGAACTTGTCCACTGCCTCGATCTGCTGCGTGATTCTGGTGAGCGGAGCGCTGGCGAAATGGCTGCCGTCGGAGAGGTTAAACTGCTCGAAAGTCTCCACGTTGCCCCAGAGTTGGAGCCCCTCGACTGTCGCCACCGCTTCCTTATATTGGTAGAACCAGCCCTTGACGTTCGCCACGGTCATCGTGCTTGCGCCCACGCAGTCCTGCGGCGCAAGAATGTCTCCATTTCTGAAGTGCATCTTCGGAAGGACGTCTTGCCAGAATTTGCCGTAATTGGCCGCAGAGCCAAGAGTGGGATTCGCGAAGGGGCTGAATAGAAGCGGCATGTCTGCGGGAAGCGCATCCAGGATGACGTTGATGGCGTCCACGAATAGTTGCTTCGCGTTGTCCGTGTTCCAGTTGAGGTTGTCAATTTCCCAATCCCAGTACCAGCCGTAAAGGGTGCCTTTGTAGTCTGCCTGGTAACTGTTCAAGATTTGGCTAATGACGGTTTTACCCTCGTCCATTCTGGCCATCAGCCACGTGCGGTTGCGGCCTGATTCCCACCATCCGCTGTGGTAGTTGGGTCCGACGAAGACTTTGATGCCGTATTTTTTCGCGCTCTTGAGGCATTTGCCCAGAGATGCCAGGTCGGCCGCGTTGTCGCCGTCCTTGATGGGGGTGTAGATCAGGTAATTCATTCCGGCTTCCTTCAGGACATCCATCTCGGAATCCCACCTGGCATCGTCCCAATAGGCTGTGTACCAGTGCTGAAGGAACGCGCCGTCGATTGTGGGCACCTTTGCCGTGGTTGTGGTGTCGGTGGGGGTGGTGGTTGTGTCTTTGGGATGGGTAGTGGAAGTCGTGTCTTTCTGATTGGGGCCTGGCTCCGGTTTATCTGTTCCGGGAGTTCCGCAACAAGCCGCCAAAACGGCAGCAAACGCTATTGCAGTTAATAGTTTGAGTGTCTTCATGGTTATGTAACCTCAAATTTAGTAATAATTTTTTGCATATTATAGTTTTTTCCGTATATTTGCAGTCCCGTTTTTCGGGAACATATTGCGGAAATAGCTCAGTTGGTAGAGCGCAACCTTGCCAAGGTTGAGGTCGCGGGTCCGAGCCCCGTTTTCCGCTCAAAACGAAAAGACCGTCCTTGTGGCG
>Ga0310694_10006146_pt1 | contig 11393 bp, 19 predicted proteins | sample 174DNAGHGhighgp2_FD_203884 | JGI IMG/M metagenome (GOLD analysis project Ga0310694, IMG submission 203884) | Sheep rumen microbial communities from Palmerston North, Manawatu-Wanganui, New Zealand - 1742 DNA GHGhigh gp2 (v2) (version 2) | ecosystem: Host-associated > Mammals > Digestive system... | reverse complement strand
ACTGACTCGGCAATCAAAATCATATCGTATAAACTACATTTCTTTTCTTCAGGTTCTACATTGGAAGTCTTCATTTATTGTCTCCTGCTTATTGTTAATATAGTATTTTTTGAACCCTAAAACGATTTTTGGAATTAATTTTGTTAGTAATGATCTGTGCAAGTTATAATCAAAATTAACTCCTTCCGTTTCTACCAAAAACTTCTCACTATTAAGCATTGTGGGTTTAATATACTTTTGATAAACATAGTTCTGGTAGAAATTCTTAAACGAAACACTTCTGTCAAATAAATTAAACACAAAAATGTGGGAGTTCTTATAGAATCCCACCATATATGCAGGAACATTGTCCTGATACTTTATATCAAAAGTCATTTCATTAAAATTTGACTTTATCTCGTTTATGATTTGTTCAGCATTTAACTTATTCATAAAAGGTGCTAATGTTTGAAATCGGCCATTCTCCGTGAACTTTCTTATTCCACTTGTTAAAGAATACAAGTTTCAAATCATTAAAGTTCTTTGACGGAATACCGCTAGACTGGTGTTTAACAACCAAGTCAATAGTAGCAACCTTCAATCCTCTCTCTAGTAATTGTAAACAAATGTCGCAATCATAGAAGTGGAATTCTTTTAGATTTTCATCAAAACGAAGTCCATTCTTAAATACCCAACGAGGAAAGAACATACAACAACCATCTACTGTTGCCATAAAATCGTGATAGCCAGGAAAATCCGCCATAGGGTATTCTATCTTTTCCATTAGAACTTGACCCTTTTCGTTCTTGATTTCCTTACCATTCTCGTCAAGTTTTGGTCTAACACCACCCTGAATTATATAGCCGGCAGTCTGTAATGGTCTGTTCGGTCCCCACCAAGTACAACTATTTTCTAATGCCATTGTTCCAATCAAACCACAACAACCAACTTTTTTGTCTGCGAAAGCATTTGCTAGTTTGTATTCGCAAACTTCCATTGGACTTCTAATTTCAGCATCTTCGTGACGAAAACAAATTATTGGGTCTTCGTTTTTCAATACAATGTTTTCAATCGCATAATTGTACTTAGCTGCCATTGAATCCAATACAAGTGTTTTCTTTTTCTGCTTGATTTCATTGGGTATATAAAAAATCTTATCAGTATCTTTTTGGTCTTCTTTTCGTTCTTTTACGGGTATAATTTGTATCATACAATTTCCCTTTGAATAAATTTAATTTCCTGGTTTACATTCGTATAACCAATCAAAATGTCATTTGCGAAAGGACTATAATTTGCTACTGATGCCTGTGGGTCTTTCCACAAAATCAACTTCGCAAAATGATAAGAACCTTCTAACATTCTTTCCCTTTCCTTTTTATCCACACCAACACATAATCTATCTATGTCAATAGGTAGTTCGTTGTATTCGTGTGCTTTATTTATGAGTTCAGTGCGTTTTTCTTCACTGATGTCCTGTGGGAAAATGTAGTAAGTCAACAAACAACGATTTTTCTGCTTTTCTATTCGTCTTTGAATTTCATCTTTCGGCAAAGGTTTGTCAGGAAATTGCTTTAAGAACTGGTCAAACTCAATCCAGTCTGCTTCAAAAACTTCACCCATTCGGATAAATTTAATTTCATTATCCAAATAAGCAACTGTAGCAGGTAATGCTGTTCTGTCAATAATCTTCGCTAATATAGATTTTTCTTCTTCAGTATTAACTTCTACGAAATACAGGAAACAGTTGTTTATCCATTCTATATCTCGCTTATAATCTTGACAAACTCTACAACTATCCGAAGTAAAAATATATACTCCGATGTTTATAACCCATTACGAAGTTTTCAAATGACAATTTTTGGCTGTCAAACATAAATCTTCTCCAGGAATATAATGAATTATTCTGTCAAAATGTGTAATCTCAATTCGGTCAAGCATTTGTCTAATAATTTCTTTATCTATTTCGGCAGTCATTTCGGAAGCTAAAGAATTTATCATTGACTGCATCATATCTACGCCTTTCATAGCCTTAATGTCCTGTTGTGCTTCTACTGAGAATGAACTATGAAGTTTTCTTGTTCCTACATGAATTGGTTGTCTTAAAAATGAAAAATTACCGAGACTGATTTGCTCAATCCCGTTAATTTCATTTATTGTGTTTTTCTCTCTATCTAATCTTATACGCATCCCATCAATTCCAATATACAAGCTGCCATTTGTAATGTTGGGTCAGACGAAGTTCCACAACGGAATTCATATTCTGCTAACAACAAAATTACCTGAGCAGGATTTTTGGTTTTAGTTGGTAGTCTGTCAAATAAGTTCTTAAAGAAATCAGTATAACTCATGCCCTGTTGTTCAATGTAGTTTCGTATTTCTGCCAACTTCTTCTTTTCTACAATCATATTTGCCAAATCATCACCGACATCCTTGAATGACAAAATACCATTGTCAATCTTGCCATATACCTGTGAGTATTGCTGAATGGTGGCGATAATCTGACGGATAGAAGGGAAGTATGCTTCGCACAATGGCTTAACAATTTCCGGGTCAAATTCAATTTTCTCAAATTTCAAGATACCAGTAATTCTCTTGATAATCGTAGGCAACAATTCGTCCTTGAACTTTGCCATATTGAAATCAAATACCTGGGTTCTTCCCTGACGCAATGCTGGGATAATCTTTCCCAAATAGTTACAGGTCAAAATGAATCTACAGTTGCTCTGGAATTCTTCAATGAAAGCACGAAGAGCCTTTTGGAACTGTGGTGTCAAACCATCTGCTTCGTCAAGAATTACAACCTTCTGTCCACCTGAAAATGACATCGTTTGTGCGAACTCTGCGATTTGATTACGGATAACATCAATGGAGTTTTCCGAAGAAGCATTGATGTAAATGTATTCAGCACCCAAATCGTGTACTAATGCCTTGGCCAGTGTGGTTTTACCGCGTACCTGGTGTTGGACTACACAATAGTAAGTTTGGGAGTTCTCCGGGTCTTTACAATGTTGTTGAAGTATTTTGCAAATTCTTTTGGTAGTACAATGTCCTTAACAGTTTGTGGACGATATTTTTCTACGAACAAGTTTGATACTATTTTAGCCATTTTTCTTTGCCTTCTTTTTTGCTGCTCTACGCTGAGCACGGTTCTGTGGTAAAATTATTTCTCCAGTTTCTCTAGCAGACTCATACTTTGGAAATAAGCACGAACAAGCTATTGGTTCACCAGTATCTGAGTGGCGACCGATATAACCTCTTCCGTGGCACTTCTTACAGTTAGGATTTGGGTCATTCAAAATCAACCCAATGCCTTCGGCAGCAGCTTTAATTGCTTCTAGCGGGTCCATATTTCTAATGTCTGCTGCTTTTGCTTCGTCTGTTGGTAAAAACATTTCTTTATCGTTCATTAAAAATCCTCATTTAATTTGTATGTGCGATGAATTGTTAAAAGTTTTTTCATATCATTGGAAAACTCTGCATCCAAGTCTCGCACCTTATTTACTAATATAGTAATTTGTTTGAGATTTAGATTTTTTGGTTTAATTTTTTCTGTCTTCAATTTACTGACCATTTTCTTACTATATGTCGCATATAAAGTAAGAACAGTTTTTGCTAAAGCCACATCATTTCTATCTTTTGGTGGATTTAACATATACTTCTCAAACATTTTATCCATTATTATATCCACCCAATACTTGTTTAAAACGATTTTCCAATAACCGGAGAATCGTTTTTGGAAAACTTTGTTACCGCATAACAATTCTTCAGTCTCAAAATTTTCTTCAATGTATTTGCGTGTTTCTCGGAGCATTTATCTATGTATGTATTTCTGCTTTCGTGGATTTAGTTTGGGAGAATAATATTTTTTAGGGTCTTGAGGTACTACACCTACCAAAGCACTAGAAAACAATGAAGGAAATTGTCTTCTAACTAATGGTAATGCTATTGTATTAAAGGCACCGGCTAGTAAAACTTATACTAGCATCCTGTTGCTCTAAATCGCTTAAATTGTCTATATCTGATTTTCGTTTTAATTTCATCTTTTTCTGTTTTTAAATTAAATGGTTCTATGATGTGTGGGTAAAGATTACTTGGAGTAAAAATGTGTGGAACATAAGGGCAAAAAACTACACCTGTTCCACTGTTGGATGCTCCAGTCCAACCAGTTGTCATATTTTGTACGAAACCATAAGTTGAGTTGTTTATGAACTGATATAATTTTCGCCAAGGTTCGCACTCATTAACGGAATCTATACTTCTGTCTACTTTCATTTTTACCTGGATTTGCGTTCCAATTTTTAGGTCTAAGTTGTACTTTACTTACTTCAGGTTTGTGGTGGTGATGAATCTTTGGTTTGATTTCCATTTCAGGAGTTTGGTTCTTTTGCATTTTAGGAAGTACTTCATTTTCACCATACAAATACCTTAGAGCAAAATAAAGTCCGCTGAGGCTGTGTTGTTGGCATAACACCAACAGTTACATTTGACATCATCTGTGGAAATACTTTGCGTATTCGTGGTATGTTGTAACCACTTAACTCAGAACCAAATTCAATGTCACTTAATCGTTCTACTTCTCTTTTACGCTTAAGAATCAAAATCTTTCTCCATTTTTTCTAACCTTGTATTTATAGTCTTGCGTTTTAGTTCTAAGGTTAGTTTGCTTAATAAATCTCTAAATGAATCCTTATAGTTTTTATCCAATAGAAATGAGCCGGAGTTTATTGTTCTTATTCCATTCGGTGCGAACTGTTCTAATGCCATAGTTGCAGCGGTACTGTAAACATACATTCCGATAACATAGTCATTTCCAAAACTAAAGTTAACCAGATGGTTACACATATTCCCATCTGAAAATTCATTTCCTAAGTATTCAAAATTTTGTTCATTCATTAAGAAGCACATTATCTCATTACGGCTCATACGAAATCTTCTTTTAATTTTTCAAGCTTTTCTTTACTTTTTGCTAATCTATTTAAATAGTAATAAATTTTTTCAAATTCTTTTTGTTCTTCTAAACTGATATTTTTTATATAAAACATGCTTGCATCATAACTCATTTTATGTGATTTTATATTTGAAGTCCAAGTTCCAATTCTACACCATTTATACCAACTTTTTATCGTTCCTTCAGTTGTGCCCTTTCTTGGTCTTATTATACTTTTAAATTCTTTGTATGTCATACAAAATCTTCTTTTATTTTATCTAACTTTTGTTTCTCAATAATGTTCTTTGCAGTTTCAACATATTCCGAAATTGTATCTTCTAATTTCTTATCAAAACCTTCTTCATTTATCCAATACTGTGAACTGAAATATGTTGTATGTGAACCATACTTTGAATTTGTACTAAACAATTCAATCGTACAAGTAGACCATTTGAACGAAAAATCTATATGGAAGTTCAACATTAAATCCATTCGGTAAACAACAGAACTTCCAATTACAGGAGTTTCTACAGCTCCATATTTATTTTTTAGCAAATCAAAAATGTCACTTACTAACATTACCATAAAATACAATATAGCAAAAAGCGGGTGTATTTCAACCCGCTTTGTAAATTTTATTTTATCTATGCTACTTAGATTTCTTCTTCAAGTTCATCATCAATTTCTTTTTTGTTCTTACTCAAATCGTCAATGATTTCGTCTACTGAATAGAAGTCTAACATATCTTTCACTGATTTCTTTTTACGAAGTTCATTGTATGCTTCTTCAAATTTGATGCCCTTTATGGATGCCCAACGAGCAGCTACTCTTTGAAGTTTCTTTTTCAATTCACCAGGAGAAAGGAAACTTTCATTCATTGTAGTAGATTCATAAATAAGTTTGTAAATAATCTCATCTACATCATATTGGCATTTAATATAATCATCAAGTTCATCTTTATTCTCCAATTCATCGTAAGCATCGTCAAGGTCCATACCAGTTTCTTTAGCATAGGCTAATGCTACTTCATCGTATTTGTCATTATATTCTTCTTGGCTCATACTTTCTTCAATGATACCCCAATTCTTCAAATTACCCAAATGTTTAGTTAATTCGTTATCAGCATTTTCAACAACATATTCGTTGTCTATTACACTAGCAATATCGGATGGCTTATGACCTTTTTCCAATTCAAGATAAACATATTCAACATTCTTTTGAATTAAATCTTGGGCCTGAATACGATTATAACCAAGGCCAATCAGTTCGTGGAGAACATCATAGAAACCATTTTGCTCAGGATTTAAAACCTTCTTTCCAGCAGCTTCGCAAATGTCCTTAGCAGTCTTAATCATAAATGCTTCATTTTCTTCTGGCATTTCGTAAACTTGAGTATCACCATCAAAATATGTACCTCCCTTCATATCTGGATTTACATAATCTGGTTTCTTATAACCTTTATTTGGGTCACGTGGTTTTCTTGGTTTTCTAGGCTTTCTAGGTTTATATTCAGGTATAATAAAACCCATTCTTATTTTATATTTGTAATCACCACTATTATAAACCTCAGGTTTCCATGCTGGTGAAATTTTAAATGGGCAATCGTCAGAGCAGAATTTTGTAAATAACCATTTTTCTGCTTCTTCTTTATCCCTTGCTTTAATAGCATTTAAAAATTGTTTTAGATAGTCAATTTTAATCTCCATAAAGAAAGTTGAACCTGGCTCTAAACCATTACCAAATGAAGTATCACAAGTTACTTCATAATAAGTATCTCTATCTATTTTATATTTTTCACACAAAGAAATCCATTTATTTTTAACATAGTTATAAATTAAATTTTGTTGTTCTTCAACAAATTTTTTAACTTTTGCTGATTGTGCAGCTATACGTGCGTTTATTTCTCTATCATCAAAATCATCAAGACTATCTTCATTAATTTTCTTGATAGGTTTAATTCTTGGCATAAATTCGCTTTCGTCTAAATTTGAAATTTCGTCCAAGTATGGTTTCAACAACTTCTTTCCAGCAGCTTTGCATATCTCTTTGGCTTCTTTTACTAGTTCTTCTTCATTATCTTTATCACTATATTTCTGATTAACCATATCGTCTTCAATCAATTTTGCAATCCAATATGGCTTAGCACCATCCTTCAATTCTTTATTGATAAAGTTAGTATATTTCTTAATTAGTCTGCTTGCTGCTTCAGATGGATAACCAAGATCAATCAATTCCATCATTACATTCAAAGCATCAGCATCAATTAACTTTCCTTCATTTATTTTCTTAATTGGTTTTATTTTGTTCACAATTTCGCTTTCGTCTAACAAATTAGAAATTTCATCCAAATATGGTTTCAACAACTTCTTGTCAGAGCGAGCAGCCGTTTCATAGAATTTCTTGAACTTAAATCTATAATCATTCAACTGCTTTACATAATTCAAAGGTCTTTCTTTGCTAGATTTGAATTTGTTGTATTCGTTAAGTGTATGGTTGAAAATGTCCTGAACATTTTCGTCAAATGACTCAATACGCAATTCCTGGCTTACACCATTCTTTGCTTCTTTAATCATAATCTGACCATATTTGGCATAAGCTTTTTGGATTTTCATTACGGCTTTATCCAAATCTTCTTTTTCACCAGTAATGTAAAGTGTATCATCTTCACATTTGGCAGTCAAATTTGGAAATACACCACTGTCAATCAAATCTTTCAAACCATTGTAAGCATCTTCTGCTACAACGTGGTTATCATCTTCAATCCATTTAAGTTCTATTGTTTTCATTACACATTCTCCTCAATAAATTTTGCTACATCTGATAAACTCTTAACTGTTTCGGCTTTTCTGTCAAATACAGAACTGTGTCCGACCATCTTTACAAAGTATGTTATACCACGACTTTCTACATAGAAAGCTTTATCTTGTGTGTAAACACCTACATAGTCTTTTGTTGCTTCTACTTTAGCACTTACATTCAAAATTGCTTTCAATCTTTGTTCTATTTGTTGGTTGCCCTTCAAATTTAGTTCATTGTCGCGGCGCCAATCTGCTTCACTATAAGGTTTTTTGACACCTGTTACACTATCCATCGCTCTTTCAGTCCAATCTTGACTTCTCATTGGACGCTTTGGACGAGGACCAATTTCTGTTACTTTTGCTGCCCAACTTGGTTTTTGTCCCTTGTTTAGTCTAGCCTTATCAAATGGGGATAAACCATGCTGTAAGACATCATCAATCGTATCTTCAACGATTATATAACCAGCAGCTTTAAGTGCCTTGTATGCTTCATTGAAATCGTCAATTTCATCTTGTTCAATCTTTCCGCGGTTCTTCCAATAATCGGCAGTACCCTTGTCTAATTGGTCTAATAGATACTGGCTAACTTCGTCAAAGATTTTGTGTAATGTCTTTGTATTGAAACCACGCTGGAAAACAATCTTGTATGTATCGTAGAAGTCCTGAATGTTCAAATCAAAGATACCAGTCTTTCCTACGTGGAACTTTCTGTTCAATTCGTTTACACAGTAAGCATAACAATCTTTAACCTGTGATTTGTCAATCTTACCTACTTTTTCTTTGTTTATGTTGTTTGTATCTTTAGCAAGACTTCTAATAGATTTAATTACTTCAGTTGGCAATACGAAGACTGGACCGGCGGTCATATCACCACCACGCAATCTATTTCGTTCTATCTTTTCAAGTTCATCTACGAAATCATCATTTTCCAAGTTATCCATAATTCTCTGTAATTCTTTCTGTAAACCAGTTGTGTTAATAGGGGTCTTAATGTTCTTATCAGATAATTTTTCAATAACACGAACAAAATAATAGTAGTATTGCTGTAATACTTCTACTGCTTTTGGTTTACGAAGGAATGTTACCAATCCATCTATTGTGTCCTGGTCTAACTGATATGGCTTACCAGCTTTCTTTGCTCTGTGCCAATCCCAGAAATTTTGAATAAGTTTGTCTTCATCAGATAATCCTGAGCCACCTTCTAAATACTTATCTAATTGAGTTAATGCGAACTTGTAGTATTTGCCAAATGCTTGTTCTTGTGTTTCTACTGGTGTATTATCAAAGAAATCTATAACTTCTGCTGGTGGGTTGGTTTCATTACCATTCTTCTTTTCTTTATACCAATCAAAGAAAGCTGATACTATTCTAGCATTTGGATGTTCATCAAGTTCATTTTTATCATGCCATTTTGCTACATCATTCCAATTATCTCTACTCAAAGTTTCTTTAAAATCCCATTTGCGACCATCTTTTACAAAATACTCTTTTAATATCCAACGCCAGCCAACATTCCAAGTTTTTCTTGATTCTTCTGGCATACCAATTAAAGGAATGTTATTATCAAATTTAGTGTTCAGATATTTTTCAATAGCAGCTTCAGTTTGAGGTCCCTTATTTGTAATTAAACGACCTATGTAATAGAATACATTGGCTGATTTTTCATTCGGCCAACCACCTGGCAAATCAGTTTCACTCTCTACTAGAAACCCCTTACTTTCAAGGAAATGTTGTGCTTGTTCTAATAAATCCATTAAAAACCTCGTTAAAATTATCTAATGTATTTATAAAAAACTAGGGTCCCCAAGAAGGGGACCCTAGAAGGAGCCGTAATGAACAAAATTTATACGAAATCTGTATCACCAAGTGCGATTTTGAAGTTCTCCCTGGCATATTTGGCATAATCAAGGCCTTTCGGAACATCCAACTTCAACTGCTCAATTACATTTTCCATTCCAACAGAAAGTGAATTGTCCTGGAACAAATACATTCCGAACAAAGAACAATCACTTAATTCGTATGTAAAATGACTACCTGTTATATTTTCGTCATAAGTAACGATAATGTCAAAGAGTGGCTTATCTTTTTTCATATCCCAGTATGTAAAAATTTCGTGGTTGTCAAAATCGTATTCATCTACTCGGTCCTTAACCAACTTTTCCAACTGCTTTATGGTTTTCATTACAACCACACCCTTGTTCAGATTAACTGGGAGCTGCCACGCAAGATTTTTTGTCTTAATCAGTTCTTTAAGTATATCTCTAGTTAATTCCATTAGAAATCCTTTTTAATCTTATTTGTGCGTTTTGCCTGAATAATTTGTTTGTTAATCAGTATTGCATCTTGCATCAAATCGTGCACATTCTTCTGCAAATCAGTTTCACTGATAGTATTAAAATCCACAACGTCGCCATAATCGTAACTCATTTGTGGGTGATAGTTTTTTGAAGCAATTTTGAATTTCGGAAAAATGCATTTGCCCTGTTGATAATCGTCATACGAAATAGTCATCAGGTTGCCTTGGTATTTCATACTATCAGGAAGATAAACTAACTGTACAGAACCACCATTTGCTGAAAAGACATCAAATCCTTCGGCTTCAAAAATTTCTTTAATTCTTTCTATACTTATCATACTGCCTCATAAGAATCAATCGTGCTGGAATGACCTTGTTCATATTACAATCATCACAGCAACGGAATTTTTCACCAAGTTTGGCATCTTCTTCTTTGGTTTTTCCATTTGCTTCCCAGTAACCACGGGTTGAATTCCCGGGTCTGGTAAATTTCTGTCCACAGAACGGACAAGTTGTTACAAGTTCTTCAGCCATTTTAAAAATCCTCATCTAATTTCTTTTTCATTTCATTAAAATAATGCTGCTTATAAGTACGAACATAATTTCTTGCGAAGTCCATTAAATCAAAATTTATAGAGTTAATGTTACAGGTAACATATCTACCGTGACCCATAAATGTATCACCACATCCCATTTCACCTGTATACTTATCCAACACAATGAAATACTCCAAAAGAACAGAATTAGGAAGTTTGAAAAGCCAACTTCTTGGCTTATCCTCACAAGCCCAAGTATGTTCTTTACAGATAAACCCAAGTGGAGTCAAAATTGTTTTTAATTTATCTACATTCCATTCAGCCATTTCATTTACTCCAATTAGTTAATGTTGTTAAGGGTGTCAATGATAAATTCAAGTTTATCCTTCGTGAATGTCCAGGTGAAGTTTTCGTTGTATTCACCAGCATACATTTTAGCAGGTTCACCCCAGAGTTCGGTCAGCTTTTCACGAACATTCTTCGGCATATTGAGAGTAGCACGAAGCTTAAAATCATCAGTCCATTTCTTTGTGCCATCATTGAGTTTTACACAATCACAACCAAGTCGGACCGTGCATTCGTCATCGTCAATCCAATAGAAACCAAAAAGACTAATTTTGTTATCAACCAAAGTTCTCCAATCGGTATCGGCATCTTTGGAGTAATTTCCATTATAGTGTAATTTCTTGTTAAGACGATATACAGCATTGTTCAAACGGATAGTATCAACGCAGTTGAACATAATGTGAAGTTCATTATCATTACTATCAAAAATTCGTCCGTCAGCCTTAATGTAAATTCTCTTACCGAAGAAGTAGGCCTTAGCAACATAGCCAGAACATTCGGTAGGTTCAATA
>Ga0310694_10006145_pt1 | contig 11394 bp, 4 predicted proteins | sample 174DNAGHGhighgp2_FD_203884 | JGI IMG/M metagenome (GOLD analysis project Ga0310694, IMG submission 203884) | Sheep rumen microbial communities from Palmerston North, Manawatu-Wanganui, New Zealand - 1742 DNA GHGhigh gp2 (v2) (version 2) | ecosystem: Host-associated > Mammals > Digestive system >... | reverse complement strand
TGTGTAGCAGCACGGCTCTGGCTGGCGTGACCATCGCCGGAAAAGGCGTTTCCTCGACAGGCAACGTCACGGGTACGTGGCTCACGTCGGGTACGGTCAACTACAATGCATCGTCCAACACCATCACGCTGACAAACGCTAACGTAACGTTGTCCTCCAATGACTTCATCCAGTCCACCGGCAGCACGTCGCTCACCATAAGGGTGCAGGGCACGTGTACGTTCAGCCTGACCGGCGATTCGAACAACTTCCTCTATGCCGAGACCGGCGTGTCCATCAACTCGGTTGACGGTCAGGCACCCGGCTACCTCACCGTAACTTCCAATGGCCGCTCCGTGTGGATGGGCAAAAATGCCTATCTGAACATCTGGAACACACACGTTGACCTCACCTCCAAGGATCTGGAGGCCATGTACGGTGCCGGCACCACGTCGCTCTACACCGCCTGGACGTGGCTCAAGGCCAAGGGCGGCAGCGGCAAATATGGTATCGACAAATTCAAGTCGTGGGACAACATGGCCGGCGGAACCACTCCAATGAGCGTCACCACCGACGGCCAGACCTTCGACACCAGCCGAAAAGGCTTCGTGCTCAACGGCACGCAGCAGCAGACAACGACCATCGAACCATCTATCATCATCGGCGGGGCACCGCTCAATGCTGCCTCCTCGTCCATAACGTTCAACAGCTCCACTCCGGGTGCCGGCATCACGTCCGGCACGGTGACGTGGAACCTAAGCACAAAGACGCTGACACTTAGCGGTGTCAGCCTCAGCTCCGCGAGCGGTATCACCAACAACGGTATCGATGGGCTCACCATTAATGTCACCTCCAGCAGCAGCGTCACAGCCACATCGGGCACTGCCATGAGGCTGCGTCAGAACACCACCATTTCCTCGACCTCTACCAGCAACAGGCTGACGGCATCATCATCTACTGCCACGGCCATCCAGCTGTGCCCGTTGGAAAACAACACCGCCACCACCACACTCACGGTGAAGAGCATCCACGTGAGTGCTGAGGGCGGCGGACGTGGCTTCGAGGGCTATCAAGGCTATGGCGGCAGGAACTGCGACCTTGTGTTTGAGAAAGCTTATGTCAACACGAAGGGTTCTAATTATGGTTCACTCGTAGATTTTGGCAACGTAAGCATGAAGGGTTGCGACATCGAGAATCCCTCCGGTGCACACCTCCTGACCTCTTCTGGCCGAACAAAGGTGGTGCATGGCAGCAGCATCGACGCCTACAAGGACTGGGTAGATATTCACACGGCCTCAGAATACGACCTCTATGTTGCTGGGAAACAGCTTAACTCTGTTAACGCCCATAATTTCTACAGTCCCTACCTCACCGCCGGCAGCGTGACCTACGACAACAGCACCAAGACGCTCACGCTCAACAACGCCGTCATCAGCGGACAGACGGGAACGGTCACCAGCAATGTCAACTGCGGTATCTACAACGAGGTCAGCGGCCTCACCATCAACACCGTTGGCACCAACACCATCACAACTGCCACCACCGCCATCGCAGTGAGGGCTAACACCACCTTCACCGGATCCGGCAAATTCGACGTGCGCTCCACGGGAGCCTCGGCCATCAGCACCTACAACAACGCCAACGTCACCCTCAAGCGTGAAGGGTCGATGTACGCCTTTGGTTCCAACTACGGCTTCTATGGCGAGATTGGCGGCACGCTCACCGTCAACCACAACGGCAGCAACGCGGGCGACTACTTTTTCAGCGGTGCCAATGGCAACATCTACACCGGCGACCTCGTCTTCGACAATAAGACCCTCCTCTACGACCCCTATACGTGGTTCAACAAGGACACGCACTGCGTCTATCTGAAGAACGAACGCGCCACCAGCGCCAATAGCCCGGCCACGAACAACGCCGGCGTCAAGGCCACCAATATCTATGCCTACCAGAACTATGGGTTCTACGACATCTACATCAACGGCACGCGACTCAACAACCGCAACGCTCAGGGCTACTGGGACCAGTACGTCAAGGGCGGAGAGATAACCTACAGCTCCAGCTCGCGCACGCTCACCCTCAACGGTGTCACCGTGGATACCGGCACAGGCAACTTCCCCTTCCTGCGCCACCGCCAGGGCATTGGCCTCACCGTCAGCGTCAAGGGCACCAACACCATCACCAACGTCGCGGAGAACTACAGCACCGTCGTCTTTGAGGAGAACGGTGTCATCACTCAGGGTGGCAACGGCAAGCTCATCCTCAATGGCAGCAACGACTCGCAAATTTGTGTGTATGAAGGCAAGAACCTCGACATCGCCGGAGGCGTGGAAGTGTCGTCCGCCAATGGTGCCATATATGGCCGCGGCAATGACGCCGGCATGCTCACCGTCAATGCCTCAACCCTCGATGCCAAGAGTCTCTATGGCTTCAGCAACATCGTGCTCGACGGCGGCACGGGCTACGCCATCCCCAACGGTGCCACCTACAACGGCACCACCAAGCGCGTGGGCCACGACGGCAGCGACTACACCGGCCATGTGCTCATTCAGCCCCTCGAGAGCTACGGCGTCTATGTGGCCGGCATCGAGGCCAACAGCTACAACGCCGACAACATCTTTGCCGACCCGATGTACGAAGACAGCTATGGCAAGCAGGGCACGGCCACTTATATGGCCTCTGGCAGAATGCTGAAGCTCAATGGCGTCAACATCACCGCTCCTTCTGGTATCGATGCCGTGAAGATTGCCAGCGACGGCGCAAGCGTGGAGTTCACAGGCAACAACACGCTCTCGGCCACAGGCGACGGCAACGCCATCTGGGCCGCCAACGGCGGTACCCTCATCGGAGCAACGGCATCGGCTGTGCTCAATGCCTCCAACACCAGCGATAAATTTCCCGCCATCTACTGCGGATCCAACGGCGGTGCCTCCAGCAAGAATCTCGAAATCCGCAACCTCACCGTCAATGCTAATGGCATCGGCGCCGTCTCTTCCGACAACAAGCTCATCATCGACGGTTCCGAGGTGAACCTCTCCGGCCATGCCAAGGGTTCTGTCTGGGGCTTTGGAGCGCAGGAGCTGCAGGGCGGCGTCATCGTCATGGAGCCCAGCGGTGCCACCTACGATGAGAGCAACCGCTACCTTGCCGGCAGCAACGGCAGCAGGATAATCGGTGCCGTGAAGTATGCCGTGGGCGACAACTATCCCATCTGGATTGCCGGCACGCAGGTCACCAGCGGCAATGCCGCCAACGTCACGGGCGACGGCAAGGTGAGCTACGACAATGCCACCAAGACGCTCACCCTCAACGGAGCCTCCATTGGCACTGGCAGCGGCTCGCACATGCAGCCTATCTACAGCGAGGCCAGCGGCCTCACCATCGACGTCAAGGGCGCCACGACCATCGACGGCGGCAACTATTCCGCCATCCAGGCCAGCGGCAACACCACCATCACCGGCACGGCTCCCCTCACCGCCAAAGGCGGCATTTCGGTGACCAATAATGCCGACCTCACCATCACCGATGCCGATGTCGTCATTGAGGGTCGTCTGCGCGGCACAGGCATCGGTGGGACGTCGGGACTCATCATCAAGAACTCCAAGGTCAGCATCACCAATACCAGTGGCTTTGCCACCATCAGCGAGTGGGGTGCCATGCAGCTCGACGGCTGCGCTGTCACAGCACCCTCTGGGGCAGTGTTCAGCTCAAGCGACGCCTCGCTCTTCGTGGGCAGCAACCAGGTGAAGGGCGACGTCACCATAGAACCCGTCGTGGACTACGGCATCACCATCGCCGGCATCCCCATTCACGACAAGAATGCCTCTGACATCTCCGGAGCCACGGGTGCCAACGGCCAGATGACCGTCACCCGCAACGGCGGCAACACCACCATCACCATGAACGGCTTCTGGTTCACAGGCACAGACGAGTACATGGAAAATATCATCTGCATTGATGACCGTGCCGGCGACGTCACCATCAACCTCATCGGTGAGAACGTCGTCAACTCCTCACGTCCCGGCATCGATGGTTTAATAAAATTCGACAACTTTGAAAGCCACAGCCACGTCATCACTGGCAGCGGTTCGCTCGAGAGCAACGCCGAGTTTGGCATACATGGCGAACAGAATTACTCATCGTTGCGCATCGACGGTGCGAACCTCGATATTGTGATGCTCTACTACATCAACAACCTCGAATTCGCAGGCAGCAACGTCAGCCTCGCCGGCGACGGCATGTATGGCACCATCGAGGATGTAAACACCGTGACGCTAACGGGCTGCGACTTCACCGCTCCCGCCGGTGCTTACTTCGACCCCTCAGCACATGCCGTGTATGCAGGCTCAGACCGTGTCATGGGACAGATAGAGATCTCTGCCATGAAGAAGTTCGGCATCACCATCGCCGGCATCCCCGTCTCCGACGTCAATGCCTCTGCCATCACGGGTGAGGGCATCACAGGCAACGTGAGCTGGAACGCCGGCACCGGCCGTCTGCGTCTTGACAATGCCGCCATCGACGGCGGCGCAGAACCTGCCATCGCCATTGACGGCAACGCCGTCGGCAACGTGCAGATAGAGCTTGTGGGCAACAACAAGCTCGAGAGCAACGTCAACGGCATCGCCGTCAGCGGCACGTGCAACGTGGGCATCAGCAGCGTGGACGGCACAGGCCTCCTGCGCATCAATGCCGGCCTCAACGGTATCGACGGCGCCAACCGCTTGACCATTGCTAATGCCTTTGCCGACATCGTGGGCGACCAGATCGGCGTACGCGGCGGAACGCTCGACATCCAGGGCGGAGCCATCGTGGGCATCACGGCCGTCAGCGGCACACAGGCCCTCAGCGACATGGTGGGCATCGACCTGGCCACGAACATGATTATCGCCGCCGGAGCCGCCGACGCCCAGATGGTGGCCTTCGGCGAGGACTACGGCTTCAGCATCAACGGCCAGCGCGTCACCTCCTATGCCGTTGCCTTGGATGAGGACGACCTCTACGACCCCGCCTCCAAGACCCTTACCATCAACAACGTCAACCTGCCCACGTACATCGACAATGAGAAGTGTGCCGGCCTGACCTTCAAGGTTAGCGGCGCCAACACCTTCGTCGGCGGTGACAAGCCCGTGATACGCACACAGCAGCCCATCGTCATCGACGGCACAGGCACGCTGACCCTCACCAGCGACGTGACGGCCATCGACGCCACGGCCGACGTGACCATCAAGGGCGGCGTGGCAGTCAACGTCAGCGGCACCACGGCCATCGACGGCCACAACACCTCCACGCTCCACATCGACAACAGTGTCGTCACCCTCAGCGGCAGCGACCAGGTGGTCAAGGACCTGGCAGCCCTCGACCTCACGGGCGTTAGCCTCTCCGAGCCTGCCAACGCCGTGTTCGCCGACGGCACCGTGAAGGTTGACGGCACGCCCGTCAGCGCTGCATCCGTCATCATCGGCGACGTGAAGAGCTACGGCATCGACGTGGCCGGCATCGACATCACCACCGTCAACGCCGGCTCGGTCGAAAGCACCGACATCACCAAGGGCACCGTGTCCTACGACGACGGCACCAAGACCCTGACGCTGAACAATGTTGACATCGCCGGCACCGTCACCATCGCCGACGAGGTCGCCGACATCATCAACATCCAGCTCATCGGCGACAACACCGTCAATGCCTCCGACGCGAAGGCCTTCTACACCAAGAACGGCGGCTTCCGCTTCTTCAGCGACGGCACAGGTTCTCTCGCCATCACCGCCTCCGGCCTCGGCAGCTCGGCTGTCACGGCAGAGAAGGCCATCACCTTCGACAACTGTCTCGTCATCGCCGACGGCGGCGAGCGCGGCTTCTCCGGCGTGACCATGAACTGCGTCGTGACCATCGACAACGCCGCCGTGCGCGTCAAGGGCTCGCAGTCGTGCGTGGCAGGCATGAAGAACATCGTGCTGGCTGGCGGCGTCGTGGCCAACCCCACTGCCGATGGCAACAAGGCCATCAAGGTCAACGACTTCGGCTCGAAGATAGAGTACGCCAGCTCGGGCGACGTCGTGCGCGACACGTGGGTTGACCTCTCCGAGAGCTACGACATGTGGATTGGCTCCACGCTGCTGACACGCGCCGTTGCCTACAAGGGTACGACGACCATCGCTACAGGCGTGAGCTACAACCACTCCACCCGCACCCTCAGCCTGGAGAACACCACCATCGACGGCATCTGGAACGCCGGCAGCGAGCTGAATGTCGTTGTCGATGGCGAGTGCACCATCAACAGCAGCTCTTACGGCACAGGCACCAAGAAGCCGGCCATCTACGCCGGTGCCGATGTCAACATCGTAGCCAACACCACGACCTCCACTCTGACGCTCGACGGCGGCAACTTCTCGCCCGCCGTGCTCGGCGAGGGTGTGGCCAAGGTGAGCTTCGGCAACCACATCACCGCCATTGCCAAGGGTATGCGCGGCATTTACAGCGAAGACAAGCAGCTGACCCTCGAGGTCAACAACGCCACCCTCATGGCTACCGGCACGCAGCAGAGCATATCCGGCCTGAAGGCTCTCGTCATGACGGGCTGCGGCATCACCGCCCCCAGCGGCGCCGCCTACAACGCCGCCACGGGTGCCGTTGAGCTCAACGGCTCTGCCATCGTGGGCCAGACGGTGACCATCGACCCGAGCGGCGACGGCATCGACGGTATCAGTGCCGACGACGCAGGCGTTGCTGCCATCTACAGCATCGACGGCAAGCGCCTCGGCCATACTCAGGCCGGCGTGAACGTCATCCGCAAGGCCGACGGCAGCGTCAAGAAGGTGCTCCGCAAGTAAGACATCGCAAGCACAGTGAGGCCGTGCCTCACGCATGGCCACGCTTTCATATCATGGGTTTCCCGTCGCATCATGCGGCGGGAAACCTTTTTTTGCACCACTCTTGCATCTTTTCACACTTTATTTTCGTCAGTACGGTAAAATTGCAGTACCTTTGCAGCCACTATGATACATTTGGAAGGCATCCACAAGACCTATCAGGGCGCGCAACCGCTGCATGTGCTCAAGGGCATCGACCTCGACATCGCCGAGGGCGAGCTGTGCAGCATCATGGGCGCCAGCGGTTCGGGTAAGAGCACACTACTTAACATCCTGGGCATCCTCGACGACTACGACGAGGGTGAGTACCGCCTTGCCGGCACGCTCATCAAGAATTTGTCTGAGACGCGTGCTGCCGACTATCGCAACCGCATGATAGGCTTCATCTTCCAGTCGTTCAATCTCATAGGCTTCAAGACTGCCGTCGAGAATGTCGAGTTGCCGCTCTACTACCAAGGTGTGGGTCGTCGCCGCCGGCATGAGCTGGCGATGGATGAGCTTGCACGTATGGGTCTCACCGACTGGGCTTCGCATTATCCCAACGAGATGTCCGGCGGTCAGCGCCAGCGTGTGGCCATAGCCCGCGCATTGGTAACGCGCCCGAAGATCATCCTCGCCGACGAGCCTACGGGAGCGCTGGACTCACGCACGGGGGTGGAGGTGATGGAACTCCTGAAGCGTCTGAACCGTGAGGACGGCATCACGATGGTCATCGTGACTCACGACCCGCATGTTGCCGAACAGACGGCACGCACCATACGCATCAAGGATGGTGTCATCGGAAATTGAGCATCATGATAGAGCTGATTCACGAGATAGCACAGACGGTGACGCGCAACAGGTTGCGCACGTCGCTCACGGGCTTTGCCGTGGCATGGGGTATCTTCATGCTCATCGTCCTGCTGGGTGCCGGCAATGGTCTCATCAATGCTCAGCTGGCAAATAGCGACGACTATGTCGATAACTCCATGGCGGTCTTCGGCGGCCAGACTTCCAAGGCTTACGAGGGTCTGAAGGAGGGTCGCAGCGTGAGGCTCGACGAGAGCGACCTCCGTATCACCGATGCGCGTTTCGCGGCTAACGTCGATAAGGCGGGAGCCATCATCAACGTGGCCAGCATCACCATCAGCCTGGCTGACAATTACGTCAGCAGCACTCTGCGTGGCGTCTATCCCATGGATGCCGAGATAAACCGGCGCAAGCTTGCTGCCGGACGCTACATCAACGATATCGACATGCGCCAGCAGCGTAAGGTGATAGTGCTCAGCGAGAATCAGGCCCGTGAGCTGTTGCCGGGCCGTCCCCTGGAACTCGTGGGGCGCACGGTGAAGGTGGGCACGATGGCCTTCAACGTCGTGGGCATCATAGAGCAGGACCAGAGCAACCGCAGCAACACTGCCATGACGCCTTTCAGCACCCTGCGCACCATCTACAACCGTGGCAACAACCTCGACCGTCTGGAGTTCGTGTTCCACGGCCTGGAGACGGAGGCCGACAACGATGCCTTCGAGAAGCAGTACCGTGCTACCATCAACCAGAACCACCGTGCGGCTCCCGACGACGACGAGGCCATCTGGCTTTGGAACCGCTTCACGCAGGCCATGCAGATGCAGAAGGGCGTTGCCATCCTGCGCACGGCCTTGTGGGTGATAGGTCTGTTCACTCTGCTGAGCGGCGTCGTAGGCGTGTCAAACATCATGCTCATCTCTGTGCGCGAGCGCACCCGCGAGTTCGGCATCCGCAAGGCCATCGGCGCACGCCCGTTGAGCATACTGCGCATCATCATCGTGGAGAGCGTCATCGTGACGGCTTTCTTCGGCTACATAGGCATGGTGCTTGGCATCCTTGCCTGTCGATATATGGATATCACCGTGGGCTCCAAGCCCATCGACACGGGCCTTTTCAAGGCCACGATGTTCGTAAACCCCAGTGTGGGGCTCGCCACGGCCTTCGGTGTCACCCTCGTGCTCATCATCGCCGGCACGCTGGCGGGCCTCGTGCCGGCCATGAAGGCTGCCCGCGTGCGCCCGGTGGACGCGCTCAATGCCGTGTGAGTGAGGCCGCTTATAGAAAATGATAGATTTCGACACATATCACGAGCTACTGCAGACCCTGCTCCGCAACAAGACACGCTCCCTGCTCACAGGCTTCGGCGTGTTCTGGGGTGTGTTCATGCTTGTGGGCCTGATTGGTGGCGGCAAGGGCATGAAGCAGTTGCTCAACAACAACTTCGAGGGCTTTGCCACCAATGCCGCGCTGATATGGGCACAGCCCACCACGAAGCCCTTCCATGGCTTCCGCAAGGGCCGCACATGGAATATGACGACATCCGACGTGGAGCGTCTCAGGGCCCAGGTGCCCGAGCTCGATGTCGTGTCGCCCATGGTGAGCAACGGCGGCACCCGCGCCGTCGTGGGCAAGCGCACATTCGCTTGCTCGGTGAAAGGCGTGCTGCCCGAATATGCCCGCGTGGATGCCCCCAAGATGCGCTACGGCCGCTATATCAACGAGATGGACATCGCCAAGAGCCGCAAGGTGTGTGTCATCGGCGAGAGGGTATATCGCACGCTCTTCCCCGGCGGCGGCGACCCCTGCGGCGCTACCGTGCGCCTCGACTCAACCTACTACAGCATCGTTGGCGTGGATTTCAGCAAGGGCAACATGAACTTCAACGGTTCTGCCGACGAATCAGTGACCCTTCCCCTGACGCTGATGCAGCGCATATATAATCTTGGCGATGCCGTCCACATGGTGGCCGTGACAGGGCGTCGCGGCGTGACCATCAGCGAGATTACGCCACACATCCGCTCGGTGATAGCCCGTGCACATGATGTTGACCCGGAGGACGAGCAGAGCGTGATGGTGTTCAACACCGAAGTGTTGTTCGGCGTGCTCGACAGCCTCTTCGACGGTGTGGATTTCCTCATCTGGCTCGTGGGCATAGGCACTCTGCTGGCCGGAGCCATCGGCGTGTCGAATATCATGATGGTCACCGTTCGCGAGCGCACGTCAGAGATTGGCATTCGTCGTGCCATAGGTGCCACACCGCGTGTCATCCTGGGGCAGATCGTGGCAGAGAGCATCCTCCTCACCACCGTTGCCGGCATGGGCGGCATCCTCCTCGCCGTGCTCACACTGCAAGGCATGGAGCTTGCCAACACCGAGGACGGCATCCTCGCGGCTCATTTCCAGGTGACATTCTGGCAGGCTGTGGGAGCTGTCTCGCTGCTCGCGCTCCTCGGCGTGGCGGCAGGCCTCATGCCTGCCCTGCGTGCCATGCGCATAAAGCCCGTAGATGCCATGCGTGAGGAGTGACGGGCCGTTTCCTGTAAGCAAATTATTCAACAATTGCATAAACGTTACGTGATGAAGAAAGTCTTTCGTATATTTTTGGGCATAGGCATCATCGTCCTGTTTGTCGGAACCTTTGCGTTCCTCTACCTAAACTCGCGTCCCAAGGTCAAGGAGTATGAGACCCTGGAGCCTTCGCGCCGCGACATCATCCGTTCCACGGTAGTGACGGGCAAGATCGAACCCCGCGACGAGGTTGCCGTTAAGCCGCAGATCAGCGGCATCGTTGCCGAACTGTTCAAGGAGGCCGGTCAGCATGTCGAGGCCGGCGAGGTGATAGCCAGGGTTAAGGTCATCCCCGACATGCAGCAGCTGAGCTCTGCCGAGTCGCGTGTGCGCCTCGCCACTATCAACGTGCGTCAGACCACCAAGGACCATGAGCGCCAGAAGACGCTCTTCGACAAGGGTCTCATCAGCGCCAACGAGTATGAGAAAGCGCGTCAGGCCTACGATCAGGCCCGCGAGGAGCTTGCTGCTGCCCAGGACAACCTGGAGGTTGTGCGCGACGGTGCCTCGCGGAGTAATGCGTCGGCATCGAACACTCTGGTGCGCTCCACCATCAGCGGCATCATCCTTGACATCCCGGTGAAGGTGGGTAATTCCGTCATTCTCTCCAATACCTTCAACGAGGGTACCACCATCGCCACCGTTGCCGACATGGGCAATCTCATCTTCCGCGGCAACATCGACGAGACGGAGGTAGGCCGGCTGCGTCCGGGCATGAACATGAAGATCACCATCGGTGCCATGCAGGATGTCAGCTTCGATGCCGCCCTTGAGTATATCAGCCCGAAGGCCACGGAGCAGGGTGGTGCCAACCAGTTTGAGATCAAGGCCGCTGTGAACATCCCTGCTGCCACCGACACCTCAGATGGCGCCGGCATTCCGATGATCCGCAGTGGCTACAGTGCCAATGCACAGATTGTGCTGGAGGAGGTTCATGATGTCCTCACCATTCCCGAGGCTGCCGTACATTTCGAGGGCGACAGCACGTTTGTCTATCTCCTCCACGAGGACTCGAACGGCAAGCAGTATGTTCCGGCCAATATCGTGACGGGTCTCAGTGATGGCATCAACATCGAGATTAAGTCAGGAATAGAACCCACCGCCCGCCTGCGTGGTAATGAGGTCATTGCCACCACAGAGTGAACTCATCTCCACGGCGTGACGTCGGCATCTCCACGGCGTGACGTCG
>Ga0310694_10006143_pt1 | contig 11395 bp, 10 predicted proteins | sample 174DNAGHGhighgp2_FD_203884 | JGI IMG/M metagenome (GOLD analysis project Ga0310694, IMG submission 203884) | Sheep rumen microbial communities from Palmerston North, Manawatu-Wanganui, New Zealand - 1742 DNA GHGhigh gp2 (v2) (version 2) | ecosystem: Host-associated > Mammals > Digestive system... | reverse complement strand
TTGCTGCGTCCTTCTCATCAACAACACCATCACCGTTCAAATCACCGGATGCAGCGATACCGTCTTCAACGTCTTCAGCCTGATCCTTGATATATGCATCAGCGATGTCACGATCCGCATCTGTTGCAGTGTCATCACCGAGAACCATCTTCCAAGCGTTAGTCCAAACGGACTGCTCATGTGCATCATGGAGATAATCATCCATAAGCTCATCGCCGTATACAGGAACGTGATATCCGCCTTCTTCCAATTCATCCAGCAGATCCTGTCCGCCGCAAGCAAGAACAAGATTCTTTACAGGGAAGTGAAATTTATAAGCCAAAACGTTCATGCAGGTCTGGAAGAAATCGTACTTTCTATCACCCTGCGCAGGTGTCTCATCATGCACCGGTGGAGTCTCAGTTTTTTCAGGCTCTGACTCAGGTAATGACAACTCGGGCTCAGATTCCTTTTCGCTTTCAGGTTCTGATTCGCTTTCGCTTTCGGACTCAGACTCCGATTCACTCTCGCTTTCGGGTTCTGATTCATGCTCTGATTCAGGCTCTGATTCCTTTTCGCTTTCAGGTTCTGATTCATGCTCTGATTCAGGTTCTGACTCCTCTTCGCTTTCAGGTTCGCTCTCAGACTCGGACTCACTCTCAGACTCGGATTCTGATTCTGATTCGCTCTCGCTTTCGGACTCGGACTCGCTTTCACTCTCGGATTCAGATTCAGGCTCCGATTCCTCTTCACTCTCCGGTTCACTCTCAGACTCGCTTTCAGATTCGGATTCGCTCTCTGACTCTGATTCGCTTTCAGACTCACTCTCTGATTCGGATTCGCTTTCGCTCTCAGACTCGCTTTCGCTTTCTGATTCGCTCTCCGACTCTGATTCACTTTCGGACTCGGACTCTGATGGTGACTCAGACGGTATGATGATCTCAGGCTCTGTAGGCGGATCAGTATTTATGATCGCCGAGGTAGGCTCCGGTGTCGGAACTGCAGCTTCACCTGAAACAGGTTTTTCGCTGTATTCGTCATTACCACCCTTATTGCCAGTATCACCAATCGGCTTGCCTTCCTCATCAGTACCGTTCAACAATGTGTTGATATCATCAGGATCACCCTTGACACCACCATCTTCAGGTGTAGGGTTATCCTTATCCCCACCGGCATCGATATTATCACCAGAAGGAGCGGGTGCATCAGCATTGGTTCCGCCATCTTCAGGTGTTGGATTCTCGGTGCCTACATCGCTAACATCAACAGACGGCTCGTCACTACCACCGTTATCGCCGCTGCTTCCGCTATCGCCGCCACCTTCACCGCCTTCATTTTCAGCGGATCCGCTGTCTCCACCGCCTTCATTTTCAGAAGACTGTTCTTCTTTCTTCTCTTCTTCAGAAGACTCTTTCTTTTCTTCTTTTTCTTCTTCGATATTGTCGCCAACACTACGTGCCATCTTTGCATCCTCCTTTATAAAAATTGCATTATAGCTTCAAAATATACAAGCAAAGTGCTCTTGTCCTATATATTATATATTATATTCGGGTTTGTCAAGTGTTTTGACATAAAAAATTCGGAGCAATTTTTACATCGCTCCGAATAAAAGCGGCTCGTTAATGATTCCTGTGCCGTTTATGAGCCTTTTTCATAACTTTGTCGCTATAGTAATTGCTGTCACTGGTTCTTTCAATCTTGATCTCATCATTCAACTGCTGAACTCTGCGACGGGTAATAGCGGCTTCATTATTTTCCGATGGTCTATCGGAAATACGGTTCCTTTTGTATTGTTTATGATAGCCCATACATGTTCCTCCTTACCTTTGTCAATCCTCGCTTTCCGTTCTTCCCTGTCTAATGCTGGACATAAGAACATCTGATGCTGCAAATTTGAGTACCTCATAATCCTGAACTTTATCAGTCTTTGCTTCAAACTGAACGGGATGGCCTTTATGTTTCTTCAACATAAATGTGCCAAAGCCTGTCAAGGACAGATAATCATTTTTGCAAACAACAGCCCGAATTTCGTCAACAATAGCTGTGTATACCGTTTTGACCGTTGCCATCGGAACCCCTGTCTTTCCGGCAACTGACTTCAAAAATTCGTTTTTGTTTACTTTATGTTTCATATAGTTACTCCTTTGTCTTATAACTGAAAAAAATGATACAAGACATTCACCTTCGACATGCTTAATTTTAGCACATATATGAGCAGAAATCAAGATTTTGAGGTTTTGTTAAAAAATGACACAATATATGAGTTGTTAAAAACGAGACATCTACATCATCAACGATTTTCATAAACCCAAATTTGTGTCATTTTTGTATAAGCCAAAAATTTTTTTCAAAAAATTTTCATAAATGAGAGGAAAATCATTACGGTGTAGTGATTTCATCCGAAGATTCAGGTGTGGATTGATCCTCTGGTGTTGCCCACTGTTCAACAAACTCATCAGTGCGTTCCTGGATCTTATCTCCGGCTGCATCGAGTGCATTTTCAGCAGCATCCACATAAGGTTTTGCCTGATCTGCTTTTTCAGAAGCCCAATCTCTTGCATCCTGAATTTCCTGTGAAGGATCTTCCCAAATCTCTTGCACTTCATTCTGCATCGCATCGTTAGCGTTCTGAACAGCCTGACCGGCACCTGTATTTGACAAATCCGTCTTAACACCGTTTATCTGCTCAAGAATTTCCTCGCCTTCCTGCATACGAGCATTGTGCTGTGTCTCAAAATCGTCCATCAGACCCCTCGTATTTTCCACGATGCATTCGCCCTCGTGTTTCATGTTATTGAAAACAGATTTCATCCATTCAATTGGGTGAGGTAATTTCTCATAAATCGCAACAAATGCAGAATGTACGACGGCGAAGAACCCGACACTCTTTGCCTTGAAAGACGCATCATAGGTGGTGTCTGTAGTATCTTCATACGTAACCTTGCCTGCCAATGCAGGCAATAATTCATCCGTATAACCCTCCGGCGCACATGTCAAAAGCATATTATGTGCATCGGCTGCCTGCGAACGAGCTAAAGCAGCATCCTTTGTTACCTGGGAATACAGATTTGATTTGTCCTCGCTGAGTCCCTTATAATCAGCAACTTCCGTCTGCAATTCACCAGATACATTGTAAATAACGGTATTCCAGTCCATGCCATTTGATTCACAGAACTGTCTGTAATGAGCCATTTTATCCGCATAAGCATTTGCATTTTCGTCAGATTCCGGTAAAGCGGCATATTTCTTGGTGAGAAGTGCCACTTCATAGCAAGCCCGCTTATCGATAGGAATAGACGCATAATCCGTCCAATCACCCATCACGAGATTACCGCTGTGCATCTCTGTTGGATATGAACATGTTGCTTTTAACACATCAACCGATGTGCCCTGGCCGGCATCGATTGATGATATCTCACATGACTCGTAGAGAGAAGAAAAATCCTCACCCAACAAAGTCTGTGTACCAGCCTGCACTTCAATTCGATCGTCAAAATCATTCTTATACGAAAACAGATGTGCGTGTGTCAACTTATAAAACAGACCTGTGCCGTTCTCGCGTTGCTCCTGCGCATTCTCAGCTACAATCTGCTGATTTTCCTGAAGGGCTTCAGTAGCCATCTTCCAATATGATTCTGTCATGACTGTTTCTCCCTTTCAATATCATTATCAGAATAACTGATATTTAATTCATCACGTGGAATTGAATCATCTTGAATCTGTGCCTTTGGGACATCCTCAAATGACTCTTTAGACACCTGGACGGGCGTTTTAACTTTGCCCTGCATCTTCTGCGTTGTCTTCTCAAGTTTCTTTTCGGGTTCCTTTTCAGATTCTAACTGTGACTGGACATCAGAATGCAGCGTAACATCAATATCCAATAAACTGTTATGATAACCCATCACATGTAACTCCTCATACGCTTCATGCCCGGCGTATATGCAATATCGTCTTTGTCAATATCGCCATCTCCGTCACGATCCATTGTAGGAACTTCACGCTGCGAAAGTTCTACATCATATGACTTCAATGCCCGAGGTACATCAGCTGCTTTTGTAGTGATGCTATCACTTTTGGCTTCGATTTCCTTCGTTGATACATCTCTGTCTAAGCCTTCTGAAGCAATCTTGGCTGTCTGACGGACTGCGTCTTCTCTCTGCATCTTACTCCTATAGCGCAGCACACTGGCAGATTGTCTGCCCTTTTCAAATGCATCAACGAAGTCATCAGCCAGATCTTTTGGATCATGATCCTCGTCGTATGTCTTTTCCAATTCGTACTGCTCTTCCGCAACCTCTTCCAAGTTCTGTTCAGACATCGGATTGCTCTCAAGCAATCTCTCCTGTCTTGCATTATATCCATCAGACCCCGGAGCCAGTGATAACTGTTCCTTAGTGTCATTAGTCCAGTTATCTGTATTATTATTGTGATACACAGCCTGACGTTTGTTCCTATGTTTTGCCATGATTTCTATCCTCCTTAAATACCTGAAACACCAAACGATGATTCTGTCTCAGGTGTTGTTTCATCAAATGTCAAATCAGAAAGCTCCAGCAAACGATTTGAATGTAAACTGCTGTATCCGTCTCTGTTACTCTGATGCTCATGATAACCCTGCTCGACGTTAGCCACAGTATGTGCTAAAACCTTGTACTGATCCGCAGGAGACAAATCCTCAAAGTAATGACTCTGAATATTATTCAGTAATGTCTCTGCATCTGTCGGATATGACTTATCCGTCTTATGCCTATCATTGCCATACTTCTCCAAAGCAGTCTGCATGCGAATATATTCTTCAGATGAAGGATCAAATTTACGACGTGCATTGTTACGCATCGCATTCGGATCATATCCCATCTTTGTAACAACTTTTGCCAAAACAACAGAATCAAATTCTTCAGCAAAGTCCTCTGCATAGCTCTCAAATTGTTTAGATGCTCTGCTTATCTTAAGCGCAGCTGCATACTCTTTATCCACGGATACCAATTTTCCATCGCTATCCTTAATACCGTCTGTCTTGACGATAACTTCGGCACGCTTCAGATACTCTTTCTCGTTCTTCTCAATTTCATCAAGAAGCTGCTTACGATCCTTATCTCCGCCGGTGAACATCGGACTTGATACATATGCTCTCATCTCATCGAAACTACGAGCACGCTGTAACAACTGCCCTCTGAGACCTCTATCATTGTCATCACCGGTCTCTTCAAAATTACCAAGTTTCATTGGCATTCTTACATGGAATGCGCCATTTGTGGTCAAATCAGAACCACCATACCATTCATGCTCGTCGGTACGAATGAACTGTCCGGACCATCTCTGTGTCTCGTCAATGGCCTTGCGATCCAACTGGACGCCGAATGTATCCCATGTCTCTGCAAACATCGTTGCATATTTCGGATTCTGCTCCATTTTCAAGCTGACAAGATAACGCTCCTCAGCCGCCACTACCGACATATCATAACCACCGTTTTTGCTAATAGCTTCCAGATGCTTCATTGCCTTAGAATACTGGTCTGTAAATTCTTTGCGACGATATTCATCATTCGTGGATCTCAAATCAGAATAATACTGTTCCATGAAGTTGACCTTCAACGCAGCAACCTGCCTTGGCGTCAAATACATAGAATCTATGTCATGCACCTCTTGATGTGCGTCGATCGTTTGCGCGAGTTTCGTGCCGCCGGCAGCTGATAAAGTCCTGTCAACACTCTTGAGAACAGTATTACCTAACAATTTGCCTAAGACAGGATGCTCAAGTGAGAGATCTGCAACCATCGGAGCAATGGTGTTTCTGAAATTATAATACATACGTGATGAGTCCATATCCATATTAGGATTCAATGTACGTACGATGTTATATGACGTCATGCACTGCAGAATGGATCCAAGATCAATGCCTCTCTCAAGAGGAGCAATGACACCCATTAACATTGTCATGGTGTATGTATCATTGTACTGCTTCAAGTTCTTTGCAGCACCATCAGAATCCAACGCATTATATTTGAGTTCTTCATTAGCCCATTCACTGTACTTTGCTATTGCAGACCTCTGAAGAGATTCCAGTTCCTTATAGGCATTTCTCTTATCGACACCAACACGTGTATTGTAGCCGTTGCCTGCCACTTTATAACCGGAATCACGGCTGGCCTGGAGCAATGCTTCCTTACGAGCCTTCTGATGACTCTGTTCTGATACTTCATCTTCAGTATCTGAAGCACCCTGCTGTTTATTGAATTTACCACGCTGTTTATCTGCCATCACAATCTACCTCACATTGTCATTTCAGAACTTCCCTGATATTCTGTACCGGGGATATAACCTACGGCATTGGCTGCCATTACTGCACGAACATCACTTCCGGCATTCGCCTGAGCAACACCCTTCATTGTCTGTGCACGCAAAGCCTCGCTGATACCCTGTTTAGATGTTCTGAATATAGTCTGGAACTTCTGAGACAAAGACATCGGCTTCTGAAGATTAGGCCACTTCTTTGCCATCTTTTCCAGCTGCTTCTTTCTTTCCTTCATCTGATCTTCCAAAAGGATCTCTTCCACGGATCTACCACCCTGACCGCTGGTTTTGGAACTGTTATATGCTTCCTGCAGTCTCTCGAAATCCTTCGAAGTCTTTGCATATTTCTTATTACGATGATGCTGTGTGATAGTATTGATAGCGCCAATAGCTACCACGAACTTCATCATCTTGCCCATATGCTGTGCTGAATCACGCTCTGCTGCGCTCAAAGTATTGTTCTGAGAATCTGTTCCCGTAACGCTACTCACTGCTGATTTCTGCTTCTTATCAGGCTTTGTTGTATCAATTGACTCCATACCGAGAGGTTTAGACTGATCTGCCAAATCCTCTAACCTTGTTGTTTCTTTTTTATTTCCAGACATGACAATTCCTCCTTGCCAAATTAGTGCATAATTCTACTTCACATATTATATATAATATATAGAAAACTTGTCAAGTACCTGATTGAAAAATACCTGATCATTTTATTAAGAACGTTGCTACAACAAGTGTACCAACATCCCTACTAAAAACGGCAACCCGTTGGGATTGCCGTCAAACACGTGATATTCATAGAAAATGGTGAAATGCTACCGCAAATACAAATGCTACTAAAAACAAAATGATTCCGCCCCGGACATAATTTTTGATATCCTGTGGACTCATAGACATGTGATCCGCAACAGAAATTAGAAGATAAATAAGTCCTGCTCGTTGCCATAGCAACAGGTCAGGTCTTCGCAAAAGGAACAAAAACAATGCTATGAATCCACAGCCTGTTACTGTTGGTGCACAGCTGACAAACGCCAACTGGAATGATCGTTTGAACACACCGCCCCTTGTCTGGAAGTTAACATATCCAAGCGTATCCTTGGAAAACAACGTAAAACAGCGTATTTTCGTCACTTTTGCTCCAGATAAAAACGCAAAAAATGCATGTGATAATTCATGTATGACTGTCCCTGCAAACAATAGTCTGTTACATATAAACACAGCGACCTTGTTGCCGAAAACTTTGGCTAAACCTCTCATCTGCAAAATCTCAAGATAATTCACAAGGAAACCTATCACGACAACCGAAAGCATACAGATGAGCACAAAAATCAGGCTGGCAACACATTCATATCGCCAGCCTGTTAAACCCAGTTTCTGTACAAAAGTGTCAATTGTTTGCGATAATGTCATCCGTGCATCAAACTCCCAAATGAAAAGTTACTGATCGTGTCCCACGCATTTATACAGATGTATTGTATCGTCGCATTGATGCTGAGCAATATATCGCACAACGGCGTTCCTACGCACGTTTGCGCAATTGCTGTCAACACATCAAATTTGAAAATTATACTCAAGGGGATGAAATCATTAACGTGTGTAAGACTCAGAAAATACCCTACCTGAATCAATAAGATCACCGCGCAACTCCATCCGGCAAATTTCAAAGCCTTTCTGTAAAGATTCCATGCGATGAATGCGATGAGAAAAATCAAAATCCAACCTTCAATACTGTCAGTTGATATCGGATGGGCATTCAGCAAATCCTGCAAATATTGTTTTATTCCATCAATGGATACATCAGGTGTTTGCATAAAGGTTCGTTCCTTTCTAAAGATTGTCCCACGTAATCCATTATACTAAAATTGCATTGATTTTTCAATAGATAAGTTATATTTGCCCTTTGCAAAATACAAGCATGCTTTCATATTCTTTTTTGATATCATGGCCGCTGCTCTTCATAAAATGTGAACTCTTAGCATAACCGAATAGTAATTCTTCTTTTAGACAATATCCGTGCTGTTCCACAATCTGCTGCATATCAGCCTTATACTTCTGATTGATCTGGAAACAAAACAACTTTGCATTACTGCAATTTGTAACTACTTTATCCCACCATGACAAGAAGTCCTTATATGAAAGATTTTCACAGCCCTGCTCCGAATAGTGTTCCAAATTGTGGTACGGAGGACAAGTAATTACCGTATCACACTGGACCGGCATCATCACATTTGCAGAATCAGCAACAACAAACTGTTGATGTTTCATGGAAAATTCCTGAATCATTAAATCATATCCAGATTTTAATTCTGCATTGATATCCACACCATAATAAGGAATGTTTCGTATATACGACAAGAGCATCCGCTCACCCCATCCTGCACAAGGATCATATAAACCGTTGATCATATATTTTGAAAAAATCTCATCCATCAATTTTGTATCAAAAGTAGTAAATCCACGCAAGATGCCACTGATCGTAAACCCCGACAATATCTCCTGTGATGTAAGTTCCTCGCGAGATTTTCCAAGATACTTTTCTCTATTTGCATAGAGCCATTCCCGCAACGTAGAACCTCTATACTGTGGATTTTCATACCATAATGTCAATTCTCTCTTATAGACAACATCAAATTGATAATGTCTGGCATACTTACTAATACTTCGTCTGCTGCCAGAAAACCGAGGCAAGTCGGGTTTTGTCAAAACATCAGCCGGAAAAGAAGCGTTGCCTGCCAAAACCGGCATCTCAATATTGGAATATTGAAGTTCTGTCAAAATCTGATGCAATCTATTTGCCAATTGTATTTTAGACGGTCTGTCCGAGCAATCTACTTTGAAAAAAGGTATCCCATGGCTTCGTGCATAATCTTCTTTTAATGCATCATAAGCTTTTTCCTTCTGCAAATCATACTGGAAAAAATCTACCTGGCTATAATGCTGCATACCATGTAATTCAATCAATACGCCATCATTGATATGCAGGAAAAAATCATAACGTAAAGGCTTTCCTGTCTCTCCGACTAAATCAGGATATGTCTTTTCTGTTGAAAACGAAATACCGCATTCGTCTAACAAATCACGGAAAAAACGTTCATTCCCAGAACGACCTATACATCCGCAAGATCTCACACTTGAATTGAGCAAATCAGCTTCTCTTTTCACGCAGATATTGCCGCAGGTACATTTGCAAGTCCACATTTTATTGTTACGATCATACATTATCTCATCAGGCGCTCTATCTATGACAGTCAAAAGACCAAATTTCATTCCTGTTAAATTACGGTCAATGGCCAGATGCTCCATCTTCAAACATCCGCATGACAATGAATCACCACGGCGCAGAGACGCACCAGATACGACACCCGTATTTCCGCAATCACACTTGCAATTCCACAATGCAACACGGGATTTGTCAGAACCTGCACGTGAAAGAACTGTCCACCGTCCAAAACGCTGACCGGTTATATCTTTAACATTCTTATCTTTCAGTGATGTTTTGCGAGCGCATCCACAAGACTTCGCTTTACCATTCACAATTGCCGTACCCCGTTTTACAACAGTATTACCACAATCACAACGACACAGCCACTGTAAATAGCGTTGTCCTTTCGGATTGACATAATCTTCCGCCGGTGCAATAACAGTTAATTTACCAACTCTTGTGCCAACAAGATCAGCATGTTTTCTATTTCTCTGGCGTTCAAATGACATAATTAAACATCTCCCTTCTGCTATGTTGATTATAGCACAACAGAAGGGAGATGTAAATAGATTTGAAAATCTTATTCGCCTTTGATTTCTGATGCCATACGTGCATCAAATTCGCCATCAGCGAACGGCCAAGGTCCGGGGAAAGTACACAGATACTTCAAGAAAGCATCCTTGACTTCGTATGAACCAATAGCCTGAGCATCATCCTTGTGAAGATCACCGTCAGCAAATGCACGAGAATTTTCATCATGAATATCCTCATTGAGCTGATCAAGATTATCCTGACTGGTCAAATTCTTGATATACAGCTTGCCATCAAGGCTATAAAGATGTCCGTTTCTGGCGATGAAATATTCATCATCGCTATCCATCAAACCACGGATATTCTTGTATACCCTTATGATTGCTTCATCAAGAGAATGGCTGACACCGGTCGGTGAGACAATCATGTCACGAGAAATCTGACCGCCGGCATAACGAAGCTTCATGGCGTCCGCAACACCATACTTAGCGGCTGCTTCGTTAATTGCGTTCTGCTGCTCTTTATTCTCCTCGATAGTGGCAAACTCATTATAAATATCCTGCTCAACAGTGAACTTGCTACTACCCTTGTCCTGATTACCATACATGTAATCGAACATTTCCTGATACTCGCCATTGTCCTCTTTTTCGGCCAAACCATCGGCATTTGATGCAATAGCTTCTCTGACTTCCTCAGGGCTGAGTGCTGTGCAGATCATATCCATGATTTCATCAGAATATACATCCGGATCAAGCTGCTCGATCTCGTAATCACTGTATCCATATGCTTCCTGATACTCTTTCTGTGCTTCAGCGGCCGCATATGCCTGCTCCATACGTTTCTCAAGCATCTTACGGAAGTTAGGCTGGTTCTTTCTTACATCGAAATCCATAGCTGTTGAAAGCGTAGGAATTGTCTGCAGTGAATATGTCTTGCCAGGATGAATGATCGTATTCTTGAACAATCTCCAAGACATCGGCAAAATAGTCTCGTTTCTGTTCCAAATCGGTGAATCACCGGCACGGAATACGATACTGTTACGCTCTGAAATGAATGCCATATCATTATAACTGATAACGGGTTCTTCCTTCAAAGTCATAGTATAAGATACCTTGCCCTCTGTTTTTGTCATCTTGACCATGGCACCCTGGTCCTGCGTAATCGTCTTGGATTCCTTGTATGCCTTATGTCTGATACCGGACATCTTTGATAATGTCTCAAGCATGGAATCATCAGTTGATTTCAAGAACACAATATTACTCGTGTTGCCTTGCACGATCTTATCGACGCTCTCTCCATAAACATCACGCAACTGCTGAAGTGTTTGTAGAATCAAAGTGAACTGCTGTTCCTGACCAAGTCCGATGGAAAGCATCGTCTGGAAGCCGGAAA
>Ga0310694_10006137_pt1 | contig 11403 bp, 9 predicted proteins | sample 174DNAGHGhighgp2_FD_203884 | JGI IMG/M metagenome (GOLD analysis project Ga0310694, IMG submission 203884) | Sheep rumen microbial communities from Palmerston North, Manawatu-Wanganui, New Zealand - 1742 DNA GHGhigh gp2 (v2) (version 2) | ecosystem: Host-associated > Mammals > Digestive system >... | reverse complement strand
GGCCCCGCTTGTCTCAATTGTCTCACAGTCAAAATACTTTCTGAGGTGGGCACTGTCGTGAAACCCTTCTACGACGATGACCCCTTTGATATATGGCTTCATGAGCGCCCCAGAAACCTTTTCCAGTTGGCAAGCACTGCCTGAGCAATCGCATCATCATCCGTTTCCCGAAGCTCCGCCATTTTTGAAACGATATAGGGAATATTGGAAGGTTCATTCCGGGTACCCCGCACCGGTACCGGTGCCATGTAGGGACTGTCGGTTTCGGTCAGAAGAAAACGAAGATCCATATCCTTCACCACCTCGGCCGCGTGCCTTGCGTTCCTGAACGTCACCGGTCCGCCCAGCGAAAGCCAGCAGCCCAGTTTTACAAATTCTCTTCCCATTTCCACACTTCCTGAAAATGAATGCATCAGCGCCTGACATGGATTTGCCTTCAGAAGATCATAGGTATCCTGAATCGCGTCCCGGCTGTGAATGCAGATGGGCTTGTTCAGCGAAGCGGCAGTATGAATCTGGCGGACAAACAGTTCTCTCTGTGCCTGCCGCATGGCGGGATCCTTCTCCCAGTAATAATCCAGTCCGATTTCGCCGATGCAGGAAATGCGGGGATCTTCCGCGATCCTTTCAAATTCCGCATAGCGGGCTTCCATCTCCCCTGCGTCGGTCGGAAAGATTCCATAGCTGACGGTGATGTGTTCCGGATCCGTTTCTGAAAACGTCATGGCCTCATACGCCTCTTTCTCGCTGGTGCACATGATGTTGAGATAACGGACCTGCTTTTCTTCCGCCCGCTTCAGTACCTCATCCCTGTCCGCTTCAAATTCCGGCGCGAACAGATGACAGTGACTGTCAAGATAGATCACTTCTTCCTTCATATTCCCATCCTATTTCCCAAGACAGAAGCGCGAGAAGATTTCATCCAGAAGATCTTCCCGGCAGGTCTCTCCGGTGATTTCCTTCAGCGCGTACCACGCATTCTGCAGATCCACCGTGACCAGGTCAATCTCATCTCCGTTTTCAAGAGACTTCTTCACTTCCTGCATGGAGGCCAGCGCCTTACGGGCCAGGCCGATCTGGCGGCTGTTGTTCAGCGTGTCGCTTTCCGCCGCTTCAATCCCCTCTGCGTACATGCGCTTTATTTCCTGAATCAGCGGTTCAATGTCATGGTGAAGCGCCGAAATGCAGAGACCCTCCGAAGAGGACGCCAGATCCTTCTTGTTGGATACGACAATGCGCGGTTTTCCCTCCGTCATTTTCAGAAGCTGCCGATCCTCTTCCGTCATCCCTTCCGTCAGATCCGTCACCACAATCACAAGATCCGCTCTGGCCAGTGCCTGTCTTGATTTTTCGATTCCGATGGATTCGATCCGGTCGCCGGTTTCATGAATCCCGGCCGTGTCGAACAGATGCAGGGTGATGTCATCGATCCGGACCGTGCCCTCTACCACATCTCTTGTGGTGCCGGCGATATCCGTCACAATTGCCTTGTCTTCCTCCAGCAGCACATTGAGCAGGGAGGATTTTCCGACATTCGGCCTTCCGACCAGCACCGTTCTGATTCCCGAGCGCACGGTAACCGCGGACTCTGCCTTATGAATCAGCGCCGTGATTTCATCGATCCACCGGTTCACCCGCGGCAGAAGCTCCTTCTCGCTGAGAACCTGAACATCATCATATTCAGGATAGTCAATATTCACTTCAATCAGGGCAATGATCTGACTGAGCGATTCCACTAACGGCTCCAGAAGCCGACGCACGCTTCCTTTGAGGCCGGATACCGCTGAAACGGCGTTGATCCTGTCCTTTGCAGTGATCAGATCATTGACGGACTCCGCCTGGGAAAGATCCATCTTTCCGTTCAGAAACGCCCGTTCGGTGAACTCTCCCCTTCTCGCTTCAGCCGCGCCCGCTCCGCAGAGAAGAGAAAGAATCCGCTCCGCCGTAAACTGACCGCCATGACAGGAAATCTCACAGACGTCCTCCCCCGTATAGGAACGGGGAGCACGGAAGACAGTCACCAGCACCTGATCAACGGTTTCCTGACCGTCCAGAATTTCTCCGAAATGAACCGTATACCCTTTCGCTTCCGAAAGACTGCCGGAAAAAATCCGGTCGGTCACCGTTACCGCTTCCGGTCCGCTGACGCGGATGACGGACAGCGCCCCTGTGGTCGCTGTCGCTGTTGCACAGATCGTTGTACTCATGGTTGTAGTGTAACACAGGCAGGGAAAGAAATGCGGTCCGCTCCTTTGCCGCTGCAGGGAGGGAATGTGGTATTCTTTTTCTGGATCAGTCAACCTGACCTGTGAGGAATAACAATGAGTAAACCAAAGGAAAAAAACAGATCTGTCTGGCTTCTTGTCGCCGGACTGGCTGTGCTTCTCGGAATCAATGCCGTCTTCATTGCCTGGCGAAGCGGTGCCCTTCAGCCTGATAACAAAGTGGAATCCATCATCCGGAATATGACGCTTGAGGAAAAGGTCGGGCAGATGATCATTCCGGATTTCCGGACCTGGAATCCGGACCCGTCCAATCCCGACTCCAAAGCGGAAGCCGTTACGGAAATGCGTCCGGAAATCAAAGAGGAGATTCTGCATGGAAAATTCGGGGGAATCATTCTCTACGCGGAAAACTGTGCTGAAAATGAAGCGACCCTGAAGCTTGTCAATGAAATGCAGAAGGTGAACCAGGAATCCGGAGATCACGCGGTTCCTCTGCTGACTGCGATTGATCAGGAAGGCGGAAGTGTTGCCCGCCTGGGTCAGGGAACCCGCTGGCCCGGCGCCATGGCAATTACTGCCACAGGTGACAGCGCCCTGGCGGAAGAAACCGGAAAGCGGCTTGGCGAAGAGCTCAGGGCTCTGCACATCAATACGGATTTTGCGCCGGTCATGGATGTGAACAACAATCCGTCCAATCCGGTCATCGGCGTACGCGCGTTCTCGGATGATCCCTTCGTCACTTCCGAATACGGACTGGCCTTCATGAAGGGCCTGAAGGATTCCGGAACAATTGTTTCCCTGAAGCACTTTCCGGGACATGGCGATGTCGCCACCGACAGTCATACCGGCTTTCCAAAGCTGGAAAAGACCTATGAACAGCTGAAAATGAATGAACTCATTCCTTATGTCGAGGCCATAAAGAACGGTGCCGACATGATCATGACGGCCCACATTCAGTATCCCCTGATCGAAAAGGAAACCTATCCATCCATCAGTACCGGCGAGAATGTCTTTCTGCCCGCAACCCTTTCCCCGACCTTTCTGACCGACATTCTCCGGAATGACATGGGGTTCGAAGGCGTGGTTGTCACGGACGGGCTGAACATGGCGGCGATCACGGATCACTTCGCGATCAATGATGTAGCGATTCTCGGCATCAATGCCGGAGTGGACATGTTTCTTGTGCCGGTTCCCGCAAGAGACCCTGAAGGAGTGGATGCCCTCAACAGTTTCATCGACTGCATTGTCGAAAACACAGAGAACGGAACCATTCCGGAAAGCCGCATCAACGAATCCGTACGCCGGATTCTGAAGCTCAAGGAAGCCCATGGCCTGCTCGAGTACGGAAGCACGGAGCTGAGTGAAGACGATCTGAAACAGGCTGCGGAAATCCCCGGCTGTAAGGCCAATCATGATCTGGAATGGCAGATTGTTCAAAAAGGCGCCACTCTGTTAAAAAATGAAGGAAATCTTCTGCCGCTTCATCCAAAGGAAAATGAGACCGCCGTCTTCTTCTATTCTGCGCCAAGCCGCATCGCTTCCAGTGACTTTGCCCGCCAGCGGCTGCTCGAAGAGGGAATTCTGCCGGAATCCGTGAAATTTGAAGGCGTGTCATGCATCGATTCCAACCGCGGGGAATGTCTTGAAAAGGTCAGGGACGCTGACTATGTCATCGCGGTAAACTCCGCTTTTGATCTGCCCGGTCTTGATCCGGGCAAAGAGGAAGGCCTTGATTCAAAACTCATGGATGAAGTCATCGAAGCCGCTCATGCGGCAGGAAAAAAAGTAATCCTGCTCAGCAGCCAGCTCCCCTACGATGCCGCAAGATTTCCTGACGCGGACGCGATTGTACTCTCATACGGATCTGCGCCGATGAAGGAACTGCCCGGGCCAAAAGACAGCTATTCCGCCAATGTCCCGGCCGTGATCTGCGGAATCTTCGGGGAATATGAATTCTCTGGAAAGCTTCCCGTCTCCATTCCCGGAATGGACAGCACCTGGCATTTCACGGATGAAATTCTCTTTGAAAGAGAGATTCAGACAAAAGCGGATTAACGGAAAAACAGGAATTCCTGTTTTTCTTTTCTGCCTGTTATTCCATTTTCTTCATTCGCTCTTTCCGCTTTCAAAGCGCTCTTTTTTCTGCCGCGTCAGAAGTACCGGCACTTCATACACCATCATGGCAATCCATCCGGCAAGATACGACCAGGGAAGAACAGTAAAGGAGAAGCCCATCCGAAACAGCAGCACATAGCAGGAAAGACAGCGGACCGCCATATTGATGATCGAACTGAACAGCGTGATTTTCAGATCACCGGTTCCCCGGAAGTATCCCTGAATCCCGTTGGTCAGTGCCGGAGCGGGATACATGAAGGCAATCAGATGAAGATATTCCGTGCCTTCCCGGATGACTTCGGCATCCCTGGTAAACAGACTCATGATCCCTGAAGCCATGGTATAGAGCACAATCGCGATGACGGCCGAAAAGGCAAGCTCCAGACCGATGCCGTACAGAAAGGTTCTGCGGATCCTCTCTCTGTGATGGGCACCGGCATTCTGGGCCATGACCGAGCTCATGGCGTGGGCAATGTTCTGCTCAGGAACGATCGCGAAATCATCGGTGCGGTTGACCGCGTTGAAGGCAGCCGCCGAGGTCACGCCAAGCGTATTGACAAAACCCTGAATGACAAGTTTGCCAAGCTGTACGGAGGACTGCTGAAGGGCACTGACAATACCGAAGCTGAGCGTTTTCTTCAGAAGCCTCAGATCCACCGTCAGCCATTTTTTTCCAAGCCTCAGCAGAGGAATATTCCGGTAGATATAGATCCAGCAGAGCAGAGCCGAAAGCGCTTCGCAGATCACGGTGCTGACGGCGGCCCCGGTAATGCCGAGTCCGGCATGGACGACCAGAAGAACATCTCCGGCGATATTGAGCACGGTGCTGACCGCCAGGAACAGAAGCGGAGAACGGGAATCCCCCATTGCCCTCAGCATGCTCGCAAAATAGTTGTACATGAAGCTGAACACAAGGCCGCCCATGATAATCCGAAGATACCCGGCGGCAGAGGATGTGATGGAAGGATCCGTATGCAGCAGCTTCATGAGCGGAAAGCTCAGAAGCCCGATCAGAAAACCGGTCACAGCGGAAAACACCCCTCCCGCACAGAGTCCGGTACTGACCTGCCGCTGCAGGGCGGTATGGTCGCCTGCGCCATAGTGATAGCTCACCAGCAGTCCGGCCCCAAGACAGATGCCGTTGGTGAAAAGAAGCACCAGTGTCATGAGCGGATTGCTGGTGCCGACTGCGGCGAGCGCATTCCTGCCCACATAGCGTCCGACGATCATACTGTCCGCCGCGTTGTATGTCAGCTGCAGCAGATTGCCGGCAATCAGCGGAACGGTAAAGCGAAACAGAGCCGGAAGAATCGGTCCTTTTGTAAGATCCTGTGTCATATGGCTTTATCATACCCGCAGTAAAGCCGCTTCGAAAAACGAATTCTTCCCGATGGTAAGATTGGCATGGAACAGCAGCGAGCCGCTTCCATTGACCATCCATGAACCCGCAGAAAAAAGGGGACTGCTTTCCGTCCCCTGATTTTTTCTGATCCATTCTCAGGCAAGCGACTTGCCCAGTGCTTCACAGGCAGAAATTGCGTCTGCATCCGGAGCGTTGTTGGCAATGACCGTACCCGCAACGACTGCGCCATCTGCTGCACAGCGGTCTTCCCAGTCACGCATCCACTGGCCGTCTCCCCATCCATAGGAGCCGAAAAGACCGACTTTCTTTCCGGAAAGGGATCCTTCCACTGACGCAAACATCGGCTCAAACTCCGATTCTTCCAGAACCTCGGAACCCATTGCCGGGCATCCGAACGCGATTGCGTCAAATTCCGATACCTTGTCTGCACTGAATTCCGCGGCTGTAAAACGGCTCACCTCTGCCCCGCCTGCGGTCATTCCGTTGATCACCGCGTCCGCCATGGCCTCTGTGTTTCCGGTCTGGCTCCAGTAAACAACTGCTGTTCTGCTCATTTTTCTACTCTCCTTTTTCTGCAGTGATCAGCTGTTCCAGCGTACTGCCGCAGCGGATTGCCTGCCGGCAGATCTCTGTGCACTGCCGATAGCTGCGGAATGTCCGTTCCGCGGATTCCTGGTCTCCATACACTTTCCAGCATCCGACCGCCTTCACCCCTTCTGTCGGGTGATCCATGAATCCCTGTACATCTTCCGGCGGATAGCTCAGAAACAGTCCGATCTCATGCGGAAACGACGCATCCTCCCGGAGATGCCGGGCAGCGACCGCGACACATTTCTCACTGTTTTCCACCGGATAGCCAAGACGCTTCAGAATCCAGGCCGCGGCCGGGTTTTCAAGATCCGCCTTCAGACGGTCCGGCCGGTACAGGTATACCAGCACCTTCCCGCGGCTGTGCCGCATCGGAACCATCCGCAGTCCGTAGCCGTTGATTCTGCGGTTGATATCCCGGATTTCTTCCTTTGCCGAACCGGCATCCTTAACCGTAAACAGATTTCCGGTCTTCAGACCCTTCAGAGTCGGAGAACAATGTTCCACAATGTAGGAATCAGGCATTCAGATCCTCCTGCCGCTTTACCAGCTGATGGTTAGTCTTAGCTAACCCATGCCATTATAGTTAGTTATATCTAACCTGTCAATCCCCGCCCATGAATGTGCCCGTCAACTGTTGAACCATTCACATATCCGGCAAAAAAAACATGTCGGATCGATGCCATTCACACCGGTTCCGACATTGGCAGAAACTGTATTTCAGGTCCCCGTCACAATACACGCATGCATGTATTGTCCCGGCCGCTGATTCTTCAATCCATCGGATAAAAACCCTCCCGTGCCTCAGGCGGCTTTCTTCTCATTCCGGTAAGGATCGATGGAAAGCAGAGTGCCCTCTCCTGACGGTTCAATTCCCTCAATCTCTGCCGATGGATTTTTTGTTTTCAGAAAACACGCAACGCGGCTGGCCTGATTCTTCAGTGCCATTTCCACAGGCAGTGTCCCCTGGGGGGTTTCAAGATTCAGAAACATCCTGCCCCGGGCATCCGTGCGGTATGAAACCCGGCTGATGTCACTGTACTTCAGATCAAAGACCTTTTTATTTCCATAACCAAGCATCCTGTCTTCCAGAAAGAACGCCTGTCCGATCATGACCGCATCGGAAAAGGAATCCAGCTCCCTCACTTTTTTCAACGCCAGGGAGGCACCGATTTTTTCCCGGTAATAGACAAACATCACCGCAAACAGAAGGATTCCGAAAACAATGCCGACATAGCGGGGAATGGGATTGCCGGTGGACACATACAGAAAGGCACAGGCAAAAACCACGAGCGCCAGGCCGGGAAGAAAAAAGACATATTTCATCGAAATAAAAGACTGTATATAACGTTTTACCATATGCCGCTATTATATCCTTTTCAGCCATTCTCCGCCTATAATTGGTACGGAGGTATCCGTTCTATGTACAACCGTATGGACCGTGAGGCGCTTTTGAAAATAAAGCAGCGGGAGGAAATGCTGAAAAACCGGCCGATCAGGGAAATCATCGGTATTCTCAACCGCAGCGGCATTGATCTTACTGAGGAGAGGATTGTCAGTGACTATCAGAAAACAAAGGATGTGGAGGAGCTTTCCTCTGCCTATTACCGTCTGTATGAGGATCAGCTGAAACGGCTCGACGCAAAGAACCTGTTCGTGAATTCCGACGCCCTTCCGCGGCTGATTCTGCGGATTATTCCGCTGCACATGAATCCTGCCGATATCGGAGATCCCGGCTTTGTGGATGAATGGCTGCTGGAGATCAGCTCCCGCCAGCCGGTACGGGTCAGCGAAGCAGAACTTGGAAACATCCTGATCTCCCTCATTCATTACGCTGAACGCACCGGTGTGCATAAACTGAATGAGATCGGTCATGTCTTCAGTTACAACAAGGCACTGGTATCCCTGTTTTCCGGGCTTTCGCACCCTTCCGACAGTATGGTCCAGCTGCTTGGGCTGTTCCAGGAGACCTTTCCCGACGCGGATCCCGCGATCTGCCCGGCTGTCATGAAAGGACAGCGGACCAGTTAGAAGACCGGCCGTTTTTCTGTGTTATAGTAAAAATAACCAGAAAGGAGCCCTGATATGAAACCAGAAAAAAAAGCATCGGAAATGAGCGTAAAGGAGCTTGCGTCCTATATTGACTATTCTGTTCTGAAGCCGGAGTTTACGGAAGAGCAGATTATTGAACTGACAAAGGACGGGGTCAGACTCGGCTGTGCGACCATCTGTATCAACCCCGGTTATATCAGCCTGTGTGAGCCGTATGTCAGAGGATCAGACACCATGCTGTGCCCGGTGACTGATTTTCCGTTCGGCACCGCATCCACCGAAAGCCGGGTTGCCCAGATCAGGGAAGCCGGCCGTTCCGAACTGGTAAAGGAAATCGACATTGTCGCCAATTTCGGAAAGCTGCGGGCTGGAAAATATGATGAGGTCACCGCGGATCTCAAGGCCTGCGCAGACGCTGCACATGCATGCGGACACGAACTCAAGGTCATTCTTGAAACCGATGCCCTGAATGAGGAACAGATCCGCCGCGGGGTGGAGTGCATCATCGCCGCCGGCGCGGATTTCATCAAGACCAGCACTGGTTTTCTGACCGGTTATGAAGCAGTCGGAGCCGCCGTCAGCGTCATTGAACTGATCATGGATCAGAACAAAGGCCGGGCGAAGATCAAGGGCAGCGGATGTATCCGTACCCGCGAACATTTCCTCACCCTGATCGACATGGGAATCGACCGGATGGGCATCGGCTATAAATCCGTCCCGGTCGTTCTGGATCTTTGATTATTCATACGGACAATGTCCGTATTTTTTTATCCTGAAAGGCAGTCTGTATGGAATTTCTTATTTATCAGCCAAAGGGCACGGACACCGACTGGGAGCGGATCAGCCGTCTGCGCATGCGGATGGAAAAGCGCTCCGCTTCCATCTGCAGCGAGCGGGCGCTTCTCTATACGGAATCCTTCCGGACCACGGAAGGGGAACCGTATATCCTGCGCAAGGCAAAGGCGTTTGCCCATACCCTGAAGCACATGACCATCTATATCGAAAAGGATTCTCTGATCTTCGGCAATCAGGCCAGCCGCTGCTTCGCGGCTCCGGTCTTTCCCGAATACTCCATTGACTGGGTCATCCGGGAACTCGATGAATTCGAACTGCGTGACGGGGATGTGTTTCATATTGATGAATCCGTGAAGAAGGATCTGAGATCCATTCATGCATACTGGCATGGTCATACCCATGAAGACCGGGTCAATGCGCATCTTACCGAAACGCTGCGTCTTGCGGAAAAGCAGGGAATCCTTCATCGCGGCGGTATCTCCATGTCCGGAGACGGGCATATTGTGCCGGATTACCCGACCATTCTGAACCGGGGCTTCCGGGCTTTGATTCACGACGCTGAGGCAGCGCTGAACGGAGAGCTTTCAAAAGAGCAGCGATGGTTCTATGAAAGCGTCATCTGCTCTCTGGAGGCTTCGCTTGCCTGGTTTCGACGGTATGGAGCCCTTCTGAAAAAAGAGGCGGACGCATGCGTGGATGAAAAACGGAAAAAGGAGCTGCTGGAGCTTTCTGAAATGGCGTCCTCGATGATGGAACAGCCTGCCAGATCCTTTCACGAAGGCGCTGAGGTCTGTTACCTGGTTCATATCCTGCAGATGATCGAATCCAACGGCCACTCCTTCTGCTATGGCCGGTTTGACCAGTATCTGTATGACCTTTACCGGAAGGATAAGGAAAACGGAGTGCTGGACGATGACCGGGCGCTGGAAATCATTACGCATCTTTTCATCATGAACTCCTCAGCCAACAAGGTGCGGCCGTATGGACACACCCGGTTTTCGCAGGGCTATCCGCTGTATTCCAATCTCTGTGTCGGCGGCTATAAACCGGATGGAAGCGACGGAACCAATGAACTCTCCTGTCTCTGTATTGAGGCAATGCATCTGTGCTCACTGGCAGAGCCGAACTTCTCCGCCCGCTTCAACAAAAATACTCCGAAGGAATTTCTGACCGCGTGCGCGCAGCTGATCCGCACCGGGTGCGGAATGCCCTCCATGTTCAATGACGATACCGCAGCCGCGGGTCTTATGGACCTCGGCATACCGGAAGAGGATGCGCTGGATTACTGCCCGATCGGCTGTGTGGAAACCGGAGTCCCGGGCAAATACGGTCACCGCGCCACCGGCATGACCTATGTCAACTGGGGAAAGGTGCTCGAAACCATGCTTTACAACGGCTTCGATCCGAAAACCGGGATCCGTCTTCTGAAAGTCAATGACAGCTCGGACATGGAATCCAGGTTTTCCTCCTTTGACGAGGTATGGAAGACCTGGGAGCGGTTTCTGAAGTATTATTCCGACCTTGCCGTAGAATGCGACCGGATCTGTGATGAGAGTCTGGAGATCTTTGACGCGGATCCGTTTGCGTCCGCCTTTGTCCTTGACAGTATGAAGCTTGGAAAAACACTGAAGGCTGGCGGCTGCCGGTATGATGTCATCTCCCAGTCCAACATCGGCCCAAGCGTCGTCGGAAACTCCCTTCTGGTTCTTAAGCAGCTGGTCTTTGAAGAAAAGAAGCTCACCTTCCGCCAGCTGATGGACGCGATCCGGGACAACTGGACTTCTCCGGAATCCAGACAGATTCTTCGGATGGTAAAGGCAGTGCCCAAGTTCGGAAATGATCTCGACGACGCGGATCTTATGACCGCGGCGGTATTTGATTCCTACCTGAAGCTGCTTCCGGACTATGTCACGGCAAGAAACGGAAAGGGACCGGTGGTTTCCTGCTATACGATGTCCACCTCCAATATCACCAGCTATGTGCCTAACGGACTCGCGGTCGGAGCCACGCCGGATGGAAGATCCGCCGGAAGTCCCCTGAACGAGGGCTGCTCACCGGTACAGGGAACGGATGTAAACGGCCCTACGGCCGTCATCAATTCCGTCTCCAGACTGCCTAACCGCAGGGTCGCGGCAGGACAATTGCTGAACATGCGCTTTTCCCCGGACGCCCTGGCGTCCTCTCAGGATCTTGAAAAGTTTGTCTCTTTTCTGCGGGTGTCCCGGAAAAAAGGCATCTACCACAACCAGTTCAATGTCGTCTCTT
>Ga0310694_10006136_pt1 | contig 11403 bp, 7 predicted proteins | sample 174DNAGHGhighgp2_FD_203884 | JGI IMG/M metagenome (GOLD analysis project Ga0310694, IMG submission 203884) | Sheep rumen microbial communities from Palmerston North, Manawatu-Wanganui, New Zealand - 1742 DNA GHGhigh gp2 (v2) (version 2) | ecosystem: Host-associated > Mammals > Digestive system >... | reverse complement strand
TGCTCGTTTGCCCACTGCTTCGCTTTTTGCTCAAGTGATGCCAGCACCGCCTCGTCACGGCTGCTCCCGAACGACTTTTGGACACGGTACTTGCCGTCAACCTTAGCGACGACTTGTATGGAACAGGTTCCGCTCTTGTTATGCTTCCGCCGGACAAACATACTACGAAGGTAGCGATTTGTCGCGGGACACCCAAATCGAAGTTTGAATCAGTCTCTCACGATGCTGTAAGGGCGGTTTTTGTCAGCGGACTGGAAAAGTGCGGAAAATAGGAAACATGTCTAGACGATTCCGCCTAGACACATTTCGATAAGTTGCTCGTTTTTAATCCATTACACTTTACGGCAAAACTACATCCTTGACACAGCGTATTTTGCTGAAAGTGGCCGTTTTGCTTGCCATCAGAAGGTGCATGCCGCTCATACCCCAGCCCCACTTTCCTGACTCCTTCACAAAGGTACCGTCGCCACCCATCGACCAATGAGTCCTGGACGGAGTTTCATCATTGTCATTGTTGGCTGATCCCAGATAGGCCGAATCACCGGTCGGCGCGAGCATGGTCCACATCAGTGACATTTCCCTCACGTTTGGAAGCCTGTATCCTTCCGGGCACACGCTGAAATTGGCATCCAGATCCGGGAAGCTGTCATCGAGATACCTGTTCAGTGACTGGAACTGCTTGAGATTGTATGTCTTACCGTTGAACATATACGATTCTTTCCCGCGCAGATCAACAAGATTGATAGCAGGGGCGGTCTCAAAACCGGCAGACAGACAGGCCATCTTGCTGCTTTCGTCATGGCCAATGAGTTCGTGGTCAACCGGTTCACGCAGAGAGGACGTATTGATCCTTGAGCAGTTGAAAGCGAAGAATGTCCGAGTATCATAATCCCCGGTATAAGGACTGGTTATGGTTCCGTCAGCATTGAGGTGCTTGCGGACTACCGTAGCATAAGGGTCAGGTTCGGCATTGGGACTATCTGCCTCAGTGATATCTTTCCGCTGTCCACCTTCAACATAGTAGCCCAGGTTACGCACGCAGCGGGTGCTGAATTTGGCAGTCTGGTCGTTTCCGGAGTAATTCATATTACTGCCATTTACTCCTTCCTCCGCCCATACGATACGCGGATACTTGTTGCTGTTGTTCCAGTCTGCAGGAGATCCATCCGGATAAGGATACCGGTTGCTCGCGATTATGTGCTGGCGCCACTTGTTCTTGTCACTGGCGGCCTGGTCGGATGCGCTTCTCTGATACAGGCGGGCATCGCCCTCGATGCCGTACGAACCCAGAAATACGCCTATAAGCTGGACGTCGGTTGCCATATACCAGCGAATCTCATCTGCGTCAATGATCTCGTTGCCATTGTTGTCACGGTTGCGGGACAGGCAGCTGTAACGCAAATAGTTATAATCGTCCAAAAGCGGAGGAGTTTCGTTGTTCCCATCCAGGTTCAGGAATTTGTCCCAGCGCTCGCCAACCGCATTCTCCGTTCCGTCAGCATTCAAGACTCCCCACAGCTTAAGGCTGTTAAGGCGCCCGTTTGTGGTACTGGTGTTGCCGTTATCCTCAAAATCCTTGTTCCTCCAATAATCGGCACGCGCGGTCTCTTTCTCATCGTCGGTAAACTCCATTCCCCAGGCCGATGTGAAGTCGGCAGACTCCTGAATGGCATAAATGCTCTGGATCGAGCGCTGCTGGATGGTGAATGACGAGCCGATAAGGGTACTCTCCCCGTCGGCAGACGTGGCGGAAGAGGCGAGGATATGCATGCGCCTCATCGGAGAATTCACTATGCGTTTCCAGAGTGTGGGATCGTACACGCCGGTGAGAGGATTCTCGGTATAATAGTATTCACTTACAAAGGCTGTGACAGTGATTTTGGGGCCTCCCGGTCCGCTGTCGCTGTCAAAGTCATTGAGGGGGACATAGTCGGGGTCATAACCCGGGTCGCCGGGACTGAGGGCGAGTTTGGCCTTGTCGGCATCGTACTGGGTCTTCTGCGATTTAAGATAAGAAACCAGTTCGTCCACGTACATGGTGCGGCGCTTGTCTCCTGCAGGAATGATGTTTCCGTCTATATCCCTGAAATCGTAATCGTGAGGCAGGTACCTGGCCCGCTTGTCGGAGTAGTAAAGATTGTTTTCATCCTTAGGGTTGACGAGGAACTCCACCCACTTGTAGTCGATGTCCGTCATCTGCACCGACCCGGCATCGACATCTTTGCCACCGATTCCGGAAGGATTGAAAGGCGTCTCCACGTACCAGCTTATTTTGTTCGGATCCTGAATGTAATCGGCATGGAAAGAGAGGACCTGGGTGCTGTAATGGCAGTCGCTGTTGAAGACTTCCTCAAGCGCAACAACCACCTCTCCGGTAGCTCCAGGTTCATTTTCCTGCAGCGGATCCGTGCCGTCATAGGCCTCTACTTCGGCCTTGATGTCATCGGCTCCGTTGATGAAAATATTGTAAATGTAGTTGTGATTGCGGAGGACATTGAAATCGGTCACGTGTGAGCCAAAATCCCCAAGGTGGACTTCGTACTTGACATTTGCATCAAGCGTGGCATCGGTATTGCCCCCTGCATCAACGCCCATCACAATCTTCCCCGAGAAAGTGAAGAAGGTCGCAAGAGGGTTGGTGTAAACGTAGCCTCTGTTCACAAAATGGCCTCCGGTATAAGGGTCCGGCTTCTGGCGACGCTCCCTGTCGGCATAAGTGGTGATACCAGACGACGGGGCCTTACGGTTCTCCATCATGTAGAAGGAGAAAGAATGGATGGATACTTTGGTTACGCCATCGGCATAGAAGTCATTCGCCTGAGTCGTGAGTTTTTCACTCTCGAAATTGAGCTCCTCTGTGGAAAAAAACTCGGCCTCGGTGTCGGCTGCGTCTTCGTAGGGCTCAGTCCGCTCAAGCACATAGGCACAAGAAGGGACATTGACAACCTGCCAGGTGTAGGGGATAAAATCGCGGATAGGCGCGCCCTTGTTGATTCTCACATTTACGGTAACCTTGGAGTAGAGGCGCCTCAGAAGAAGGGACTTATGGCTGATGTCGTCGGGATCTGAAGTATCGCCCTGGATGCTCACATTGGTTTCCTCTCCCGTCATCAGGAAGAATCCCGAGTTGGCTGCAATCTCGCTTCGGACCTGCGAGGCCACGAGGTCCTCAAGCTCGCCATAGGACTGAATACTTGAGAGAAGACCCGCCGATACATCAAGGTCGTTAGGGTTCATATTGGCAACTGCAACCACGGCGCAGCCGCTCTTTTTGGAAGTCTTTATGTGAAGGGTCCCGTTTGTGGCCGGATCCGTGTCTGACGACATATTTGTAACGGTCCAGTAGTTTGGCTCTGAGTCTGCCCCCAGGTTTGTGCCGTCAAAATAATGACCATAAACCTTCTTGCCGGTGTTGTCGAAAATAAGAAGGTATATGTTGAACACGTTACTCTCGCGCGCGAGGCCCAGCTGGGCTTTCGTGCCCACGTTAATCTCAGCCCCTTTGGGCGAACCGAAAGCGATGACACAGTCCACCATTCCTTCAGAGCCGCCTTCCGGCAGCTCGCGCTCTCTAGTGCACCCGGCCGAAAGGAGCACCGCGCTCAGGAGAATCAATATGTACAGTATGGTCTTCTTCATCACGGCAATCAGTTAAAAGTGTGTTCTGAGGTTGTGGCCCCGGCATCGTCCCATGTGGAATTGTCAACTTCGAAGGTGATCTCTCCTTCCTGGTCAGAGTAATAAACGTTGAGCACCACGTTGATGTCTTCGTTACGGGACATATAGGTGAGCGGCACTTCCTTGTTGTTGTCCTTGAGCATCCTCTTCAGGAGTCCGCCTGCGCAATACTTGCCGAAAAGCATGAACTGATGGTCCTGGGTGCTGCTGCCCGCATTTTCCCAGATAAGTCTTGATTTCTTGGCCTTATCGGCATTGGATTCATTATATTGGCAGTCGGATTTCAGGTGCTGGCCCGTGGCGTCGTTGACAATGTTTACAAGCTGGCTGTCCTGTATATCGGCCGCGAAACGGTTGCCCGAAGAAGTCTTGGTCCCCTGCTGTATCCTGACACCGGAAATGGAAGTGGCGCCGGAGCCGTCAATTGACAGTCCGTCAATTGTATAGAGGTTGCCATGCATTGTAATGGTACGGAAGTAGGCACTTCTTGCGCCGGTGTAATGGAAGGTGATGCCGGAACCGGTGTTTCCGGTGTCGCTGGTAAGGTAGCTGTCGTCAGAGTTGCCCGTCCAGCCGGCAAGGCCTGACTTGTTGTTGGCGGCCCCGGTGTATATGAAGTCCACGTAACTGTGCGAGGAATCTTCGTTGTAGATGGCCTGCGCCCTTGCGAAGAACTTGTTGTAGGAGTCGTACCCGCAGCTCTCCCATGAAAGGCCGGAATCGCCGATGCCGTAATACAGCCTGCCGGAGCGGGTGGCGCTTCTGGGGTTGATAACCAGCACATCCACTGATTCCCCGTCACTCATTCCGCTGAGCGTTGTATAATCGATGAGGCCGAAATCGCGTCCTCCAAGGGAGACCTCAAGTGGAGACAGGCTCTCTGACGAGCGGTCAAGCGACATCGTAGAGAATATCTTGTAGTTGTTCGGAGAGGCGTTCTCGTAAACCAGCGTCTGATAGACTACCGCTTCGCTTTCCGCTACAATTGTCTCTGGAGAACCGGAAAGGATAGGGTAAGAAGGCAATGCACGATAAGCCACTCCATCTGGAACAACCGGAACACCGGAATCGTCCCGGTGGTCGATCAGATAGGCCTTATCCGGGTTGAAATGGCTGAATCTGAGATCTTCCACCGTTACGGGGAAGGCGGTGTGGTTACGCACGGTAACCTTGAACCGGACAACCGGACGCAGAAGGTCGACGCTGGCATCGACTACATTAAGGCCAACCGGCACGGAACTCACTTTCCCTGTCAGCAGCATTGAAGTCGATGGATCGTCAGGCACGTCGCTTCCTGCAGCGGTGAGGCTGGAAAGTTCGCGATCGGCGAAGCTCGAGAAGTCGTCTCCGACGCTCAGAACCTTTTCCTTGGCCGATATCAGCGCAGAGCCGTCCTGCCATACGGACGCATCGATGTTGGCATAGGCATAGATGTTATAGGTACCGGGGAGGAGGTGGTCGAAGTGGATTATATCCTCTGTAACGGAGGACGCGTCTTCGGCATCTTGCAGGTCATCGACGCCAGGAGGAACGTACGGATATGCCTTATAGACTATGCCGGCAACTTTATGGCTGCTGTTTTCAAGAATGACAAGGACATTGTTGAACCGGGGCCTGTCGGCAAGGTCTTCGGCATCGGTCTTGGTCTCAAGACGCAAGGCGCTGCCGGAGTCGAGCCTCAGGCTGATTCCTCCATAACCGTCAGGCAGCTGCCCCTGAGCCTGCTCCTTTATGCAGGAACAGACAAACAATGTGGACAGGGCCAAAGCTATGAGTAATGCCTTTCTTCTCATCCTTCAAAATTGATATCGTCGGTATTGACCTGCACTTCATCCCATCGAGTGGTCTTTACCGTAAGATTGAGGCCGCTGTGAGAGAGGGTGATATAGTAGTTATAGACACAGTTCGGAATCCAGCTGTCCGCCCCGGGGATTCCGTCACGGTCAGTGATGCTCAGCACAGTCTCCACCGGGTCTTCGTTATTGTAGACAATGGAGAAACGAATGGCCGACTCCCCGTTCAGCGCCTGCGGAATCATGTAGTACCATCCCATCTGGATGTATCCGTCCGGATCGTCCGGATCGTCAGAATCGGCCGGATGGGGTATGGCAATACGGTCTTCAACAGATTCTGCCGACCATGCTGCAAGGGTTGCAGGAGACCCGCTGGTCCAGTTTGACGGGGAAATGGGGTCTGCAGCAATACCGGCCGTATTGAGGCGGGTAAGTACCTTGAAAGTTCCGGCGGCGTTCAGGCTTTCAAGCTGGAAATCGGTCAGTGCGTAATTGTCGGACGGGGAATCGGACGCCTTGCCGAACAGGATGCGCACGGCCGCTGTGGTGTGCTTGAACTCAAGCGGAACGGGGTCTGTATTGACCGCCGCGTCCCTGTATGCCCTTGCAACCATCAGGTCGGTGTTGGAACCTGCCAGATACCGGACGTTGAGATAGTAAGCGTTGTCTATGGAGATATTGTCGCCGGAGTATGGGAACACGCCGGTAAAATAATAGTCACCGCTGTCTTCCCAGTACTCTACGGGATTGTAGTTCCACACACTGCTCAGAGGGTTGCCGGGGGTCGATGGATCAGGCACTTCATCGCACTGCAGGACACGGTTGTTGATAATCTGCCTGGACTCCGGATCTTCAACCCTTGTGCAGAAGATGCTTGCCTTGGCGCCCACAGTAAGAAGGATGCTGGGATCGTCGGGCTTGAGAGCCTTGGTCTGCGTTGAAACTCCCGCAGAAAAGGCTATAGGCTTTGGCCCCTCAGGCGCAGTCTTCTCCTTCCTGCAGCCGCAAAGCAGCGCAGGAATCAGGCAAAAGCCAAATATGAAGCGAATCAGTTTCATCCTAATCAGTAATGTGGAAATTATAGGCATCGCCCCAATCAGACCAGCTCACAGTAAACTCAATAGGGTCATCGGGAGAGATGGTGATATTGAGTGTGTAGTGGAAATTCTTGTGCCAGGCAGCCCCGGCCTCTTCAAATACTTGAGAAAGCAGGACTTCGCGCGTGGTGGAACGTTCGTGCAGGATACCCTCATACGAAACGCTGAACTCCACATGAAGCCTTGCCGATGCATCCGTCAGACTCTGGGGTAGCGGCAACACTGCAGGAAGTGCATGATTATCCGATGTGAGGACGATATCGTCCGAACAGACACTCAGCTTCTGCCTCTGACCGCAGGTTTCAAGTGAAGCGTCCCACCTTATGATACCGGTGTGATAGATACCGTCAAAACTGACATTCTTCAAGGTGACCGTATACTTTAAAGTGGGATCCTTTTTTTTCACATTCACGTCCACCTTGGACAGGGCATGGCTAAATGGCAATACCACAACACCGGAGTTGATTTCATAGGTCTGGTCCTTGACCAGGTCGGAGACCATCAGGTCCACCTGCGAGTCGCCGGCGGTGGTGCTTTGGGTGAAGGCGATGTCGGGAAGGCCCGTGGAGGCACTGGTGTAAGAATCTCCGTTGGATTTTACCGGATTCAGCGTCACGCCGTCAGGCAGGCTTCCGTTGTGCGGATGGTATCCCCAGAAACTCAGGAGGTCTGTACCCGTGCTCAAGGAAGGACCGGTTTCGTTGGGCCAGTATTTGACAGGGCTGTATTCCCAGGCCAATGTGGTGGCGTTGTAGGTCATGAGCTGGTTGTACATGTAGTTCGGGACATTGGGGGTGTCGGGGTCTTCCCAAGTACTGTTGTCATGATAAAAGCCGAAAACACCGATCTGGTCGCCATTGGCAAAGGAGACGCCCACAGGGGCTTTGGTAGCAGGCTCCTGCACACGGGTAGCAATCTGCACGGGGGTCTGCAGGGGGATCCACTCATCGTCCTTGTGTTCCCCGCAGGCTCCCGGCAGCAGCAGCGCCGCTGCCGCCACGAAGCATCTTCCGTATGTTTTCAGCTTAGGCATGTTCTTACAGGTTGGCAGGCAGCCACAACTCCTTCTCGGTGCCGGTGAGTTCGCCGTCATCAATGACGCCGTTGCCATTGGTATCCGTCCAGTTGCCGGGTGTCCAGTCCTCTACGGTAGCCGAGAACTTGACGTCGTTCAGGCCCAGGATGATGCAGAGGTTGTACTTCTTGTTTTCCTCGATGGTGGGGAAGCACACCCTTCCGAAAACGGTCTGGGGGACCTCGGTGTAGGTGGAGTTGGCCACCGTTGCGCTGCGGGCAGGCAACTTGGCGTCGTACGTGCGCACGGTATAAGTAATGGTCACATCCACCACCGGGGCGGTGCCGGGCAGCAGGATGATGGGATTGCTTTCGTCGGCATACACATTGCGGGGCTGCTTGATGACACCGGTCTTGATTTGGGAGAAATCGGTCACGCCGGGCACTTCCTTCAGGTAGTCGGCCAGTTCGCTGGCACCGGCGGCGATGTCGGAGGCATTGGCCGATACTACCTGCCTGAACTTGACGGGCTGCGCGGCAGCGTCAAGCGTGAAGATGCCGGAGTAAAGGTCCAGTTTGCCGGTCTGCGGGGCGGTTGCATAGACCACGTTGTTATCGTTGGCGTCAACGACGGGGGTTCCTACGGGGTCCTCCTCCGGAGCGCTCTCTACGACAATTTTGGATACGGTAATCTTGGTGCCGGTGTCGGAGCCGAATTCACCGGGGGTTCCTGTGATATATGCATTGGTGGGGTCCGCGGTGGGGCTGGCTTTGATGATAAGGCCGTTGGCCTTGTAGCCGCTGGCCGTAGGGTCGGTGATGCCTTCCTGCGATCCGCCCAGTTTGGAGAGCATGTGCCGGAACACGAAGTGCACGGTGCCGGCGGTGCGGGTGAGGTCTTTGTTCACGGTATAGCTGGTGGTGGCCGGGGTGCCGGGGATGACAGTTTTGGTCTTGTAGCCCCACATGAGGTCCACGTTGGGGCCTGCAGGGTCAAAGGCGTAGCGCACCAGATTGTGCTTGACGGTGATGGGGTCTCCGGTGGTGGGATCGGTGCCTACGACCGCCTGGGTATCAAAACCGGTGATGCCGGTGGTTTCGCCGGCAGCGGGGGTGCAATGGGGGGCGTAGGCGAAGAAACTCACGTGCTGGTCGTCGGCCGATTTGCCTCCGGTAGGGTTGGGCCAGTAGCGGATGGGGCTGTAGGTCCAGGCGGTGGCTGTTTCGCTATAGGCTACTTTCTCGTTGTTCATGAAGAGGTTGTCGGCGCCTCCGAAGGCGTCGAAGTCGTCGGTACCGGTGTAGGTGGCGAATACGCCGAAGCCGTGCTCTTTGAGGGCAGGCAGGTTCATGTCGTCGGTGACGCCGGCTTTGGTGATTACATTGCCGCTATACCCGCCGAAGGAGATGGGGTCGCCGGCCATGGGGGCAACACCTACTGTCTGTGTCTTTGTGCAGCCGGCAACCATTGCCACAATCGCTGCGAGGAGGAGTGTTTTTTTCATTACTATATTTTAGGATTCACTTTATAATGACTTTTATTCCACTAGGTAACAAAATGGTAATATTCGTCTCTGCATGGGAACTACTGATAATGGCACTACTTGGTTGAGTACGAGCAGTATCTTGTGTCTCCATGTTTTCCTGGTCGTTTATTTCTCGAGCGATTTTATTAGAATTATTATCTATAGAGGAAGAAAATAATTCTCGATATCGTTTCTGGACAAAGATAACAATGAAAGACGATACCATACCGCCAAGAATGCCATAGATTAAATCCGAACTATTCTGATTCCCATATGCTAGGATCTTTATAACAATACAAATAACACAAACTACGTTCGTTAATATCCACTCCGAAATACCATTTTCCTTTATATATGGTTTTTTGCTATTTGATCTAATTGCAGAACAAATAAGCATGTATATAAATAGCATACCAGCAATGACGTTGCACCAATCATTGATGCAGTCAATGTTCCAATCCTCAAAGGGTAGGCTATTTATGAGGGTTAGTAAACTGGGGAGCAGCGATAAGCCCGCTGCTATAATCAAAACAATATAACGATGGAACTTCATTAGTGATAATAATTTTGTACCCGGTCGGGCGGTCAGGCCCGGCCGGATAAAAGGAGCTATTGATTACGGTTCAGCGGGAGTAGTGACATTCTTAGGAAGGTCAACATTAGTGGTGCCCGCAGAGGTGTCCCAATTATCTACAGTAGCGGTGAGGTCCACGGAAGTGAGACCAAGGAGAACGTTCAAACTATACTGCTTGCCCATGGCGATAGAAAGAGGAGAATCGAAGTTCTTGGAAATTTTATTCTCAATAACAGAAACCCCGCCGTCGAGCTGAGTATCATTAGTGCAGACGTAGTAAACAATCTCAACACCGGTAATCTGCATGGAAGTAACAGGGATAAGCATGAGGTCGATGGTGGTTCCGAGTCCGTCCTCATCCACACCGTTGATGTCGGGATAAGAAGTAGGAGCCGCAGCAACGGAGATGGCAGCGGGAAGAGGCTGAACTACGAATTCCGTGGCGGAGGAGGTGACATCGGTCCAAGTACGGGCGTAAAGGTTAAGTTTACCCTGGGTACCGATATTTGTTCCTTTGAGTTTGAGGCTCTTGACGACAACCTTGGTTCCATTGGAACCCGGGTTAACAGAAGTAGTAGGACTCGCTGCGTTAACAACCTCCTTGATGTCAATGGCAATCTTGGCAAGAGCGTGCTTGAAGAGGATGCTGATCTTGCCGTCGGTCTTCTGCTTTGTGAGGTTCACCATAGGGGAACCTACGGTGCCGACTGTGGTATTTTCAACGTTCTGGTACTGCGCGCCAAGAACACCATACAGAAGGTCTATCTGCTCTTCGGAAGAAGCGGGAACCTTGAAGGTGAGTACTGCGTCACCAGCAACGTTGTTGGCAGTCATAGCGGTGATACCTTCGTCAGCAGCGGCTGAGCCGGCTTTGTCGGTAATGGAAACACCTTTGTCGCCGGCAATGTCTTTGTTGGCAACGAAAGGAGCATATGCCAGGAAGGTGAGTTTGTCGGTGTCAGTGCTCACTGCGGAAGCGCCGTGCTCGTTGGGCCAGTACTTAACGGGGGTGTAGGTCCAGTTGCCGCCGCTGTAGGTCACCTGCTGGTTGTACATGAAATTCGCTTTGGTGTTGCTGGCATAGTCGGCAGCATCGGTGTAATAACCAAATACGCCGAAACCATTGCTGGTAGTAGCCTGAAGGCTTGTAGTGGTTACAGTACCATAGTCTGTTCCAGAAACCGCCTTGGTGTCGACAGCTTTCCCGGCATACACCCCAAAACTCACGGCTTCGGGGGCTTTGGTCTCGATGGTCTCCACCTTGGTGCATGCACCGAGGGTGAGGGCGGCAAAGGCCGCGAGGATGATTGTTTTTTTCATGTTTGTTAAGTGTTTAATGTTTGTTTTCTTGTTTCTATCTTGTTTCTATCTTGTCTGTACCGCCGTAGGATTCTTCGCTGCGCTCAGAATGACAGGGGCGTTACATTGGTATTTCAATGGTTTCGCCGTCTTCCCAGTCACTCACGGTAGCATCCATGCCGGAGGCGCTGCTCTGGTCCGGGGGACGCACATCCGGCGGGGTGATGGCTGGCTCCTCCACCGAGCCGAAGATGAGCCGGTACAGCGCCCGGTAGCCCGGGTTCGGCGGTAGTTTCTGAATCTTGTCGCCCACCTCGAAGGTATAATCGGCCACAGTGACATCGTCCACCAGCAGGGCGCTCACATTCAGGGAAGAGTCCCGCTGGACGCTGGGCTGCTCACCGCCGGGAAGGCCGAACGTG
>Ga0310694_10006132_pt1 | contig 11405 bp, 2 predicted proteins | sample 174DNAGHGhighgp2_FD_203884 | JGI IMG/M metagenome (GOLD analysis project Ga0310694, IMG submission 203884) | Sheep rumen microbial communities from Palmerston North, Manawatu-Wanganui, New Zealand - 1742 DNA GHGhigh gp2 (v2) (version 2) | ecosystem: Host-associated > Mammals > Digestive system >... | reverse complement strand
GAAATGTCGACATCGACATCCGTAGCTTCGGAAGTGAGCGGATTGAACAGTTTACCATTGTCCGTGAATGTCATAATCATGTCGTCACCGCTTATGGAAATATCCATGACAAGCACCGGTTTTGACACATCGACAAATGCGTAGCTGATGTAATTGTTTATCAGCTCATCCAGGATTACGCCCGTTTCGGACTTTTTGTCCCCGTCAGCTCCTTCAATAATGGAAAACACTTTATCCGTAACTACGGGGATGTCCTCATATTTCGGATTCTTGAGTACAATTCTTCCGAACTTTCCGATCTCCAGCAGCATCATCGTCACGTCGTCAAACTGTTCCATTCCCTCAGTGAAGGAACTCAGAGAACTGAAGAGTGATGCGATTATGTCGCTGTTGCACTTTTCAAGTCCCTCCTTGATTCTGTCATAGCCGAATTCCTCATTCGAAGAATTGATTCCTTCATTCAGTCCGTCGGTATAGAGCAGAATCTTGTCGCCTTCTTCCATGACAATCGAGTCTTCAGTAAATCTGAAATCTGGAAGTGCGCCGAGAACATAATTTGATTCCTCGCTGATCTTGTCTGCAACTCCGTTTCTCAGAATGAAAGGCTGCTCATGACCTGCCCTGGTGAATTTCAGGACATTTATGTTCAGGTCATATATTCCGATGAACGAAGAAATGAAGAGACCTTCCTTGTTGTTTCTGCAGAGTTCGTTGTTGACGTATTCAGCAATCTCTGCAGTGCCCATTCCTCTCTTTGCACATGAGCGGATAAGCTCGTTTCCTCTCATCATGAACAATGCTGCAGGCACACCTTTTCCGGATACGTCAGCAATGACGAAGAACAGTCTGTTTTCGTCCAGCATAAAGTAGTCGAACAGATCTCCTCCGACTTCCTTGGCCGGCCTGATGAAGCTTCTGATCCGGATCTTATCCCCGACAAGAGGCTCTGTCGGAAGTGATTCAAGCTGAATCTTGCTGGCGATGTTGAGTTCGGCCTGCATGCGCTCTTCCTGAGCCGTCTTGGTTTCAATGTCGTTGATGTAATCCAGCATTCTGTTCTGCAGCATTACAAAATTGTTCGACAGTGCGCCGATCTCGTCTTTGGATTTTATATCCGGAGACAGCACATCGGGCTTTTCGTTCTTTTCGAGTTTTGATGAGAACTCAATTGCCGTGTCTGAAAGCTTCTGTATGTTCTTGACGAGGAACTTGTCGGAGAACAGCAGGTACACAATTACCATTGCAATTGTGGCAACAATCATTATAGCCACAAGAGTTAGAATAAAACTGCTCTGTGTAGATTCCAGATTCACCAAAGAAAACTGGAAACCGACATATGCCATTACATTCCCTTCTTCGTCCTTGATCGGAAAAATACTGAAAATATCTTCACGTCCAGCCAGTGTTTTTGGCATACCTGCATCCAGTGCATCGACAAGTTCAGGATTTCTGACTCTTTCAATGCTGCATGGGAAATTGTAATGGTAAGAAACATTTGACGTGGAATCGACCATGTACACAAAGTTGTTTCTTTCGGCGTCATAAAGACAGATGAATCCTCCCATCATCCCTTCGGATGAGGCAACCAGATCGAGTTTTCTCAGAGTGTCTTCATAATTGTTCTTGAATTCAAGCATCTCATAAGACATGCCTAAACCGGTCTTCGGCGGAAACCAGTCCGCAACAAGATCGTCAAAATACTCTTTTATTTTATTGAATGATTCATCGTCAATAGGCATATCGGAATAGTGTTCTATGTCCTCGTAGTTCTTGTTGTACCGATCAACCATTTTTTCTTTGTATTTTTGTATGAAATCACCATGTTCATCTTCCATTTCAGAAGCAATTCTCTCAGCGGATGACTGACACAGTGACATAATGTTTGCCTTTGACCTTATTGAAAAAATAATGGACGATACGGAAACGGATACCACTATGAACGCCAGTGAAAGGATGGCGGTGAGGAAGAAGATTTTTCTTCTGATCGGAAATTTCATAGTATTGTGAAAGTCTTATTGAAGCCTGCAACCTTGAATACTTCTGCGACAACCTTGTTTATGTTTCTGATTACAAGCTTGTTGTTTGTTTCCATAACCTGTCTCTGGAGTGCCAGAAGAAGTCTAAGGCCGGCTGAAGATATGTATTCCACATCCGTAAAGTCGAGTTCGATGTCCACATTTTCACATCCCTCTTTATCAAGAGCCTCTTTGAGTTCCTGACTTGTTACAGTATCCAGTCTTCCCGAGATAACTGCAGTAAGTGTTCCGTTTTCCTTTTTGAATGTTGACTCCATTTTTCAATTCTCCTTTTGAATGTTTATTTCGAGTACCGTGTTGTTCAGATTCAGCACCCTTATGTATGTAATTTTATTGACCAGACGTTTGACGAGAGCAAGTCCTCCGAGATTGTCCGGATCTACCGTCTCGTGTTTTGTCGGATCAAAGACGACGCCGTCGTCTCTGATTCTCAGAACCATTCTGTCGTTTACTATTTTCAGATTGACGTCAATTGTGTTCGTACGTTTTTTATTGTATCCGAAAGAGATAATGTTGTCTGCAATCTCTTCGCCGGCGAGTCCGACTATCTGAGCGTCCCTCTCATTCATTCCGTGAGCTTTTGAGTAGCTTACAAGTTCCTGGGACAGCTCCGCACTCTGACGGATATCACTCTCAAGACTTACGTCGAAAGAGTCATATGAATCGTATGCAGGAGCCATGTACAGGCCGTATTTGTGAAGCTTCTTCTTTTTCTCGTATATTAGAATGAACAGGTATGTAAGAAGAAGTGTCCCGGTCTCGCTCAGAACGACTGCAAGCGCATATCCCTTCAGTCCCATTGTGTACAGCAGGGATATTGAAAGCGGAATGATGAGAACCGCTTCGCGAAGAACTACGGTTATGATTGCAGGCATGTTCTTTCCGACCGTCGGGTAATATGACTGCGAGAACTTGTTCAGTTCATACGGTATGAACGAAATGAGATAAATCCTCATTATTGCAAAATATCCTTCTCCGGATATATCCGCACCGAATATCTTGCAGTAGATAGACGGATCGATCAATAGCACAGTCATTATGACAGCAGTCACTCCGATTGTGAGCAGATAAAGTATTCTTGCAACGGAGCGGAGTGAATAATAGTCCTCCTCCCCGTAGCACACGGCGCAGATTGTCGGAATGAGCTGATGTATTCCGCCGACAAAAAGGTCGAAACCGAAAACAAAATTGGAAAGCACTCCGAACACAGCCTGCTCTGTCTGGTCGGTCACTATCGTTGCTATTATGATATTTGCCACAGACAGCTGGACCGCCGTCAGGAACAGATTCATTGCGGTTGAAGAAGAAGCTTTCAGGCTCTCCCTGAAAAGGGATCCCGAACCTTTCAGGTTCATTGTGAACTTGAGCATTCTCCTGTCGCTTCTGATGTAGAATATGACGGTGACGAGTCCGACGAGATACCCTGCACCTGTCGACAACGCCGCACCGTACATGCCCATGTCAAACACTTTGATGAACAGTACTTCCGAAGCAATTTTCACAACGTTTGAAACTATGAAAAATGCTGATGCGGTCTTCGGGCTGTTGTCCGTTGACATGAATGAGGAGATTATGAGGGCAATCGTTATTACCGGGTCAGTCAGAAGATAGACCAGAATGTACTGTCTTCCGAGTTCGCTCAGTTCCGGTGGAGCATAGAGCGAAGCCAGGGGTCCGGAAATGAACGGAGCCAGGGCGGCAAGCACAACCGATACCGCAACACCCCAGAAAAGGCAGGCAGAAAATGCTTTTGAAGCCTTCTCCGTCTCTCTCTTTCCGAGATATGAGCCGACTACAATCGAGCCTCCCACCCCAATGGCAAATCCGGGCATCTGGATTATGTACAATATCGGCATCACAAGGCTTGAAGCCGTCAGTGCCTCAATTGAAATCATGTTTCCCGTCAGGATTCCGTCAGCGAGAGAGCCGAACTGCATCGCCAGAATCATCAGAGTGGAAGGTATCAGGTAGTGATACAGCTTCTTTTGAAGTAATTTAGAGTTCCTCTTTAACATCAGATGTCACTCCTCAGGAAGTAGTTGAGCGATCCAAGTGAATCAATGATTCTCTCAAGGTATCCGTTGTCAGTTATCGGCCATTTGAAGCCGAGTCTGTAGAGGGCCTTGTTTGTGAATGTGTTGTCTGTAAGTATGAATTTGTGGAGCAGCGTGTCGCTTGACGCATACGAAATGAGACTTGAGACGAGCATGTTCTTCTTGTCGTCGTTCATCATGTCGGTAAGCGCTGTATTGAATGTGTCATCGTCCACAATCTTGATGTCGTATCCGGATTTATTCATGGCATAAATCACGTCGCCCATCTCTATTTCATGTGAGTTTGCAGCATGGAACAATGTGAATTTCTTCGGCGTCTGCGCGAGAATCACAACAGCTTTTGCTACTTCGTCAATCGGCGAGAAGTCGATCTTCGCATCGCACCCTGAAACCGGGAACAGCTTGAGGTGGTTGTATCCCTTCAGGTCGCGGATGAATCCGTTTGTAATGGAGTTGATCTGGAATTCTCCGTCGCTCTGACGGCCCATCAGGTTTCCGACACGGATAACCTTTGCGTCGAGACCCTCTTTTATTGCGTCATATACGGCTCTTTCTGCCATATATTTTGAGTTGACGTACTTGTTTGAGATATCCTGACCTACATCCAGCTCATATTCATGAACCCTGAATTCTTCCGGGAACTTGTTTCCTACATTCTCTCCTGCAACGGACAGTGTGGAAATCTGGATGAATCTTGAGTTGCGCTTCTTAGCGATTTCAAGCATGTTCTTCACTCCGCCGACATTGATTCTCTCGATTATGTCGTCTGCTGCGAAATGCTTGACGCATGCTGCGCAGTTTATGATTGTATCGAAGCTGACGCCTTCAAGTTTTTCGTTTATGTCTTCAGACGTGATGTCAGAGTCAATCACGGTTACGTATTCTTTTATTTCTTCCTCAAGAGGTGAGTCGAAGTAGTATGCAAGCATAGCTTTCAGACGAGTGTCTGAATCGAGCGCATTGCTCCTTACAAGAGCTACAACTCTGACTTTCCTGTCAATGAGTTCCTTGAGCATGTGGGAACCCAGGAATCCTGTGCATCCAGTCAGAAGAACAGTTCCGAGTGGACGGTCGTATTTAATCTCGTCCACGTTGTCGCAGACATTGTTTGCAAGAACTTCCTCTTTTGTGATTACCACATCGGAAGCCTTTTCCCGAACTGATTCTTTTGTTACTCCGTTTATATGCTCTTCGAGTTTGGCGATTGTCGGGCAGTCAAACACATCCTTGTATGCTATGGGAAGACCTGAAGCAAGGGCAAGCATTGCAACTTTTGAAGCTGAGAGCGAAGTTCCTCCAAGGTCGAAGAAGTCTTCGTCAACTCCGATGTCCTTCATTCCGAGAGCTCTCTCGAATATTGCTTCTATCTTCTTTCCGAGTTCCGTCTCAGCAAGTTTTACATTTCTCTTTTCGCTTGTGACCTGAGGTTCAGGCAGAGCCCTTCTGTCAATCTTTCCGTTCGGAGTCAGAGGCATCTTGTCCAGTTTCATCATGACCTTCGGGATCATGTAAGGAGTCAGTGTCTTTGAAATGAACGAAACGAGTTCATCTTTTCCGAAATCACGGCTTGACGTGTAATATGCGACGAGGTGGTCTCCTTCTGTCGCGTTGTTTCTCACTACGACAACAGCGCTCGTGACATATTCGAAAGAGTTGATAGCCTTTTCAATTTCGTCGAGTTCAACCCTGAGTCCTCTGAGCTTGACCTGGTTGTCAAGTCTTCCGAAGAATTCCATGTTGCCTTCGCCGTTGTATCTTGCAAGGTCCCCTGATCTGTACGCGCGGTCTCCACGCACTTTGATGAAGCTCTGCGCGGTCTTCTCCGGCAGTCCGAGATAACCGATACCGACGCATTCGCCTGCGATTGTGAGGTCGCCTATTGCATTGATCGGAAGGATCTTTCCGTACTTGTCGAGAACGTACAGCTTTGTATTTCCGACAGGCTTGCCTATTGTTATGTACTGGTCTGTCGTGTGGTGATAAGTACATGTGACGGTACATTCCGTCGGGCCGTAACCGTTATATATTTCTGAATTCACTCCGAGCGCTCTCAGTTTTGAAACAAGTTCGGGTGAAACTGCTTCAGCGCCCATATCCAGCACTTTCAGCTGCTTCAGTGCATCAATGAAGTCAGGCATATCCAGGGCATTTGAAACATATGAAGGAGTCATGAACATAAGGTTCACGCCGTTTTCTTTTATGGTCTTTGCCATGACGAGAGGATTTTCAATGTCCTCATCCGACGCGATGACGGCCGTGTATCCGTGGCTCATCGGTACGCACTCCTCCTGAATTGAAGCGTCAAATGAGAGCGACGCAAATGAGCAGGATACAACGTCTCCTACGTACCTGTACTCGCGTGTTGCAAGGTTGTTTCCGTCTGCACAGTAGTTTACGAGGTTTCTGTTGCTTATCATGACGCCTTTCGGCTTTCCGGTTGAACCGGATGTGTAGATGATGTAGCAGAGAGAGCTGCCCGACACTTTTGCGTTCGGAGCTTCCTTTCTGCCTTCAGCCTTTATCTTCTCTATATCAAGGACTGTGACACCCGTCTTTTCAATCAGATCCTTCTTTGCTGATATGATTTCTTCAGTTGTGACAACTGCCTTAGAGCCCGAGTCAGTCATTATATATTCAATTCTGTCGTCCGGGTACTTGGGGTCAATCGGAACAAATGCAGCTCCTGACAGCATGAGTCCTTCTCTTACCGCATATGCTTCCTTCACTCTCGGCATGAGCGAAACAACCTTGTCGCCTTCGCCTAGTCCGAGATCCTTCACCGTATTTGCGACCTTGCATGCTGTTTCGTACAGTTCGGAATAAGTGAATTTTCCGTTCTTTGCTATAACAGCAGTCTTATCCGGATTGAGTCTTGCCTGTCTTTCAAACAGTGTGCAGAACGGGATATCTTCTATTTCAACTTTTGTATTGTTGAATTCGTCATATCTTGACAGTTCCCTCTCGTCAACGAATTCAATCTCGCCGATGGTGGATTTTGTCATTATGCCCTTGAGCACACACTCCATTGCCCGGAAGAATGACTGAATTGTGTCCTGACCGTATTTTGACCCGTCATATTCAAAACGGAATCTGTACTGTCCCTTTTCAATGAAGACGTCGAGTGAGAAAGAGGACTTCGGTTCGTCAGAATCGAGAAGAATGACTTCAGCTTTCTCTCCGCCTATGCTGTCAAATACGAACGAGTCTCCCTGGTAAGCAAACATAACGTCGGCACCGACACCGAATTCGTTTGCTATGTCGGAGAATGCATATATGTCATTTACCTGTGAAGAAACGAGCTGTTCCTTTACAGTTGCCAGAGCTTCTTCAATCTTCTTGCTAATGTCAAATCTGATGAAAACAGGAAGCGTCTTTACGAGCATGGAGACGTCGCGCGCCGTTCTCGGGTCGCTGCGTCCGTTGTAGATTGTTGTATAGTAAATGTCATCTTTGTACATGAATCTTGAGAGAACAAGACCAAATGCAAAATTGAAGATGGCATTCTGGGTAATTCCCGTTTTTTCTGAATACATTCTGACGTCTTCTGTGGAAATACCTGAGAAGATGTCTGCGGTTTTCAGCTCGGCTTTTCCGACTTTCATGTCATTTTTCATGACATAGTCGGAACCTATGTCTCCGAGAAGCGCCTTGTAGTAGTCCTTTGCCTTTGCGAATCTTTCTCCGCTTCTTTCGTCGCGCTCGTCGAGTGCTATTTCATATCCTGAATATGTTTCTTTTTCGGGAGCATTTCCGAGGTAGGCGTTTGAGATGTCTTCAAGAATCACAGCTTCGCTCGTTCCGTCGCAGACAATGTGATGGAAATCCAGGAAGAGATAATTCGAATCCTTGCACAGGTATATTTCTGCGCGGTAGAGTGAACCTCCGAGCAGACTGAAAGGTCTCACAAGAGCCTTAACGTCAAGTTCGTCCTGGCGGATGACGTCGACTTTCGGCTCATATTCCCTGCGGTATGCCAAAACATCGCCCGAGTCTGATGTTCCTAGCAGGCTCATTACGTACGGATGGGCAGACAAAGCTGTCTCAACTGCCTTTCTGAGTCTGTCTGTGTCTATTGCACTGCTCAGCTTGAACAGGAAAGGAATATTGTAGACTGTGGTTTCAGGGCGCGAGATGCATTCGACAAAAATGCCTTCCTGCGTCTTTGTCAATGGATATTCTTTCAGGATATCATAAACCTTTTCCTCTTTTTTCTGTCCGACAAATGCTGCAAGAGCGCGGACAGTAGGATTCTGTTCGAGATCGCTTATCCTTACTGTGTTATTGAATTCTTTGGAGAGCTTGACTGTGAGTTTTATGGAGGTGACTGAAGTGAGTCCCGCTTCGTAAATATTTGTCGTAACACCGAATGAGTCGTGCCCTATTATTGACGAGATGATGTCGAACACTTTCTGCTCGGTCTCGTTTTCCGGCCTGACTATCTCTGCCTGTTTCATCTTGGGTTCAGGCAGTGCTCTCTTGTTTACTTTCTGGTTCTGGTTCAGAGGAATCTTGTCTATCTGCATTGTGAATGCAGGAATCATGTACGGCGGTTTGTTTTTGCCTATGAATGCATTGAGTTCATTAATATCAATCGTCTCGTCTGAAACTATGTATGCCGCAATGAACTTGATTCCTGAAGGATCGGTGAAATCCTTGACTGTTGCGTCCTTTATTTTCGGGAACTTGCGGATGATCTGTTCAACTTCAGTGAGTTCGACCCTGAATCCGCGGATTTTGACCTGTCCGTCATTTCTTCCTATGAAATCTATTGCGCCGTCAGAGAGCATGCGGACGATGTCCCCGGTTCTGTACAGCTTTTCAAACAGGGGATCGTTGTCGAAATTGTTCTTTAAAAATGCCTTTTTGTTTTCTGCGTCGCGGTTAAGGTAGCCTCTGCCGACCTGCGGACCTGAAATGTACAGTTCGCCTTTGACGCCCCACGGCACTCTTCTGCCCGATTCGTCAAGAACATATGCCTTGTATGTGCATATCTTCTTTCCGATCGGAATTCTGTAGAGGAGTCTGTCAACCGGATATTCTGTGCAGAATACCGTGCCTTCCGTCGGGCCGTATGCGTTGTGGAGCACGTATCCTTTCGGAGCATCAATCGGAACGAGTTTCTCTCCTCCGACGAACATGTGCTTGACAGTCTTCAGTTCAATTTCTTCGACAACCTGTCTTCCGACCTGGGTTGTGATGAGTGAATGTGTAATGCCTGTCCTGTTGAAATATTCTCCGAGTCTGACGAGATCAAGACGCATGTCTTCAGGAATAATGCATACAGTGCCTCCTGCCGTTATGGCCGTATAGAGGTCCATCATGTTTGCGTCAAATCCGTATGAAGCGTATGCAGACATCTTTGAAGTCTCGTCTTCTCCGTACGTCTTGTTGCAGAAACGACAGAATGTGACTATGTTCCTGTGCTCAAGCATGACTCCTTTAGGAAGTCCTGTTGTTCCGGACGTGTAGAGCATAATGAAGAGATCTTTCGGATCCGGTCTTCTTTCCGGGCGGCTTTCGTCTTTTAGAGAATCTATCTCGTCAAGATAAATGCGATGGCCTTCGTAATCTTTTATGAGGGACTCAAGAGACCTTTCAAGAATGACTGCCTTGGCTGAAGAATCCTTCATCATGAAATTGAGTCTTTCGGTAGGATATGAGGGGTCAAGAGGCTGGTAAGCAGCACCTGACTTTATGACGCCGAGGCTCGCAATTACCGTGTATTCGCATTTCGGGATAAGAACGGATACAATATCTTCTCTTCCTATTCCGAGAGAAATGAGCTTGTTTGCTATTCTGTTTGAAACAAGGTCTGACTGAGCATATGTATACTTTTTGTCTTCAAACTCGACGAGAACGTGATCCGGGTTCTTCTCAAGGTTCTCATAGAAGAAATCCAGTACTGTCTTGTCTGAAGAGAGCAGTGACTCGTCAACTTCATTGAAGCTGTCAAGTTTACTGAGTTCTGAATCAGTGCAGAGGTCTATGTCGCCCATGAGGGTTCTGTTCATCATCTCACCGAGGGCAATGTCGTAGAGGTCGATCATGTGTTCGATTGTTTTCTGTTCGAACAGGTCTGATCTGTATTCATACCAGATAATGAATTCTTCTCCGTCCCTGTGAACTTCGACGGACATCATTCCTTTTCCGTCCCTGCCGTCAACTTCCGCAAGGCGGTATTCTTTTCCGCCGCAAACGGTCTTGAACATGTATTCGCCCTGGTATGCAAACAGGATATCTGCATTGACAGACAGATCCTTTGAAGCGTCCATGAATGAATAGATGTCGTTTTCCACGCTCGAAACAAGCTGGGAATTGGAGCTCTTAAGATACTCGTCAACTGTCGTCTCATTTTTGAAACTGGAGTAGAAAGGAATTGTTCTTACGAACATACCTGTAGTGTTTTTTGTGTTCTCTGTTCTTCCGTTGTGGACCGTTGCGACGAGCGCCTCGTTCTCCATGTTGATCTTTGAAAGGAGATATGTGAATGTTGAGAGGAAGAATGCTGAAGACTTGATTCCTTTTTCTTTTACAAATGAGGAGACCTGGCCCTTGCGGATATTGAGTTTTCTCTTAATGAGGCCGTGAGCGGGCTTTTCGTCCTTTTTGTCATAGACCGGAACGGAAGAAATTTCAACTTCGCCGAAAGTCTTGGCAAAATATTTTTTTGCCTCTTCATATCTTTCGCTCTGTCTTTCTGTTTCTTCCCATTCGGAGAACTGAAAAGCAGACTGGGTTTCAGCCGGAACGTCTTTGCCCTCAAAGAGTGCAAGTACGCCGTCAAGGAACAGTTTGATGCTGAATCCGTCATAAATGATGTGATGGAAATCAAAGAAGAAATACCTGTCTTCACCGACAAGATAGAATCTCATTCTGTAAAGCGGAGAATCGAGCATGTCGAAAAGTTCCATTTTTACTTCGTCAAGACTGTTAATTCTTACAGTCGGAATCTCAAAAGCAGTCTTTTCAACATACTTCATGACGTTCCCGTCCTGATCAAGGGTCAGTCTTGTGAAGACGCCGGGATGAACGTCAAAGAACCTGCCTACGGCAGTTCTGAACTTCTCTTCGTCAATGTCCCTGTCCAGTTTGAGTAAAAACGGGAGATTGTACGATGTGGTAGGGTTGATGCAATCCAGGTAAATGCCCATTTCGGAGCTTGAGAGTGAATAAAGCTTCTTATCTGATGTCATTCTGTTCCTAGTATAATTAAACCATCCCCAGCAAAGGAATAAATTATACTGCTCCTTTGTGATATAATATTTATGCTTTTGCCATAGTGGAGGATAGGGCAACGCTGGGGAGCGACCTGAGC